>WNGL01012545.1_pt1 | contig 10727 bp, 11 predicted proteins | sample 5400591 | NCBI WGS metagenome assembly WNGL01 (sample SAMN13153377, study PRJNA577476) | soil metagenome | isolation source: 80 cm soil or saprolite under Garry oak tree replicate 1 | place: USA:California | collected 2016-06-15
AACAGTTCATGCCGGAAGGCGTAACCGTCCGCGTCGGCGACCAGCACGCTGGCGGCAACGGCCGGCCGCAGCGCCGCGGCCAGCGCCGCGTCACCCAGCCCGGTGACGCTGGCCAGCAGCCCGTGCCCGATCCGGCTGCCGCCCACCGCTGCGACCCGCAGCACCTGCTGCGCCTTCTCGGGCAGCCCCTTCACCGTCACGAGGAGCAGCTCGCGCAGCGACCACGGCAGCTCCGGGCTGACCGTGCCATCGGGATTCAGCAAAGCCTCGGTGAACAACGGATTCCCGCCGCCCCGCTGGTGCACGGTACTGGCCACCACTGGCTCGGCCGGCCGGCCCAGGATGCCCTCTAGCTGCGCGGCGACCTGGTCGCCGGACAGCCGGGCAAGCTCTAGGCGGGTAACGCCATCCATCCGGCCAAGTTCGGCCAGCAGGCGGGTCAGCTCGCGGCTGCCACCAAGCTCGTCAGAGCGGAACGTGACCACCAGCAAGACCGCGCCGTGGCGGAGGTTACGGGCCAGGAACGCCAGCAGGTCACCGGTGGACCGGTCGGCCCAGTGCACATCCTCGATGACCAGCACCACCGGCTGCTGCTCGGCCAGCCGCTCCAGCAAGCTGAGCAGCAATCCGAACAGCCGGCCGCGGGCCAGCTCCAGGTCACGACCGGCAGCCGGCGGGGCGCCCAGCTCCGGCAGCAGCGCTGCCAGCTCGCCCGCATCATTGCCGGGCAGCAGCCCGGTCACTTCCGCGGCCCCGCGGTTCCGGATCAGCTCCCGCAGCGCCCCGGTGAATGGCGCATACGGCAATCCCGCCATGCCCAGATCCACGCACCCCCCGGCCAGCACCAAGGCTCTGTTCAGCACCTGGGCGGTGAACTCGGCGACCAGGCGCGATGCCAGCAGCGCATGACCGGGAACACCAGCGCCCCGAGTCCGCGTGCTAGCACCTGAGCCGCGGGGAGCCGATGTGCCCGGGGAGGGACTGGCTGGTTGCCGGGCCCTGCCGGGCAGCAGGGCCGTGGCTTGGGTTAGCTGGCGAGAAACCCGGCCATAACCGGCGCGGTGGCGTCCGGGTTGATGTCATGAGTCTGGCCAGGAAGGATGGCTAGCTGCCCGCCGGGCAGGGCGGACGCGGCTGCCTGCGCGGCCGCCCGCAGGAACGGCGGGCTTTGTTCCCCGGTGACTGCCAGAGCTGGGATGGTGACCGTGGCGAGGAGCCTGGAGGGCAGGGACCGGTCCCCGATAATGGCGGCTTCGTAGGCGAGGGTGTGGGCGATTGCCTCCATGGCAGGGCGGAATGGTGCGTGGCGCATTTGCGCGACCACGTCTTCGGGGATGCCGACCGCCTCGGTCTGATACAGCTCCACGGCGTCGCCGCGGCGGCCTGCGGCGACGAGTTCGGCGAGCCGGTCGGCCAGATCGCCGGGCAGGGCGGGATAGCTGTCGTCGGCATTGAACGGCGGCTCATACAGCACCAGCTTTGTGATCGCTAGGCCGGCCGCGGCGGCCTTGAGCGCGAGAGTGGCGCCGGAAGAGTAGCCGAAGACGGAAGCAGCCCCGCCAGCAGCTGCGATCAGCGCGGCGATGTCGTCGATTTCGCGCTCGACCGAGTACGGCTCGGTGTCACCGCTGTCGCCCCGGCCCCGCCGGTCGTAGTTGAGCACGGTGAACTGTGGCGCGAGCGCCTTTGCTAGCGGCTCGGTAGTGGCTCGGGTGTTGAACGCGCCCTCCGTCATGATGATCGGCGGCCCGTCGCCGTACTGGTCGAATGCGATAGGGGTTCCGTCAGCGGAAACTACGGTGTTCATCGAATGATCCCTCCATGTTTCTCGGCGGCCGGGGCGGTCGCAGGTGGCCTCCGTTCTGGTTCGGCGGGCTCGTCCGTCCGGCCCTTGTCAGCATCGAGACTCGCGCTAAGAGGAACCGCACCGCATCGTCCGGCCGCCTTATCTAAGGCTTCGGGCTCTCCCGTCGGCTGGTAAGCGTTCTCTTAGGTGGTCTTAGCCAGACGCGGCGATGACGCGGTGCGGCGGGTGAGATCTGCAGGGAGCGAAGGAGCGGCGGCGAGGTCAGGCGTCCCTGGGACGGTCAGAGGCGGCCGGCCTCGATGGCCTGGCGGATCCACGGAATGACCTCGTCCAGCATGGCCGCCAGGGAGGTCGTCGCCTCGAAGCCGAGGATCCGCTTGGCCTTCCCCGTGGCGGGCACCCGGCGCTGCACGTCGTGGGCGAACGCGTCGTCGTGGACGGTGCGGAGCGGAACGCCGGGCCCCTTGATCTTCTTCCAGATCAGCCCGGCGAGCTCGAGCACCGTGGTCGACTCGGCGGTGGAGAGGTTGAAGTCCTCGTTCAGTGCCCCGGGATGGGCGACGGCGTCGGCGATCCCGCGGGCCAGGTCGCCGCCGTAGGTGTAGTGGCGGACCTGGCGCCCGTCGCCGAGAAGGTGCAGCGGATCCTGCCCCTTCAGGACCTTCTGCACGAGATCAGGGACCACGTGGCTCATGGCCAGCTGCACGTTGCCGGAGCGGATCTCCTCGTCCGCGCGGGCCCGGCTCTCCCCGATCCCGACGCAGTTGAAGGGGCGGACGATCGTGTAGGGAAGCCGGTACTGATCATGCGCGGCGCGCGCGAAGTACTCCACCGCGAGCTTCTGGAAGCCGTAGGACGACCGGGGCGGCGGCACCTCGCGTTCCTGGCCCTCGTAAGACGGCCAGGATCCGGCCGACTCGAACACCATCGACGATGAGACGTAGGTGACCTTCTGCAGCCGGCCGGTCCGCCGGGCGGCGATCGCCGCGTCGCAGGAGGAGGCGATGATCCGCTCGTTCGTGGCCAGCAGGTCGTAGCCGCGGGCGTGGAAGTAGGGGATTCCGCCGATCATCGCGGCGGCGGCGACGAAGTGGTCGCAGTCCTGCAGCAGGCGGGTCATCAGGTCGGCGTCGCGCGCATCGCCCTCGACCAGGGCGTAGTTCGGATGGTCATCGTGGGACCTGGTGACCGGGCCGTACTTGGAGAAGTTGTCCAGGCCGACGACCCCGTAGCCGCGGGCCAGGAACTCCGCCACGAGATAGCCGCCGATGAACCCCGCGGCCCCGCTGATCAGTACCCTCTGCATTATTGCTGGGTCCCTCGGGCGAGAGCCCTGAGCTCTTCCACGCTGAGCCGGGAGCCGAAGGCGAACCGGTACCACCGCAGGTACTTCGGGAGCCACGCGGCGACCTGGAAGTTCGACATGCCATCCTGCCGGTCGAGCCAGATGGTGGGGATCTCGGCGATCGGCAGCCGGAGCCGCCTGGCCTTGGCCGTGAGCTCGATGCCGATCTCGAAGCCGTGACGGCTGTCGATGCCGACCGCCCTGACGAACGCGGTCGAGTAGGCCTTGAACGAGTTGGTCGCGTCCCTGGTGCCGACCCGGGCCAGCAGCCGCAGGCTCCGCCCGGCCGTGGCCGAGATCAGGCCCTTCAGCAGCGGGCCGCCGACCTGCTGGCCCCCGGCCATGTACCGGGAGGCGGCCGCGACTGCGACGCCGCGCTCGACGAGGCGAACCAGGTCGTCGATCTGCCGCACGTCATCGCAGCCGTCGGCCATCGTCACCACGGCCACTGGCGTGCTGGCGTGGTCGATGCCGTAGCGGATCGCATTGGCCGGCCCGCGCCCATAGGTGTTGACCAGGCAGTGCAGCCGGGGCTCCCGCTCGGCCAGCCGCTGCACCACCGGCCGGGTGCGGTCAGCCGCGTCATCGACCACCACCAGGGTCTCGCACGGCAGTGCCACCGCCTCGAAGATCCGCTCTAGCACCGGGATGATGTCTTCGCCCTCGTCGTAGGCCGGGATGACCACCGAGACCCGGATCGCGCCGGGATCGCTGACCCTGGCTCGCCGGACCAGCCCGGCGGCGGCGGGTCGCCGGCCTGCGGAGCGGCCCTTCGGCATCAGACGCGCACGCCCTGACCGCGGATGTTCCAGATGTCCACGACGGGCTTTCCCGTGGCCAGCCTGGCGTACTCGGCATGCGGCGCGGCGATGATCAGCAGGTCCGACTTCTCGACGACGTCGCCCAGCGGCAGCAGCGATGCGTCCACGGTGACGTGCGGGTCGGTGCAGTACACGGCGCCGGTGGTGCAGGCGAGGATCCGCTTCAGGCGGTAGGCCAGGCTGGAACGGATATCGTCCGAGCCGCCCTTGAACGCCATGCCCAGGATGCCGACCGCCATCGACCTGAGGTCGTAAGCCTGCCTGAGCCTGCCGACCAGGTATGACGGCAGGCCCTCATTGATCGCCATCGCGGTGTGGCCCAGCGCGAAAGTCTCGTGACTGAACGCCGCGAGCTGCATCGTGTCCTTCAGCAGGCATGGGCCTCCGGCGAAGCCTGCCGTGGGCAGGTCCGCCGCCCGGGGGTAATCCAGCATCAGGCCCTGGCGGATCCGCTCGAAGTCAAGCCCCCGGTCGTTCGCGATCATGTAGAGCTGATTCGCGGTGGCGAACTTGAGGTAGCGCCACACGTTCGTGAACAGCTTGGCTAGCTCGGCCTCCTCCGGGGTCATCCTGACCTGGTTCGCGGTCAGCAGGCCGAACACGGCCGCCGCCCGGTCGCAGGCCTCCTCCCGCCGGGCGGAGATGATCTGGGGCAGCTCGAACAGCTCGGTCATGGCTCTGCCCTCGGCGATCCGCTCCGGGCAGAACGCGACGTCTATGTCGTGGCCGAGGCGGGCGATCATCTTCTCCACCAGGGCGGTGACGCCCGGATAGACCGTGCTCCGCACGATGAGCAGCTGCCCGTCACGCAGGTACTCCGCACACCGCGATAGGGCCCGGGGGATTGCCGCCTCGTCGGGGCTGAGGTGCGCCTCGACGGGGGTGCCGATGACGACGACCACGTACTCGGCGGTGCCCACGATGGCCGGATCGGCCGAGGCGCGCAAGCGCTGCCCGGCGACGGCCCGCTCCAGCATCGCCTCCGCACCAGGCTCGGCGAACGGCATGCGGCCGTTGCTGACCTGCTGCACCGCGACCGGATTGATGTCGTAGACCGCGACATCCGCGCCCCGGTCAGCGAAGGCGATCGCCAGGGGCAATCCCACGCGGCCGCATCCGCCGATGACCACCACATCGCGTGCAAAGGAGGCGTCAGGCTGAAGCGCCGGCATGAACCCGATCTTTGTGTCGTGGGCTTGCTTTCCTTTGGTCCCACGATAGCGGGCTGCGTTTGCCGTCTGGCCTTAACGGCAGATCATTGATATTGACATATAGGCGCTTTATTGGCCACCTGCCTGAACCGGGAGCACCAGCCTAAATTTCACCATCGGGACGCCGTCATACCGATATGCAGCGGACCTGCCGGCGAGGTGGTTGATCGGCGCTGTCATGTGATCCCGCGGCTGGCGGGAGGATCAGCGTTATAGCGCTGGGCGCTCCGGTGACAATGGCGGAGTTTCGGCATCACCCGGGCGGTGCTCGGAGATCCAGCTGTCGATCCGCTGCCACCAGTCATAAAGCCATTGAACCTGTGCCTCATGCCCGGCAGAGCGCGGCACCTGGCCGGCCGGAATCCGCCACCATTTCGCGTGGATAACCTGATCCATCGGCATACTCCGCCAGACATCGCCCACGCTGACGAGCCGGTCCAGCCCGGCGTGAGCCACGAAGATCACGTCGGAATCGGGGCAGGCCGTGATGGCCGCCAGCGCGCCCCCGGGCCGTGGCGCGAGAACGTTGGGCATTTCCCTGGCGCGGGCGGCGAGATCACTCCGGCCCAGCCGCTCAAGCCGCCGGATCCCGCGCTGCCACCGGCCCGGCGTCCAGTTGCCGCCCTCCGGGAAGATCACCAGCGCGCCCGCCCGATCGAGCCCTCTGGCCAGGCGCTCGATCTGCTCGGTGAAGACCTTCTCGCCCGTACGGCCGGGATGGATGAACACGTTGGGCAGGCGGTTGGTCACGACGTCCACGCCGGGATCAAGCTGCATGGTCGCCTTCATGACGATCCGCGGCCGCCGCCCGTACACGCTGAGCAGATGGCGCACGAGCAGGAAGGAATCACCGGGGCCGGCATGGCGGCTGAGCACGATCACCGGACGGGCCAGCCGCGCGGCCTGCTCCTCGGTTGTGAGCTCGGGTTCGTCGACCTCGATCCGCACCCCGAACCTGCTGGTCGCAGCGTGGTAGATCCGGTCGAGGTACCACTGCATGATCGCGTAGTGCCGGCTCTGGTAGGGCTCGGTGCGCAGGCGGCCGCCGAATCCGCTCGCTATCCACAAGCCCAGGCACATGAAGAGCGCCGCGGTCTCTGCGGTGAGCCAGATGAGCGCGAATTGCAGCAGCCGGAGGCCGCGCCTGCGACCTGGCCGCACTCGTCCGAGCATCTCGAATCCAAGGATCAGCAGGGCCAGCAGCGGGGAGAGCACCACGACCGCGAGCGCGACGACGACGCCGAGCGGTGCCAGCACCAGCCGCCGGATCAGCCTGGGTGGGAGCATGTCCGGCTCCTCCCTCCTCGATGACCGGGGTCAGGGCCCGACCAACGCGGCGAGATAGCTCGCGGACGCCCGGTACGCACGCTCGATACTCGCACCGACCCTAGTCTTGTCGCGGTATCTGAGCTGCGACAGGTCCGGCGGGCGCCCGTCTGTCCCGGCAGGCAGGACGTGTACGCGGACGTCATCGGGCAATGCCGACATCTCCTCGTGGAAGCGATGCCGGCGGGCGATCTCGAAGGCGACCAGGCCGACTTCCCAGGGGCGCCGGGGCACCGGCAGCGGGCGCTCGATCCGGCCTACCTGCAGGATGTACACGGTGCGGGCGCCCAGGGCGACGGCTCGCCCGACCGGGATGGAATGCACCAGACCGCCATCGAAGTAGTGCTCGCCGTTGACCTCGACCGGCGGCAGCAGCCCGGGCACCGCGCACGAGGCCAGCACCGCGGGTACGACCGGCCCGCTGCTGAACCAGCGGGCGGTAGCGCGTTCGATGCTGGCCGCCACACAGTGAAAGGGCAGCTCCAGGTCGGCAAAGTCGCGGTTGGGCAGCGCGTCGACCAGCATCTGGCGCAGCGGCTCGATGGAATGCAGGTGCGTGCCGGAACGCGCCAGCCGGGCCGCGCGCGCCCAGAGGTTCTCGCTGAACGCTTGCCGCAGCGCATCGCCTTGCCACATCTGGCCGAGTTGCGCCGCCGCGCCCGCCGGGTCGGCGGCCACGAACGCCCCGTTGATGGCGCCCACCGACGTGCCCACGATCAGGTCGGGCTGAATGCCGGCCTCCGACAGCGCGCGGAGCATGCCGACCTCGTTCGCGCCCAGAATGCCCCCGCCGCCGAGCACGAATGCCGTCTCCACCCGTCAACCTCCTCGCCGTCAAGCAAACCAGCTACCAGCCAGGAGCGGGCTGTCCGGGGCCATACGACGGAGTTACGGGCCGGTGGCTGCGGCGGCTCAGGCCGGGCGCCACGGGTGTCGCAAACGGTTAGCGGGGGGCTGAGACGGGGGAGCGCGGCGGGCGGACGCGGGCGGCGGGGCCTGTGCCGCGCGGGTCACCCAGCCCGCGCTGGTCACGCTGTTCACGCAGGGTGTGCCTGAAGTAGGCGACGGTCCGCTCGAGCCCCTCGTCGAGCGGCACGGTCGGCTCCCAGCCCAGAAGCTCCCGGGCGCGGCTGATGTCGGGCTTGCGCCGCACCGGGTCGTCGGACGGGAGCGGGCGGTGCTCGACCAGGGAGTCGCCGCCGGCCAGCGCCAGCACCTTCTGGGCGAGTTCGGTCACCGTGTACTCGCAGGGATTGCCGAGGTTGATCGGGCCGGTCACCTCCTCCGGCGAGTTCATGAGCCGGATCAGCCCGCGGACCATGTCGTCGACGTAGCAGAACGACCTGGTCTGCGAGCCGTCGCCGAAGATGGTGATCGGATCGCCGCGGAGGGCCTGGACGATGAAGCTCGACACCACGCGTCCGTCGTTGGGCAGCATGTTCGGGCCGAAGGTGTTGAAGATCCGGGCGACCTTGACCGGCAGCGCGTGCTGCCGGTTGTAGTCGAAGAACAGGGTCTCCGCGCACCGCTTGCCCTCGTCATAGCAGGACCGGATGCCGATGGGGTTCACGTTGCCCCAGTACGACTCCGCCTGCGGGTGCAGGGCCGGGTCGCCGTAGACCTCAGAGGTCGAGGCGAGCAGGATCGGCGCGCGCAGCCGCTTGGCCAGCCCGAGCATGTTGATCGAGCCGTGCACGCACGTCTTCGTGGTCTGCACCGGGTCCCGCTGGTAGAACACCGGCGAGGCCGGGCAGGCGAGATGGTAGATCTGGTCGACCTCGACGTAGAGCGGGAACGTCACGTCATGGCGCATCAACTCGAAGCCCGGCTGGCCGAGCAGGCCGAGAACGTTGTGACGGCTACTCGAGTAAAAGTTATCCACAACAAGGACGTCATTACCAAGGGATAGCAAAGTTTTGCACAAATGAGAGCCAATAAATCCCGAACCCCCGGTCACCAGGATCCGCTTAGGCGCGGAAACCCCGGTTCCCGAACGACCTTGCGCCCAGTTTGAGCCCACAGAATCACCTTTTACCGGCGCTGGCACCCTGCGTGCCAAATCCCCCAGGCTGCAATATATCCGATTTGCCGCGCCGGTGGTCTCACGTAAGCTGCTCTCCGTGAAACTTTCCATCCTTATGCCCGTATACAACGAGCGCGATACTCTGGTATCCGCGGTGAAGGATGTTCTCAATGTGGCCTTTCCGTGCGACATCGAGCTCGTCGTGGTCGACGACGGCAGCACGGACGGCACCAAGGACCTGTACCAGTCCCTCGGCGACGACCCCCGGGTAAGCATCCGCATGCACGACCGCAACCGGGGCAAGGGCGCCGCGATCCGCACCGCGGCGGCCGCGGCCACCGGCGACTACGTGATCATGTGCGACGCCGACCTTGAGTACGCGCCTGCCGAGATCCCGTCGCTGCTCGCGCCCGTGATCTCCGGGGATGCCGAGGTCGTGTACGGCACGAGGACATTCGGCAGTCACAACGCCTACTCCTACGCTTACGTGCTGGGCAACAAAGGCGTGACCACGTTCGCGAACGTGCTCTTCAACTGCTACATCAGCGACCTGGAGACCTGCTTCAAGCTGATCCCGGCCGCGCTCTACCGCGACCTGGGCATCCGCGAAATCGGATTCGGCATGGAAGCCGAGGTCACCGGGAAGCTGCTGCGGCGGGGGGTGCGGCCCTATGAGGTGCCGATCAGCTATAAGGCGCGAAGCCGCCAGGCCGGAAAGAAACTCACCTGGCGCGATGGCGTGGAAGCGCTGTGGATCCTGTTCCGGGAGCGATTCACGCCACGTCGCGGGTGACCGATAGGCCGGGAACGTTCACGCCATCCTCGGGCAGCGCCCGCGCACCCGCGGCCGTTTCGTTACGGTAGGAATGCTGCCGGGAGCGGAGCGAAGGGATGGCCATGTGGAATTCGTTCAGCACGGACGCCCGTGCGGGCATCACGGCGGAAGTGATCGCCTATTCCGGGGGCAGCGGGGATGAGATTCACGCCTACGTGGCCCGGCCGGACGCCGACGGGCCGGTGCCCGGCGTCGTGGCCGTGCATCACATGCCGGGCTGGGACGAGTTCTACCGGGAGTTCGCGGAGCGCCTCGCGCGGCACGGGTACTGCGGCGGGCATCATCGGCACCTGCTCGGGCGGCCGTCATGCGCTGCTCACCGCCTCCCGGACGGCCGGCTTCGACGCGGTCGCCGACCTGTGGGGCGGGGGCGTGGTCATGCCGAAGGAGGCTCTCGACGAGGCCCACCCGGTGGCGCCGATCGACTACACCGCCGGCCTGTCGGCACCGCTGCTCGGGCTGTTCGGCAACGACGACAAGCACCCGACGCCGGAGCAGGTGAACCAGCACGAAGCGGAGCTGAAGCGGCACGGTAAGTCCTATGAGTTCCACCGCTACGACGGCGCCGGGCACGGGTTCTTCTACTACCACACCCCGATGTACCGGCCCGAGGCGGCGATGGACGGCTGGGCCAAGGTCTTCGGCTTCTTCGGCCAGCACCTGAAGGACTGACGGCCGGCGAGAGCTGGCAAGGAACCTGGCAAGAAACGTCAGTTAACGGCGGCCCCCACCCCGTTTGCTCGGTTGCACGGCCCCAGCCTGGGGCGGTGCCGACCGAACGGAGTGGTACCCATGCAGAACCGACATATCGCCGCTGGCCTGTGCCTGCTCGGTGTCGCCCTGGCCGGATGCGCCGGGAGCCAGAACGCACCATCCGGCACGAGCCCCGGCCCGCTGCCCTCGGCGCCGGGGACCGCGCCCACGGCGGGGGCCCTCCCGGGCCAGGCCGACGCCAGCCTGGCCAAGGTGCAGGCCTGCAAGCTGGTCCCGGCCGCGGTGGTGCGCCAGGTGCTCGGCCCGCTCGCCGCGCCTCCCCACGAGAACGGCCGTGCCATCTGCCTCTACACGAAGGCCAAGACCGGGTCGCTGGTGAGCCTGGTGGTCACGGGCCTGAGCACCTACACGTTCGTGAAGCAGGCGGACACACAGATCGCGAAGAAGGGAACACTGAAGCTGCAGGAGACTCACGGCATCGGGGACGATGCGTTCGCGGCGCTGGTGCCGGCCGGGCCGAGCTACACGCTCAACGCCGCCAAGGGCAAGCTGGCCATCGCCATACACGTCGACAGCGGGAGTGCCCAGGATGAGCAGCAGGTCCGAGAGCTCATAGTCTCGGCCATCGGCCATCTCTGACCCGAG
>WNGL01017446.1_pt1 | contig 10727 bp, 8 predicted proteins | sample 5400591 | NCBI WGS metagenome assembly WNGL01 (sample SAMN13153377, study PRJNA577476) | soil metagenome | isolation source: 80 cm soil or saprolite under Garry oak tree replicate 1 | place: USA:California | collected 2016-06-15
TCCTCGATTGAGCTTGTTCTCTTCATTCCTTCATATCTGTTCATGGTGTGCTTTGGCTGAGTCTGTCCCCGCGTTGCCGCGAGGCAGACCTCTTGTGTTTCCTCTGCTTCTCTCTTGCTCTCGGCAAAATTGAAGTAATTATGCTTCTTTGGTTGTAAAGGTTCTGTTTGGTTTGCAGCACTCTTGTTGGGTGCCGATGTAATATGCCACACTTTTGAATTTTTGTCAACACTTTTTTGAGGTAAATTGCTTGTGATGAGAAAAATGGGTCGATAGTACTTCGCACAGTTATAGAGTGGCAGAGCTTTTTCCCTACACTTTGACAGAGGTTGAGTTTTACAGTATACTTCGGCCATGGACGAAATTTTCGTCTTTTTCTTGTTTATGGGCCGAAAGCAAGCGAGTAAACAGCCGGAGATAAGAAACCGGAGAAAGGTACGCAAAACATTGCCTGAAGATGAAGAGAAAACCCCATCCTTATCTACTTCAGAGGCGGGACGTAGAGGGGGGAGTGCTGTTCGGGACAAATATGGTGAGGAATATTATCGGCGTATTGGCAAAAAAGGCGGTGCCGCTCTCAAGGAGAAACGTGGCAACGAGTACTACCGTACCATTGCTCAAAAGGGCGGGCAAGCCAATGTCAGCAAATATGGCTCGGACCATTTCTCTGAGATGGGTAAAAAAGGTGGTAATACAACTAAAGAGCGGCATGACTCTGATTTCTATAGCCGTATCGGTAGGATGGGTGGTTCCGCTAAACGCCAGAAGAAAGCAGAGAAGGATACCACGATGTAAGAACAGATACCGCCAGGCCGTTTGCAAACGGCCTGGCGGTATCTGTTCTTACATCGTGGCAGCCTGCCCTTGGACTGTTCCCGTTCTCAACTTTGCCAATCCCTCGGCAATAGCGGCAGCCACGCCTTTCTCGGCTGTTTCCCGTGCTACACGCAAGGCGTTTTTGATAGCTTTGGCGTTAGAGCGTCCATGCGAGATAATCGCTACGCCATTGATGCCCAGCAGGGGTAGACCCCCGTACTCTGTATAGTCCAGGCGTTTATTCATCTTACGTAAATCTGAACGCAAGATCGCCCCAGCCAGCTTATTCGGCAGTGATTTTGCCATTTCAGCACGAATTAAGCCCAGTAGCGTCTCTGATAGACCCTCACTCAACTTCAGCACGACATTGCCGACAAAACCATCGCACACGACTACCTCGGTTGTTCCCACAAAAATATCGCGGCCCTCAACGTTGCCGATAAAGTTGATGCCTAGCGTGGTTGCGGTGGCCTTGAGGAGTTGATGTGCTGCCTGTACCTGCTGATTGCCCTTGCCTTCCTCTTCGCCATTGGCTAGTAGTCCCACACGGGGATGATCACATTGGCGGATGCGTTCCATATAGATGGAACCCATGAGCGCAAACTGTTGCAAGTATTCGGGTTTGCAGTCGGTGTTGGCTCCCAGATCGATCACCATACACACCCTATCTTTGGTTGGTAATAAGCCACCCAAGGCAGGGCGTTCTACTCCTGGCAGGCGTTTGAGTGTAAATAATGCCCCAGTCATCATGGCACCGCTATTACCAGCTGAAACGGCTCCCAAAGCTGCTCCCTCTTTGACCAGCTCAAGAGCACGCACCATCGACGTGTTTTTATTGCGTACAGCGCGGGCGGGATTATGTTCCGCCATAGGGATAATCTCATCGGTATGCACAATTGGCAGATCAAGCCCTTGCGTATTATGTTTTGCCAGTTCGGCCTTGAGCGTGTTCTCTCGCCCCACAAGGTAGACTCCCAGCCCATACTCGCGAGCGGCCTGTACGGCACCTAAGACCGTTTCGCCCGGCGCATGGTCCCCCCCCATGGCATCTAACGCCACGCGCACATTCGTACTCATCGGCTGCTTCCTTCGGCTTCACCAATGGTCTCTCTCACCAGTTCAATCAGCTTATCCAGATCAAACGGCTTGTAGACAATATGCACTACGCCAGCCTTGCGGAACTCTGGCTCCTCTTCTCCGGCTCCTAGTAAGGCTGTAACCACAATCACCGGTATCTTACGATCAACCGCCATCTCCATCAATTGCAGTTCATCGCGTCCATCCAGATACGGCATCATCAGGTCCAGCAAGATGAGATCTGGTTGGTGTTCACGTACCGCATCATAGAAACGCAAACTCTGCGTCGTCATATGCGTCTCATAGCCCTCATCCGCCAGAGCCTCGGTCAATAAATCAGCAATCGTCGGATCATCATCCATTATGAGAATTTTCTTCGCCATAGCCAACAGACCTCTTATCTCTGTTATGTTCTCTATGTTCAGTAAAAAAGATAGCTTTTACGGCTAACCTATGTGGGAACTTCCCACCCTCTCCTAATTATGCATACGTATTATAGCATTCTGTTGGATAAAATGCGTGTTAATCATAGGTATTTCATCGCATGCATAGGACTATTGACATCTTCATCATGATATACTAAGATCCGTATATCTGATCGGTTAGTAGGTAGAAGACATTGTGGAAGATCGTCTGGTATATAGAAGGTCAGTAACCCCATCCCCTCAAAGGGGATAGGCTTGCATCCGGTTGGACGCCAGAGTCCAGGCTGATGCAAGCTTCTGCTGACTAGGTTCAGCAGTTTCATACAGCCGGGAGACAATCCGTCTGGAAGCTGCTCCGTTCGAAAGGTCATGAGACCTACAGACGCCTACTCTAATCTGTAGCTCTCTCGCTTGTGGTTAAAAGTCTTGGGAGGTAGAGACGGTGCTGCAAGCACGACAAGCCTTTTGAACCTTGCCGAAGAGTCCCAGACGTCTGTGCGGAGACGGACTCTGTTTTCTTCAGAGTCAATCTGAGAGGCAGACCGCACATCTGCCTCTCCCCCCAAGCAACGCCTGTTTCCTCCCGCAGCCTGAAGGCGTGCGGGTCTCCACAGGCGGAGAGATTATGATGGTAGTAGTCCAGTTCAAGAGTTTTTAATGACCCTCGATAGGAAAACACAGGCCCGTTAACGTTATGCCAAATAAGCGAGATTACGTTCAAGAAGGGGAGCAAGCATATCAACAGTGGCGTGACTCCTTGATGGCAGACCCTGAATTTCAGGAGATTTACAAAGAGGAAGCCGCAAAAAAGGAACTATGGTTGCAACTTGTCGAGGCACGACAAGCTGCTGGACTGACACAAGCCGAGCTTGCTAAGCGATTAGGCGTTTCCCAGGCGCAAGTAGCACGTATTGAGAAGCAAGGCTATGATGCTTATACCCTCAATACGTTACGTCGATATGCACAGGCATTAGGAAGAAAAATAGAAATTAGCCTGGTCTAGCTGAACTGTACATACTATCACTCGTTCGGTATCAACCCACACAATAATACATCTACCGCCTCTTCTACAAATTGCTCAGGCTTTTCGGGATAGCGGGCGATAATTGCCGCCACAATAAGGTTATATATAAACATCCGCGCTATCATTTGCACATTCCCCTTCTTGACCTGCAATTCACCTGCATCCCTAGCCTTTGCTAGATACGAAGCAATCAGTTGGATCAGTTCCTCACGAAACCCTTCAAAGCGCACAGCCACTTGGTTGTGAGAGCGAAACTCGCGCAACAAAATATATGGCACCTCTGGATTCTTTCGCGAAGTCTCCAGGTAATGGATACCTATATGCATCAAGATGGAACGAATGCCTGCATTATGTGGCACATCCATTACTGCATGCAGCCTGGGGAGCATATTGCGTTCTTGAATCAAGCTCTCGAGCAAAGCCCTCTTGGTAGGGAAATAGTAGAAGATCAAGCTATTCGGTACTTCTGCCCTCTCAGCTATGGCTTTTGTAGGAGTAGCATTAAAGCCATGCATGGCAAATAAATGTTGGGCAGCATCAAGAATGCGTTCACGTGTTTCCTCAGCTGTTGCATTGCGTTTGCCCTTTCCCGACGTTTCTGCGGCTTCCTCTGGAGCAGGATTGGCGACATCCACTTCTGGCACAGGGTCTTTCTCTTCTGAAATATTCGACATTGCGCTCCTTCCGAAACACACTAAAACGAGGAGACAGGCTAAGCGACCTTATCTCCTCGCCAGATTCTAGAATGAGTAGTCGTACCTACAAAATTCAAACTGTCGCTTTGACAGATGGTTTGCGATTCTGTGTCACTGCCCAAATGGCCAGGATAAAGACAATGGCACCGATGATCCACGTGCTCCAAGCGATCAGGCTCGAAGCTGAAGCGAAGCCCAGCACCCACGGGGAGATGAACACCCATGCGCCAAAGACAATATTGATCCAGCTAATAGCCGCCGGAGCATTAGCGAAGAGTGCCCAGAGAGCTATCAGCACGATCAGAACTCCAAAAATCCATGCGTCCCAGGAGCTATTCGTATGGCTCCATGTCAACGAATACCACGGTGCTATAAAGAGTATAACACCTAAAATCAGGTTAACCCAACTCTGCCACCCTGATTTTCTTGCGCTTAACATCATAATTTGGCCTCCTTGCCATGACACCTTGTTACCGAGCAAGATGCCTTCAGACTATGCTTCCTTACATGTCTTCGATTGACTGACTACTCAATCTATTAAAATTGTAGATCATACAAAGGGAACATGTCAAGGGGGTCAGAGAAAAACGTGGCAGACTTGACACTTTAGATTTTTTGTACTACTGTACCAGAAAAGAATACTCTACAATCAAAGAAAGCGAGATGCATGGCACTTTCTTCAAAAGTCTTCTGTGATACCTGTGGGACAGCCAACCGCACACATGCTCTTTTCTGTGTGGCGTGCGGTCGTCGCCTGCAAGCTGCCGTTTCCACTATGACCTCCAGAACCTTCACCGGCCTGCTGACTCACCAGCATATGCTCAAGCAACGCTATCGCATTCTAGGGCAGGCTGGTAAAGGAGGCTTCGGAGCCGTCTATAAAGCGCAGGATACACAGTTTGGCAATCGCCTGCTCGCCATCAAAGAGATGAGCCAGAGTAATCTTAACCCACAAGAATTGGCTGAGGCCACCGAGGCTTTCAAACGCGAAGCTCTACTCCTGGCGAATCTGACCCATCCCAACCTGCCGCGCATCTACGAACAATTCAACGATATGGGTCGCTGGTACCTCGTCATGGACTACATTGAGGGCGAGACGCTTGAGGCATACCTGGACAAATTGGGCGGCAAGTTGCCTTTGGTGGGGTCGGGAACGTCCCTTGTAGGCGTACTCAATATCGGCATCCAGCTCTGCTCCGTACTCAACTATTTGCACACGCGCCAGCCTCCGATCATTTTCCGCGACCTCAAACCCGCCAATATTATGCTGACTGCCCAGGGGCATATCTTCCTGATCGACTTCGGTATTGCCCGTCACTTCAAACCAGGCCAGGTCAAAGATACTACCGCTCTTGGTTCAACGGGCTATGCCGCCCCTGAACAATATGGTAGAGCACAGACCACCCCGCGTGCCGATATCTATAGTCTGGGGGCTACCCTGCACCAGATGTTGAGCGGAGATGATCCTACTGAGAATCCCTTTCATTTCGCCCCACTGTCAGGACAACCACTCCCTGTTCTGACCGACCTCAACACCCTGCTCAGGCGTATGGTTGACGTTGACAACAGCCAACGTCCGGCTACCATAGTTGAGGTTCAACGAGAGCTACAACGTATCGCCGATATCTATACGGTGGCTCAAACACATCCCTTAGCCTCTACCCTGCCTCCAGGCTACTCAAGTGTCGGCAATACATACATTGCGCAAGCAAACTATCCACAAATTACACCTGCATCCCTACCGTCAACCGTTTCTCCGTCTCAAGCAAAGTTGTCCAAGGGACCGCAGCCGCAAAAGAATACCCTCTTTATTTGTAGCGGTCATAGCAGTCGTGTCGCTTCGGTAGCATGGTCGCCTAACGGGACGTATCTTGCCTCTGCCAGCTATGACAAGACGGTTCGTCTGTGGGATGCCAGCAACGGTCAGCATATCCAGACCTATCGTGGCCACTCTGGGCGCGTGAATGCGGTAGTGTGGTCACCCGATAGCAGCCGCTTTGTCTCGGCCAGCGATGATGGAAGTGTGCGTATCTGGAATACCACCTCTAAAAATCCGCCCTTCATCTTCAGCGAACATGCAGGCAAAGTCACCGCTGTAGCATGGTCACCCGATGGCAGCCGTATTGCCTCCGCAGGTGTCAATAAAGTAGTGCTGGTCTGGGATGCCGCCTCTGGCCGTATTCTCTTTACCTTTAACAAGCATAGCGAAGAGGTCACTAGCTTGGCATGGTCGCCCAACGGCACCTCTATCGCCTCTGGCAGCGATGACTGTACTATACACGTCTGGGAACCACTCAAGGATGGACGTACCAATTTTTTTACCTCCCTGTTTGCTCCTCAACGCCACATGTATACGTATTCTCGCCACTACCAAAAAGTTACTGCCGTGGCGTGGTCGCCCGATGGCAGACGTATCGCCTCCACCAGTGCCGATCGGACCATGCAGGTCTGGGACGCTAGCACAGGTAAACTTGGCTTCATCTACCACAACGCCTCCGCTGGCATGAACGCCGTAGCCTGGTCATCTGACAGCCGTTATCTCACTGCCGCCAGTAACGACAAAACTGTCCACGTCTGGGACTCCATCACTCGCAATTCTATTGCTACCTACCTGGGCCATACCGGTTACGTCACTGCCGTAGTTTGGTCTCCTGACCGCACTGCCATCGCTTCCGCCAGCGTTGACCGCACCGTACAAGTATGGAAACCCATGTGAAAAAAGCGCCTCTACCATACTCTCCTCGACTACCTCCATCATCGTCATCCCCCTATCATTTTCCGCGACCTCAAACCTGCTAACGTCATGCGCACCTTCAATGGGCATATCTACCTGATTGACTTCGGTACGGCTCGTCACCTGAAACCGGGTCAGCCCAAAGATACTATCGCACTTGGCTCTCCTGGCTATGCTGCCCCTGAACAGTACGGGAAGGCTCAGACTACGCAACAATCTGATATCTATAGCCTGGGAGCTACTCTGCATCACCTTTTAACCGGCGACGATCCCGCTGAGAATCCCTTTCACCTCGCCCCATTATGTACCCTCGATGCCACGCACCCTGCCGACCTCGAAACCCTCATCGCGGGTATGCTCAGCCTGGATGCTAGCGAGCGTCCCGCCAGCATTGCAACGGTCAAACAGGAGCTGGAACGTATCAAAGAGGATCAGTTGAAGCGCCACCTGGAAGCTTCTTATCCCGCTCTGTCCCCATCACAGGGTCAAGTCGCGGCTATGGCAAATCAAGTGGTACGCCCGACTCCAGGGTTTGGAGTGAGCAGGAGAACGGTGATTAACGCCGTTGCAGGCGTAGTCGCTGTTCTTATTGCCGTTGCCAGTTGTAGCTTTAGTGTTACCTTGACCAGGTTTCCTCATAGAGATGGACCAGTTACCATAATACCACCTGCACATGCGCCCCTTAGCAAGCAGGTATTGCATAGTCCTCTCATTGGTAGTGCAAGCAGCCTCATCCTTGATCCTGCCCATGCCAGCGATCTCCAATCACGACAGGTTGTTGAGATGCTTCTGACCGGGCTGGTCAGTTTAGATGATCAACTTCGCGTATCTCCTCAGCTGGCAAGCTCCTATGATCTCTCTGCTGATGGGCGAACCATAACATTTCATCTGCGTCCCAACCTCAAATTTCAGGATGGCAATACTTTAACCTCGCGAGACGTTGCGTTTAGCCTGGATCGTGCCTTGCAGCCCGCCACACACTCTGCTACATGCATGACCTACCTTGGGCTTATCCAGGATGCCGATAAATTACACAGTGGTCAAATTTCCACTCTGATCAATGATAGTATTCTTCTCCCTGATGATCAGACGCTGGTTCTCAAACTTCGTCAATCTGCCCCCTACTTTTTAACCGCTCTAGCCTATCCCTGCTCCTATGTGCTTGAGGAACGGCTGCTGCTGCAATATGCCAATACAGGATTGGCTAAAGTACTGAAGGCCGGTGGCGGTGCAGGCCCCTTTACCCTCTCGTCCTACACCGACAATGAGTTGAATCTCGCTGTCAACGCTAACTATTACGGCCCCAAACCTCAACTACAAGAGGTAGTTTTCTCTTTCTACAGAGATACAGAGGCCACATATCAAGCCTATGGTGCTGGTATGATTGATACAACAGCTTTGCCTGCCGAGATGTTGAATAGTTCAAATTTATATAACTGGCGCAGAGTGCCAGAACTGACTACCTACTACTATGCCATGAACTATCTGGTGAAGCCGTTCGACAACATTCACATTCGCCAAGCACTCGATTTAGCGATCGACAAAGAGCTGCTTGTGCAGGCCGTCTGGCACAAGGCTTTCTTACCCACCTGCAATATTGTGCCACTGGGGATGCCCGGCCATAATCCCAGCCTTACCTGTCCTGATGGTCAAAATACGGCCAATGGCAACCCTGCGCAGGCCAAAAATTCACTCGCGCAAGGTCTACAAGAGGAAGGTTATAGCAGCATGTCCCAATTGCCTCCCATTACCTTTACCTACGTCAATGATAGTCCGTCATTCAATAAGGAGGTAGCAGTCGTAAGACAGATGTGGAAAAATGTGCTGGGGATAGATGTCAAGGCTAAGCCGGTTTCTGCCAGTAGGCTGCGTGAAGAAATTGTCGCATCAGCCGGTAATGTGCATGGATTACAACTTTGGGCCACCAGTTGGAATGCTGATTATCCAGACCCGCACGACCTGCTAACGCTCCAGTTTGATAAAAATTCCCCCTATAACGATGTGAACTACGGCCAGAACAGTTCCTCTGATGCGGCCCAGCAGCAAGCACTGCAACAACAATTGGAAGTGGCCGATACTAACTCTGATCCTGTTCTGCGCCAGCAAGCTTTTATGAATGCTGAACAGCAGTTGGTCAATGATGTGGCCTGGATGCCCATGCATCAGGAAGTCTCAAACATTTTGCTTGCCACCTATGTCGTAGGGATGCCCTATAATCTGGGGTTTGTTATTCCACCTAACGATTGGGGTAACATTTTTATTACGGCGCATTAGAATTGCCGTACATCGTCAGTTGCCTCGTTATTAGGAATGCTCTACTCTACTAAGCTAGGGCATTCCTGTTATTTCTCCATGATTTTATTATGCGGGCATTCCTACGTCTATTTAGAACATAGCGAGTAAAAAGACATGAGCATTCTTTTCTTTATTAAAGCAGTATGGGGTTCATTAAGTGCATTTTTAAGCGGAATGGATAGTTTCTTTGATCTATCATTTGTCCGCTGAACAGACAAATACCTGGTTGTGTAACGGGCAGGAGAGGAGAAATGATGTTGATGGATCGTATGGGACAACAAATTGACAGCTATCGCCTGATTCGGCTTTTAGGAGTAGGCGGTTTCGGTGAAGTCTATTTGGGCGAGCATGTATATCATAAGTACCTCGTAGCGATTAAAGTGTTACCACAACTGGAAAAGAATGAACTGCTCAACTTTCTCAATGAAGCACGCACGTTCCGTCTGAAACATCCGAACATTGTGCATATTCAAGATTTTGGAGTAGATGGTTCTACGCCGTTTCTCGTGATGGACTATGCTCCCAATGGCTCGTTACGCCAGCGTTACGCGAGAGGAACGCGCCTGCCGTTACCTGTTGTCCTGGGCTACGTCAAACAGATCGCCAGTGCTTTGCAGTACGCCCATAATGAAAGGCTGATTCATCGTGATATTAAACCAGAAAACATGTTGTTGGGTCACTCTCAGGAAGTGTTACTGACAGACTTTGGTATTGCCTTGATCGTTCAGGGATCGCGCTTTCGCAACACCCAGGAACTGGCAGGAACGGCGGCCTATATAGCTCCCGAACAAATCCTGGGTAGACCGTGTTTTGCCAGTGACCAATACTCACTTGGTGTGCTAGTCTACGAATGGTTATGCGGGGAATGCCCCTTTCAAGGCTCTTCAATGGAGTTGTATGGTTGTCACCTGCATGCCTCTCCTCCCTCTCTCAATACAAAGTGTCCAACCATTTCACGTGATATTGAGCAGGTAGTGTTGCGGGCACTGGCGAAAGACCCGCAGCAACGCTTTGCCAACGTACAAGCGTTCGCTGTGGCTTTGGAACGGGCGGTGCAAATGGAAAAAATAGCTCGGACTGTGCAGGTTGTTCAGCAGCCATTGCATTTAGCATCTATACCTGCACTTGAGACAGCTCCTCAACCCATTGCTCCCTCATCAGCGACAGAGGCTATCCAGCCTGATAAGCCTGAGCCATCTCTACGGAATGTTTCGCGGCGTGCTGTCGTTAGGACGTTGCTGGGGCTGGCTGTCCTCGGCACCGGTGGTGGGATGGCTGCTTTTTTGATGACGAAACAGGCAGGACCAACGAGTGCTCGAGTACAAACACCTACGCCTATTGCTCTCGGTACTACGTTGACGACGTATGCCAGGCATAGCGACTGGGTTTCATCTGTAGCATGGTCCCCGGATGGGCAGCACATCGCCTCGGGCAGCGCGGATGCAACGGTGCAGGTTTGGGATGCTCGCAACGCTAGCACTCTCCTCACCTATACCGGTCACACCAAGGGAGTACGTACCGTACGCTGGTCACCCCACGATGGACGATACATTGCCTCTGGCGGCGACGATGCAACGGTACGGGTGTGGGATGCCATGACTGGTGAGACAAGATTGATATATCCTGGTCATCAGAACATAGTTAAGGCTCTCGCTTGGTCA
>WNGL01010417.1_pt1 | contig 10725 bp, 13 predicted proteins | sample 5400591 | NCBI WGS metagenome assembly WNGL01 (sample SAMN13153377, study PRJNA577476) | soil metagenome | isolation source: 80 cm soil or saprolite under Garry oak tree replicate 1 | place: USA:California | collected 2016-06-15
ATATCTCATCGCACTTCCCTCTCTCGGTTTTCAAACTGGGTGCTGGTCGAATTCGAGGGGCTGCCCCCACATCGCCGCCTACACCAGGTCTTCAGGCCGGATGGCACTTTCCGGATGCGCTTGCCGCCCGCCGGTCTATTCCGTCCGCCGGCGTCGAACCCTCCATTCAACATAACTCACGGTTACGAGACTTTAACGCACTCCACCGGAACCTTCAATAGGGACAGGGCCGACGAAAACAATCCTTCGAGCGGGTCTAGTTGGAATTTTCATGGGCACCATGCCAGGCACAATTGACGGTCAACCGCCGTCGGCGTATGGTCTTCAGTTAGGCTGATAACCAACTCAGAAAATTGGAGGGACGCATGAGCCGTCGAGTTCTTGCCGCACTGGCCGCCCTCGCGATCATAACTGCGGTTCTCTTGCTGGTGTTGGCACCCGGTACTGGCCCGACTTCGTTTTTGAGCTTCGTTGCAATTGCGGAAGCCGCTCGTGGTCAGGGTGCCCAGATCTCGTCATCTGATGCGAAATCGAGGGTCGCGGCGAAACCGTGGAGACCGCCCCGGACACCGTGGGGCCACCCGGATCTGCAGGGCGTGTGGGATTACCGTACCATTACCCCCTTGGAACGGCCCAGCGCGCTCTCAGGGAAACAGTTTTTGACGGATGAGGAAGCGGCGATCTTTGAACGCGAAGAAAATCGACGCCAGAATCGTGATCTCATAGATCCAGAGAAGGGCGGGCTGCAGTACCCGCCTAGCGGCGTTGTTCCCTACAACGAGTTTTGGTACGACCGGGGAAACACGATTGTCGAATCAAGGCGCACGTCGCTGATTGTGAATCCATCCGATGGCCGACTTCCTCCCTTAACGCCAGAGGGGCAGAAACGTGCTGACGCCAGCGCGGCGGAGGAACGTGAAACCCAGCTTGGACGTCCTCGTGCTGACTCTTACGAAGACCGGCCGCTTTCGGAGCGCTGCATTATGTCTGCAGGCACCTTGCCCATACTTCCGGGCCCGTACAACAACAATGTTCAACTTATCCAGACTGCTGGATACGTGGCGATTCTCAACGAGATGATCCACGAACATCGCATCGTTCTGCTCGACGGGCGCCCACATCTCGGCCAGAACCTCCGCCAGTGGCTGGGTGACTCCCGCGGGCATTGGGAAGGCGATACGCTTGTTGTCGACACCACAAACTTCTCCCCGAAGGTCGACTTCAGAGGGGCCGGCTCGAGGTTGCATGTGGTCGAACGCTTCACACGCGTCGCCGCAGACAGGCTTCAATACGAATTCACGGTCGACGATCCGACGATCTGGACGCGGCCCTGGACCGCAGTGATTCCCATGAAGAAGAGCTCGGAGCTGATGTACGAATACGCGTGTCACGAGGGGAATTTCGCCCTCAAGAATGTTCTCACTGGTGCTCGCGCTCTGGAGAAGCGCGGCAGCCGCTGACGCTTCCACCTTCGAATCGCTTGCCGTCTGCTATTTGTGCGAGTTGTAACGCAAACCGAGACCCAAAAGTCCGGTTCGGGGAAGTTGCGTCCAACCACGGTTAAAGCATTCCTGGTTTGGTATTACTACGACGCCCAATGGTTAAAAGTGGCGGCCGGAGATTGAGCATACTGCTATTTCCACAAGCGGCCAACCGTCCCACCCCATCGTTGGCGGGCCTAGCCTGCCGAGGTACTGCTTCAAATCAATGGCGGCGTTCCCATCTAACCGTCCCGTCTCGTTCAGGAGTAACATCGGATAGCGGAGGAATGGACTATGACTGATTTGGAATTGCTGTCGCGTAGGCTGCAAACTCTTGAAGACCGCTTCCGAAAAATCAAGGTTCTTGCCGTGATCGCATGTATTGTGATTGCGGCTCTGGCGCTCATGGGACAGGCGCCATCACCACTGCCGCGACTCGGTCCGACAATCCGTCCGGTTGATCAACTGCCAGAAAGAGTGCAGACCCGCCAAACTGTGGAGGATGAAGTGCGTGCCCGCCAAATCATTCTCGTGGACGACAAGGGCAAAGAACGCGCTTCGCTTGTCTGCGACAATACAGGCTCCGTATTCCTCGTGATGTCGGACAAAGCCGGAAAGACGCGAGTCAGTCTTTCTGTCGGCAATGATGGCCCAACTCTGACGTTCCTCGATTCTTCAACACAAATACGCACGATTTTAGGCAGCACCACGGTTGTTCCTTCTCATGTGAATGACAACGGAGTTGCGGAACTAGCGCCGCCCTCATCCATTGTACTTTTCGACAGTAAGGGAAAGCTGTTGTTCCGTACACCATAACGCTGGCGTATACAAAGTATGTGTCCCTTGGCAGTGAGTATCCGGTGATCAAGCTCACCGAAGGCGGACGCGCTGCCATGACGGGAAAGGTTCCGGTTGAAATGGCGTTTCCGTTGACGCGGAACGACACTCACTGGGCCACGCGAAAATCTCCCGGTCCTACTTGCGAGGAAACATGGCAACTCTGGAAACAAGGCGAGACTCTGTTTGAAATCGCCGATGCGCGCGCCCTGACTCGCAGCACGGTCACCGGGCATCTGCTTCAGCTCATGGCCGAAGGCCGGCAGATTGACATCGGCAGGATCATCCCTCCAGAACGGCGCAAAATGATCGCGGCGGCTATTGCCAAGGCCGGCAACAACCTTGCGCCTCCTGCGCTCGTCATCCGGCTCGAGATCGGGATGTAGCGCCTTAGCGAGCTGCTTGTAAATGCTCGCGATACTCTTACTCCGGACTTCTTCGGCCTGCCGCATCCGCTCTTCCTTTGCCAACTGCCTGGTTCTTCCTTGCCCAGGCCGATGCATTTTGTCTTCTTCGTTTTTGATTTTCTCCTCAATGCTTCCCGCCATCTCGGCGATTTTCGCGGCAATTGCCGCCTCGCTCATACCTGGCTCTAGGTCTCCAAGATCAATGTCAATGCCCGCATCGGCGAACAAATCCTCGATGGCCGAACGCCTTTCCTCAAATCCCTCGCGTTCGGCGCGCTGGAAATCGATGCCGTGAATCCGTTTGAAAAGCACTCGCAAGTCGTCATCAGCCAGGGAACCTTCCTGAGTCATGATTTCCTCGAGATGGTCAGCAATGACCATCCGTAGCGCTTTTCGGTCGGTTTGCCGTTTCAACTGCTTCCGGTTCAGATACGACGAGCAAAGGCGAACAAAGTCTTTCCGCAGTGCTGTCAGACGCACCAGCCGCGGGTGAAGATGCGCTCCGTAATGCTAGCGCCTGATCGAGGCGACGCGTTTCGGATTGCAGTCTGGTACGCAGCGATTCCACTCTGGCGACCAGCCGGTTAAATGTCCGCTGGCTTTTTGACAGCGGACGGTCCGGGCGAGAGAGCAGGATCAGGTCGCCGGACCCCGAGTCGCATCGAACATCATCATAAAATAAAGATTCCTGACCACCCACATTGCCTCCTCATTGTTAGTTTGTCATCGTGAAGATGGAATCTTGACCTGGAGAACGGACAGCTTCGGTCCATGGATGTATCGTGGCGTCCCGACGGCAACAAGGCGATTTCCATGCGAGATACGCATTCAAGAAGTGCGCCTCACTTAAGCCAATTCGCGATCCTCAGCCCGTCCACGCGAGCGAACTCGCGTTCGTTGTCGGTCACGAGAGTGAATCCAAGAGCAAGCGCGTGGCTGGCTATGAGCAAATCATTCCCGCCGATCGGCGTTCCGGCGGCTTCCAATTTGGTCCGCACCTTTGCATAGACGGCGTCCGCCGGAGCTTCGAAAGACTGGACTTCGAGCGCAGATAAGACGGCCTCGAGCTGGCGTGTCAGGCGCGGGGAATTCTTCTTAAGCGCGCCATATCGCAGTTCGGATGCAGCGATGATGCTCGTGCAAACGTTGCCTTCGCCCACTGCAGCGATGTGGCCCGCGCAATTGCCCTGTGGATTTCGAACGAGATCCGAGACGATATTCGTATCAAGAAGGAAGCGCACGTCAGATCACAACCGGCCGGGGAGGCTTGTCTTGGATTGGCGGAAACGTCTCTTTTAAAGGTTTGAGCCTGGCCAACACCGCAAGCAACGATCGCACCGGCGCCGGTTCAATGACCAGACGCTTTCCTTCCTTGCGCATGATAGCCTCATCACCCGGAAACTCGAACTCACGCGGGATCCGGACCGCCTGATTTCGCCCATTCCGAAAAACTCTGACTCGCCGCTCTACTGACATTTAATTGTTCTCCCCACTTACATATGCTAGCATATGCCGAAGAGCGGTTTCCTTTCAAGACTTCGAATCGGAACGGCGTGTTCTCAGACATGGCGGAATTGTGTCGTTCTGGTGATGGCGCAACTGAGCCAGGAGGGCCGAGGAATCGGCTCAAGACCGCGGATGGTATCGGGTTGTTTTCGTCTTTTACCACGAGCTAACGATTGAAGAAGCTCCGCTCGGAAACCTTGCCTGCCCCCTGCGCGCGAATCCGGTCACTTTTGCGGAGAAGTAAATCAAGAAACTGACTGCTTACCGAAACCATCATGGACACATTCGGCCTTAGTGCGCGGTACGACATCGATCTCAAATGGAGTCCGGATGTCGGTCAGCCCCCGACAACTGGCCCTGCCACAACTGCCTCGGATCCGACAGGACCCTCTATATTCACTGCAATTCAGGAACTTGGCCTGCGCCTAGAGCCGAAAAAGAGTTCGATTGAGCTTTTCGTTATCGATTCGATTGAAAAGCCCAGTCCCAATTAATCGTGCAACCGAGTTATGATCCCCGAGAAGCCCACGAAACAACGGAGGTAACGATGTTTTGCCCCAAATGCAAAGCGGAGTATCGTGTCGGCTTCATTCGGTGCTCTGACTGTGATGTCGAACTGGTGGACGATGTGCCAGTGGAGACGCCAGTGCCAAAAGAGGTTTCCCGGGACTTTGAATCGGATCGTTTTGAAGCAGAACCGAAACTCGTTGTTGTTCGCACCTATCAAAGTGGTCTTGATGCAGATCTTGCAAAGACGGTCCTGGAAGCGGCTGGAATCGAGTCGATGATCCGAGGAGACGACATTGCACGCCGTTATTACATCGGTCTGCCACTGACTCAGCGCGTGGAACTCCTCGTTCGAGCCGAGGATGCGGAGGATGCGGAGAAGATCCTCGACGTTGATGCTACGGACGGAGACGAGCCCGTTCAGGATTAAGTTAGAACGTTTGCCCTATTGGTATCCGACTTTTTTCTACGTGCGATTCCGCCACCAGTAGCACGATCGAGCGTCCGTTGACGATGTAGCCGTCGGTGAACATCGTTCCGCCGCCGGAGACGATGTAGTAGCCTTCGGTCTGCGAATCGTGAGTGATGCCCCCGGCCGTCCCGCCAGCTGGAGCAGTCGCCATCTGGCGGCCGCATGCCGTGGGGGCCGGAGCTGCGGCAGCGCCCCTGCCAGCGACTGCCGCGTTGGCCGCTGCCCCCGCGGCCGGAACCGCGACGCCATTCACTGTCTTCCCGCGATGAATGATGCCGACGGTGAAGTTCTCGTGGCCGATGTCGACGACTTTGATGTTCCGATCGATTCCCTGTCCCTGACTGTTGACAATGTCGACCTCTTCCTTCGTGATGTAGGTTGCCGTGGTCGGTTTCGTCTTCCCGCCCTGAGTGAATACCAGGGCTGGACTCAGAACGACGGCGAGAGCGACTGCGCGTAATACCAACTTTCGCATAAGCATCCTCCAAGGACAAACGCCTGGTGACTATAGCTTGAATTGACGATGCCGATGAGTCCAGAAAATCCGTCAGTCTGGGCCCCGCAAAACGCTGGTCATCAGCGGAGACCGCGTATGCGCCGTGGGTGCGTCTGGTGGAGATGACGAGTACGGTCTTAGCCAAACGCCTTCAACGATTACGAATACGCCAAGTTCCAGTCGCTGGATCTTCGGGTCGTGGTGGGCGGCGGCGGTGACTTTTTTGGATGTACGTGAGGTTCAGCTTCCCAGAAGCCGATTTCTTGGCACGACGTTCCGCGAAGCCGAATCTGGGGAATTAACAATCAGTTGAACCGAGACGATTTGCTTTCCGGCGAGCTATCGACTCTGCGCGGCAATCCATTGCTCCAGTCTCGCTCGGTAAGCGGCTGTTCGATCATGTTCCCGATCCGACAGGTCGTTCGTCTCATCCGGATCTTGGCAGACATCATACAGCTTGGAGCGGCCCGAGTTGATTTCGAAAAGGTACTTACCGCACGCGTCATAGAGTCCAAGCCACCCCAAAGAATAATCAGTGAAGAACAATGACATCCGCGGGTTTGAATCGAGCAGTGATGTTCCCTGGATTTTTTCCGGAACACGAAGGCCCAGCAGATCAAGTATCGTGGGCGCTGTATCGATCAAACTGGCGGCGCTGGAAATGCGGATCTTGTCTTCAATCAAACCCGGAGCAGCGATGATATACGGGACGCGAACGTTTTCGTCGTAGATGAAAAGCGTATGACCGAAGTTGCCCTCGTGCTGACCGAAGGCTTCGCCATGATCGCCAAAAAGAACGAAGAGCGTGTTCCTGTCCAGGTCTCGGACACGGAGCCCGCTCAACAACTCGCCCAGTGCACGGTCTCCATAGTGCAGTGCGTTCAGATAGCGGTTCATCTCGCCGTTTTCACCTGAAGCACGGAACGGTCCTCGCTCGGGACTTGCGTAAGGATGGTGACCCGCCACGGGTAGGTACGTGACGAAAAATCGCTCACCCTGCTTCAGCGAATCGATCCATGAGAGCAGCCTCTTGACAGTCGATGAATCGTCGACACCAAAGCTGGAATGGATATTGCCGCCGATGGTACCCGCATCCTCAAGAACCTCGAAGCCGCGCTTCTCGATGATCGCTGGCATTCCGAGATACATGAAGCGTCCCGAATGAAATAAGGCCGTCCGATAGCCGGCGTTTCCAAGTTGTTGAGGAAGCGCTGGACACTTGATCCCGGAATATGCTTCAGCTGCGACGTCGAATGCGGGATAGCGCGAACACAAGACCGAGAACAATCCCTTTATGCTTTCCGGATACACAGCATAAGCGTGTTCGAAAGAGATCCCATGAGACGCAAGCGCCGTCAGATTCGGCATCGGATCGATCGCAGAATCACGGTTCGGCCAGTATCGCGCCGCCGTTGATTCCAGCAATATCAAAACGACATTGCGCCCCGCTGCCGCGCCCCGATATTGCAACAGTTGATTAACCGCATTCGAAGAGCCCAGAAACGGACTTGTCCGCCAGTCCTGGTTTCCCGGATGATCCTTCAGAGGGCGAAGGTGCGTCGACCACAGCGCTCCAAGTGCGTTGCGGTATCGTCCCGCCGTGTCGATTTTCGAAATCGCGTAGGGACCCGCCAAGGCGAAGCTCAGCGATACAACCATCACGGCGACAACAATTCCACGGCGCGGTTTCCATCGTGCCAGGTAAACCGGTAGGAGAATTCCGGCGGCCAAAATCAGCGCAATGGTTCCGAGATTTCTCAGTGTGAGGTAATACCTCACGGAGTCGGCTAGCGGCCCCCCCGCGGCTCGCATCATTGGTAATGTCAGGGGAGAGGACAACACTCGCGCGATAGGTACGTTCAATGCGACGTAGCCAACAACCAGCACATACAGCGTCCGTCCAAACCACTCGCGCTGGACTGTATAGTCCAGCATTGCGAACGCTAGCACGACAGCCACGTCCTGCCACAGATAAGCGATTGGAATCCAAACAGAGACTGGTATCGATACGCCCGGCTGTGTTAACAGCCGGGCAAGGATGAGCACCCCCATGAGGCCTGCAGGCCTCATCGTTGAATAAGGTTTAATCTCTTTAGCAGCCAAGGCGAGACCACTACACCCTTCCTGCAAAAGGCAGTACGTTTTGCCCAGATCCAATCGTGTATCAGGACATTCGCGGCCGGAGGACTCTTGTACACGGCATCGCGATCCCCGATGAAGGAAAGCGGAATGACCATCAGATCGGCATTGACAAAGTGAACGGGTACAAAGGATTCGTGAACCAGTTTGATGCCGTCGCCGATAAATCCCTTCGCGGTTCGTAAGCTCTCCGCGTTGGCATCGATGATCGTGATTCCTGCTTCTGGCAACAACCGTTGGAGAAGAATCGCTGTCCGCGGAAACATGCCGCCGCCAACGATCTGTACAGTTCGCACGTGCGGCAACTTCGGGAGAAGGTGGCGCAATGCACGTTCGTGAGTGTTCAGGAGAAACCTCTGGAGCGCCGAGGATCGCAGCGCGAGGCGCTCGAGCATCTCCAGATTCAGCGCCTCAATCCAGCGAAGCACCGGAGGCCAATGGCTTGTCCTCGCATCCCGAACGATGTGCTCGGGCAAGCGCGTCCAATGTTCTGTCGGCCACGAGTGATGCTCGATGTGGTACCCATCATTAAAAAAAGGCGCATTGTAGAGAATTCCGTAATTGCTCTTCGTTCCGTGAGAATGCTCGAAGTATCCGTGAATGTAGCAAAGCACCAATCCAGCGGCATACCCCGGCAGATAAACGCCCAGGAAAAATTGCGGAGAATGCGCGAAGACGAGCACCCACATGCAAACTACGAGAATCGCTTCCGCCGTAACTGTCAAAGAAACTCGGATTCGGTATGCCAGACCCGAATGATGCGCGAGATGCCGCTCTCGCCATAAGCTCTGCGGATACCCGAGCAGAAGCGTTAGGTAAAAGGAATAGAGACGGTTCGCCGCTTTCGATCTGAAAAATGGAAGGTGAATGAAGTTGTGGGAGATCGTATTCGAGTTCCACCACATCCCCAACGCGACGATCAGTATGGATGGCGCTGCAAACAGGACACCTCCATGCACGAACGAGAGCGTGATCAGTAGTGCATCCCACCTGGAGTGACGCAATATTCCTTCCCGTTGCACAGTTATTGCCCTTTGAGCGCCTCCCTGAGTTGCTTCACGATGTCTGCGTGACTCCCCTGGTTCGTTAGTTTCACAATTCCCGTGTTTGTCGAATAGACGGCGGGTGAGGCTGAGGCATCATAATCCCGTCGCACGCGCACGTCCGTCTGCCTGCCACCGCCCGGATAGAGCTCCAAAAAATAAGGAATACCGGAGCTGTCATTGGGACGCGAGTAGTCAAAGTCCTGAACTCTGCCGACGAAACCCCAATTCCCAAAGCCAATCGCCTTTCCGGTACCGGCGACTGTCTTCAGATCCATCCATTCCGTTCTCGCCGTGGACCGCGCACTCCCGTCCGGAAGCCTGAAGTAAAGATACCCACGAAGCGGCTTCGAAGTCGCACCTGGCCGGGACAGTCCGCCATCGACGACTGCAAACACGCCCCAAATCTGAATCCGTTCCGGCGCCTGTTCACTGGGTTCAAAAATGACCTTTTCAATGATGCCATAGAGTCCGACCGGCGCGCTGGCGATGAGGTCCGCTGCCCCAAACAGCAGAACCCCGACAACGAGGATTGCTTTGGCTGTCTTCATGGATGCACCTTCCGAGCAATTGGACGTACTGAGGTCAAACGTTCTTCCATTTAATTTCGAGCTGTCGAAAAGAACACGACTCACAACTTTCATCGAATGGCCACGTATTTGTTTTCCTTAGAACCATGTGGCTTGGTAACGTCGACGCGCTGGCAGAATCCGCTCGAAGTCGGGTCTAAGCACCTCTCAGAAGCCTCGTTCCGGCAGGTCCGGCAGGGCGAATTGGCCCAGACCGTCGATGTTTCCATTGACGCTGGCGGCTTCGGGGGAAAACGTGCACCCCGCCCAGCCGGCCACCGTCTTTAAAGATTTGCCTTTCCACCCTGGCTTGTTCGAGGAGCGCAATCTCCGTCGAAAGCTCGCTGAGAAAGTGATCTGCCGCCTTATCTGATTTTGCACGACGAGGTCCTCAAGGAGATCAGCCGGCAATTGCCAGCAACCCCGCAAGAACTCAGCCGCATTCGAGGTATCGGAGAGCGCAAGCTGCAACAATGGGGCAGCGTTGTACTCGAGGCCGTGCGGAACTTTTCGTCAAACCATAACATTGAAATCGTTTTTACGATTTCTTCTGTAGTTGCCGTTCGCGATTTTTATCGCCGCCGGTCAGGAGCCCATCCCCCGCCAGCAATTGAGGGATTTATTATAAAAACACGAAAGCTCCTCTTTCTCAAGTTTTGGTGCGCGCCTACGAGGTCGACTCATCGCGTTCTGGCCTCGAGGTGGATCGTCCGGGCAGTGCTCGTAAAAGCGTAGGCGATGTTGACCTTGTTCAGTTCGTACTCTGGACGATTTGAAAAGGGTAGGGCATGTACATTGCGCGTGGAATGCCTGGCAGGTAACACTTCAGTTCCGGATCGTGGTCAATCCAGTGTTCGGCATTTTCCTTCTTGATTGCCGCGGCTTCCGGTGTGTAGGGGATCTGACCATCGCCCTCCACCACGCCAAGCGATCCGGGAACGCCGCCGGCCGCGCCGAGCGCGGCGACACGCGCTTCTTGATGCATATTCGTCCGCTGCTCCAGGGAACTCAGCGACACCGATCGGATCCCAATCCGCTAATAAAATCGCCCGAATCTGGTCCTGGATCTCTTTGGCTCTTTCCTTTTTGTTCATTAGAAGTCGAGGCTATACGTAACGTCTTGCGGACGCAAATGGCCGCTCTCCCTTTCAGTCAGCCCACGCGTAGCGTCCGCCGCGTCAGCGGCTTCGTTCAAACGCCGCTGTTTAGCAACGGGTCAGTTCCCTTTCAAATGAGGTCACATTCTTAACTTTGGTCGGCAAAACTGA
>WNGL01010418.1_pt1 | contig 10725 bp, 12 predicted proteins | sample 5400591 | NCBI WGS metagenome assembly WNGL01 (sample SAMN13153377, study PRJNA577476) | soil metagenome | isolation source: 80 cm soil or saprolite under Garry oak tree replicate 1 | place: USA:California | collected 2016-06-15
GCTGCTGCCTGGATGCACGTCAATTCCCTTCAACGATCTCGGCGCGCTTGAACAGGCGCTGTCATCGCGCCAGGTTGCCGCCTTTATTGTCGAGCCGATCCAGGGCAAAGGCGTCAACATGCCCACGGACGAATTTCTGCCGGGCGCGGCAGCGCTCTGCCGTAAATACGGGACACTGATGGTCGCCGACGAAATTCAGACCGGAATGGGTCGAACCGGAAGGTTCCTGGCGGTCGAACACTGGAATGTCGAGCCCGACATCGTTCTGCTTTCGAAAGCGCTGTCGGGCGGTCATGTTCCGGTGGGCGCATTGCTCACCCGCAAGAGCATCTTCGACAAGATTTTCAATCAAATGGATCGCGCGGTTGTGCATGGATCGACATTTGCGAAAAACGATCTCGCCATGGCGGCCGGAATTGCAACGCTTGAAGTGATCGAGACCGAAAAACTGGTCGAGGCTGCCGCCAAGCGCGGCGCCGAACTCCGGCTGGCGCTGACCCGGATGGTTCCCGGTTATGAATTGATGAAAGAGGTCCGCGGCAAGGGACTGATGATCGGCGTGGAGTTCGGCCCGCCAAAGTCGCTGCCGCTGAAGGCGTCGTGGAACTTGCTCGAAACCGCCAACAAGGGTCTGTTCTGCCAGCTCATCACGGTGCCGCTGTTCAAGGACCACAAGATCCTCACGCAGGTCTCCGGCCATGGCAGCCACACCATCAAGCTGTTGCCGCCGCTGACCATCACCGAAGCAGACTGCAGCTGGATCGAGACGGCGTTCGATTCCGTCATCGCCTCCAGCCACAAGGTCCCCGGCGCGATCTGGTCCTTGGGCAAGACCCTGGTCGACAACGCGGTAAGGAAGTCGGCGTAACCGCGATCAAAGGCGGACGATGCGCTACCCCGCCGTCCCCGTCTTCATCGAGGCCTCGAATTTATCGCCGAACTCGGCAAGTTCGTCGGCGGCGAGATCGCTGACTGCCCAGTAGTTTAATCCCCGCTCGCTCCAGCGCCTGATATTGAAGCCCTGGATGGTTTCGATTTTGGCTGCGCGGTGTTCGGCGCTGGCGGTCTGGGCGACATTTTCACTCTCACGTGGCGTCTCCCAATCCCAGCATCTTTGCGCTTGCAAAGGGTAACATATATGTTACTCTTTGCCGATGCTCGATATCCGCTACTACGTCGCCGCGAGCGGTGAGGAACCCTTCGCCGAGTGGTTCGCGGAACTGGACGCGGCGGCCAGCGCCAAGATCGCCCGCGGGCTTGCCCGCATGGAGCAGGGCAATCTCTCCAACGTCAAAGGCGTGGGCGAAGGTGTGTTGGAGTGCCGGATCGATTTTGGTCCGGGTTACCGGATTTATTTCGGGCGCGATGGCGAGACGATCATCGTCCTGCTGACCGGCGGAACCAAGAAGCGGCAACAGCGCGATATCGATGCGGCGCACGCTTACTGGCAGGACCACAAGCGGGGCAAGCGCGGACGAGGTTGAGCGGAGACGGACAATGGCAAAAACAAAAAGCTTCAAGGAATTGGTGCAGGGTCGGGTCAAGGCCGACAAGAAATTCGCCGAGGCTCTTCTTCGCGAAGGCATCGATGCAATGCTGAGCGGTGATGTTGATACTGGCAAGACGATCCTGCGCGACTACATCAAGGCGACGGTCGGCTTTGAAAAGCTTGGCGAAGCGACCGGCGCGCCGCCCAAGAGCCTGATCCGCATGTTCGGACCACGCGGCAATCCGCAAGCCAAGAACCTCTTCAGCGTGATCGGTTACCTGCAAAAGCGCGCGGGCCTCAGCCTGCACGTCGCGGGCTAGGCGGTCGCGTCGATCTCGCAGTCGTATGGCACGGAGCAACAATAGCGCAGCGCATTGCGCCGAGACGACATGTTGAGAATTACCCCGCCGTCCCCGTCTTCATCGAGGCCTCGAATTTATCGCCGAAGTCGGCAAGCTCGTCGGCGGCGAGATCGCTGACCGCCCAGTAGTTCAATCCGCGCTCGCTCCAGCGCCTGATATTGAAGCCCTGGATGGTTTCGATTTTGGCGGCGCGGCGTTCGGCGCTGGCGGTCTGGGCGACGAAGAGGTTGATCACATGCGCGCGCCGCCGGTAGACGATAGCGCCGATCGGGCGGGTGTCGACGTAATCGAGCCGGCCGCCGATCAGCGTGAAGCCCTGCGCGGTGAGGTCGATCACCGGCGGCGCTACGTCCAGCTTGCCGTTGAACCACGGCTTCACCGTGTGCTGGTCGGTGGAAAGCACGTCGGTGAGATGTCCCGCCTGCAACGAGCGCAGATGCGCCGAGACCACTTCGGACTCGATGCGCGCTTCGTCATCGCTGCGCAGGATGATGGCGACGAGACCGGTCGCCGCGATTGCCGATACCGCCGATCCCATCGCAAATCCCCTGAGCACCGCACGCCGGTTCGGCACCCGCGCTTGCGGCAGCGAAGCCTCGATGCGGCGGCGCAGCTCGGGCGGAGCCGCATAACGCAAATCGGCGCCGGCGACCGCCTTGCTCAGCTCGCGATAGGCGCGAAGCTGCGCGGCGCAGCGCGGGCAGCCTGCGATATGGTCTTCGACGGCGCGCGCGTGCCCGGCGTCGAGCTCGCCGTCGATCAGCGCGTGAAGAAGAATTTCAGCCTCGTCGCAGGTCATTTCGGTTGCTCCTCTTCCGCCATCCAGGCTGATCGCAGCATGGCGCGGGCGCGGGCGAGACGCGACATCACGGTGCCAACCGGCGCGCCGACGATGTCGGCGATTTCCCGGTAGGATAGATCGTGAATCTCGCGCAGCACCAAGGTCTCTCGAAACGGTTCGGCCAGCGCCGCCACCAGCCGGCCTATGGTTGTGGATTCCCATCGATGTAACATCTGCGCCTCCGGCGTCTCCTGCGCCTCGTGCCAGAGCGGCGTTTGCTCCGCGTCGTCGGGCACATCGTCGATCGGGGCGGTCGGTGAACTCGCCCGCCGCGCAAATTCGGCGCGGCAGACGTTGCGCAGGATGGCGAACAGCCAGGGCTTCATCGCCGGCCCGCGATAGCTGTCAAAATGCCTCAGCGCCCGCAGAAAGCACTCCTGCACCGCATCCTCGGCGTCGGCGCCGTCGCGAAGCAGGTAGCGCGCCAGTGTATAGACGTCGTCGAGATGCGGCAGCGCGGCGTCGCGAAAGCGCCGCGCCTTTTCGGGATCGCCGTCCGAACTGTTGACCGGCATCGCTTTTTGCCCGGCTTTGACAGAAAATGCGGGTGCCCGGCCGGCTTGAATCCACCGGCCGGGCATGGCTGTGATGCCTTGGTTTCGCCCGCTACTCAACCTTGATCGTCCCTGTCATATGCGGGTGCAGCGAACAAAAATACTTGTAATCGCCCGCTGCCGTGAACGTGAACGAATAGCTGTCTTCGGTATCCATCGTCTTCGATCGGAATTTTCCCGCTGACACCACCGTGTGGGGAATGTCATCGCGATTTTTCCAGGTGACGGTGGTGCCGACCTTCACCGTGAGCTGTGCCGGCTCAAAGGTGAAATTGTCGATCATCACGTTGGTCGTCTCCGCGGCGCGGGCGCCGCTGAGACAGAGCGATATGGCCGCGGCGATGGCCAATCGGCCAAGGCTGCGCAGAGCTAGTGACGCCATCACGAATTTTCCTTTAGCCCTGCAGCGGGGTGTCGATGATGGCGAGGCGCTGATCGCCCGGCTTGAAGTTGATGCTGGCAACACCGAGCAGGCCGCGGAGCTTGTCGTCGGCGACCTTCATCGGCCCGGGGGAGGGGGCGGTGCCCGGCGCCGGCTGCGGAAACGCGGTCGAGCGCGCGGTGTGGAAGGTGACGTTGCCCTCGACCTTCTGCATCACCTGGTGGATGTGGCCGTTGAGCACCGTCACCGAACCGAAGCCCTTGAGGTAATCCAGCGCGCGGGCGCCGTCCTCGGTGCCCCAGCCCCAGGTCGGATAGACCGTCCACAGCGGAATATGGGCGAACACGACGATGGGCATCGATTTCGATTTGCCCTTGAGATCGTCCTCAAGCCATTCGAGTTGCTCGGTGCCGAGATTGCCGAGGCCGCCGGCCTTGAGGTCCACCACATTGACGAGGCCGATGAAGTGGACCCCGCCCGCGTCGAACGAATACCAGCCGGCGCCCTTGGTGCCGCGGCCATAGCGCTCCTTGTAGAGCTTGACCTCTTCATCGATGAAATCGTGCTCGCCCGGCACGTAATGCACGTCGAGCTTGGCCTGCGAGATGATGCGATCGGCGTTGTCGAACTCGGCCGCCTTGGACAAATGGGTGATGTCGCCGGTGTGAATCATGAACGACGGCTTCACCGGCATCGCATTGATCTTGCCGATCGCCTCCTCGAGGGTGCCAAGCGCGTTGGGATTGGCCGGCTTGTCGAAGCCGATATGGCTGTCGCTGATCTGCAGGAACGTCATGCCGGCCGTCTCGGCCGCTTGCGCGGAACCGACCAGCCCCAGCGAACGGGGCACGCCGCCAGAAATGGTCCAGAGCACGCCGGTGCCGGCCCAGGTCATGCATTCCAGCACCCGGCGGCGGCTGACGCCCGAATTTTCATTTGGGCCTTCATCGTGGTCGTGATCGAACTCGCTCATCGCCAGTCTCCATGAACCCTTGATTGGGTTGTGGGGACTGGATCGGGCGAGGGCAGGGTTTATTCCCGGGATTTCCTGACGGCGGCGTCGCCGTGATGACAATTCCGTGAGCTAAGTCCATGCTCGATGCGCTCAACGAAGCAGGGCACGAGGTGATGTCGGATTGCGAGCGCGGCGAATGCGGCGTTTGCCTTATAGATGTCGTAGCCATCGACGGTGAGATCGATCACAGCAACATGTTTCTCAGCGATCATCAGAAGCGCGAGTATCGCAAGATTTGTCTCTGCGTTTCGCGCGCGCTCGGGATGGTTACGGTCGCTACGCTGTATCAGCGCAACGGGGCGTAGTTGAGCGGGCACCTGAAACGAAGGCGCGGCGCGATTGCTTGATCAAGTGCAATAACTGTCTGTCGGATCGATATCGTTCAGCCAGCGCCCGGTCTCGACTCGGCGATGCCCCACTTCGGCGTTATCCCGTTCATAGTCACGGGCGTGATCGGCGCGCCGACCTCTTCGAGGATGTCGCACCGGCCGGCGAAACTGGCGCCCATCTGGACGTTCTCGAACGGCTGCAACTGCGCAAGCGCCGGGTGGTCGAGCGCGCGGGCCACGAAGGCGGCGGTTTTCGGCCAGCGGGCCGCATCAACGGTGAACCGCGCCCAAGCGGCGTTGCGGAAGAAGACGGCAATGGAGATGTCGGCCAGGCCGATCTCGCCGAAGAGGAATCCCTTGGCCGGAACCTGGCTCTCCAGGTAGTCTAGCACGGCGGGCGCGTCCTTGGTCACCGACCGTTCGGCGCGCGCATGATCACCCTTCTCTCCCCATATCGCCTCATGCGCGACCACCGGGAAGAACAACCCCCAGATGAAGACGTCGCCCAAGCGGGTGTCGGCGAACTCCTCAAGCCAGCGGGCCCGAGCGCGGTCCTTGGCGTTCGCCGGCAGCAGCGGGCGATCCGGATAGGCCTCCTCCAGGTACTGGCAGATCACCGAGGAGTCGCAGAGCGTCAGGTCGCCGTCGATCAGCACCGGGATCCGGCGTAGCGGGTTCAACTTGGTTAAGTCCTCGCCGGTATAAAAGGGTATGATCGGATCGATTTCATAGCTGAGGCCCTTGAGATGCAGGCAGGCCAGCACCTTGCGCACATAGGGGCTAATGTAGTTGCCGATGACCTTCATGTTACCTCCGTAGCCTCCTGGTTCTCCGTTCGTATCCCTTTGCAGCGAGCGTTTCTACGGAACGCTAGAACCAAAGGAACACTAGCATCGCTATGATTCTATTGCAGTTTTTGATTTGACATTCGCTCGGAGAGCGCCCTGAAACGGGGTGTAAATGTCAAATCCACCGCACTGTAGTTCCAGGCCATAATGTGGTTTCGGCCCGAGCAACGCAAGAACTAACTCACCTTGAGCATGCATAGAGAAGCGAGAGCAACCTCGCCTTGTTTCTATGTGCGCGCCCGGTATGGGCATTGACCAGGTGGGAGGTGGAAATCCTCTCGTGAGCTGGTGACAGCGAGCGAAGTGAAGCGCAGAGCGTCGGACCGTGAGGCCGGCGTGAAGGAAGCGTGGAGCGAAGCTGGGGCCGACGAACAGGAGACCGGATACAAGGCGGAGCCGAGCAGGGCGAGCGGGCACTCGACGCGAAGCCGCCGGGTGCGGACCCGCACGCCCGGTGGTGTGGCAGGGGACGTGGAAGCCTTAAACTCCACGCCCCTATGCCGATCCATACGGGGTACAGATTACCTCCGCGCATCCTCAAGAATCATCATCGCGCCTTTTTCGGCAATCATCGCGGTCGGGGTATTGGTATTACCGGAGGTAATCGTCGGCATGACCGAAGCGTCGACGACGCGAAATCCGGCAATGCCGTAAAAGCACAGCCGTTCGTCGACGACAGCCAGCGGGTCGCTTGCAGTCCCCATCTTCGCGGTTCCCACGGGATGGAAAATCGTGGTGCCGATATCGCCGGCGGCTTTCGCCAGCGCCGCATCGTCGTCGCCGACCGCCGGGCCCGGCAGGAATTCCCGCGGGTGATAGGGCGCGAGCGCGGGTTGTTTCATCAGGCGGCGGGTGGTGCGGATGGCGTCGGCGGCGACTTCGCGGTCTTCGCCGGTCGCAAGGTAATTCGGCGCGATCGCAGGCGCCTCCGCCGGTTCAGCTGAGCGAATGCGCACGGTGCCGCGCGAGGTCGGCTGCAGATTGCAGGCGCTCACGGTGATTGCCGGGAAGCGGTGCAGGGGATCGCCGAACTTGTCGAGCGACAGCGGCTGCACGTGGAACTGGATGTTGGCGCGCTCGCGACGCGGATCCGAACGCGTGAAAATGCCGAGCTGCGACGGCGCCATGGTCAGCGGACCACGGCGGCGGAAGGCATAATCGAGGCCCATCAGGCCGCGCCTTACCAGCGAATAATAGGTCTCGTTGAGGGTGCGAACGCCATCGACCTGGTAGATCGCGCGTTGCTGCAGATGATCCTGCAGATTGCGCCCGACGCCTTGCCGGTCGAGCACGCATCCGATCCCAAGCGGCGCCAGCCACTCCGCCGGTCCGATGCCGGAGCGATGCAGCACCTGCGTCGATCCGATCGAACCGGCGCACAGGATCACTTCGCCTTTGGTGCGGGCCTCGACGACTTCGCCGCCCTGCATGAAACGCACGCCGGCGGTGCGCCCCTGCTCGACGATCAGGCGATCGGCCAGCACATTTTTTTCGAGACGCAGATTGGGACGCGTCAACGCGGGTTTCAAAAAGCCTCGCGCCGAAGACCAGCGGCGTCCGCGCTTCTGGTTGACGTGGAAATAGCCGACGCCCTCATTGTCGCCGGTATTGAAATCCGGAATTTTCCGGATACCCATTTCTTCCGCGGCATCGCCGACCGCGTCCAGAATGGCCCAGGACAGCCTTGGGGCTTCGATCCGCCAGCCGCCGCCGATGCCGTGATGCTCGCTTGGCCCAAGAAAATGGTCTTCGAGCCGCCGGAACGCAGGCTTGACGTCATCCCAGCCCCAGCCCGACAGGCCGAGTTGACGCCAGTGGTCATAGTCGGCGGCTTGCCCGCGCATTGAGATCATCGCGTTGATGGCGGACGAGCCGCCGATCACCTTGCCGCGGGGATAGGCCAGCGAGCGGCCGTTGAGACCGGGTTCCGGCTCGGTCCGAAACATCCAGTCCGAACGCGGATTGCCGATCGCAAAGAGATAGCCGACCGGGATGTGAAACCAGATCCAGTTGTCGTTGCCGCCGGCCTCCAGGATCAGGACACGGCTCGCGGGATTGGCCGACAGCCGGTTGGCGACGATGCAGCCGGCGGTGCCCGCGCCGACGACGATATAGTCGAAATCACCTTCAAGTTGCTTCATAAGTCATCACCGCATGCCCGCTTTTGGGCATTAGCCATAGCAGCCCATAGCTGCGCCAAGGCCCGCTGTACAGCCGCCGGAGGAGTGCTAGACAAGATAACGCACCTCAATCCCGTAACCCGAGAATTCCCATGCCCATCGTCAATCGCGTCGCCGATCTGCAACCCGATATCCAGGCCTGGCGCCAGGATATCCATGCCCATCCCGAGTTGTTGTACGACGTGCACCGCACTGCGGCATTCGTCGCGGATCGGTTGCGGGAGTTCGGCTGCGACGAAGTCGCCACGGGTCTGGGCCGTACCGGCGTGGTCGGCGTCATCAAGGGCCGCAAACCCGCGGGCAAGGGCGAAACAAAAGTGATCGGGCTGCGCGCCGACATGGATGCGCTGCCGATCGAGGAGGAGACCAATCTTGCATATGCGTCCAAGACGCCGGGCAAGATGCACGCCTGCGGCCATGACGGCCATACCGCGATGCTGCTCGGCGCCGCCCGCTATCTGGCGGAGACGCGGAATTTCGCCGGCGATGTGGTTGTGATCTTCCAGCCGGCGGAAGAGGGCGGCGCCGGTGCCGCCGCCATGATCAAGGACGGGCTGATGGACCGCTTCGGCATCGATCAGGTCTATGGCATGCACAACGGTCCGGGAATTCCGATCGGCTCGTTCGCGATCCGCTCCGGTCCGATCATGGCGGCGACCGATTCCATCGATATCCGGATCGAAGGGCTGGGCGGGCACGCGGCGCGTCCGCACAAATGTATCGATTCGGTTCTGGTCGGCGCGCAGCTGATCACGGCGCTGCAGTCGATCGTGTCGCGCAGCGTCGACCCCTTGGAATCGGCCGTGATTTCGATGTGCGAGTTCCATGCCGGCAATGCGCGCAACGTGATCCCGCAAACCGCCGAACTGAGGGGCACGGTCCGTACCCTGATCCCGGAAGTCAGGGAATTGGTCGAAAAGCGGGTGCGCGAAGTCGTCGCAGGCGTGGCGCAGATCACGGGCGCGAAGATCGATCTCGAATACGAACGCGGCTATCCGGTGACGGTCAATCATGCCTCGCAGACCGACGTCGCGACACGGGTGGCGAAAGAGATCGCCGGCGAAGCCAATGTTCATGAGACGCCGCCGCTGATGGGCGCGGAGGATTTCGCTTATATGCTGGAGGCGCGGCCGGGCGCGTTTATTTTCTGCGGCAACGGCGACAGTGCCGGGCTGCATCACCCGGCCTACAATTTCGACGATGACGCGATTGTCTTCGGTACCTCGTACTGGATCAAGCTGGTCGAGAACACGCTGGCGGCGTGAGGCCTTCAACATGTAGGCCGGGTGACGTCAGGCGCGGCGCGCCGATCGTCGTCACGATGCCCGGAACATTGCACATGAGGTGGCGTTGAGACGCGGGGGACATCGCTTGGCTCACCAATGGAGGAGTGCACCATGGCCGCAAAAGAAAAAGACAAAGACCTCAACGATCTCTTCCTCGATACCCTGAAGGACATTTATTACGCCGAAAAGCAGATTTTAAGGGCGCTGCCGAAAATGGCGAAGGCCGCTCAATCCGACAAGCTGCGTGCGGCGTTCGAAAAGCATCACGGCGAGACCGAAGGCCAGGTCGAGCGCCTCGAGCAGATTTTCGAATTGCTCGACAAGCCGGCGCGCGGCAAGACCTGCGACGCGATCCAGGGCATCCTCGACGAGGGCAAGGAGATCATGGACGAGTACAAGGGCTGCGAGGCGCTTGACGCCGGCATGGTTGCCGCCGCGCAGGCCGTCGAGCACTACGAAATTTCCCGTTATGGCACGCTGAAACAGTGGGCCACCCAGCTCGGCATGAAAGACGCCGCCCGGCTGCTGGATCAGACCCTGCAGGAGGAGAAGAAGACCGACGCGAGTCTGACGACGCTCGCGGAAGCCGCAGTCAACCTCGCCGCGGCGGCTTGATTCCTTCGTGTCCCGGACGCGGTGCAGCGCCTCTTCGGCGGTGCACCGCAGAGCCGGGGTCCATGAGAAACGATAGGCCCCGGATCAACAGCGCATCGCGGAGCCAGTGCGGGCCGCGCGGAGCGCGGACCCGGGTGCGCTGCGCAGCATCCGGGGCACGCCACCTAAGCCGCGCGCGCCGATTTTTCTCAGCACCTTCGCGGCAATCTTCAAATCATCGACGAAGCGCTCATACTCCCGCACCTTGGCGTCGGCGTCGGGCAGCCGCAACAGATAGGACGGATGCACCGTCACCAGCGCCTTGATGCCGTCCGCGAGATCGATCGGGCGTCCGCGGTTTTTGTTGATTGGGGTGATTTTCCCGAACACGCTTTGCGCCGCGGTGGCGCCCATCGCCACCACCAGATCGGGGTTGATCGACTTGAGTTCGTGTTTGTAGGACACCCAGATACCTTCAATTCCATTGGTTTTGTTCACGTAAATAACAGGCACCAATCCCGATTGACTCCTCGAGATATCTTAGTTTTATATTAGAACATATCATGAACAATTGAGCCGGCTACGGGTTCAATAAGAACCCAGTGAATGGCCCAACCTCCGGAAGGGAGCGGCGCATGCGAGAGCGCGATCAGCAAAAGTGGAAGCCGGTTTTGTGCCCGATCGCGCCCTCCTTTTATTGAGAAAGGCATGATCTTGTCGCCAAACCGCTCACACTTTGGCGGACCATGCGCCGCACGCACGAGCACGCTTGCGACTTTGCGTGGCAGCATCGAGCACATCGAGGCGCACGGCGATGCGTACCTGCCTGACAGGGTGGCGCTCGG
>WNGL01010419.1_pt1 | contig 10725 bp, 7 predicted proteins | sample 5400591 | NCBI WGS metagenome assembly WNGL01 (sample SAMN13153377, study PRJNA577476) | soil metagenome | isolation source: 80 cm soil or saprolite under Garry oak tree replicate 1 | place: USA:California | collected 2016-06-15
CGGCCAGCCCGGCCGGGATGCCTGCTGGCTTGCCCGGAACCGGCGCGACCATGTCCGCAGGCGCGGGCGGCGGTTCGCCATCCTGGCCATCGCTGCCCTACGGAAACCCGGTGCCGTGGGTCACCGGTGGTCAGGCCGCCGGGCAGGATGCTCTGGGCGGCTCTGGTCATGGGGGCGGAACGGGTCTGGCCGCCATACTCGCGGCTTCGCTGCTCATCGGCGTCGGCGTCCTGCGGCTGCGCAGGACGAATCCGCTCAGACCACGTTCGGCGTGGCTTTCTGCTCTCGAGGTTCCTGGATAGCTGACCCAGCGGTCAGCCCTACCCAGGCCAGTTCCTGGTCCTGGTCCAGTCCATGAACCTCAGTAGAAAGCGAGCTTTCCCATCATGCATACGACTTCTCGGTCCGTCGTGGCCGCTGCGCGCGCGCATCCTGCGGGTGTCGCCGCTCCCAGCGCGGTCATCGCGGCCGCCATCGTGCTCCTCACGTTCGTAACCTCGGTCCTCCTTCCCTCTATACCGCACAGCCTGTTCGGCGGGGGTTCCGCGCCTGTGCTCCAGCCGAACCCCAGCCAGCAGCACCACCGGGTTCTTCCGCAGCACCCGGTCCTTACCGGGCCGCCCATCCTTCCCGGCTTGCCCGGCAGCCTCGGGCGGGGCACCCCTGGTACGGCCGGCAAGCCGCAGCCGGGTTCCTCGCCGATGCCCCCGTCGGCCGCCGGGTCTCCGTCCGGTTCTGGTCCGGCGCCGGGGGTGAACCCGCATCCGTCGCCGGGCTCGGCCGGCTGTCCGGCGTGTTACGCGGGTCGGACGCCAGCACCTGCGGTCACCGCCGTGGTCGCGGGCGCCGGTAAGGCACTCCAGGGCACGACCCAGGTCTTGGTTGGCTCGGTCGTTCCCGCGGCGACAAACGTGGTCGCCGCCGCGTCCGGTGCCGCCGTTCAGGCGGTCGGCGCCGTGACGTCCGCCGTGCCGTCCGTGCTGGGGAGCACCGGTCCGGCGCTCGCCCAGACGGCCCAGACGGCGACGGCAACCGTTGCCGCGACGGTCACCGGCGCGAGCCAGGCAGTGCAGGACACCACCCAAGTGGTGCAGGACACCACGCAGGTAGTGCAGGACACGACCCAGGCCGTGACCAGCGCGTCCGGACCGGCAGTCCAGGCGGTCAGCACGCTGGCCCCGGCGGTAACGTCTAGCGCGCCAGTCGTGCTGGGAGCCGCCCGTTCGGCCCTCAGTCAGACGGGTCAGGCGGCGACGGCAACCGTTGCCGCGACGGTCACCGGCGCCAGTCAGGCCGTGCAGGACACCACCCAGTCGCTGGCCACAGCGGCCGGTACCGCGGTTACGGCGGTCAGCGCCACGGTGCAGAGCGCGACGCAGAGCGCGACGCAGGCTACGAGCGCACCCAGCCAGGGTGGTTCGGGCCAAGACGCCCAGGCGCAGCCGGCTGGCCAGACGGCCGATGGCCAGGCGTCGGCTGGCACGGCATCCGCGCCGGCGAAGGCGCCGGTGTCTGACACTAGTTCGGTGGGGACCACCGTGGAGCAGGCGCTGCCCGCTGCCGGGACCCTGCCGGGTGTGGGTTAGTTCCGTGATCCGCACAGTCGTCGCCGAACACATCGGCCTGATCAGGGCGGGGCTTGTGGCCTGCATCTCACGGGAGGGCGACATCGAGGTCGTGGCGGAGCTGGATTGCCGGGAGCCGGTGCTTCCCACAATTTCCTCGCTGCGACCTGACGTGGCCGTGATCGATGACGACATCGCCTGTCATGACGGCTTCGCCGTCATCGAGGCGCTGCACGCCATCACCCCGTCATGCCATGCCCTGATCATGGCGAGCAGGCCTCAACTCGGCGACCTCCGCAAGGCAGTCGCCGCCCACGCGGCGGGCTTCATGCTGAAGGACACCTCTCCGGAGAACATCAGCGAAGCCATCCGCCAGGTGGCCAAGGGCATGAAGGCCCTTGATCCGGACCTGGCGTTCGCGACGCTTGACGCTCCCGCCAATCCGATGACGCCGCGAGAGTGCGACGTGCTGCGGCTAGCCGCAGACGGCGCATCCACCGCCGAGATCGCCCGGCAGCTTTGCCTGACGACCGGCACCGTCCGTAATCACATCTCCAGCATCTTCACCAAGGTCGGAGCGCGGAATCGCGTGGACGCCATCCGCATCGCAGAAAAGGCGGGATGGCTATGACCGCGTCCGCGCGGTGTATCCGCACCGTAGATCCGATGTGACGGTCTCCCGGCCGGGGCGTGATCGCCCCGGCCGGGAGACCCAAGGCCCTGCTCAGGGAGGGAACATCCTGAGCAGGGTCTGATCGCCCGCCGCCCCGTTCAGCGGGGCGGCGGGTGGCCTGGTGCCGGATTGTGCGTGGACCAGCGCGGTGTATGCCCCCTGGCGCGACACCAGCTGCTCGTGCGTCCCGGCCTCGATGATCCTGCCCGCGTCCATGACGAGGATCAGGTCGGCGTTGCGGATCGTGCTGAGCCGGTGCGCGATCACGATCGTCGTCGACGAGATCACGTCGAGGTTGTGGTAGATCTTCTGCTCCGTCACGGTGTCCAGCTCGCTGGTCGCCTCGTCGAGCAGCAGGATGGAAGGCCGGTGGACGAGGGCGCGGGCGAGCGCGATGCGCTGACGCTGACCTCCGGAGACCGAAGCGCCTCCGTCGTGCAGCGGGGTGTCGTAGCCCATCGGCATCGCCGCTATGTCGTCGTGGACACAGGCGATCTTGGCTGCTTCGATGATCACCTCAAGCGGCAGCTCCGGGTTGGTGAGCGCGATGTTCTCCCGGACGGAGGAAGCGAACACGTACGGACGCTGAGTGACGATACCGAGCTGACGGCGGACCGATCCGGCGTCGAGGCCGGCGATGTCCAGGCCATCGAACTGGATGCGCCCGGACGTCGGCCGGTACAGGCCGAGCAGCAGGTGCGCGAGGGTCGACTTCCCAGATCCAGACCGGCCGACGATGCCGATGTGCTGGCCTGGCTCGATCTCCAGGGAGACACCGCTAACCACCGACGGAGCCAGCGGACTGTAGGAGAACGACACGTCGTCGGCCCGGATCTGGCCCCTGAGCTGCGGTGCGGGACCTACGTTCTCACCGTGCTGTTCACTCGGGGTGTCGAGGACGTCATTGATGCGCTGCATGTAGCTGCCGAGCATCTGCAATTGCAGGCCACTGGAAATCATGGTGCCCAAGGGTTGAAGGAATCCGGCCCCGAGGGCAGAAGCACTCAGCATCGTGCCGAGCGATATATGCCCGGCGAGTACTTGGAAGGCGCCCACCATCAGGATGACCAGCGGCGAGGCGATCTGCAGCGTGCTCATGGCGGAGCTGACCACGGCGCCGAGGCGCCCGCGGGTCAGGTCGATGTTGATCTGATCGGTGAACAGCCCGCCCCAGCGGTCGACGCCTCGGTGTTCAGCACCGGACGCCTTGAGTGTCTCGATGCCGGCGAGCAGCTCGTAGGCGTAGCTCTGAGCGTCTGCCTGCGCCTGCAAGCTTTTCGACATCAGCCGCTGGTTGCGCCGCCAGGACAGCACCATCACGGAGATCTCGAGTACTGAGAGCACGAGCACTACGACGGCCAGGACGGGGCTGATGACGAACAGCAGGGCCAGGTACAAGGTCGCGAAGGCGCCGTCCAGGACCGCCGACATGGTACTTGTCGCGAGGATGTCACGAACCGCCGTATTGCTTTGCAGGCGCATCATCAGGTCTCCGGAGGATCTCCGGAGGAAGAAGCTGTATGGCAGCTTGACCAGATGATCGATGAATCCCATCGTCAGGCCCATGTCAAAGCGTGTCTGCAGCTCGAGTAGCAGGTTGGCACGCAGGAACGCGGACAGGAAGTTGTAGCCGATCACCATGCCGACGCCGGCCGCGAGCACGACGAGAAGGTGGTGATCATTGCGCGGCACGATTTCGTCGACGACCAGCAGGGTCAGTAGGGGCAGTCCGAGCGCCGCGAGCCTGATGATCAGTGAGGTGGCAACGACCCTGACCATGTTCCTCGACTGGCGGAGCATCGGCCGCAGGTAGCGCCAGGTGCCCTTGACCCGGGAACGGGCACGGTCAAAGCCATCCGAGGGTTCACAGAGGATGGCGACGCCGGTATAGGCGTTGCGCAGGTCAGCCATTGACACGACCCGCCGTCCGCGCGCCGGGTCGACCACCCGGATCCCCTTGCGCGTGGTGCGCTCGAACACCACGAAATGGCTGAACTCCCAGTGCAGGATCGATCCACGCGGCAGGTACCGGAGATCGGCGAGATCCGCCCGCACGCCTCGTACCCGAAGCCCGTACGCACGCGCGGCGGTCACCATCGACAGCGCGGTGACGCCGTCGCGGCCGGCTGCGGTCACGTCGCGCAACTCGCGGAGATCGACGCGCTTACCGAAGTAGCCGAGCACCATGGCCAGGCACGCCGCGCCGCAGTCGGCGTATTCCATCTGCCGGATGAACGGGATCGTCCGCCTCATGGCGCACTCCCGTTGCTGAGCATCGCCTGGAACTGCCGGCCTAGGAGGTCCGCCAGCGACTCGGAGCGCATCACGACGGACGCCTGGGTCCGCAGGCGCGCGTCCTGAAGGACCGAGGCGGCACCGGCGCCCGGATTCAGCTGGCCGGTCACCAGGATGGCGGGCTGATTCAGCGGTACCAGCCCGGCCTTCCTTATGGTGGCGGCGTCAGCCAGCTTCGCGCGGAGGCCGCTGATCCCGACGGACCCTCGGCCGGGGAGCGTCACGGTGAATTTCTGCGAGCTCGCCAGGTCCGGGCCGACCTCAGCTGGCAGCAGAAAGGCCACCGTGCCGGCCTGGCCATGGACGATCGCGGGACCCGAGGCGCTCTCGTCGGTATGGATGATCCACATGGCGGCTACGGCCAGGAGCACGAGGACAAACAGCATCCGGTAGGTCCAGTGGATCCACCTGGCCCCGAGGCGCACCACGCCGCCAGGGATGTTGCGTCCCCGGACGCGAAATTCCAGCGCTTCTTTGCGGAAGATCGCCTCCCGGTTGGCCGTCGGGGCCTTCGGGCGGCTGGCCAGCTTCAGGGACGACCGGGCCGGGCGGGGTCCCGGAACCGCTGGTGCTGGGGCTGAACTGCTCGCGGTCGGTGCCTGGCGGGAGCCGGCTCGAGCAGGATCCACCTTGGCGAGGTCGAGTCCCAGCGCAGCCTCGCCGAAGATGCTGTCCCAGTCGCTCATCAGGACCTCCGGGCCGCTTGTGAGCTGTAGGCACGGTCGAGCAGTTCGTAGAGGACGAGTTCCTGGGCCCGCTGGGCTGAGCGCAGCATCCGGTTGACGTGCATGTGCGCCAGGCTCATCGCCAGCTCCGAGAGATCTACCGAAAGCCGTCCCGCGTCGGCGAGGGCGCGCAAGTCCCGCGTGACCGACGCGAGCGCGATGGATCGCTGGTGCAGTGCCTGAAGGCTGGCGGCCAGCTCGGGCGGTGGGTCTCGGTGCGGGTCGAGCAGAGCCTCGACGGACGCTCGCTCCTGACGGTATCGGCGGCTGACCTCGCGGGAGAAGTCGCCATTGGCGCCGAACTCGCTTCCGTAGCCGCGCCGCGCCCGGCGGGCGATGGCCCGCTTCTGATCTAGCGTCAGTCCGAGATCGTCGAACAGCAGGTCGACGCCGCGCAGAGCCACCCGCCACCGCAGCTCGGCGCCTGCGTCGCCGGTGAGCTGGCGTACGACGGCGAGCACAGCGTCACTGTCGGCGTGGAAGACTCGCTCGGCCAGGCAGATCCCGGCCTCGCCGCCGTAGCGCTCGACCTCCCGCTCGTAGGTATCGAGCTGGACGCGCCAGAGCTGGCCGGTCTCGAGCAGCGGTGCCGCGATTCGGTGCAGCAGGGGCAGCGTCTCGTGCAACAGCCGATCCGGTGCCCCGTGCACCCGGAGCCGCAGGTGCCAGTCGGGGTCTCCGTAGCGGATGAAGAACCACTGGTCGACCCCGCCGGCCGCGAGCGACGACGTGACGGCGCGCGCGACATGCGGCAGCACCTTGTCCGCAGTCGCCGTCCCGGTGAACAGCTTGACGTACAGCCACTCCGACCCAGGCGAAAAACGCCGGGTGCACGGCGGGGCTGGTTGCCGATCCGCCGTCTGCGGAGCCTGTTGCGGCGAGGTTCGGACGAACGGCACGATGAGCTGATGGGTGAACGGTCCCTCCGGCCCGGATGCACACAACTGGTCCGGACCGGGGACCATCTCGACAAGTGGCAGGGACGCCCGGCCTCGCGCCTCGTGCGCGAGCGTTTCCAGGCTCATCACGTTGTCCAGGTCGATCAGCAGCTCGTTGTCGCCGTCGGCCAGGGCTACATACCGCGGCATGCGGAGACGTTCTCGCAGCCGCTGGACCGCGGCGAACTGGCTGGCCGCGGTGGGCTCGCGGAAGGCCGCGACGTCGGGGTCGCCGAGGTTCCAGCGGGCCCTGGACAGGATCAACCGGCCGCTGACGACGCGGGGCAGGAACGGAGCCTGCCCCAGTGGCCCCCAGTCCCACATCATCCCGGGATTGACCTGCTGGTACTGCAGCGCGCACAGGAAGCGGTAGACACCGAGACCCCGGCCGATATGGTTATGGGCGGTCGTGAGCCGGGGGACTATCTCGCACCCGAGCCGACGTGAGCGAAGCACGATCCGCTCGTCCTGGACCGACACGAGCAGGTCGGACAGGGGCAGCTGCCGGTCGGCCGATGCGCCGGAGCGTCCCAGGTACGGGATCTCGTAGCCACGCAGCACGGGTCGGCACAGGATATTGCCGGTCCGTCCTTCTGGCAGGTGCACGACCTCGGCGTACACGCGTCCGGGGTGGATCGCCTCCTCGGCCGCCAGGTGCGCTCGGACGAGCTGGCTGAGTTCGTCGTCGGCGTGCAAGAAGCGCCCGAGCAGCCGCGCGCCGGACGGTCCCGACACCGCGTGCAGCACAACCTGGAAGTCATCGCGTCCCGTGGACTGGTCGCCGTTGGTCACGAGAATGGCCTGCACATCGAAGGCGTCGGGCAACGGCGGGGTGTCGCTGTCGCGAACCGTGGTGGCCTCGGCTGCCCCGATTGTGATCTCGCTGCTCCCGGCGGCGAGCGCGCGGGTGAGCTTGTCGAGCAGGAACGTGTCCCGGCGCGTCCAGGGGTCGGAATGATCCTGGCGGCGTCGTAGCGGCAGTCCGGCCAGCAGCGGCGCCGTCTCGGACGACGGCGAGCTGGACCGCTCGAACCCGATGCCGTTCTCCTCATCGAGCGCCTGCGCCAGCGAAACCTCGCGGGTCTCGTAGCGCCGGGTGAACTGCTCACGAAACTGCCGGAGCCCTTCGTGCTGACGGTAACGGCTGAGAGAGTGCAGAACCTCGACACCCCGGAGCAGTTCCGGGACAACGGCGGCGCCGAGCGTGACCTCAGCGGCGGGTTTGGTCAGGTCGACCTGCACGAAACGCGACGGTTCCGGCGACACCGGAAGTCCGTCAAGGAGCGACGCGACGGCGTGGTACCGCTCGGTCGGCACGCCGATGCCGTCCGCGTCGAGCGCGGCGAGGCCGTCAGCCGCTGCATCGAGCTGGCGCGCGAGGTGAGTACCACGTTCGTAGCGACCGAGCGTGGCCGCCATGGTGTCGGTGGGCGGGGCTCCGGTTAGCTGCGGCCGGATGTCGGCCACCAGGACCTGGCTATCGGCGAGCTCGGCAATGTATTCGTCGGCGTCGGCGCGCGTGATGTCGTCGTCGACAAGGGCGGCAGCTAGGGCGCCGAGCCGTGCGCCGTCTCGGGCCCGGGCCAGGGTCTGCATCAGGTAAGGCGTGGCTCCCACGGCCACGAGCCGGTAGGAGCGACCGGTCTGGTTTTGCCGCGCTTCGGCGAACAGCAGCCGGTCTCCGACCCGGTAGAGGCTGGAGTTCGGCCGGTACTCGAGTTCTCCGCGCAGGTCGGGGTCCCGCTCAATTGCCTCGGCCAGGTTCCACAGGTAGTCCATGTCCAGGCGGGTGTGGCGCTGGTAGCGGCTCATGCCTTCGAACCGCAGGCAGGTTTGGGCACCGATGGTGCCCGTCGTGCACCCGGCGAAAAGCCCGAACGGGGTGGGCCTGCCCGTAGCCCTCATGAGGTAGGAGACGAGCGACCGCTCGGTAGCGCGGCCCTTGTCGCTGTCCGGGTCTTTCCGCCACGGGTCGACCGCTGCCGCCAGGCTCGGCGAGGCGACGAACAAGGCGTCCCGGAATTCCGGCGTGGTGACGATGTCCTCGAGTCGGCGGCGTAGCTGGACCCGGTCGGTCGCCATGGCCTCGTCGAGAACACTGAGGTCCTCGCTGGCGGCCGGCGCCTGTAGTCCGTGTCCCCAGGTGGTCACCTCTGTGAACGGCAGCAGCGGGGTACGCAGCACGAAGAACCCGGATGATGCTGCGGCAGGGTGGGCTTGGCCGCGGCCGCTCATTGCGCCTGCCCTCCAGGGATTCCCGTGGTAGAGACGAGCAGCATCTGGTCCCAGATTGGTTCCGCCGTGGTGCACGCGGCTTCCAGGGCAAGCACGACACCGGCGGCGCCCTCGAGCAGCCCGGGGCCCTTCCACGCGGCCTGGGCAGCGTCTGTCTGTGTCGCGTCCCGAGTAAGCTCCGCGGAGCACAACTCGAGAGTCCGCTCGACCCAGAACCGCGCCGCGTCAGCCAAGACCGGCTCGGCCGTCATCTGGTACATCCGGTTGAACAGATGCGCCAGGCCCGCCGACCCGTGACAGAGCCCGGCGTCGACGACGCCGGTCTGGTCGGGCGGGCGATTAGCGGCTCCCATCGCGAGAGCGGTAGCCTCTGCCGCCCAGGCGGGTTCACCGACGTCCCGGGCCGCGAGCAGCAGCGCCGCAGCCACTCCGGGATCGCCGTAGCACCAGGCTGTACGGGTCGGTTCCGGCTCGACCCCGTCGGCCACGAACTTAGGGACGGTAGGTCCTGCCGCGGTGTCCACCAGATGGGCCAACAGCCAGCTGACGGCCCCGTCGAGCAATGGACGGACGGTCTGCGTGGCCAACCCGAGCGAATCCACCCGGCCGAGGAACGGGATGACACCGGCGATGCCGTGCGCTACGCCGAGATCAATCCCGCCCGGCCGGTAGTAGTCCTGCCGCGCGCCGAGCCACGACGGCGGTGTCCACCAGTAGACGCCGTGGCGGTCGTACCGGGCCCGCTCGGCGAGCTGCTCGAGGACGCCAAGGATGCACTGCGTGGCGCCAGGACGCGGCCATCGGGCCAGCGCGTAGACGCCGATTCCGGCGAGCCCGTGGATAAGGTCGTATGGCGCATGCTCCGGGTACCGCCGCAGCAGGCTCGTCAGGGCCTCGTCGATGTCGCCGTTGCGGTCCTCACCTTCGGTGCCGAGTAGCCGGTCCGTCGTCTCGACCGCCCAGGCGATCCCGGTGAATCCGGAGTACAGGGAGCTTGTGAGCGGTTCGGTCGCCAGCACGGCGATGGCCTCCTCGAGGCGGCCGAGGGCGGTGTCGGCTGCCCGCCGGTCGCGGCGTGTCCGAGCGAGCTGAGCGTCGCAGACAGCCAGGCCGGCGGAGCCGCATGACAGGGATGCGTCCCGGCGCCCGGCATCGGGAGCCCGGCGCCCGGCATCGGGCGCGGGGCGAAGGGTCTCGGTGAGCGCGCCGACCAAGTGGAGCGCACGATCTTTGAGTGCACCGGACAGCAGCGGAAGGAGCGATGCCCCGGCCCCCTCGGTGACCGGGGCATCGCTGTCCGGTGCAGCATGTACGCGCATCAGCCGATGCCATCCGGGGTCGGCTGACAGGTCATCTGCTGGCCTTCGTGTCGCTTCATGCTGTCGCGGGTCCTCAGCAGACGAAGGCCACGCTGCACACGAAGCTGTTGCACTCGGCGCTGATGCAGATGCCGGAGCCCTGGCAGCCATTGGAGTTGTTGCAGTCGTTGGAGTTGCCGCCGTGGTGGCGGTTCCCGCCCCCTACGACGTCGTCCAGTGCGTCGTCGTCCAGACAACGCAGGGTCTCCTTCGACAGCTTGAGCTTCTTCTGGTCGTTCATCTTCTGCCTCCTCGGCATTTGGACGTGACTATTCCAGATTTCCCATCTCGCGCGGCATGCACAAGTGGGCATCGTAATCAATTGACCATGACAGTTAACATGTCCATGACGTTTAACATGGGTGAATCGGACACAAATATCGAGGCTCGGATGCGTTTACTCAGGAGTTCGCTGGGAAGCTCGCCATCGGAACAATAGAGTAGGCGGGTTAACGGCGTCGGCAAGCGGACCCGCAACCTTCTGACCAGTCGGTGCTCGCCTTCGACCCTATGTGCGACGCGCTGCCACCGGGATGCGCTGCGCCATTCTCCGAATGCGGCAGCGCGTGTTAACGCGCGCGTGACTCCACATAAAATGACAGCAGGCCCGAGGTTCACAACAGCGGTGCTTCATATTACATTTGGAACATGACCATGACGGCAGCAGCAGACACGATTGTCCTGCGATGCGAACTCGGCTCGGCAGAGGTGCGCGAGGTAATGGCGGCGTCACGCCTTCTCACCCTCATGCGCCGGTCCTGGCTGGCGGCCGGCGCCTTTTTCGCGGCGCTGCTGGCAGAGTCGATTGTGCTGCTGCGATTCGTCGCCGCGAGGCCGACGGCCTACGGCTCGCATCGCGGCCTCCTGCTGGATGAACTGATCGCCGGCGTAGGCCTGTGCCTGTTGCTGGTCTGCTGGAGCGCGCTGAGGGTATGG
>WNGL01010420.1_pt1 | contig 10724 bp, 7 predicted proteins | sample 5400591 | NCBI WGS metagenome assembly WNGL01 (sample SAMN13153377, study PRJNA577476) | soil metagenome | isolation source: 80 cm soil or saprolite under Garry oak tree replicate 1 | place: USA:California | collected 2016-06-15
ACTGACCGGCGTGCTCGAGGCAACACTGCGCGACCCTCAGGTCACGACCCCAGCGCCGAGCTACGATCCGGGTTCGCATTCCAAGAAGAGCCGGCGTCGCGGGCAGCCCGCCCCCACTGTCCCCATCCCGCACGGCGGCACAAACCCCGGCCCGGACGCGGCAGAGGCCCAGCCCGCCCCGACCCGCACCGGCCTCGGATTTTCACGCAGCGCGACCATCCCCAGATGAAATGGCTACGATGGTCATAGCCGTCCCTTTCGTGGTTAAGGGATGGCACGCACCCGCTGGCCGTCGGACCCGTGAACCCCGGCCTCTGCCAAGACCGGGCAGATCAGACCGGCAGCGCCGGCAGGTGCCAGGAACTGGGACCCGGCCGGCAAGCCGGTAGCAGGACAACCTCAACGGCGTCGGCCGGATCGCAGGTCAGGCCGGGTCCCAGGCTCCGACGCTACGCCCGTACCACCGCAAAACCCCGGAAGTAAGACGGCGTGTCGGAACCGCTCCCCCCACCCTCCCTGCCGAATATTTGCGACTGGCGGCGGTGCCCGCCGCACCGGTCGCCGCACGCAGATCGCCTAGTTCTGAATGCCCCGTGCCCGGCCATTTCCTGGCCGGGCGGGGCAGTGGTCTCCCCGCGGGGCGTTCCCCCGGGCGACGACCAGGCCGGCAACGGCCGACCCGGTCTGCGGGTTCCGCATGGCGTGACCGTCAGCGGCGGTCGTGTGTAGTTTTGCCCGGGCGGGGCCCCAGCTGTGCGCGGGGGGCCCCGCCGGTAACGGAGGGTCAGGGTGTGGGGTCCAGGACCGCGGCGCCGAAGATATCCGAATTGCCGAACGTGGGCGCGCAGTCGGCCTGTGGCGCGGGCCTGGGGACCGACGTGCCGGTGCGCAGCGACAGCCGCCACGCGTCCAGGGCCGGGCAGTCAGCGGCCCGGCGGACGTCGTTCCACACGCCGACCGCGCCGGCGCGGGTGGCGGCGGTGTACACGTAGTCGCCGAGGAACTCCGCCTGGAGGTTGTTCTGCGACGACGCGCGCGGGTCACCGACCACGCCCCGGGCCAGCGTGCCGAACGAGCCGATCGCCCCGCCTGCCACATCCGCGTGCAGGATCACGCCGACCAGGCCCCTGGGGGAACTGGTGTCGTTGCGGAACGGGGTTGTGAACGCGTTGTAGGTGATGTACACATCGGCGCCATCGGGCGAGATCGCCGGCGCGGTGTAGTAGGGCCGGTCACTGGCGGCCAGCGGCACCGCGGTCGGCCCGCTGAACGAGGTTCCGCCGTCGGTGGAGGTCATCAGCAGCAGCTGCTCATTGTTGAGCCCATTCCTGCCGTCCGCCCAGGTCATCACGATCCGGTTGCTCGCGTCCGCTCCGGTGGGCGCGCCGTTGGCGATGTCCGCGCTGGGCGCGAAGGCCAGGTCGTTGCGCGCGCCGGCGATGCCGTCCATCACCGGGCGGCCGACGACCGGGTCGAAGACCCCGGGATCGACGGCGGTCGACAGCAGCGCCGGTCCGGTGAAGTGCACCCCGCCGTCGGTCGACTTGTACATCATCTGGAACGAGGTCCCGCCCCGTTTGCCCACGCCGAACACGTACAGGTTGCCGTGGCTGTCGGTGCGGACGGTGCAGCCGTCGGGCTGGCTGTTGACGCCATTGCTAGTCGCCGGGCCTACCTGCTTCTGCGTCCAGGTGCTGCCGCCGTCGGTGGACCTGGCGACGATCAGCGGGACCGGCAGGGCCTGACCCTTCTCCTGGCTGCGGAAGCTCGCCCAGCAGACGTAGACGTTACCGAAGAACGGGCTGCTCGAAGCGTTGTCCGCCCAGATCTGTTCCTTGTCGGAGAACGTCGTCGAGCTCTGCTTGGAGATCAGCACCGGGTTCATCCAGGCCGACGCGTCCCCGCTGGCGGCCGCACGAAGGTTGTCGGCGCGCGAGATGGCGACTGCCTCGAAGCCCCTGAACGCCTCGCTGAGCGGGGCGCCGAAGTTCGCCGTCAGGTTCGAATAGTACAACCGTGAGCCGTTCGCCCACGAGAACGTGCCGTTCGCGCCCGGGCGCGGCCCGAACGCGACACCCGGGTCCCCGCCCGAGACCAGGCCGTTCTCGAAGTAATGCGGCAGCGTGCCGATCGGCCCGACGTGCGGTGTGCAGGCGGCCGGCCCAAGGCAGTCCCGCGCGGTCCACCCCGTGTACGTCGGCTGCGTCCACGACTGGCCGCCATCGAACGAGAAATCCACCCCGGATTCGCCGACGCCCGGCGTGAACGGGCACGTGGTCGGATCGCCCGCGTTGCACGCCTCCATGTCGATGTTGTCATTGGCGCCGGCCACGACGACCGACGGATCGTGCGCGTCGATCGCGACGGCCGGCTCGTTCTGCTTGTTCTGCGAGAACGGAGTCACCGGGCTGCCCACGGTGACCAGCGTTCCCGCGGCCGGCGGACCCGCGACCGGTGCGGCCACGGCCGTGCCCGCACCCGCCAATACCAGGAACAACGCCGCTCCGGCCGCAGCAAACCTCACTGTTCGCATCGGCCCTCCCTTGCCGTTGAAAGGGGCCATGCATCCTGGCCCCTCATCCTGTTGTCACGGTTACCCAGCCTGGACCTGCCAGGCAGGCCGCGGCAAGAGCGTCACCGTTTTGTGACAACGCGCCCCCACGGGCAGCCACTCCGCCGGCCGCGCAACGCGCGATACCCAGCCGCGGTCCGCCGGTCGGCGGGAGCGGGCCTGGCGCCGCGTTGGGCAGGCGCACCGGCAGAATGCCCTCAGTCAACTGGGGTATCGACTTCCTCCGGGTCGGCACCGTCAGGCAAGCGCGTGCGGTAGCCGAAGTTTCCCTGGCAGTGCGCAAGCGTGCTACGAAGGCAGGCTCAGCCTTGTGGCGCCCCGCCGACAAGGCTTCAGCCACGCACGCCTGCACGATAAGGAATGCAGATTCACCAGATCTGCGCTTACTGCAGTCGGCGCCGTCATACACAGTTGACCGCGCCTAACGGCGGCTACGCGCACACCGACACAACAGACGGGGCCACGCCCCGTGACTGCCTAACGGCCCCGGCCCACATCCTGCGGCAGGATCATCCCGAGCTGGCGCACACCCGCGCGGCGGCGGATGTCCAGGTTCCCTGTGGCGGCCGGGACGGATAGCGGGTGGGGACTGGTCAATGCCGGTGGTGCGCCGAGCTGCGGCGCCTCAGGCGGGCCGCGTGGAGAGGCTTTCGACGAAAGCCGTCAGGTCAGCAGCCAACCGGCCGGGCTGCTCCCACAAGACCAGATGTCCGGTGTCCTGGTAAACGAGGAGCCGCGAGGCCGGGATGGCGTCGGCAAGGGCCTGCTGGTGCTCGCATGTCAGCAACTCGTCGCGGGCCCCCCACACGATGAGGGTGGGCGCGGTGATCGTTCCCGTGCCGGTGGGCGGGCGCGCCGTGACCAGTCCGGCGAGCGCCTCCCGCCACACGTGCGCCGGCACGCGGACACCGTCGTCGACCCGGCCGTCGGTATACCACTGGGGCACCTGATGGAACAAGGGAAACCAGGTCAGGAACTTCCTCACCCAGGCCGCCTCGACGGGATCGGTCAGCTGATCGACCTCATCGGCGAACGACGGCCGCCCCTGCAGGCTGCGCGGCGACCCGGCCAGGACCAGGCCGGCCACCCGGTGTGGGCTATTGATCGCTACTTGCTGGGCGACGTACCCGCCGCTGGAGGAACCCACCAGCACCGCGCAGGAGACGCCCACCGCATCCATGAACGCCTCGACATCGGCGGCGAAATCCACAAGGGAGTATCCCGCCGCGGGCTTATCAGCGCCGCCGTGACCGCGCTGGTCCATCGCCATGGCACGGACAGTGCCCGGCAACAGCGGCAGCAGCCGAACGAACACCCAGACTCAACCCACGCGTGCAGCAGCACAACTGGCACCGCGGCGGCCGGACCGGCCGAGACATAGGGAACGGTCACCCCGGTTGCCAGGCCAACGTGACGGACGCCCGGCTGCTGGTCCACTCATCCACGCTAGCCCGGACGGGATCCGGCCGTACAGACCTCAAGGAGCTCAACCCTGTCGTCGCCATGCCGGGCCGGCTCCACGCACACGGCCTAGTTGCGGCTGGACCGGTTCGAAGGAGACGGCCTGATCTTCGCGGCTGGCGCTTGAGCGGAGCGCAATATCACAGCCGGAGCCGCCCTGCCCCGCACAGAACGGCACGGCGCGCTTCGCGAATCTCGAGGCAGGATCACTGACCGTGACGGACTCATAGGGAGGCAAAGCGCCGGATCGCCGATTCCGCGCGGCAGGTATCCGGGCGGCTCGCCCAGGTGGGTGCGCGCAGATTACCCGGATCTTTGCGGTCCTCAGCTTGGTCAGCCACGCGCCAGGGTGCAGCTTTTGTTATTCCGGGCTTGGATGGGTGTGTTCAGCTGCCGGCCGCGCGCTTGGTTGCAGTTGCCGCGTACCAGCGGGAAGCCCGGGCGGTGGTCGCGGGCCCTGCGCGGCGGTTGTGGCGGCCAGGGCCGGCGCCGTGGCTCGGTGTGCTGCGGCAGCCCTGACGTTCGGGTGCCTAGAGCCAGCCTGCTTCCTTGGCGAGCTCGGCAGCGACTTCGAGTGACCGCTGGATGAGCGGGAGCTCGCCCTGGTGCCATACCGCGTCGTAGGTGAGCGTTGCGGCCGGCTGTGCGAGTTCGACGAGCGTGATGCCCCGGGGCAGCTGCTCGGCGAGCGACGCGTTGATCAGCGCCACTCCGCGGCCGCGCGCCAGGTTGCCCCAGACGGTATTGCCGGTGGCCTGTTCGTCGAGTTCGGGCTCGAAGCCCGCGATGCGGCAGGCGCCGACGACCGTGTCGTAGAAGCCGGGAGCCATGTCGCGCGGCCAGACCTCGAACAGCCGGTCGGCCAGGCTGGCCAGCTGGATGCGCTTGCTCCGGGCCAGCGGGTCGGTTTCGCTCAGGGCAACGCGCAGCGGCTCGCGCCGGACGGCTCGGGAGTGAAACCCGGCCGGGCATGACGTCTTCGGCGCGAGTGCAAGGTCGTAGCGCTCGGTCGTGAGGAGCTCGGGGATGTCGGCGCCGAAGACCTCGCGCGCCTCGACCTTGACCTGGGGGTAAACCTGGCTCAAGCGCGCCAGCAGCCTGGGAATCGTCTCCCAGACAGTGGTCAGCGTGTAGGCGAGCCGCAGCGTGCCGGCCTCCCCGCGTGCCGCCGCCTGGACCCGGCGTACCGCGCGGTCGGCGGCGGCCAGGACCCGCCGGCAGTCCGCGAGAAACACGGTTCCCTCCGCGGTCAGCTCGACGCGTCGCGGTGTGCGCCGCAGGAGGGTGACCCCGAGGGACCGCTCGAGGGCCTTGATCTGCTGGCTGACCGCCTGCTGGGCGATGTGCAGGTCGTCGGCCGCCCGGGTGAAACTCCGCCGCTGCGCCACCGCGGCAAAGGTGCGCAGCTGGCGGAGCTCGAAAACCGGGCCGGGCAACACACTCGCGACTCTACCCCGTGTCCCGCCCGCAGCGACAAGAATCGCTTGTTGCCGGACAACAAGCTGCGCTTGTTCATCCGGGCGTCCCGGGACTAGCGTCGAACCGTGACGACCGAAGGGACGAGCCCGTTGGCGGCCGGGAGCAGCGCACCTGCCGCCGATCACCATATGCGCGTCGATCGGGTGTCGTCGAGGCCGAAGAAGGTGCTGATCGTGGTGGCCAACCCGGCCACGTCGACCACCTTGGGCTGGCCGGTCGGGTTCTGGGGAGCCGAGCTGACGCATCCGTACTACGAGCTGACCCAGCGCGGCGTCGCCGTCACGATCGCCAGCCCCGATGGCGGCAAGGTCGAGATGGATTCGCTCAGCGACCCGCGCGATGACTCGAAGTGGTCGGCGGATGACCTGATCACGATGGGCTTCCTCAACACCCCCGAGCTCGTGGCGCTGTTGCAGGACACGCCGAAGCTCGCCGACCTTGACCTTGATGAGTACGACGCGATCATGGTGGCCGGCGGGCAGGCGCCGATGTTCAGCTTCCGCGGCAACGAGCAGGTGCACGACGCGCTGCGCCGCTTTTACGAGTCCGAGAGGCCGACCTGCGTCTACTGCCACGGCACGGCGGCGCTGGTCGACCTCCAGCTGTCGGACGGCAGCTACCTGGTCGGCGGCAGGACCGTCACCGGATTCGCGAACGTCGAGGAAGATTTCAGCGACGCGTTCGTCGGCCAGAAGGTGATGCCGTTCCGGGTCGAGGACGAGCTCAGGCGGCGCGGCGCCAACTACGTGCAGGGCGGGCTGTTTAAGGCATTCGCGGTGCGCGACGGCCGGCTGATTACCGGGCAGCAGCAATACTCGGCCAGGAAGGTCGCGGAGATGCTGATCGAGGCGCTCGGCATCTGACGCCGCGCCGCAGGCGTTATCTCGCCGTTCCGTTAACCGCCGAGAAGCAGGCCACCCGCATCGGGCTCCAGACCCGGAAAGGCAAAGGACGAGAACATGACGGCCCCAGACCAGATGAAGACTCACGCAAACGCGGTCATCACGGTCCGCAAGTACGAGCCCTCGGCCTACGACGAACAGGCCGAGGGTCCGGCGCTGACCAGGATCCACGTCGAGGAGAGCTTCAGCGGCGACATCTCCGGCAATGGCCTCGCAGAGTTCTTGCAGGCGGCGCGCGCGGACGGGTCGGCCAGCTTTGTCGGGATCGAGCGCGTCACCGGGGCCGTGGCCGGACGCGAGGGCACGTTCCTGCTGCAGGACGCCGGAACCGTCCAGGACAACATCGTCAGCGGCGACTGGTTCGTGATCCCTGGATCGGGCACCGGCAAGCTGGCCGGGCTGCGCGGCACCGGCGGTTTCCGCGCGAACCTCGGCGAAGGCGCACAGGTCCATCTCGACTACTGGTTCGAATGACCCGCACGGTTCCGGACCGACAGCGCCGCACAGGGCCGGCAACAGAGCGGGCAGGCCCGGCTGACGCAATAACTCGTGTGCTCTCCCGGCAGGTCAAGACCGGGCACGAGCAGGCGTTCGAGGCGGTGCTGCGCGGACTGGCCGCCGAGGTCAGCTGCCAGCCAGGCCATCTCGACGCGACCGTGCTCAAGCCCCCGCCCGGGCGGCCCGCCCAGCTGCACGATCGCGTCTTATCCTGCCCGCTGCCAGGACGCCGACGCGTGGCCTTCCAGCAAGATCCAGGCCCGGCTGGTCGCCGAAGCAAAGGTGCACTCAGGGGGATACCCGCAGGCGCAGCACCTATCCGGACTGGAGGGCCGACTGGCCGCGCCCGGCGCCGCGGTGCTGGTCCCGCCAGCGCGTGGAAGACCCCGTTGGTCTCCGCGGTCGGGATCGTGCCGCTGCCGGAAACTGGCCGGCTATTGCGTTGCCCCGCGGCTATCGCCGCTTCCCGTGGGGGCCCGCCCCCTGGTCTTCGTCCTGATCGTCATTCCCGTGACGCAGTACGCGGTGATGCCGCTGCTGACCCGGGCAGCCCGCCCGTTCCTGTATCCGGCACTGGCCCGCGAGCCACGGGGAGGTGGGTCATGAGCAACTCCGCGGCATCCCTGCAGGGCAAGGCCGCCCTGGTGACCGGGGCGGCCACCGGGATCGGCAAGGCCATCGCCGCCGCGCTCGCCGCCGCCGCGGGTGGTGGTGAACCACAGCCACACCCCCGAACCCGCGGACAAGATCGTCGCCGGCATCGAGACGGCCGCGGGGACCGCGATCGCGGTCGCCGCCGACATCACCAGCCGGGCCGAATACCAGGCGATGGCCGAGCGGCTGCTGCCGAGTACGGCCGCTGGGACATCCTGGTGAACAACGCCGCGGTCGCGATCACCAAGCCGTTCCCCGAGATCACCGAGGCCGAATTCGACACAAGCTTCGCCGTCAACATCAAGGGCGTGTTCCACGGCCTGCAGCTCGCCCGGGAACACCTCGCCGACAACGGGCGGATCATCACCATCTCCAGCTCGACCACCGGGCTCATGCTGCCCGGCTACGCGGTCCACGACGCCACCAAGGGAGCGGTCGAGCAAATTGACCCACATCCTGTCCAAGGAGTTCGGCCCGCGGGACATCACCGTGAACGCCGTCAGCCCGGGCGCCACCGAGACCGAGACCTACCGGGCCGGCAAGAGCGAGCAGTTCCTGGCCAGCCTGGAGGCGATGAGCGCGTTCGGCCGGCCCGGCCAGCCCGACGAGATCGCTGCCGTGGTCGCTTTCCTGGCCAGCGACGCCGCCGGCTGGGTGACCGCCCAGACCATCCGCATCAACGGCGGCACGGTATGACCCCCGGCGAGCGCGGCAGTCAGGCCGCCGTGCGGCGGTCGTCAACCCGGGCCCTCCGTAGCAACAGCAGAAGAGACGGAGCATGCCAATGCAGGAGATTGAACCCGGCAAGGTCGAACATATCACCGAATACGCGGCAACTCTTTCTCGCTCGCCATGTCGCCGAACGGAGCCCATATCTTCCTCTTCTGTGCTCCGGCGGCTCGTATCATCGGCCGGCGATTTACCCGGCCGTGCGTGCGGGTTGTGCACGCGCGTCACATCGCGGCGCTGCTTGTTCCCCCTGATCGAACGTGCGCCCTATGATCGGGCTCGCTGGCGCTGCAGGGACCTGCTCAGGCGCGCTGGTAGGTGGCGACCAGTTCGCCCTGGCGAGCACGTGACCGGTGATGCGTAACTCCAGCTCGGACCTCCTTGGCTCCGGCGGCCAGGCCCAGCCGGGTGTCCAGGGCGAGAACCACGAAGTGGCAGTGATGCGCCGCCCCGCGCGGCGGGCGCGGGCCGCCGTAGCCGGGCCGGCCGAAGTCGTTGACGCCTTCGGCTGCGCCGTCGGCACAGCCGCCAGGCTGGAGACGCGGGCGGGATCCCGTAGACCAGCCAGTGGGTGAAGCTGCTACTCGGCGCGTCGGGTCGAGCATCTCGATGGCCAGTTCCCGGGTCCGGGTGGCGGCTGCTCCACTGCAGGTGGGGGCGCCTGCAGGCGCTGTCGCAGGTGAACTCGTGCGGGAATGTCGCCCCTGGGAGTCGGGGCTCGAGACCGTGAGCTGGGAGGAACCTCCTTCAGTGGAGCCGTTCACTGCCGAACCTCCGCATCCGATCAGCGGCGGGATGACCAGCACGGCCAACCGCACCGCAAGGCTCCGCCAGGGACAACGGCCGGCCAGGGCAGGGTCCAATCGGCCCGGGCCAGCGGCGCGCATTTCTGCATCCCTCATCAGCGCGGCGGCTGTCCGGGCAGCCGTGGTCCTTGTGGCGTTCTGGGGCGGCTGAAACCGGGAGTAATAGACGATGCCCTCCCAGTCCTGCTCGGGGTTCAGCGGCTCGAAGCCGGGCCTGCGCAGGCAACCGGCCGACCCGGCGCCGGCTGGCCCGGCACTGGTGAACAGCTCGATGTGCTCCAGTTCGGGCATGGCCAGCACCGCGCTGACCATGGCGGGGCCATAGCCGCGGCGGCGCGGCGCCGGGTCCGCGACGTAGCTGATGCTGCCGGCCGGGACGTCGATCGTGCCGGTGACACCGCCCCCGCCTGGCTCACCCTCCCAGGTGGCCCACCGGTCATAGGTGCCGCAGTCGATGTGGCCCACCGCGGTGTCCCGGTCCCACGCGAACCAGCGGTGCTGCCCGGTCTCGGCCGCGCCGCGGAACTCGCCAAGCGGCCGGCCAGCCATCTGCCGCGGCCAGGCGGGTCCGCCCAGCCAGCGCTGCGTGGCGGCGTCGGCGAAGCACGGCTCGACTAGGGGCAGGTGCTCGCGCTCAAACGGCCGCAACTGCAGGCGGCCCATGCCGTGATGACACGCCGTGCATGAGCTGAGAGCCCTCGCTCATCTACGAGCAGGCCATCTCGCCCCGACGACGGAGGCCGCCTGCCTGGGCGAAGAACCGGAAGAACCCCGCGGCCTGCTCCGGCAGGTCGTAGAGGGTCAGCAGAGCCTCCGCGACCCGGTACGGTAGCCACCCCACTCCTGCAGGTTGGCCAGCATCGCCAGCGCAACCCCGCCCGGGTGCGTTACCCCGGACACATCCCGTCACCAGGCTCGGCACCTTAAGGCCGGCCTGCACGGAGTGCAGGATTCCACGCTGGGGCCGCCCGGTGGTTTGCTGCCGGGCGTCCGGCTCGGCAGGATCACCGACTTCGGGGATTGACCTTCCGCCGGCGCCTTACTATCCTGTCGTCCCACATCGTCCCACGTTGGATCGCTTCGTGCCTCTTGCCACGAAGCCAGGGACGAAGGAGGGCCTGTTTGGGGGGGACGCGGAGCGCGTGCGGACGCTCAGTCCGAACGAGGCTGCCATGAAACAGATCTGGTTGCGCTTGCGGGCACGACGTATCCGTCTGGCTGTGGCCGGCGGGGTATTGCTGCTGGCCGCGGCCGCGGTAATGCAGGCGTCGTCTGCCGCGTCAGCCCCCCTCGCCGCGCACCGCGCGGCTGGCGCCGGGCACACGATCATTGAAGGCGGGACGGGAGGTTCCCAACCGGTCCCTGTCACCACGCTGGTTGCCTTCCGGGTAACCGCCAGCGGCGGCGATTTCGAATGCCTGGCCCTGGCACCACCGCAGCCCACCGGCCCGGATAGTGGCGCCTTCACCAGCAATGTCATGTACGTGACCGGCACGGTCACGTCGCTGTCGGTCAGCGGCCACAGCGCCGTGTTCCGGGGAACCGCGACAGTCACCGGCCTGGGCGCCGGGCAAGACCGCCCCTTCACGGTGACCGTCACCGCCGGCGGCCCGGGGGCGACGG
>WNGL01027772.1_pt1 | contig 10724 bp, 10 predicted proteins | sample 5400591 | NCBI WGS metagenome assembly WNGL01 (sample SAMN13153377, study PRJNA577476) | soil metagenome | isolation source: 80 cm soil or saprolite under Garry oak tree replicate 1 | place: USA:California | collected 2016-06-15
ATGACGTAGGCCATATTATCTTCGTTGTGTTCACGCTTGCGGCCAACATCTGTTAGCTGCGCAACATCAAGACGGAGCTGTTTGGTGGCCAACTCACTTTTCTCCCGTGCTTAGTAATTTCCTAGTTGTGCGATTTATGTCATACGCACTATGCAGTTGTTGGAACTTTAGGCTATAATACACTGACGCAGAGAAAAACGCAATGCATCAACAATTTTTCATGCTATTTTTATCTCTCGCCGTACCTTTGAATCTGAGTATACTCTCTCATAACCGAGCACGCAAGATATAGAGCAGGCAGTACTAAACTTATTTATCCTGAAAGTGGACTAAGAAAAAGTTTCCTATGATCAGGTTCTAAAATAGAAGAGGTGGGATTTGCAATTAACACAACTCCATGAACAAACCTGGGTTATCCAGGGCGGAGCCAACATTGGTGTGATCGCCCATGAGGGGCGTTGCCTCATTATCGATAGCGGTATGGATAAGGATGCGGGACGAGACATTTTGAATCAGGTCAAGAAACTGGGACTGACACCGACTGCGTTACTTGTCACGCATGCACACGCGGATCACTTTGGTGGAGCGCATTACCTGGTGCGGCAAACGGGACTGAAAGTCTACGCTACCCGCGTTGAGGCGGCGGTCATGTCCGGGCCTATTCTGGAGCCCCTCTATCTCTTTAGCGGTGCTCAGCCCCCGCCTGAATTACAACACAAATTTCTCCTGGCCAAACCGTGTCCGGTCGATATCGTGCTCTCAGGAAATGAGCAGTTAGTAGATGAGGTTCCTGTGAGCGTGGTCTCTTTACCAGGGCATAGCGTTGAACAGGTAGGAGTAGCATTTGGTAATACTTTTTTTGTTGGTGATGCTTTTCTGACGCCAGAGATTCTCGACAAGCACCGCATCCCCTTTTATTCGGATGTATACACAGGACTGGTGACACTAACTACGCTGAAAACACAAATTTTACCGTTCAAACATATAGTCGCAGGGCACGGCGAGATTTACACATCAATTGAACAGACCAATCGGGCCATAGAGTATACCATTGAGCGTTTAGAGAGTATACTGGAAAATATACGGGCGGCGCTTACCGATGGTAAGGCTCGACCAGCAGCTGACATATTAAGTGCAGTAGCTCAAGCCCAGGGAGCACACATACAGGCGTTTCCACAATATGTACTTTATAATACAACAGTGCAATCGGCACTTAGCACACTTTACAGACGAGGAGAGATTAGCCCAATCTTCCAGGATAACTCTTTGACATGGCGCAGAGCATAAAAGCAGGGGCGTGGGGATATTCGTCCTCACTCATTTTCTCCCCTTTCCTAATCCATTCAAGGAGAAAATGAAGAGCCGTGTAATAGCCCTGAGCCTTTTATGCCCAGGCTTGTTACCTTGCCAATTGCAAGGACGTTATACAGCCATGAGGAGACTGTCAGAATGCATATCGGTATTAACGCTCAATTGCTATCCTTCAGTCAGAATTATCGGAATGGTGGCGTCAGCCGTTACATCCGCTATCTGCTGACAGAGCTAGCCAAGCGCCCTGGAAAGCATGAATATACGGTTTTTGTGAATGGGCAGGACATAGTAGAACGACTCCCGGCGGAGCATCCACAAATCACCTATTTTCCCGCGTCATGGCCCGAGTCACAACCAGCGGCAAGAATTGCCTGGGAACAATTCACCCTCCCTAAGCTGATTCATCAAAAACACATCGATGTCTTGCATTCACCGGTGAACATACTACCGGAGTTGTTACCTCGTCACTGTGCAGGAGTGATCACCTTGCATGACCTGGCGTTCCTGCGTTTTCCAAATGTACTAACACGTTCTAAGCGCCTGTATCATCGGACATTCACCGTTCGCAGCATACGTCATGCGGAGGTACATGCTTTCCGGAAGAAGCAAGGACTGATGGACGGCTTTCTTCTGTACCTTGGAACGCTGGAGCCGCGCAAGAACATAACTACGCTCATTGAAGCATATGCTCAATCGCGCAAAACATATGCTATACGGGAAAAACTCGTGCTGGCCGGTGGCAAAGGCTGGCTCTATGATGAAATATTTGAGCGGGTACAGCAACTGGACTTAGAGACAGAGGTGATATTCCCTGGTTTTGTTTCTGATGCCGAGCAGAGGTTCTGGTATGCTGCCGCCTCGGCTTTCGTATACCCGTCGCTTTATGAAGGCTTTGGCATACCGGTAGCAGAAGCTTTAGTATCCGGTATTCCTGTCGTCACTTCAAATGTTTCTAGCCTTCCAGAAGCAGGAGCTGACATTGCGCTGTGTATCGATCCACATAACGTGGAAGCCATGGCAGCAGCAATCTATACGGCATTAACCGAGCAGGCATTGCGGCAAAAGTGTCGTACTATGGCACCTTTAATAGCCCATCGCTTCTCAGCTCAGAAGATGGCTGAGCAAACCATTCGTGTATATGAGCAGGCAGCAACGTTGCATAGAGCCACACAAGGACGCACTCAACGTGTTTCGTTTGTTCGCTAATGTTAGGATATAGTTCACATCGTGAGCAGCAGTAAACTATCACAAACAACTGATGTCAGTAAAGATACAGATAGGACAGGAGCCCTTGACATGATGAGAGGAGCAACTGGCCCTGTAATAAAGGCAATCTCCAAGCGACGTTCACATCGCCAGCAATGGCGCATCTTCGAGTGTATCGCTATGATTTTACTGGATGGAACACTCATTGCTGCAGCTTTCAGCCTGGCTTATTATGTCCGCTTTTATATCCTTGGTAACAGCAGCCTGGTCAAAGCAATTCACAACAACCTGAATGGAAACAGTCCACCTAATGCGGGAAGTTTTAAGCTCACTCCACTGAGTAGTTTTGCGCCGCTGGAAATCGGCATTGTGATCGGCCTCATTGCCATATTTACCCTACGAGGACTCTACAATATCCGTCTTACCGGAACCTGGTTCCGCCAGATCATAACGATAGCTAGTTCAGCTACTACTGGCTTAGCCATCCTCATTACATATTTTTTCGTCTTTCAACCACCTTCAAGTTCTCGCTTAATTGCGCCATTTGTGTGGGCCATGGCGATAGCCATACTCTCTGTGGGGCGCCTTATTGTCTCAGCGGCTATGGGCATGCTCTACCGGCTTGGATTAGGTGAAACCCGCCTGCTGGTTGTTGGCTCAGGACGGCTGGGTAAGATAATTATGCAACATATTGCAGCTAATCCAAACCTGGGTTATTCCATAGTTGGCTTCTTGCACGATATGAATGAACCACCCAGTGACTTCGGACGCTTTAAGATGCTTGGCACATTGGAGGATTTGGGATTGGTGATTCGCTCGATGCAAGTGGATGAGGTCATTATTGCCCTTCCCTCACACCTGCACGAGGAGTCCATTAGAAGTGTTCGCCTTTGTGAGCGTTTCGGAGCCTCGTTCAAACTTGTGCCAGACTTGTATGAGTTGAGCCTCTCGCGTATCGATATGGAGACAGTCGAAGGTATCCCACTGCTTGCTATCAAACAGGTCTCGCTGAACTCCTTTCAACGCTTGATCACTCGGCTCGTTGATATCTCGCTATCCGTACTCATCATCATCTTAGGATCTCCACTCTGGTTATGCATTGCATTAGTAATTCGTCTCAGTTCATCAGGAGAGGTCATTTACAAGCAGACGCGCATAGGATGGAATGGACGGCCATTTAAAGTGTATAAGTTCCGTTCAATGTACAAAAATGCAGACCAGGTGCTGGCAGCGCTTTGGACAAAGAACGAGGCGCAGGGGCCACTCTTCAAGATGAAAGAAGACCCACGCATTACACCCATAGGTAAATTCTTGCGCCGTACGAGCTTCGACGAATTTCCCCAGCTCATCAACGTGATTAAAGGTGACATGAGCCTGGTAGGACCACGCCCGCCATTGCCCCATGAAGTAGCACAATACGAAGAGTGGCAAAAAGGTCGTTTAGCCATCAAACCGGGTATGACCGGATTATGGCAAGTGCGAGGACGCAGTGATATCAGCTTTGATGAAGGTGTGCTGATGGATCTGTACTACATCGAAAACTGGTCGTTACGCCTGTACTTCCAAATTCTCCTGCGCACCATTCCGGCAGTATTATTCAGTCGAGGAGCGTATTAAGTAAATGAAAGTGGCACTGGTTCATGATTATTTGAATCAAATGGGTGGGGCCGAGCGCGTAGTTATGGCATTTCACGAGATTTTTCCCGACGCGCCCATTTATACTTCTATTTATGACCCACAGCGTGTTGACCCGGCTTTTCAAAAAATGGATATTCGCACCTCTTTCATGCAGAAGTTTCCTCTGGTCACCAAACATCACCAGCCATACCTCCCCTTCTACCCATTTGCCATGGAGAGCCTGAATTTGCGCAGCTATGATCTTGTCCTGAGCAGTTCCAGCGCCTTTGCCAAAGGCGTGATTACCCGGCCCGAAACAATGCATATCTGTTATTGTCATACTCCAATGCGCTGGTGCTGGAACTATGACGAATATGTCGAACGGGAACAATTAGGTAAGATTGCACGAAGCGTTTTACCTTTCTTCATTACCGGGCTCCGTACCTGGGACCAAACCAGTTCAATGCGAGTTGATCATTTTATCGCTAATTCTCCAGTGGTAGCCGAGCGCATTCACAAGTACTATCGTCGTGACGCGGTGATCATTCCACCGCCTGTAGATGCAAGCCGTTTCACCTTTGACCCAACCACACAGCCGGACCCAACCACACAGCCGGAAGATCACTTTCTCATCGTCAGCCGCTTAATACCCTACAAATGCATTGACCTGGCGATTGAGGCCTGCAATAAGTTGCACCTACCCCTGGTTATCGTCGGAAGCGGGCGCGACCTGGAACGGCTCAAGAAAATGGCAGGTCCCACTATTCGCTTCCTGGGACGGCTTTCAGACAAAGAGGTTCTCTACTACTATGCCCATTGCCGGGCGTTCCTCTTCCCAGGTGAAGAAGATTTCGGTATCACGCCTCTAGAGGCACAGGCCTCTGGTCGTCCCGTCATAGCCTACAGCGCAGGCGGCGCACTCGCATCGGTAATTGATGGTGTGACAGGCGCATTCTTCAAAGAGCAAACAGTTGAAAGCCTGGCAAGCGTTTTGGAAACATTCGATGAGCATAGATTCGATCCCCAGACTATACGTAACCACGCTCTTGAATTTGATATGCCGCGCTTCCATCGCCGTATTCTCCAATTTATAGAAGCTAAAATGAGCGCAGGGAAGCCAAGAGAACTACGTACATCTACCAGTGACCTGGTACGGTAGCACATACATAGCAACAGGATAAGAAAGGCCAGATAGCTATGGAACTAAAGGCTTATTGGACAATTATTTGGCGACGTATCTGGATTGTCGTCCTGATTGTAGGAGTGGTAGCGCTCTACGCCGGCTATCAATACTATCATCTACGCAAAACGCCTGGCGCATTGACGGCATACAAATCAGATGTGACCATCCAGATTGGTTTAGAGGCGTCTCCTGATGGAACAACTTCTAGCTATGCTGATAATGTTACCGTCTCAGAAGCTCTTGCCGATGCCATGATAACGAGTCCTATACTTTCATCAAAAGAGTTTGATGCCCAGGTTTCTAACGAGGTTGGTTCTGATATGAGCCTCATCGAGCAACGTTATGGCCCTCATCCTGACCTGGGCGATTGGCAGAACACGGCTGCCATCGGCGGAGCATTGAGCGCCGTTCGTGCACATAGCCTGGTAACCGTGAGCGCGACATGGACGACACCGGCAGGAGCATGGGCCATTGCTAATGCTGTCGGCGAGGTAAGCGCTGCTCATATATGTACATACCTGGAGTATGTCGTCTCTAAAGAGGCCTCATGTTCTTCATCAGCAAATAGCGCATTGCCAGGAGTGACTGCACAGGTGATCAGCAGCGCAACAGATGGCGCTCGAGTGCCAGGCACATCAGCAAGCAAGCAAACACTGTTATTTCTAATGCTGCTGGTTGCACTTATCGTTGGTATAGCCCTTGCATTTCTTGCCGATTACCTGGATGATCGCATCTACGGCAAGGACGATGCCCTGAATGTGCTCCAACTACCCGTGTTGGGAGAAGTGCCACGACCTCCAGCGCCAGGAAGAACGAGAATGAAGCAGCCATCGGCATAAATCGGGGGTGCAGGGGGCGAAGCCCATTGCCGGGGGCGCAGGGGTGTCCCCCGAATCCTTCTCTCTCCTTTTTTCGCCTCGGCAGAAGGCAAGTTATGAGGGGATGTGGGTGAAATATATTGACAACGTATGGTACAACGACTATCTTAAAAAAGATTTATATACATTAGAGGAGCAACTTCCGTGAGTATTCGCTCGCAAGACCAGGTAGCCCTGCTCACAGACTACGACGCAGGATCCGCCTTCAGCGAAGCCTATCATACCTTATATGCAAATATTCGCTTTAGTTGGGATAGCGAAAAGAATAAGCAGCATACGCTGCTTCTCAGCACCCCATCCACTTACGCGGGTCAGGCAGCAGTAGCTGCCAACGTAGGGATTGCAGCCGCTCAAAGTGGCACGCCAACGATATTAGTAGATGCAGACTTACGGGCGCCAAGCCTTGAGCAGCGCTTTGGCTTAGGAAAAAGCGCCGGGTTGTGCGATGTGTTGCTTGAAGAATTGATTAGCGCGCAGAAAATCGAGCAGTTCTTGCGTAAAACATTTATTGCGGATTTACGCCTGCTTAGTGCAGGCAGCAGTCCTACAATTGAAGCAGCAGCGCTACTCCTTTCAGAGAACCTACCGGAGGTTATACAGAGCATTCGTCATTGCGTGTCAGAAACGGAAGCCGGGCCAGGCCTTGTTATTTTCAATGCTCCACCGGTGTTAGTAGGTCCCGATGCCTCGCTCATTGGTGCATTGGTAGAGCAGGCGATTTTGACTATCGCCAAAGGCCATACCACACGCGCCCAGGCGAAGCAGGCACAAGAGCAGTTGCAACGCGCACACGCGAACCTGACTGGTATTGTAATGCTAGATATTTAGCTACCTTCACGGGTAACGAACAGTAAGGTACTTTTCTCTTCACGAGGAGGCAAACTATGTGGGGACGTCAAGACCAGGACAGAGAACGTCGGGGCCGTTCTTTCGGTGGGTATGCTGCCGGTGTCAACGGTAATGGTACAGGAAAAAAACGAGTTGTTCCTCAACGCCCTCGCAATATGACACGCGTTGAGCAACCACCTAAGACACCACGAGTAGCCCGTCCCCAGCGTGAAGCCGCTCGACCTAGAAACTGGCGAAGGCGACTGGTCATCTGGGGAGTTATTTTTGTGGTGTGTAGCTTGTTAGCGTGCGGTATAGGTTACGCTGCGGTCAATTTTTTCGCAGCGACCAATGCGAATTCAGGTGCAGCCACAACAGCTACAGATTTTCTGGCAGCCCTATCTAACCAGAACTACAACCAGGCATACAATGACCTCGATGCCACGATTACCGTCCAGACCTCTCCAGAAGATTTTAAACAGGAAGCTCAGAGCGACGACCGTTGTTATGGGCCGGTAACAAACTATAGCGAAGTGCCAGATAGTGCGGTTCAGAATAATGCTCAGAGCTACAGCTATAGCTTCACCATCTCCCGCAGCAAGCTCCCACATGCATATACACTGCGCCTCACACTTCAGCAAGACACCTACGGTAACTGGAAAATCAGCAGTTTTGGCAATAACAACGACGACCTGGGGCCAGGACAACCCACTTGTTAAAAAAGTTGTCGGGAGAAAACAGGATTGAACCGCCAGTATTCTATTTTACATAGCGACTGACAAAAAAATCAGCATAGTAATTTTCCCAACGCGCCCCAGGAGCTTCGCTCATCTGTTGTTTGTCCACCAGAACAAGCAGGTAAATCAAATCACCTTTCATACCCTCACATACACATGTGTCGCATCATCATAGCGAAATACAGGATTTCCCTGGTGAAACTTCAAATCACCATTCGTATCAGTAGTAAGCCAAAATAACACACGCGTACCGGTGGATAGATGGAGAGAATAGCCCCAGTGGTCGAGAGAGCCGGGACCGGTGACGCCAAAGAGCCAGGCACCGCCATCATCGTCAATAGTATTGGGCAATAGCTGGCTGCATGAAAGCGAGTTGTCATCTTGCCTATTGTCTATTTGCAGATCACAGGCTCGTAGAGACATGCCATTGAGTGAGGCAAGGGGATCTGCATAGGGATAGCTATCAAAATCTTTGATATTCTTACGGGCCAGTGCGGCCTGTGCCCAGACCCACGAACCTGCTTTTACAGGTAATGTTGTTTGCACGAAGAGACGAACCTGTACGCCCGGCGCCAGGCGTACAGCGAGCAAGCAACCACCAGAACAATCGGTGCCCAATTGCTGTTGGTGAACAACATTAATTACAGGTGTCGGTAGCACTTGCTGTGATGAAGTAGGATCGACTTTGAGCACCTCACCACCCAAGACTATGAGTGGGTACTGTGGTGAGAGGGTTAGTACCATGCCATTTTGTAAGGCATGGCAATTCTGGCCTATTGATGCATCAAGCGCTTGTATTGTGTTTGGTTTGACGTCAGTAAAAATTGTTCCTGCATCGGCCATGTGCATCTGCCTGAAAAGAATTTCGTCACAAGAATCACCAGACTGCACAGTATAAAGGAGCGAACCAACTTGTGGTAATGTTGTGGGAAATGGAGGAAATTGCGTGGGCGTTGCTGCTGAAGGTGATCCCGTTAAATTATAGAAGAAGTTTGTCATGGTTGGAAACACTTTTTGTCCTGCATTGCTTCCATAGTAAAAGGCGGGAATCGCGAGAAGAATTAGCAGGGGCAATAAGATGAGCAGCCTCCAGGGAATAGTGTGTATGACGATGCGTAGATTTTCTGCCGGGGTGCTACGCGGCTGAAAGCGGCGAGTCATTGACGCCTCCAATTTCTTTTAGTTTTGCCATGCGTATTATAACAGTGTAGAAGATGAATTTCCATGCACAGATATCAATGTTTCTCCTCCTATTTTTTGAGACTAATTGAGATAGATGAGCGTATACCTAGTGTACCCAAAAGATCCAGAGAACGGGAGCACTATGGAACTCGAAGGAACAACGCTCGGACACTACCTGCTTCAACGTCGCTTAGCGCGAGGAGGCATGTCCGAAGTCTATCTTGCATATGATCAGAGCGCCCAACGCACGGTGGCGATTAAGGTTGTCAATCGATACCGGGATGATCACATGCAGCGAATCCAAAACGAGGTGAAAGTGCTTGGCATGCTCTCACATCCGCATATTCTCCCTGCCCTCGATTACGGAGAGGAGGGACCGTGGTGTTATTTCGTCATGCCTTACGCCGAGCAGGGCGCACTGCGTGAGCGCCTGGTCAATGGGCCCCTCACTCAGGAAGAAGCAGGTACCATACTCGAACAGGTCGCCAGTGCCCTGCAATATCTTCATAGCCATGGTATTCTTCATCGTGATATTAAACCCGCAAACATTTTGTTTGCTCATAAGCTGCATGTGTACCTGACAGATTTTGGTCTGGCAGGAAAGATGGACGGGGGGAACGATCTCACACCAGCAGGATGCATAATAGGTACACCTGAGTACATGGCACCGGAAATGGCAGAAGAGCCAACGAGCATAAGTAGTGATATTTATTCCCTTGGTATTGTGCTTTACCAGATGCTCACGGGAAGAGTTCCCTTCAAAGCCCGCACGCCTCTGGCCGTGTGCTGGAAACACATACAGGAACAGCCTGCCTGCCCATCACTCCTCAATCCAACTATTTCGTGGCCTATCGAACAGGTTATTCTCTGTGCCCTGGAAAAGGACCCACGCCGTCGCTTTCCAACGGTACAAGCAATGGTTCAAGTCTATAACCAGGCAGCTTCTCAGTACAACCAAACGCTGCGCATAGCGGCTCCTACCATCCGACTTCTAAAGGTAAGAACTCAGCCAGGGCAATCTCTTCGCCGGCGCATGCCAATCCTGCCGAGCATGCCTCATCGTACCATGCATCTAGCGGGTTCAATCCTGATAGCTGCGCTTCTCTTTCTCGTCCTTCCCCTCTCACTCGGCTTCTTCTTGTCCGGCAATGGTTTACAGACACAGGCTCTTACGGTTTCAGGTGCCAGCATTGTGTTTGCGCAAGCGCATAACAAGCCCCACAATACAGCCCCTCACGTAGTACAACCCACCCCCTCAACCCAGGCCTCTGCTAGTGGATACAGTAGTCCCCAGAGCAATGAGCAAGGAAGCGAGCGGGGACATGGACAGGGCAGCGGACGAGGACACGGCCATAGACATAGACACGGACACCGTCATAACTCAGTTAGCACTGCTAAGGAGCGGAGAACTTTCACCCCATAAGCTGAGTTGTCACAGAGCAAAGATATCGAACCAGCTTGTATAGCCCTGTAGTCCTATATAATCGAGTAGACAGTATTCAAAAAACGGCATTCAGTATCTTTTAGAGTATACTCTTATTAAGCATATATCTATCGAAAGGAAAAATAATTTGTGACAAACGCGCCCAAAGTACTTGTTATTGACGACAGCGCTACCTCATCGCTTTTTATATCTATGGCTCTGCGTAAAGCAGGGTATTTTGTAATTACAGCCGCCGATGGAAAAGAAGGATTGTCAAAAGCATTTCAGGAACGCCCACACTGTCTTATCCTTGATGTTGTACTGCCAGGAATGAGCGGATTTGGAGTATGTCGCCACTT
>WNGL01010422.1_pt1 | contig 10723 bp, 11 predicted proteins | sample 5400591 | NCBI WGS metagenome assembly WNGL01 (sample SAMN13153377, study PRJNA577476) | soil metagenome | isolation source: 80 cm soil or saprolite under Garry oak tree replicate 1 | place: USA:California | collected 2016-06-15
GCACGACAGGTTGCGAATGATATATTGCGCTCTTTAGTTTTATGGATATATGAGCAAACAAAGAAAACCAGAAATCCAGAACTTGCTTATCAAATGCTGTTATCCTGAACTGTTGTTAAAAAGTGCAAAACTTTAGTAACTAAATGATTGTTTATTGCCAAAGAGCTTCTCCAGTTATTTTTCGTGCGACATCAAGTGCTGAAACAAAAGCGTCTTCGTGAAAGGCGTAGCGAAAATAACTGCCGCAAAAATAAGTTTTATCATTTTCATTAAGTGTTTGGAGCTGAAGTTGCGCGTTAGCAGATGCAAGACTATAAACCGGGTGAGAATAGGAAAATTTTTGTAGAATGTGTTTTGGATCAACACTTTTTTCACTACCAATTGCCATAAAATAATTAATCTTTGTTTTAAGATTTTGCAAGAAGTTAAGATAGTAATGTTGTTCAACATACCACGAGTCATCTGTCACACCAATTCTTGAGTTAAACGATGCCCAGGCACGTTTGTTTTTTGGCATAACACTTTGGTCAGTGTGTAACGTTACAATATTTTTTTTGTAATAAAATGCCCCAAGAAGTTTTTTTTCTTTCTCTGTTGGATCTGAGAGAAGTTTTAATGCTTCATCAGCATGACAGGCAAAAATAACGCGGTCAAAAGTTGCTATTTTACCTTTTACAGTGGTTACCTCTACATGTTTTTTGAAACGAGTCACTTTTTTTATAGGTGAGTTGAGATGAAGTGCATCTGAGAAAAGCGAAACTAATTTGTTTCGATAAACTTTTGTACCACCAGCAATCCCTCGCCAAAGATAAAGTTTTTCATTGTCGTTAGAATCAGAAGTGGGTTTTAAAATATGATGATTATTAAAATATTGCACGAGAGTTACAATAGGAAATTCACTAATCAATTTTTGATCTGCAGACCATAATGCAGCTGAAATTGGTAGCAAATATTTTTTCAGAAAATCATCACTCAAGTTTTTTTCTTTCGCATATTCAACAACTGTTAAACGAGCATAGCGCTTATCTGTGAGCACTTCTTGACAGGTATAGCCAAATCTGAGAATCTCTATCAAAAGTTTGAGAAATGAAATGTTGAAAATATTTTTTCTTTGAGCAAAAACACGACTTAGCCCGGGGACAACATATTCAAGATTGGTCGGCAGATACTGCAGACCAATAATGGAGGTAATATACTGTAAAGGTATATTAAGCTCGCGTAGCAATCGACAAAAATTTGGATAATTCGCTTCATTGAAAATCATCACAGCGGTATCAATAGGAATTTGACGCTTTCCTTCGGTTACCATATAGGTATAACTGTGTCCGCCTGCGTAATTATTTTTTTCAAAAATAGTTATGTCATATTTTTTGTGCAAAAAATACGCACAACCTAAGCCTGCGATACCGGCACCAATAATCGCAATTTTTTCTTTTTTCACGCTGTTTCTTTGCATACTTTTTGATAAAAATTTTTTAGATGGTTCTGAGAATCATATTTTTTCTTGAGCAAGTCGTAATTTTTCTTATCGTGAATACTCCAAAATTCTTGCTCTGAATAATACGATTCTGAATAAAGCGGCTTATATCCATGCAGTTTGATAATTGTTTTTTCAAGCAAACGAGTATAGTAATTTTTGGCTAAATTATGATTTGATTTCACACTGCTCCAGAGACCAAAGTTAATATACAAAGAGTTTGGATCAAGTGGACAAAAAGGATAGACAACAGACTGATAGCTTTTCAAAGGACAAATCCAAATAGGAGTAATTGTGGTATACGAAAGAATAAATTCAAGGAATTTTTCACTTTGATTTATTGGTATATCAGCATCCTGCACAATGGTTTCAGATAGTTGGTTTGTTACGCTATTAATTTTGTTCATAAATTTATATTTTCTTTCCCAATTTAACATTTTCCAATAACTTGAAGAGTTAAGCATAAATTTTCCCAACAGAAGACGCAGCAATTTATTTTGCATGCCAAATTCTCTTGATCCCCATGCCCAATCAGCATCCCAGCGCCAAATATAATCATGAGTTGTAAGATAATCAGTATCTTTTTGAGCAATTGATTTATAGTACACGTTCATGTATTTATAATTGCTTGTATAAGGTGCTTCTTTAACAAATTGCGCAACAGTAAGATGCAAACTTTTCTGATTAAAAATAACTCCATCCAAAAAATCAACAGATTCATTATCATATTTTTGCGTTTTCATAATTTCTGCAATAACGGCAAAATATTTATCACTCTTGGTAAAATGAATATGCTGGAGTTTCACAAATGGTAGTGTAAGAATAAGTTTTATTTTTAACTTTAAAATGTATCCAAGACTACCGAAGGTGTTAGGGATTGAGAGAAAAAGATCACGATATTTATTGTCCCGAGTTGCAGTTACAATTTGTCCGTCACTTAATAAAACTGTCATCTCTTCAACTGTTTCATGGGTTGCGCCATATTTAAATGATCCAGATTCACATGCGCCGCCGCTTACTCCGCCTCCAACAGTAATGGTAGTAAATTGAGGAACGACAGCAGGAATTAGTTCATATTTAAGCGTTTCGTCAACCAAATCTTCATAGGTTACTGCGGCTTCAACTTCGGCGATACAATTTACCACATCAATCTGAATAACTTGATTTAAATCTTTAAAATTAAGTTTTTCTGTTTTTATCTGCTTTCTGTTCCTATAAAGGTTTGACGTGTGTTTGGAAACTGCGATTGTTCCTCCCTGCTGATTGATTGTTTTTAGTTGATTAATAATTCGGTTCTGTTTGATTTGGTAATTCAATTTTGCATCCATTACAATTTATAAGTATAAATTATTATGAATTACTTTTCAATCAATTATGAAGTTATGTTGTCTCATTTCGCCTCGGGATGAGACAGTTATAATGATAAAAATTAGAGGATTTGATACAATGGGTCAGAAGTGAGTTATGGCGACGTTATGTTCCAGACCCAGTTGGTTCACCTAAATCAAAATTCAGCTTCAATAGATATCTACATTAGACTCAGACTAAACTATTTATATTCACGCTTTTTATATAACAAGGATAGCAGTAGAGAATATGGTATTGTTTACATGTATTTAGTTTGTTATGCTTGAAATAATTAAAAATTTATGGCTATTAAAAAAACTCAAGAACAAATCCTTAGAAAATATGAGCAAAAAAGTGAATTTATTCTTCAAAGAATGATGCAAGTACTGCTGAGATCACAGCGAAAAGTAGAAGATGAAGCATATAGAAGAACGATTGTAAAATTAGAAAATATTCAAAAAAATAATTAATAGCTATGACAGAAAATGGACAATCATCTGAGGCGTTACAAATTAATGACATTGGCACAGTAGATACTCCAGAAACAAATGGCAACTCTGGTTTTAAAACATTACAAAGAAAAGTAAGAGGAAGAGCAGCTGCAATTAAATCTTCATTACCATGGGTACAAAGAACAAATTTGACATCAAGTAATAGTAGTCGTGGACCTGGTGTTGCCGGCCAAGAGATACATCAAGATTCCGAAAAAGAAGAAATATTGGCTTCAGAAACGGCTGAATTCAAAGATTTAGAAGAACAGATGACTGAAGCTGATAATGAAACTGAACGAGATTTGCAAGAATTAAATGAAGAGCCTGCTTTAACGCCAGAGCAAGGAGCAAGTGAAGATGCATTATCGCAAAAAGAAGCATGGGCGCAAGCAAGACAGAGACACTCAGAAGTAAAAGCAGCAAAAATAAACAGGAAAAGACAGAGATTACGAGCAAATGCTGTAGCAGCAGGAATAGCTGCCGGTCTAGTTCTTGCACCTCAAGATGTAGGGCATGGCGATGGTGTGTCTGGCGCATCCGAAGCATTGGCAACATCTATTGTTCAAGGACATCCATCGCATGCAGAAGAACTTTTAACCTTCTATCCTGAGATAGCTCATGACAAACATGAAACTATTCCTATTGACGCCAATACTACTCTTTTTAACTTTACAGATCATGAAATTAACCCAGTTGGCGTAAGAGAAACATTTGCGTTTTATAAACAGCTTGCAACTTTTCTGAGACCTACTTTTTTAAGACAAACAGGAAAATCATTCCCTGTGCAATTCGGAGGAGAAGAACATCGCAATTTCCAAGGTAGTATGACACAACGGGATGTGCGTGATCGCGTAATCATAATTGCTCCAGCTCGAGATCATGCTGACACGTCAGTTTTTACTCAACAGGTGACCCATGAAAAAGAAAAGACTGCTGATGCATATACGGTACCAACTGTAATAGGCGCACAAGATGTTCCTGTCAGTGCCTCGTATATATATGTACCAGATTCGCCTAACAATCCCAGCCAAACTACCTTATTGGAGCGGTTTGATATAGAAGCTTGCCAGTCCGCGATAAAGGGATTTTCAATCTCAGATATTATACTCCCTGATAAAATAAACACAAATCGATATGTCCAAGAAGGTATTTGTAATAACTTAGGTCAGGGTTTAAGAGCTGTACAAGCTGGCATGTCAGAAAGGGATTTTATACGGATCTTTGCTAGTTCAAATATACCCCTAAGGTATGATGTTTATCAGGTACCGACAATGTCTTTAGATCCTTCTATTTATAAAGTGATGAAAGGTATAGAACCGGGAGTTGGTTAGAATTTGAGCAAAGCATGAGCTTAGTAAAATGAGCAAGAATTTCAGTAATCAGGGGTTCAAAATCATTTGCACTTCATGTAATATCTCTTCTTATCCATGTTGAGTTATCGTACGGATCAATTAATGTAAATTCACTTATTGATAGATGAGGATCTCCCTCAACAAAATATGCTGCTTTCGTATTAAACACTGGATCTTCACCATCTATATGATGAGAATGAACAATCGTATGACGTTTTATCAAATCTCCTAAGCCCTGTACTTCTTCTGGATCTAATCTATCAGGTAATCGAAGCCCTATAACTGGACTAAGTTGTGCGGCTCCAGTAAGTAATGCTTCCGTTGGCGCGTCCAAGTCTTCTAACGTAAAAGAGCCTTTTGCAAAAAAATTAACAGGCCATGGAGGATCAAGAAACATCGCGCGAAAGCGAACTCTCTGCAACTCACTATTTTGAAGAAATGTAAAAACATTTCTAGGGTAAACAGTAACTTGTCCTAACAATCCATCTTTATCTAAATTATATTTTGCGAAAAGATAGGATTCCATGTCTGATTCAACAGCAGAAACTGATACAGTTGGTCCAAATGCTGTAGCCAAACACCAAGAAGTATTTCCAACGCCTTCATAAAGACTTGCTACACATTGGGGTGCATTTACTCCTTGAGATAACTCAGCAAGAGTGCTTGCTTCTCTTAACCCACGTCTACTATCACTAATTGTATAAAGCCCCCCTTCGGCAGTAAATCGATAACGTTCAGCGGCTTTATCTAAAGGCATGCCAAACGCATATTTCATATTCTCTCGTCTGTCTAAATATTCTCTTGCGTCTATGGGAGTAGCAAGACGATGAGTTCTTGGCGCATTCGGCTCTCGCCAATATTCTGGTTTTACCATCGGATTATTATACCATCACTGTCTTTTATCGTATAACAAGGAATTATTCATCTATTTCCTCCTTAGAATCAATTACTGAAACGTTGCCATTGTAATATGTAAAGCCGAGATCCTTTAACTTTTGATATATGCTGAGTAGGCTTTTGAAAAGTGTTTCCAACAGTGGTTCTGGTAGCTCACAGTTATAAGGAATGCTAAGGACTTATTAGGATTTTATACTTACGCATTTTACTAAAGATTGTATAAGGATAAGTAAGTTGTTATACTTGCTCTGGTTACATGAATAATAAATTGAAAGCAGTAGTTCTCACAGCAGATAAATTTGAGGATATGGAGGTATACGTTCCAATTTTTCGCTTGCAAGAAGAAGGATGGAAAGTTGATGTGGCAGCTCCAACCAAAGATGAAATAAATGGTGAGAACGGATACACTCTTAAACCGGATACCACAATTGATGCAGTTAATCCCGATGACTATGATTTACTTATTATTCCCGGTGGATTTCCGGATGGTGCACCCGCAACTGTCAGAAAAATGAAAAAGGCTTTGGAAATTACCAGGTCCTTTTTTGCAAAAAATAAACCTGTTGCTTCTATATGCCACGGGCCTTGGACGCTTGCTTCAGCTGATGTAATAAAAGGCAAACGCCTAACTTCTTATTGGCATGATGGTGTCCCTGAAGATATAAAAAAAGCAGGTGGCATCTGGGAAGATAAGGATGTTGTCGTAGATGGAAACCTCGTAACCTCAAGATGGCCATTTGATTTAGCTGCATTTAATAGGGAAATGATGAAGTTGGTCAAAAAATAAATTAAGTTTTACTGAAATCATACAATACTCTTAAATGTGTATCTGATACTGTTGCAATGTTTGATATACTCTGTTGAAATAATTCTCAAAGGTATTCCATTCTAGTCCGAGCCGGCTCACGAGAGAGAAATCAATAAAACTCTTCCTATCGAGTTATCGTAGAGCATGCTTTTGGAGCGTCATTTTTTACTCCTAATCTGAGTCAATACAAATGCGAGTGTGCCATTGGGATAATAAATATTTTTGATAGGGCTGTATATAAATTCCGGATGGCTGGATACATAATAAGGAGGGAGTGCAAATAACTGTCTTCGTGCGGGATTATAGGAATTACTAGGCAATCCCGTTATACATTTTTGACAATCGTTCGGCGAGTAAAATTTAAAATATATGTAAGGAGAAAAGATATAAGGAGACATAACTAACTCATCGTACATTGACTCATGAGTTGAAAAATACCCAACAATTTGTTTGGAGCCGTATTGAAAGCCATAGTAATCAGAGGAATATTTTGGATACGAAATGAAATATAAAGAAAGATAATACACGAGTGACATAACGATAACGAAAGCTGTAAGAGTTATGGTAACAGCACGTAATTTTTTCATTTTTTCTATTAATTCGAGCAAATAAAATAACCCAAACGCTGAAATTATCTGGAATGGGATAACACCTATAACTGATCTTCTTGCAAGAGGAGTAGGTCTATTTGTAAACATGCTCCCTATCGGGTACAAAAGTAGCCATAATACTAAAATTAGGCTTGTTTTTGATTTTCTTTTAAGTAATGAATACAACCCTATCAGGAGAAGAGGTAGTTGAAAAAGATATAATTCTCCCATACCCCGGACTGAATCATACGTATTTGGTTGGCCCTGCATACCTATATCTCCCTTTAAAAACAAAAAATCCGGAGAAAAATGAAGAAGATAATTAACTTCAATATGGTGAAATATCGTTTGATTTGTGGGTAGATTTGAAAAAATACTTACTTGCTGCCACCGGATTAGTCCTTGAGAAGAATAAGTACTCTGTAAAATAGGTACCACCATGATTATCAAAATTATTACGCTTACCAATAAAACTTTTTTATGAGAAATAAAAAAACGGAAATATAATAGAGACAACGTAAAAACAAAAGGAGGAATAAAAACCCATGCTACGTGATATGTATAGATAGCAAGTATCCATGAAACAATTGAAAGCGGCAGTACTTTGGGTGCCGTTTGCGCTTTTAAAAAAAGATAAAACCCAAAAGTTGTAAAAAAAATAAATGACGTCATTTCCCACGCAATTCGGCTAAAATGTATATCCCATGGGGAAATTGCCAAAAAAAACATCGAAAATAAAGCAATAGTGTTTGCTTGCTTATATTGTTTAAAGAGTTCTTTGGTTAACAGATAGATTGCTAGTAAACCTAACACTCCGTAGATAACTGAATTTAGCCTGATAGAAAATTCATTGAGACCAAAGAGGAAAATCCATGGAACTGTACTATATATTGGTACAGGACTTTTGTATTCACCAAATGCTTTGAAAAATATTGGGAATAGTACACTATATTCATCCTTACCAGTCGTTAAAATGCTGTAAGCGTTATAGCCATATGATGCTTCGTCAACATGCAGACTTGCAGGAATGTTTGATAAGTTGTATATTCTGATAACAAAACCAATAATAAGAATGCCAAAAAATATATACTTGGTAAATTTCATAAGAAATTTTCTTACTTAAGCATAGAAATATTACAAATAATTTACAAGTCTCACAAGTTATAAAAGTTTCTTGGAAGTTTTCTAAAGTTTTTGGTATAATCTAATTTAAAGAAAGGAGGGGTATATTATGACAGGAACAGTCAAAACAAAAATGGATAAAGGATTTGGATTCATTAGTCGTGAAGGCGAAGCTAAAGATCTATTTTTTCATTCCAATGATTTAAAGGGTGTAACCTTTGATGAAATTCAAGTTGGTGACCAGGTCACCTTTGAAGTTGTTAATGGTGATAGGGGACCAAGTGCAAAAAACGTAGCACGTGCCTAATCAGTAACAACTTACTCTTAAAAGCTCATTTTTTAATGAGCTTTTTTGTGGGAAAATTAAGTTTTCTGTTAAGTTAGTAACTATAAAGTATAAGGCACATCGTGTTTAAAAAGATTCTTTTTGCGCCACTCGAGGATTTTCTTCGCTTTTTTATATCCTTGCTTTTCTATTTCTTCGATACTTAGCTGCTTTTCTAAATATAAAAAGAGAACCTGATCCGCTTCCTCATAAGTAAACCCGAACTGTCCTTCATCGGTTTGCCCGATCCACAATCCGGCGCTTGGTTGCTGTTGGATAATATCTTCTGGCAAACCAAGGTGCTCTGCCAATTGATAAACTTGTGTTTTATAGAGATGTTCAATAGGTTCGATGTCAGATGCCTGATCGCCAAAACGGGTAAAGTAACCAAGTAAATGCTCAGTCTTATTTTCCGTTCCGCACACGAGCGCATTGTATTTTTTTGCAAGATCATAAAGGATAATCATCCGAACTCTTGCTGAGATGTTGCCGATTCTGACTTTATTTCCCTCTGTTTTTTCTATAGCCATTGTATTTATTATCGCGTCTACGGGCTCTTTAATGGAGATGTGATGGATGTTCGTCTCTGGAATTTCCGCTTGTCTCATCACTTTTTCCATTTCTATAAACTGTGATTCAAAGTAATACAGATGCGCGACACTTATATCTTCTGGTTTCAAAACTTCTTTGAGAAGTGCAAAAGATGTCGCTGAATCAATACCGCCAGAAATGCCAATGACTGCTTTTGTAATATGCTGTTTTTCAAAGGTTCGTTTGAGAAATACAACAATTTTTTCTTTCTCTTCTTGTGGATTAATTTTAAATAAGTCACTCATATTTATAAAGTTTGTTTTTATTGATATACTTCTCAATTTTTTCCGGAACGAGAAAATCAATTGGCAATCCTTTTTTCACGCGCTCCCTGATAATTGTTGAAGAAATATTGGTTAAAATAAGTTCTTTATTGTGTAAAACAATAACATTTTCAGGAATTGTTTGCAACTGAAGTGACTTTTTCACTTGCATTTCCAAATCTTCAATAAGATGTTCACGAGGAAAAATAATCAAATGATAATTTGCGATAATATCCTGCCAATCATCATAGAGATGGAATGTTTCCAATTTGTCACTTCCGGTAATCCAGTAAAAGGTATGTTCCGGATGGATTTTTGAAAGCGTTTCAAGTGTCGTGATCGTAAGGCTTTTTTTATTATGTTTGATTTCAAAATCAGAAGCTTTTATTGTTTCTTTTATGAGAAGTTTGGCCATTGCCAGCCTGTCTTCAGGAGAAGAGAGTTTTTTTTGAAATATTTCATGATGTGCGGAAGTGCCGTAATTTGGTATAAGCCAGACTTGATCGACTCCTACCGATTCTATAACCTGTTGTGCTATCAATAGGTGTCCGAAATGTGGGGGATCAAAACTTCCTCCGAGAATTGCAATTTTCATGCTTGCATATAGCTCAAATGCAGTATAACACACTCGAGCTATATGACAAATTATAAAAATTAGAAACCTAATTTTTCTTTTACAAAAATGATAGTAATTCGTTGCGGAACGAGTTCTTTGTTTACAATTACTAATTTACTTACATTACTATGAAAAGTATCGGGCAAGCCGTATGCTTCTCTTGCTCTTTTTGTTTCCAAAGGCAAAACGTAATCATAGATACGTTTTAATCCGTCATCTAAATCTTTTACAATTTTTTGTGTACCGACAACCCATATGACATGAGCGGAGCCATAAACATATGCCGGCAATTGACTTCCGGTATTGGAAGCAATAATTACTTTTCCATCTTCAGTTACCGCATGCACACTACCAATTGCCCACTGCGGAGCCGCACCTAATTTTTGCATTTCTGCTCCTTGTGTTGCACGGTCGAGTTCATTCAATTTATTTCGCACAGAATCATAGTTACCTGATTCGTTAATTTCTTGTGAAACACCGATTGTATCAAGCGTGACTGATGTCATTGGCATCACTTCCGCATTTTTGGGTAGCAGAGTTAGAATTTTTCTCTTCGCCTCTTCGCTTGTTTCGGCAATTTCCGATTCGATTCCTGCATCTTTCAGTGCTTCTATAGTTTTCCTTAATGATTCTTCATTTGCTAAGGTATCCCATTGCATCTTGTATCACCCCCCTCCGCTTAAGCTACGGGGGACAAGCCCCCTTTTGAAGTCGTTCAGGATTTGACAGCAGAGGCTAATAATCATCACAATAGGGAATATGCATATATTGATGATATTTTTCTTGTATACCTTCAGAGAGATATATTTTTAGTGTCGAAAGAAATGGTAATTTTTTATCGCGG
>WNGL01016476.1_pt1 | contig 10723 bp, 12 predicted proteins | sample 5400591 | NCBI WGS metagenome assembly WNGL01 (sample SAMN13153377, study PRJNA577476) | soil metagenome | isolation source: 80 cm soil or saprolite under Garry oak tree replicate 1 | place: USA:California | collected 2016-06-15
GCGCATAACCGCAAGGGAATGCTATCACAGGTTGTATTGTGTCCAAGAAGAACGAGACTGGCTCGACGCTTCACCTGAATGAGTAAGACTCGTTTTTAGGTGAACGACGATCAAGCGCACTACACCGGAGGCCAACGGGCAGTAACATCGTCAGGGGTTTAACGGCAGCGTCACGATGACGATCGCGGGGTCATCCGCGTCAGCCGTGATCTGAAAACCAAGCTGGCGGCACATCTGCAGCATTGTCTTATTTTCCTGCAGCACCTGACCGTGAACCGACTCCAATCCTTCCGAGCGGGCATATTCGATCATCAATTCCATCAGCAGCCAGCCGAGACCATGTCCCTTGAGATCGGAGCGAACGAGAATGGCGTATTCGCCGCTTCGATGTTCGGAATCGGCATGAATGCGCACGACGCCGAGCATCCGGCCCGTCGCCTCCTCGATGGCGATGAACGCCATGGCGCGCGCATAATCGATCTGGGTAAATCGCGCGATGGCACTGTGGCTCAATTCTTTCACCGGAGCGAAGAAGCGAAGCCGCAAATCTTCCTGCGTCACAGCGGTCAAGAACGCCGGATATAATGTCTCGTCCTCGGGCCAAATCGGCCGCACGAAAATCTTAGTGCCGTCGGGTAGCGCCAAATGGCGTTCCCAATGCTTCAGTCTGTCGAAACGATCCGGCGACATTTTCCATCGCCTTGAAGTGCAACGCCTATCGGCTCACGCTCGCACGCCCGAAAACTCTGGAATCGGCAGCTTCGCTCGAAGCTATTGTTCAACGCGATCGAGACGGAATGGCAACATTAGCGCCGTCGTCAATCTTGCCGGCGTACCGCGACCGATCGAACATCGGGCTCGATCGACCGCGGACCAGATGCATCGCGCCGCCGATCGTGCTTGCCTTGCCTACTTTGCTTTGGCGACTTTCAGCTTCAAAATCTGGTCGGCGGTGCCGTGGGCAAGCTTCGCCATGTCGGCCGGCGCGAGCGCAATGCGGTCGAGAAATTTACGGCCGGCAGCGTTTGGCGCGTAGGGATAATCGACCGAGAACATGATGCGGTCGATGCCGAAGGTCAAAAGCGCGGTGAGGAACGGCGGCTCGTCGAAAATACCGCTGGTGGTGAGCCAGACCTGATCGAGAATGGCGCGCGTGATCGGCCGTTTCAGATGGCCGATGTCGTGCTTAAAGACCTGATCGATGCGCGCCATCATCATCGGCAGCATCTCGCCCATGTGACCGACGATCAGGCGCAGCCGCGGATGCCGGTCGAGTGTGCCGGCGACCGCCATGCGCAAAAGATGCACCGCGGTTTCCGAATGCCAGCCCCAGCCGGCGGTCTCGAGCACGCGGTCGGCGCCGTCCGGCAGACCGGAGAAATAGGCTTGCCGCACCGGCTCCGGCGGAATGTGCGGATGAATGTAAATCGGCACATCAAGCTCGACCGCTGCGGCAAGCAGAACGTCGTAGCTTGGGTGATCGAGGAAGCGGCCTTCGGTGGTACCGTTGACCATGCCGCCGACAAAGCCGAGTTCCTTGACGGCGCGCTTGAGTTCGACCGCCGCTGCATCGGGAGTTTGCAGCGGCAGGCTGGCAAAGCCGGCGAAGCGGTCGGGGTAGCGCGCCACTGCAGCGGCGAGATGGTCGTTGAGCTCGCGGGCGAGTGCGATGCCATCGGCGCCGGGAAGAAGATCGGGGCCCGGGCCGCTGTTCGACAACACCTGCACGGTGATGCCGGTTTCGTCCATCGATTTGAGCCGGATCTCGCCGATCTCGGGCAACAGCTCCAAGGGATTTGGCGCGCCCGGCGCGAGATTGCGCGGCCGATAACCGCGGCGGCTGATGATATCTTTGGCAATGCGCTGGCTCAGCGAGGGCACCGCAAAGTGCTCCTCAAGGGCAACGGTACGCATGGACGATTTTCCTCCCGACTTTACTGGCGCCGGAATTCATCGCTAGCGCGCATATCGCTAAACACGAATGGCGTTGCCGTTCTGGCGCATCGGCCTTGTCGCATCCTCAGGCTCATTCAGCAAGCGCACGCACGGCTGCGATGGATTTAGCCGCGCCAGTCAGCGTCGCGACCTCATGACAGCGGCGTCGAACAAACGATTTATTTTCTCAAGACTTTTGCAAGCCTGTCATAATCGGTCCGATGATGGCCTTGCGGACGGCACCGCGTCCCGGTAAAAAAGAGCCTTCGAGCTTTCGGCCGAATGACTTGGCCTTGCAGCGACTGAGCAAGCGCGCCTGACTGACGATCTTTCACCAAAATCTCGAGCGAACCGAGCCGGGCCCACTCGCACGGCTCACATCTACATGCCTATGCCTATGAGGAGAGACCAGTGGATAACGGCACCGTAAAGTGGTTCAACGCGCAGAAGGGTTATGGATTCATTCAACCCGAAGGCGGCGGCAAGGACGTGTTTGTCCATATCAGCGCCGTCGAACGCGCCGGCCTCCGCGAACTGAGGGAAGGCCAGCGTGTTTCCTTCGAAACCGTGGTGGACCGCAAGACCGGCAAGTCGGCCGCTGAGAATCTTAAAACGATGTGACGCATAACCGCGGTCGCAGTTGCGAATGCGGTTTTAATTTCAGCCCCGGACCGCAGACATGCGATCCGGGGTAATTTTTTACTCTGGAGTTGCGCGAAATTTGATGGCGCCGAACTTTGTGTCGCGACAGCGGACGGCGCCGCCGGGCGCTTAAAGCGAAATGGCTTTAGGTTGAATCGCCCTTTCGCTTTAGCTTGTCGTTTGAGCATGATCTTTTCCGAAAACCGGTACCCACTTTTCGGGATCATGCTTTATGTCAAGCTCTGATAAATCAAAACGCCATTGAGACCAAGCACGAGTGCGGTGGCGACGATCGCCAAGGCGCGCGTCACGGCGCGGTTTGCGAATGTGCCCATCACGTCGGTCCTGCTGGTGAAAATGATGAGCGAAATCATCGGCAGTGGCAGCGCAATGCTCAATACCACCTGGCTGATGACCAAGGCTTTGGTCGCCTCGACGCCAAGCGCGATCACGACGAAGGCTGGCACCATGGTGACAAGACGGCGCAGCCAGAGCGGAATGCGGAACCCGACAAAGCCCTGCATGATCATCTGACCCGCCATCGTCCCGCGGTTGATGCGGACACGCCTGAAGCGATCAGCGACACCAGGAAGATTCCGGCCGCCGCGGCGCCAAGAAGCGGGGTGAGCGTGTGATAGGCCGTTTCGATTTCCGCCACTTCCGGGTGGCCGGCATGGAACGCGCTCGAAGCCATCATCACCATGGCCATATTGACGAGCCCGGCCATGCTCAGCGCGATGACGACTTCCCGGTTCGAGAATTTCAGTACGGTGCGGCGGTCGTCGTCGGTGCGTACCGGCACCCGCGCTTGCGTCAACCCCGAGTGCAGATAGATCGCATGCGGCATCACCGTCGCGCCGATGATGCCGACCGCAAGCAACAGCGCTTCGCTGTCGGCGAGTTGCGGCGTCACGGTGTGGAAGGCGGCGGCGCTCCAATCGATCGGCGCGATGAACATTTCCGCGAGATAGCAAATACAGATTAAGCCGACGATCGCGCCAATGACGAGTTCGAGCGGACGAAAGCCGAATTGCTCGCACATCAATAGCCCGTAGGTGATAATCGCAGTCGCCACCATTCCAGCGAGCAGCGGCATATGGAGCAGCAGCGACAGGCCGATGGCGCCGCCGAGAAATTCGGCGAGATCGGTCGCCATCGCGGCGATCTCGCTGACCACCCACATCGCCAGGACCACCGGGCGGGGAAAGCGATCGCGACAGAGTTCGGCGAGGTTGCGGCCGGTGACTATGCCGAGTTTGGCCGAGAGACCCTGAAACAGCATCGCGATGACGTTCGCGAGCAGCACCACCCACAGCAGTCCATAGCCATATTTGGCCCCGGCCTGGATATTGGTGGCGAAGTTGCCCGGATCCATGTAGGCGATCGAAGCAATGACCGCAGGACCGGCGAACGCGATGGCGGTGCGTAACCCGCCGGGACGGCCCGCGAGCACTTCATAGGTGCGCGCGGTGGTCCGTTCCGTCAGCGACGCTCGTCGCCGCGCCACCGCGTCGATCGGTATCGGCTCGACCGCCGCTCGGTCAGCCGCCATTTCTTGCCGCATCATCGAACACGCTGCGTACCGCTGAAGCCGTTACTAGAAAGTGTAGCATAGGCTACATAGGCGCCGCAGTGATTTCGGTCAATGGCTCATATTGTAGCCAAGACTACATTTTGACACCGTGATAATATTGTGATCGGGAGAGCGGGCAGGAGCTCCAGTGCACGCAATAGGCAAAGGCCTCATGGCCAAGCTTCCAGCGGAAGGAACCCAAGCGCGCCGCTTCGGCAAGACGCGGTCGGCGCAGTCAACCGCGCTGCACGAAGACTATGTCGAACTGATCGCCGATCTGCTCGAGGGCGAAGGCGAGGCCCGCCCGACCGATATCGCGCGCCGGCTCGGCGTGTCACACGCGACCGCGATCAAGTCGATTGCGCGCCTCAAGCGCGTCGGCCTGGCGACCGCGCGTCCTTACCGGGGCGTGTTTCTGACCGAAAAAGGCCGCGCCTTGGCGGAGCGGGTGCGTCTTCGGCACCGGCTGGTGGTCGACGTGCTTCGCGCGCTTGGCGTGTCGAGCGAAGCCGCCGAAGCCGATGCCGAGGGCATCGAGCACTACGTTTCCGAGCACACGCTGAAAGCGTTTGCGCAGTTTCTTAAATCGCGGGTGTGATTGAGAGCAAAATCCGATCAGGGTGGTCGGATGCAAAGTTTCCGCTCGTCCCCGCGAAGGCGGGGGACCCATCTGGATTCCCGCGTGCGCGGGAACGAGCGATGGAATCCGACGTGACGATCTCTTGAGCTAAGCCGCGTGCGCGGCAACCACCTCGGCAATGCCGTCGACCACTTCCTCGATCATAGCCTTGTCGTCGCCTTCGCCCATGATGCGAATGACGGGCTCGGTGCCGGACGGGCGCACTACCAGCCGGCCTTGGCCGTTGAGCCGGCTCTCCGCATCGGCGATGGCGCTGCGCACCTTCGAGTTCTCGAGCGGCTTGCCGCTGCGATAGCGGACGTTACGCATGACTTGCGGCAGCGGCTCGAACCGGTGACAGACTTCGGAAACCGGCTTGTTCTTCTTCTTGATCACCGCGAGCAATTGCAATCCGGCGACAAAGCCGTCGCCGGTCGTCGTGTAATTCGACAGGATGATGTGGCCGGACTGCTCGCCGCCGACGTTGTAGCCATGCTCGCGCATATATTCGAGCACATAGCGGTCGCCGACCGGCGTGCGGACGAACGACAGATCGAGCGATTGCAGATGACGCTCGAGCGCTAAATTGGACATCACCGTGCCGACGATGCCTGGCTTGGTCAGGAGATGACCCTCGGCCCAGCTTTCCGCGATGACCGCCAAGAGTTGATCGCCGTCGACCAGATGGCCGCGCTCGTCGGCAATCACCACGCGGTCGGCGTCGCCGTCCAGCGCAATGCCGATATCGGCGCGCATCTCGCGGACCTTCCGGCACAGCGCTTCCGGCGCGGTCGAGCCGCAGTCCTGATTGATGTTGAACCCGTCCGGTTCGACGCCGATCGCGACGACATCGGCGCCGAGTTCCCATAACGCATCGGGAGCCACCCGATAGGCGGCGCCGTTGGCGCAATCGATAACGACGCGCAAGCCGTCGAGCGAGAGGTTGCGCGGCATGGTGCGCTTGGCGAATTCGATATAGCGGTCGTGAACGCCGTCGATCCGCTTTGCCCGGCCAAGCTCGGCGCTCTTGGCGAGCCGCTTGGTCATGTCGGCGTCCATCAACGTTTCGATCTTGTTCTCGACCGCGTCGGAAAGCTTGTAGCCGTCCGGTCCGAACAGCTTGATGCCGTTGTCGTCATAGGGGTTATGCGATGCCGAGATCATGACGCCGAGATCGGCGCGCATCGAACGCGTCAGCATGGCGACGGCCGGCGTCGGCATCGGGCCGAGCAACAACACGTCCATGCCGACCGAGGTGAAGCCGGCGACCAGCGCGGTTTCGATCATATAGCCGGACAGCCGCGTGTCCTTGCCGATCACCACCCGATGCCTGTGATCGCCACGGCGGAACACGAGCCCGGCCGCTTGCCCGGCTTTCAAAGCCAATTCCGGCGTGATCACGCCGTTGGCGCGGCCGCGAATCCCGTCGGTGCCGAAATATTTGCGAACCATAATTTGGGCCCACCCCACCCGCCTAATTCTCTGGCCGGCGATATTAGCCGTTTCTTCCTGTCAGCCGCCTCAAAAAATTTGGCTAATTTTATCTTTCCGGGCGCTGCGGCGTTCGGCTTAAGGCTTCACTGGAATCAAGAGGATAGCGGATCAGGTCGCTAGCGCACCGGCGTTTTGCGCCTTTGCACCTCATGCTTGTCGCGCGCGCTCGGCGGCGGCTGGACAACAGACACTGGATCGGAGCCGGGAAAGGTATCCTCAAGGCCGCGTTCCAGCGCGTCGTCAAGCCTCTCATTAAGCCTCTCATCCTTGCGCTCGTCAGCCGCGCGATCCTTGCCGCCGCGGTGCTTAGCGGCCGATTGTGACTGCGGCTTGGATTGATGATTCGCTTTGTTCATGGCGGACCGCCAACGGCCGAGGTTGTGGTCATACCTTTCCCCGATGTGGAATAACGGTTTAGGTCGGCAGGTGTTCCTTGCGTTTCCGGCTGCGTAACAAGGGACCGCTTTGTGCTATCAAAGCCGCGTGGGGAGAGCTGGGATTTCTGTGCGAGCCATTACCTGCATCGAGGACCTGCGGCAGCTGGCGCACCGGAAGGTGCCGCGTGCTTTTATCGACTATGCCGAGGCGGGCTCTTATGCCGAGCAGACTTTGCGTGCCAATCGCGCGGATCTCGAACGGATCACGTTTCGCCAGCGCATCCTTCGCGACGTTGGCAATCGCAGCACCAAGACGACCATTCTTGGCGAGCCGGCGGCGCTGCCGTTGGCATTGGCGCCGATCGGGCTTTGCGGAATGCAGCACGGCGACGGCGAAATTCTGGCTTGCCGCGCGGCGCAGCAGGCCGGCATTCCCTTTACGTTGTCGACGATGTCGATCTGCTCAATTGAAGACGTTGCCGGCGCGGTGGCAAAACCGTTCTGGTTTCAGCTCTACGTAATGAAGGATCGTGGTTACATCCGCGCGCTGATTGAGCGGGCGGCGGCGGCCAAATGCAGTGCGCTCGTCCTCACTGTCGATCTGCAAGTCATCGGGCAGCGCCATCGCGACATCAAGAACGGCATGACCGTGCCACCGCAGATTCGGATCAAAAATCTTATCGACATCGCCACCAAACCGGCATGGGCGCTGAGCGTCGCGCGCGGCAAACGCAAGACTTTCGGCAACATTGCCGGCCATTATCCGGGCATGAGCAACGTTACTTTCTTGTCAAAGTGGGTTGCCGAACAGTTCGATCCGACGTTGAGTTGGAAAGACGTCGAATGGATCAAAAGCCTTTGGCCCGGGAAGCTCATTCTCAAAGGCATTCTCGATGTCGAAGACGCCCGCACCGCGGCGAAGACCGGAGCGGCGGCCTTGGTCGTGTCCAATCACGGCGGCCGTCAGCTCGATGGCGCACCGTCGTCGATCTCCGCACTGCCGGCGATCGCCGATGCGGTCGGCAACGACATCGAGGTCATGTTCGACGGCGGCATCCGGTCGGGCCAGGACATCGCGCGAGCGCTGGCGCTCGGCGCACGGTCGTGCATGAGCGGCCGCGCCTATGTCTACGGGCTCGGCGCCGCCGGCCAGGCCGGCGTCGCCCGCGCCATCGAGATCATGCGTAACGAACTCGATATCACCATGGCGCTGATCGGCGTCAGCCGGATTGCCGACATCAATCGGGGGACCATCGTCGACTGGCCAGCCCGTCAACCTTATGAAAAGGTATAGCGTGATAGTTAATGCCAGCAGTTAAGTGCCATCTCGGCCCGGCGGTGCCGGCGGATGGCGGGGCGAGGAGGGATGTGATGCGCAAATTGTTACTGACGGCGGCGGTGTTTGCTGGAGCGATCGGGATTTCGGCTGCGCAAGCCGACACGGTCGGCGCCGTGGCCGGCGCCGGAACGGGCCTCATCGTCGCTGGGCCTCCCGGCGCGGTGGTCGGCGGGGTGATCGGCGCGGTTTGGGGCAAACCGTTCTGGGGTCCATCGATCAGCAAGAGCCATTGCTGGACCGACAGCGATTTTCATCGCCACTGCAGCAACAACAAACGGTGGTGAACCGGTCGCTGCGCGGCAGATCGGCGTGCGCGTTCTGGGGTCCATCGATCAGCAAGAGCCATTGCTGGACCGACAGCGATTTTCATCGCCACTGCAGCAACAACAAACGGTGGTGAACCGGTCGCTGCGCGGCAGATCGGCGTGCGCTTGGCCGCCCGCAAATTCGCAATCGTAGGGTTTTACTCTTCCTTGTAGGCGTAAGTCGGCACATTGCCGGTTGCGCCGTAATATTTGTAGGGCAGGAATTTTCCCGACATCGAGATTTTGACCCGATCGCCTTTGGGGTCCGCCTGGCGTTCCATGACCAGATCGAAGTCGATCGCCGACATGATGCCGTCGCCGAACTCCTCCTCGATCAGCACTTTCAATGCCGGACCGTTGACCATCACCAGCTCGTAAAAGCGGTAGATCAGCGGATCGGTCGGCGGCATTGGCGAGCCGCGGTTTGGGACCTCATTGAGCAGCGCCTGTTCGCTCTTGCTCAGGCCAAACAATTCCGCAGCTTTCGCCGCCTGCGGTTTGGAGAGTTTCATCTGCCCGAGTATGGCGCCGGTGACCAGGACCGGCGACATGCCACCGATCTCGCCGCAGATATATTTCCAGCTCCAGCCGTTTTCCCGCTTGATGCCGAGCAGCTTGTCGGTGAGTTCGGCGCGCGTCATTGCCGATGTCATGGCAACTCTCCTTGCTTGCGGTACCCCTGCACTACCACTAGCAAGCGCCGTGCCAACAAGCCCACGAACATACGGCCGTGAACCGGGGTTCGACCGGGCACAAGCTCTGATCGATCCCGCGTCAGGGACCGTAGTCAGGTCAGAAATTACGGCGGGGAGGCGCCGTCGCGTCCGACATTGATGCGATTCACGTCAAAACTGCCATCGGCCTGCTTGGCGGTCGAGATCGCGCTAAAGGGCGCACCCGGTTTGATGGCGCCAAGATCGGCGACTTCGTAGCGCACGATCGGCACATTCGGCGTCACGAGGATCTTCTTTTCACCGTCCTTATATTTCACGGTGATCACCGGTCCATCGACACCGGAGACGGCCGCGCCGACGGTGCCGTTGGTCATGGTCGAGTTGGGTGCGCCATCCCACGGCCGGAATCCTTCGCCGGTGCCGCGCATGGATTCGGCAAAGATGTGGACTTCAAGAGCCTGCTGCGAACCGTCGGGTTGCGGCATCGCCCCGCTGCCGATGAACAAGCCTTCTTTGATATCCGCCATGGACGCTTTGACCACCGCGACCACCAGCACCTTGTCGGCAAGGTTGAGCTTGAGCGCCTCGCCCGTCGGCGATTTCACCAGCACGGTATGACCGTCGAGCTTGTCGATCACGCCGCGCAAGCGCATCGTTTGCGGTTGCTGCGCCAGCGCCGCGGTTGCCGCGATTGCGCCGAACAGTGCAAACGCCGCCAGCAATTTCGTTGCTTTCATCGCAAGCCTGGACTTCAGCGCCAGACGCCGTAGTCGCCAAATGAGATATTCGGGGCTTCCAGCGTGCCGTCCGGAAGTTTTTTCGCAGCGAACACGGAGATCTTCTGGCCGGGCTTAAGATCGGCGGCGGATTTTTTGCTGGCGATCGTGATCTCGGTGGCCGGCGTCATGAGAATTTTCTGTTCACCGTCTTTGTACTTCACGGTCAGCGTTTGGCCGTCGACGCCAGCCGCCTGGGTATCCACTGTGGCATTCGTCATCGTGCTGTTGGGGGCGAAGTCCCACGGCCGGTGGCCCTCGGCCAAGCCGCGCTGCGCCTCCGGGAAGATGTATACGGCCAGAGCTTTTTGACTGCCGTCGGGCTGCGGCATGCCGGTGACCGCGACATAGCCGCCAGTTTTCACCTCGGCCAGCGACGCCTTCATGATCTCGTTCACCGGCGCATTATCGGCGAGTTTGACCTTCATTTCCGCGCCGTCGCGCGCTTTCACCGTCAGTGTCGAGCCGTCGATGCTGGCGATGGTACCCCGTACGCGCACTGTTGGCGGTGCCTGCGGCGCGGTCTGCTGCATGGCTTGAGCAAAAGTCACGTCTTGCGGCTGCGGCGATGCGGCGAATAGCAAAGCGACCACGCCTGCGCCTAGCATCTTCAAGATTGTCATTGTTATCCTCCCTGCGCGGGGATTGGCCCCATTCGCCCAGGGATAGAACCCCAACCGCACCGCCGTTATTCCTGAACGCGCGGCGGCGAAACGGACAGGTCGCGTTCCAACAAGCTTCTCAATTCATTGGTTATTTCCGGCTTCTTGCCGAACCACAGCAGGAAGCCGCGAACCGCCTGATGGAGGAGCATACCGATCCCATCGGCTGTGCGCAGGCCGCGCGCTCTTGCCGCGCGCAACAGCGGCGTGTCGAGCGGCACGTAGACCAGATCCGCGACAATGGCCGCAGCGGGGAGGCGCCCGATATCGATGGCGAGATCGGGCTGTCCATGCATTCCGAGCGTGGTCGCGTTAACGAGCAAGCTT
>WNGL01031585.1_pt1 | contig 10723 bp, 11 predicted proteins | sample 5400591 | NCBI WGS metagenome assembly WNGL01 (sample SAMN13153377, study PRJNA577476) | soil metagenome | isolation source: 80 cm soil or saprolite under Garry oak tree replicate 1 | place: USA:California | collected 2016-06-15
CTCGTGCTCATGTCCTCGCGGATCAGCGACCGCGAGGTGGACCTGTACCGCCGCCTGGGCGTGAACGAGATCCTGCGCAAGCCCTTCGACCCCGCCCACGCCGTCGCCCTCGTGGAGAAGGCGGTCGGCGCGACGCGGGGCTGATCGCCGTCCGGTCTAGAGCCTGCCGTTCGGGCAGACGATCGAGGGCGGGTTGCAGAGGCAGGTGCCCGGGCCGGGACCCGAGGACGCGGAGATCGTCGGCGCGAGGCACACCCCGGCCGCGTCCGTCCCTGCGTAACACGTCCATGGGACCGCGTTCCCGAGTGCCTTCGTGCACGCCTGGTCCCCGGTGGGATCCCCGATGCTCGGAACGCAGCCGGCCGGCGGGACCATGCCGAGGTAGTCGGCCGAGTAGCCCTCGCCCGGGTTCGCCTCGCACTGATGCGTGTCGTGGTTGAGGTTGATGTATCGGGTCGGACCGGTCGGGGCCTCGTCCACGCCGTTCGGGTCCGACACGAACCACCAATCGTAGGCCTGATCGTGCGCCTGCTGGAATGTGAGCGGCGGCAGCGCCGGGCCGCGGCAGATCTTCCGCGTCGTCCCGTCCGGGTTCGTGATGCGGAGGAGCGTCATCGACGCGGAGGCGGGCTGCGTCGGCACCGTCAGGTTCGTGGGCGGCTTCACGATCTGTGCGACGCGGCCGAGGATCGGTCCGAAGGCCGAGTTGCAGATCGAGGCGTCGATCACGTCCGCGCCGGCCGCGCGCAGCTCCGCGCCGGCCTCGGTGAGCCGGTAGCCCGCCGCGACGCCGCCGCACTGGTTGGCGGGGAACTTGGCCGTGCAGGTGAGGTCCGGCTGGCAGACGTTCGGGACGCACTGCGTGTCCACGCAGGTCGAGTCGCTGGGGTCGCCGGACATCGTCGCGGAGACGATGTACGCGGCGCCGAGCGGCCGATCGAGCGCGGTGAGCGAGCTCACGAAGTCCGTGACGCGGAACTCCTTCTGCTGGTCCACCGGCTTCGGGGTGCCGTTGTCGTTGAACGCATCGTGCCAGCAGGAATCCTTGGGCGGAGCGCCGGTGAGGATCACGCCGCGGACCGGGTCCGCGGGGGAGCTGCAGTCGTCCTCGTCGGCGACGTAGACCACGACGAGCTTCGCGCCGGCGTGCGGCCAGGCCGCGGGTACGCCAGGGACCCGCGCCGTCGATGTGAGGCCCACGACGTCGAACTGCTGGCCGGCGAGCGCCTTCGAGATGGCGAGCCGCCCCGCCTGAAGGTGCTGCTCCTGGCCGGAGCCGCAGGTGCCGACCATGACGTTCCCGGTCGGGGTCGTCTTCGTGGTGTCGGCGAAGAAGTTCTTGAGCTCGGCGCGGGTGAAGCCCTGGCGGTTGGTCGCCGTGAGCGTGCTTGCGACCTGGACCCAGGCGTCGCCGCTCTGGGTCGCGTAGAGGCTCTTGTCGAAGTGGAGGACGCGAGGGTTTGCGCCCTGGACCGCGGCCCGCCCGGTCGTGGTCACGCCCCCGACGAAGTCACCTTGCGGGTAGAGGGCCCCGTCCACACCCACCCCCGGAACGCAGGCGAGCTGGGTCTGGGTCGGGCCGGCGGGGCCCGAGGGCGAGCCCGTCTTGCAGCAGATGTTCGCCACACCGTCGCAGACCCCGCACGAGTAGCCGCTCGGGCACTCCGCGGACGACCCGCATGTCTGGGTCTGGCAGCAGACCGCGCTGGCGTACGTGACGCCCGCGCACTGCTTCGAGGTGGTCGTGCAGATGTTGCCGGCGGCGCAATTGGACGTCGTCGAGCAGGTGACCGGCGGCCGGTCGAACGCATACCGCTCCTTGACCTGCCCGCACGCCGTGGAGGTCGCCACCTCCGCGTCGGTGCAGGAGACGGTGGTGGTCTCGACGTTGGTCCCGCCCGCGTCACAGCAGACCGACTGGCCCGCGTACCCGTTGCAGGTGGTCTTGCACGAGAAGTTCGTCCCGCAACCGAGCCCCGCGCCGCACTTCCTCGCGATCCGCATCGGCGTGCAGACGGGCGTTCCAGCGCCGGAGAGCGTGCCGCACACGTTCGGGTACGTGCCGCAGGTCGCCTGGCACATCGCCGCGGTCGGCTGGTCGTAGAAGACCGAGCTCGTCGTGATGGCGATGTGGAAGTCGAACGGCTCGAGGTTGACCCGCTCGTTGTCGTTGAACGAATTCAGCGAGTTGACGAACTGGTCGAACGCCTCCGCGAGCTTGGTCTGCTTTCCCAGCATCGAGCCCGAGTCGTCCACCACGAAGAGGATGTCGGCGGACGAGATGTTCGGGAGCGCGACCTCCTTGGAGCCCGGCTGGATCGTGCAGCGGTTGACCTCGTTGAACTGATAGTCGGCGCACCCCGCCGCCGCGAGGGCGGCGAGTGCGACGGCGAACGCGGAGCCTCGGTGGAATCGCATCGTCGGGTCTCGCTAGAGCGCGCTCGCGCAGGCGCAGCCGGTGGCGGTGGTGCAGACGGTCAGGTCGGGGTTCGCGCAGTAGCCCGTGCAGCACGACGACGTGCCCGTGCCGCAGGCCTGGCCCGTGAGGAGGCACTGGACCGGCGGCGTGTCGCAGAAGCAGGCGGTGCCTGTGCACGGGACGAGCTGCTCGGACACGTTGATGGTGAGGCACGTGAGCCCGCTGCAGCAGCTCGCGTCGGTCGTGCAGGACTGCGATACGTTCGCGCAGATCGGCGGCGGCGGGCCGCACGTCCCGGAGTTGCAGACGTCCGTCGGGCTGCAGCACGGGGTGCTGGTGCACGACTGGCCCGAGTTCGCGCAGGTCGGCGGTGGGGCGACGCTCTTGCAAGTGTTCGTCCCCCCGATGTCGCAGACGGCGGGCGAGCAGCACTCGGCGTTCGACGTGCAGCTCAGGCCCAGGTCCGGCGCCTTGCAGCAGGTGCCGGACGTGTTGCCCGCGCCGATGGTGCAGGTGCTCGGGGAGCAGCAGTCCGCGTTCACCGTGCAGCTCGCGCCGCCCGGCTGGCAGGCGCCGCCGCCACCGGTCTTGCAGACGTGGGTGATGGAGTCACAGGTCAACGAGCAGCAGTCGGCGTTCACGCTGCAGGTGGCGCCGTCGCCGATGCAGCTGCCGCAGACCGAGTTCTCGAAGCAGTAGTTCGTGCAGCACTCGCCGCTGCCCGAGCAGGAGTGGCCGATGTCGAAGCAGCCGGATACCGGCACCGTCTCGAGGCACTCCTTCCGCGTGGTGCCCGGGACCGGGTAGCAGAGGAGCCCCGAGCAGCAGGTGCTCTGCGTGCCGGTCGTGCCGGTGCAGATCGAGCCCCGAGGGTCGCAAGTTCCTACCGGCGTGACTATCGGCGCGCAGCGGAGGATCTCGTCTGCGCCCGGGACGCAGGGCACGCCGTTGCAGCACTGGTCGGCGAACTGGCAGACCTGGCCCGCCGAGATGCAGCAGCCGGGGTTCGACCCGTCCCATCCGGTCGGGCAGGGGGGCGTGATCGGGCCGCCGAAGCAGCGCATGATCCCGCTGGAGTCGGGCTTGCAGAGCGCATGCCCGGAGACGCCGCCCTGGGTCTGGCCGGTCAGCGGGTCGATCCAGCAGCAGTTCTGGGAAGCGTTCACCGTGCCGCCCCCGCCGCAGATGTTGCCCGGCGGGTTGCAGTTCTGGCCGCCGCTGCAGGTCGGTGGCGAGGAGGTGTTCTTCTTCTCGCACAAGACGCCGTAGGACGTGGTGACCGCCGCCGTCGTGAAGACGTACTGTGCGTCCGTCCCGCCGCAGCAGGCGGCACTGGAGCTCGCGACGTGCGCCGGGTCGAGGTCGCAGTAGTCGCCGGTCATCTTGCAGCCACCCGCCGCCTTGCAGACCGAGACTCCCGAGCCCGGGTCCTCGCACACGCGCGTGCAGCAGCCCGAGCCGGAGCTGCAGGGCGTGCCGTCCTGGCCGCACCCGCCGGAGGGCGTGAGGCACCGGCCCGGCGTGGAGGTGGGAGTACCGCTCGCGCCGTTGGAGCAGCCGCCCGAGCAGCAGTCCTCGGCCCGGTAGCAGATGTCTCCGCTGGCGTTGCACGAGTACGCCTGGACGCAGGTGCCGCCCTGGCAGTTGGTCGAGCAGCAGTCGGTGCCGACCGTGCAGTGGTTCCCGAGCGTGATGCAGCTCGAGACGGTGGTGTTCACCTGCGCGCAGGTCCCGCCGCTGCAGTTCCCCGAGCAGCACTGGGAGTTCCCGCCGCAGCTGCTGGCGTTCGGCGTGCAGCTCGCGGCGCAGGCGGCGCTCACGCAGGAGAAGCTGCAGCAGTCGGTGCCGTCGGTGCAACCCTTGCCCGACTCGAGACAGAACTTGGCGGAGGTGCACTTCCCGAAGGCGCAGACGCTCGAGCAGCACTGCGAGCTGGAGGTGCAGCTGTCGTCGCCCGCGACGCACGCGGGCGTGTACGAGATCCCGCACTGGTTGGAGCTACACGTCCCCGAGCAGCAATCGGACGGAGCGCTGCAGCTCGTGGTGTCGGCGTGGCACTGGCCGGCCCCCAGCGTGCAAATGCCGCTCGCGCAATGACCCAAGCAGCAGTCGGCGTCCACGCCGCACACGTGGCTGGTGGGCCAGCAGATGGGAGCCGGGACGCAGGTACCGTTGCACGTCTTGCTGCAGCAATCGGCTGCGCTCGCGCAGATGGTGCCATCCGGGGAGCAGGACGTCGCTCCCCCGCAGGAGCCGGTCGCCTGACCGGCGGGGATCGTGCACTGCTGCGTGCAGCACTCGTTCGCCGCCGAGCACGGGACGCCGTCCAGCTTGCAGTTCGAATCCGCGCTGCAGTGGCCGCTGAGGTCGCAGGACCCGGCGCAGCACTCCGACGAGGTGACGCACGCGGTCCCGCTCGACTTGCACGTCGTTGACTTCGAGTCCTTCGTCCCGCTGCATGCGGCGAGGGCAAACGCGAAGACGAGAGCAAGCCCCACGAACAGGGGTCGGGTGCGGGTCGGCATTTCGTGATCTTCCGCTACCCGGACCTCCGGCCGCAAGTGGACAACGGGTCGCCCCGGCGAATCACACCTACATGCGTACCGACCGAACGTTGACTCACCACCGCGCGCGTGCGAGGAGGGAGCGTGTCGGCGCCGGCGCACATGCCCTCACCGACGCTCGCTCGCCGCGATCTCGTGGCGACCTGGGCGAAGGCCGTGGCCGGCATCGCGGCCGCGAGGCTCGTCTCGCGCTTCGAGCCGACCGGCCTCCTCGCCGCGAACCTCGCCGGCGTCGCGGCGTTCCTGTTCATCGCCCTGCCCGACGCGCGGCTGCGCGCGCGCGGCGAGGGCTGGGACGGCGCTCGCCGTCGCCGCGATCGTGTTCCCGATCTTCGCGGCCGGCTTCTGGGCCTTCGCCGATGCGCTCCCTTCGTTGCCGCCGGCGGTCGCCCGCGCCCTCGCGCCCTACGCCGGGGCGCCGCGCCTCGCCTTCCGCCTCCCGCCCGGCCTCGCGCTCGCGGTGCCGCTGCAGCTCCTCGTCGTCGCGCTGCCGGAGGAGCTCTTCTACCGAGGGTTCGTGCAGACGGCCTGGGCGCGCACCGCGCCGGAGCGGGGCGTCACCGTGCTCGGCGCGCGGCTCGGGGCGGGGTTCGTCGCGACGCAGGCGCTCTTCGCGGCCGGCCACCTCGTCGCGCTCCAGCCCTGGCGGCTCGGGACCTTCTTCCCCGGCCTCCTCTTCGGCTGGCTGCGCGAGCGGACCGGCGGGCTCGCCGCGCCGATCGTGCTCCACGCCCTGTCGAACCTGTTCATCGCGACGCTCGAGGCGAGCTTCTACCCGGCTCGAGGGCCGTGACGCCCTTGAGCGGCCCGGCCGCCGGCGCGGTATGAGGGAGGGGAGCCATGGCCGGGACGATCCGCGAGATGCTGGAGGACCTCGAGGAGCGGACGCTCCACCCGCGGGCCGCGCGCTCGGCGCGCTCGCGCGGTCGCGGCCGCCCCGAGGAGCTCGACGACGAGCGGCCGGCGTTCCAGCGCGACCGCGACCGGCTCGTCCACGCCAAGGCGTTCCGGCGGCTCGCGGGCAAGACCCAGGTCTTCCTCGCGCCGAAGGGAGACCACTACCGCACCCGGCTCACCCACACCCTCGAGGTCGCGCAGGTCGCGCGCTCCGTCGCCCGCGCGCTCCGGCTGAACGAGATGCTCGTCGAGGCGATGGTGATGGGCCACGACCTCGGCCACACGCCCTTCGGCCACGCCGGGGAGCGGCTCCTCTCCGAGGTGGTGCCGGGCGGCTTCCACCACGTCGTCCAGTCGGTGCGGGTGGTGGACGTCCTCGAGAACGACGGGCGGGGGCTGAACCTCACGCAGGAGGTGCGGGACGGGATCCTGCGCCACTCCAAGGGGCGCGGGACCGTGCTCCTCTCCGGCACCGGCGAGAAGGCGCTCACCCTCGAGGCGGAGATCGTCCGGATCGCGGACATCGTCGCGTACGTGAACCACGACCTCGACGACGCCGTCCGCGCCGGGCTCTTCGCGGAGGCGGACGTGCCCGCCGGCATCCGCCGCGTGCTCGGGGACGAGCGGGGCGCGCGCTTCCGCACCCTCGTCCGCGACGTGATCGCGCGCTCGGACGTGGACGGGGGCGGGCACATCCGCATGTCCGACGACGCGCACGCGGCGCTCCTCGCCCTGCGCGACTTCCTGTACGCCCGCGTCTACGAGAACCCGGTGGTCCACGACGAGTTCGTGAAGACGCAGCGGATCCTGCGGGACCTGTGGGGCTGGTGCCTCGAGGCCCCCGAGCGGCTCGCGATCCGCTTCCAGGTCGCGCCGCGCGAGGGCGAGACGATCGAGCGGGCCGTGACCGACTGGCTCTCCGGGATGACCGACCGGTTCGCGCTCGGGACCTGGGAGGCGCTCTTCATGCCGCGCCCCTGGAGCCCCGAGTAGCGGACCGTCAGATCGCGGTGACCGAGATCTGCAGCGTCCGGCTCACCGCTACGACGCTGCCCTCCGGCACCTCGATGAAGCTGTTCGGCGAGCGCAGCCGGCTCGCGAAGGCGACCGCCTTCACCATGCGGTGCGGGCGCACGCGCGGGTCGCTCTCGGGCGTGCGCAGGTCGATGCCGTGCAGGCCGCAGGGGACGATCCCCTCGAGCAGCGCGTAGTGGAGCGGACCGCCGCGCCGGGCGGCGACCATGATCCGGCCGTTGGTCGCGACGAGCCCGAGGCGGCTCGGCCGCTGGGCGCCGGCCTCGCGGCACCAGGCGTCGACCTGGCGGATCGTCGCCGCGAGCGCGCGGGCGGCCGTCGGCGCGTCGAGGTCGAGCTCGTCCATCCGCCCCTCGTCCCAGAGCCCCTTCAGGAACCACATGAAGAGGTGCTCCGAGTCGGTGTCGCCCATGACGTTCCGGCTGAGGAAGTCGGGGAGCCCCTCGAGCAGCATGGGGCGGACGCGGTCGAACGCCTCGACCGTGCCGTCGTGCGCGAAGAGCCAGCGGCGGAACCGGAACGGGTGGGTGTTCTCGTCCTTCGCCTTGCCGACCGTCGCGTAGCGCGCGTGGGCGAGGAGCGCCTCGGCCTCGATCCCCCCGGCGAGGTCCGCGAGCCCGAGCGGGCTCGGCGCGCCGTTGGGACGCTTGCCGAGGAGGACGCTCCCGCCGCCGTAGTGCCCGAACCCGTACGCGTCCGGGAGCCGCTCGCCGTCTCGCAGCGAGACGTGCGCGTCGAGCCGCGCCACCTGGCAGGGGAGCAGGTTCGGATTGCTCTGGATGATCGCGACGAGCGCACCCATGGCTCACTCAAGGGTAATAACGCGCGAAACCCACGGGACATCCCGCACCCGAACGACCGAGCGCCCGAAGCGCCGTTTGACAGCGTCTCGCGCGCGCCGCTAGGATTCCGTAACCCGGCGTAACGGTGGGCGAAAACATCCCATGAGCGACGACATCGCCGTCGGCATCGACCTCGGCACGAGCTACAGCGCCGTCGCGGTGGTGACGGACACCTCGCAAGGCCCGTCCGTGCTCCCCAACGAATGGGGGGACCTCACCCACGCCTCGGTCGTGTCCTTCCTGGACGACGGCTCGGTCCTCGTCGGGAACGAGGCGAAGCGCAACATCATCACCAACGCCGAGAACACCATCTACTCGGCGAAGCGGCTCATCGGCCGCTTCTTCTTCTCGGACGAGGTGAAGAAGGCGCAGGCGGTGATGCCCTACCGGATCCTGGAGGGGCCGAACAACTCGGTCCGCCTCCAGGTCCGCGACAAGATCTTCGCCATCCCGGAGATCTCCGCGCTCGTCCTCAAGGAGATGAAGGCGATCGCCGAGACCGCGCTCGGGCGACCGGTCACGAAGGCGGTCGTCACCTGCCCGGCCTACTTCAACGACAACCAGCGTCAGGCGACCAAGGACGCCGCGAAGATCGCCGGCCTCGAGGTGCTCCGGATCATCAACGAGCCGACCGCCGCCGCGCTCGCATACGGCTTCGGCAAGGAGATCTCGCAGCGGATCTGCGTCTACGACCTCGGCGGCGGCACGTTCGACGTGTCGATCCTCGAGATCGGCAAGGACGTCTTCGAGGTGCTCTCCACCGCCGGCGACACCTACCTCGGCGGCGACGACTTCGACGACCGGATCATGACCTGGCTCGCGGACGACTTCCTCGCGAAGTACGGGCTCGACCTCCGGCAGAACAAGTTCTGCCTCCAGATGCTCAAGGAGGCGGGCGAGCGCGCGAAGATCGAGGTGGGGCGCGATGGCGTGGCCGACATCCACGTCCCGGGGATCTGCCAGTCGCCCGAGGGCGAGGTGGTGGACCTCCGCCAGAAGCTGAACCAGGACCAGTTCAACCGGATGGTGATGGACCTCGTGCAGCGGACGTTCAAGGTCTGCGACGAGGCGCTGCAGTCGGCGCGCATGACCGCGGGCGACATCGACGCGGTGATCCTCGTCGGCGGCCCGACGCGCCTGCCCATCGTCCGCAACTCCGTCCGGCACTACTTCCAGAAGGAGCCGATGGCCGGGATCGACCCCGACCAGGTCGTCTCGCTCGGCGCGGCGATCCAGGGGCACGCGCTCCTCAACACCGCGGCGGCCTCGGCCGGCCTGGCGAGCTACCTGCTCGACGTGACGCCGCTCACCCTGCGGGTGGGCACCGTCGGCGGCTTCACCGAGAAGATCATCGACAAGAACACGCCCATCCCGATCGAGAAGTCGAAGACCTTCACGACGAGCCGCGACGGCCAGGACCGCGTGAAGATCCGGGTCTACCAGGGCGAGTCCAACAAGGCGGAGGGGTGCGAGCTCCTCGGCGAGTTCGAGTTCACCGGGTTCCGGATCGGCTATCGCGGCGAGGTCCACATCCAGGTGACCTTCGAGATCGACTCGAACGGCATCGTGAACGTCTCGGCCACCGACGTCGAGACGGGCCAGAAGACCTCGACCACCATCGGGCTGTCGTCGGGCCTCAGCGCCGACGAGCTGAAGCACGCGATCGACCACAACTCCGAGATGGAGCTCGCGCGCGGACCGCGCGCGGCCTGAGGCCATGGACGAAGGATTCGCCATCGAGGTGGAGGCGCTCGCCGCGGCCCTCGACCAGCTCGACTACTTCGGGATCCTCAAGATCCCGCAGTCGGCGACGCCGGCCGACATCAAGGCCGCCTACTACCGCGAGTCGCGCGCGTTCCACCCGGACCGGTTCGCCGCCTACCCCGACCTCGCGTTCCGCGAGCTCGTCGGGCGCGTCTACCGGCGGGTGAACGAGGCGTACACCGTCCTGCGGGACGACTCGAAGCGCGCTCGGTACCTCGCCGACGTCACCGGGCCGGAGCGCGCCCAGAAGCTGCGCTTCACCGAGGCCGAGGAGGCCCAGGTGAAGGAGGAGCAGAAGCGCAAGCTCGAGGAGCAGCTCGGACAGACGCCGAACGGCCGGAAGTTCTACGCCGCCGCCCTGGTCGAGCTGCAGGCGCAGCGCTGGGAAGGGGCGGTGCGCGCGCTGCGGAGCGCCCTCATGTACGAGCCCGGCAACGAGCGCTTCAAGGAGGCGCTCGCCGGCACCGAGAAGATGCTCGACGCGAGCCGCCCCAAGGGCGATCAGTTCAAGATCAAGTGACCGTCGACCTGTACGTCCTCGTGCTGCTCGCGGTCGCCGCGCTGCACGGCACGGCCCGGGGCGCGCTCCGCCAGCTCGTCGCCTTCGCGGCGGCGGTGGTCGGGGCGCTCGCGGCGCGGGCGTTCGCGCCGGACGTCGCGGCCGGGCTCGCCCGGACGGTGTCTCCCTCCGCCCGCGGGCTCGCGCCCATCGTGCTCTTCCTCGGGGGCTTCGGGATCGCCTCGCTCGCCGGCGCGGCGATCCTGCGCGGCACGGGGATCGCGAAGGTGGTCCGCGGGCCGGCGGACCGCGCCGTCGGCGCGTTGCTCGGCGGCGGGAAGGGCGCCCTCGCCGCCTGGGCCGTGCTCTCGACCGTGGCCCTCGCGCGCGAGCAGCTGCCCGAGCGCTGGGCGGCAAAGCTCGGGACCTACGTGGAGGGGAGCGACTTCGCCGCGCTCGCGCGCGAGCACAACCTCGTCTCCCGCCTCGACCCGGGCGCATCCACTAGAGCGGGGGGACACTCGGCCCGGTGAGCCTTCGGGGCAGGCTCGCTCGCCCTAGCAGCAATGCCGGTCACTTAGCGGCCGGCCGCTAACGGCGAACGCTCCCGAGGGCCTCGGGCATGGCCCCCGTCCTCCTGCGCCGCCGCCAGAGTCGCAACCGGCACCGGACGGTCGAACGGGTCCAGAAACGTGGACGCCGG
>WNGL01013699.1_pt1 | contig 10722 bp, 13 predicted proteins | sample 5400591 | NCBI WGS metagenome assembly WNGL01 (sample SAMN13153377, study PRJNA577476) | soil metagenome | isolation source: 80 cm soil or saprolite under Garry oak tree replicate 1 | place: USA:California | collected 2016-06-15
CGCCCAGCACCGCCTCGACCAGGCAGCGTCCGCGCTGGGCGCGGCAGGGCGGCGGCAGCCCGAAGCCGCGGGCGAGCGACGCCCAGCGCCGGCGGTAGCGAAGGCTCGCCACCCCCGGCGCCTCGCCGTCGAGCAGCGGTGCCTCGAAGCTGGCGTGGAGGAGGACCGGCAGGAACGCAGCCGCGGCGGCGGGCCGCGCCCCCAGCGCGCGCAGCAGCCGGCGAGCGCGCTCGCGCAGCAGCGCCGTGACCGCGCGGCGCACGTCCTCGCCGAGCGGCGCGCGCCGAACCGCCGCGCCGCCAGCGCCTCCCTGCGGGAGCCCCGGCCGGGCGTCGAGGTGGAGGCGCATCGGCTACTTGAGGTAATCGAGGAGCGTCAGCCGGAACGACTGGGCGGCCGCGGCCAGCGACGCCTGGAGCGCGGTCTGGGTGGCCTGGAGCTGGATGGAGGCCTCGACCAGGTCCACCTCGCCGAGCTTGCTGGCCTCGCTCTGCTGGCTGTCCGCGGCCACCTTGCTGGCCGTGACGGCGGTGTCGAAGGCGTGCATGGACGCGCCCACCTCCGCCCGGGCGTTGGCGATGGTGTCCGTCCCTGCCACCAGCCCGCCCAGGGTGGCCGAGACGCCCGCCTGATCGTTCGTGGCGTACTTGCCGGTCGGGTCGAAGGGCTTCTTGTCGTCCACCGTCCCGCCGAAGACGTATCGGTTGCCGAACTGGGTGTTGAGCATGGAGCGGACGTGATCGATGAGCTGCCCCACCTCCAGCGCTCCCCCGGCCCGCTGCGCGGCCGAGTAGGGGTTCGAGAACTGCATGGCCAGCTCGCGCGCGCGAGAGATCGCGGTCGCCATCGCGTCGAGGGCGCCGTCCGTGGCCTCGAGCTCGTCGGAGGCGAGCCCGGCCGCCTGGCCGATGGAGGCGAAGCGCGCGCCCGACATCTGGAAGGCCGGGATCATGCCGGCTGCGGCCGGATCGTCGGAGGGATGGTGGATGCGCGTGCCGGTGGAGGCCACGCTGGACGCCTCGGTGGCGGCGGTCCGGGCGCGCGCGGTGTCGCGGCTGGCGTTGTCGAAGACGAGGCGGTCGGTGACGCGCATGGCCCTGGCTCCTGGCGCTAGGTCGGCTTGATGGAGAGGAGCGTCTGGAGCATCTGATCGGCGGTCTGGATGACCTTGGCGATCGCCTCGTAGCCGCGCTGCGCCCGCTGCAGCGCGATCATCTCCTCATCGATCGAGACGCCCGAGACCGAGTCGCGCATGGTCGTGAGGTTGTCCTTCAGCGCCGTGTCCTGCGCCGAGAAGGCCTCGGCGGTGGCGCTGGCCGCGCCGAAGCGTGAGACCACGTCCGCCACCGCCCCCGCGGGCGCCTTTCCGCTGGTGGCGAGCGCGGCCTGGCTGGTCGCGACGAGCGCGTTCGCGTTGCCCGCGTCGGCGGAGGCGCCCGCAGCCGAGGCGGCCAGCGCGAGCTGGTCGCCGCTCGTGAGCAGGAGGGACATGCGTCCCGCGGCGCCGGCCCATCCGGCTCCCACGTCGAACACCGCCTGGCCCGGGTTCCCGTTGCGCTGGAACCCGAGGGCGTGCTGGGCGTTCACGACCTGGGCGAGGTCGGCCGCCAGGTGGTCGATGTCCTGACCCGTCGTGAAGAGGGTCCCGTCGCGCGCCGCGAGGGAGCCGCCCAGCGTGCCGCCCACCCCCGCGTTCGGGAGCGCGGTCGGGCCGCTGCCGTCGGGGAGCTGCAGCATGAGCTGGAGGTGGCCGCCGTTCGCGGCGTCGGGAGCGGTCTTCAGGATGCCGGCGCGGTCGGCCGCCACCAGCGTCACGCCGCCCGGCAAGGTCACGTTGACGTCACCCTCCGAGGTGGGAACGGTGGTGGCCCCCGCCAGCTCGGCCAGCTTGTCGAGGTGCTGCTGCCGCAGGTCGAGCAGATCGTTCGGCTCGGCGCCGGATCCGCGCGCTTGCCGGATCTCCTTGTTGAGCGCGGCCACCGCCGCCGCCTCGGAGCTCACGGTGCCGGCGAGCGCGCTGGCCCGCGCGTCGAGCCCGCTGCGCGTCGCCTCCAGCCCCTGGCTGGTCCGGTTGAAGGTCTGCGCCATGGAGCGGGCCGCGCCGAGGAGCGTGGCGCGCAGGCCGGCGTCGTTCGGGTTCTGCGCCAGCGCCGACAGGGCGGAGTAGAAGCCCGAGATCGCGTCGCTCAGCCCGCCCGTCGCGTCGGGGTCGAGGCCGTGGAAGGCCTGGAGCGCGTCGGACTGAGCGGTGGAGAAGGCTTGGTTGCCGAGGGCGGCCGGGATCTGGGCCTCGAGGAAGCGGTCGCGCACCTGCGTCACCGTACCGAGGGTGGCGCCGCGGCCGATGAAGGCCCCGCCCACCTGCTCGGCCGGGACCATCGCCTCGAGGTTGGCGGTCTGGCGCGAGTAGCCGGGGGTGTTCGCGTTGTCGATGTTGTGGCCGGCGGTGGCGGTGAGGCCACGCTGTGCCGCCAGGCTGGTGGCGGCGCCGGAGAGGATGGAGAGGAGGTCGGCCATATCGGCTCCGGTCAGCCCTTGCTGGACACGAGGGCGAGGCTCTGGGAGGCGGCGCGCGCGCCGTGGCGGTCGTAAGCGCGAGGGGTGGGGCGGACCGCGTCGACGTAGCCGCGGACGCAGGCCAGGGCGCGGCCGGCCAGCTGGAGGTTCAGATGATCGATCTCCTGCAGCGCGCCGGCCAGGGCGCGCACGTCGGAGAGGATGCTCGAGAGCGCCTGGCCCTGCTTCGGCGAGCGCAGGCGCAGCCGCTCCAGCGTGACCTGCTCCAGGCCGAGCGCGTCGGCGGCGCGGGCGAGGGCGGTGGCGAGCTCGCGCTCGAGCCGCGCCACCTCGCAGAGGAAGTCGCCGCGCTGTGCCGCGCGGGCGAAGAGGCCTGACGCGTCGAGGCTGTTCAGGAGTTGACGCTCGGCGCGGGCGCTCTCCACCTCGACGGCGAGGAGGTCGCGCAGCTGTCCCGCCGTGGCGAGGGCCTGCTCCAGGTCCATGGTCCGGTCCTTTGCGCGGCCCGAAAGTCTTCCGACGCGCGCTAGCTGCCGAACATCATCTGCAACCGGGCGGCCAGCTCTGCGTCGTCGAGGATCTGCTGGGCGATCTGATGGGGGTCGGGCCGGTACGTACCCTGTCGCACGGTCGCCTCGATGGCGGCCAGCTTCGCACTTCGCGCACCCGTGGCGTGCTGTGCCGCCTGGGCCACCGCGGCCGCGACGCGCGCCGAGTCGTCGGTCGAGACGCGGTCGGCCGCGCCTCGCTCGCCTGTGGACGTCTTGCTCGGTTCCGGCGGCTTTCCAGGCGCCAGGGCCTTGATCTGACTCGTGTCGGTGACCTTCATGACGGCTCCTCAGAGCGGCTTAGGACCCGCGTCTGATCGATCATCGGCACCGAGGCGATAATTCTTAAGGGCGCGAGAAGGATCCACCGGCCGGCCGCCTTCGCGGAGCTCGAAGTGGAGGTGGGACCCGGTGGCCCGACCCGTCTGCCCCACCCTGGCGATGGGCTGACCCGGCGCGACCTGCTCACCTTCGCGCACCAGGAGCTCCGAGGCATGCGCGTAGAGGGTCGTCAGCCCGCCGCCGTGATCGATCTCCACCGCGTCCCCGTAGCCGCCGCGAGCTCCGGCGCGGAGCACCACCCCGCCCGCCGCCGCCCGGATGTCCTCGCCTTCCTGGGCGGCCAGATCGACGCCCGCATGACGCGTCAGGTGGCCGTCGAAGGGATCGTGACGCAGGCCGAACGCGGAGGTGACGCGGCGGGCTGCGTGGCCTCCCTCTCCCCCGACGGGGGAATCGTGTGCTCCCTCTCCCCCGACGGGGGAAAGGGAGGCTTGCCTCCCGCCAGGGGTGAGGGCCGGGGTGAGGGGGCCGGCCGGATCGGGCATGACGCTCCGCTCGATCTGTCGCGCGAGCCCGATCCCTCCGCCCTTCACCATCGCATCGGCGAGCGCATCCGCGAACATGTCGGCGCGGATGGTGCTGCCGGCTCCCTCGCCACCGGTGAAGGCCTTGCTGGCCGTGACGAGCTGCTTCACGACCAGGGTCTCGAGCGCGCGGGAGGCCTCGCGCAGGCGCGAGCGATCGCCGTCGGGGAGGGCGCTCGGCCGGAGCGGCATGGGCTAGATGACCTCCAGCTCGGCGTCGAGGGCGCCAGCCGCCTTCATCGCCTGGAGGATGGAGACGAGGTCGCGGGCGCTCGCGCCCAGCGTGGACAGCGCCTTCGCGAGGTCCTGCACGGTGGTCGTGGCGGGCAGCGCGATCACGCCGCGGGACTCCTCGTTCGCGGAGGGCGCGCCGGTCTGCGACACCACCGTGCGCGCGTTCGGGTTCGGCGCCTGGGAGAAGCTCGCTCCAGGCTGCGAGACGAGCGGCTGGAGCGAGATCGAGACCTGCAACCCGCCGTGCGAGACGGCCACCGGGCGGATGCGGACGCGCTCGCCGGCCACCACGGTGCCGGTGCGCTCCGAGACGACCACCCGGGCGCGCCCGTCGGCCTCGACCTCGAGCACCTCGAGCTGCGCCATGAGCCCCACCGGGTCGGCGCGGAAGCGCTCGGGGACGGTCACCTCGACCGCGGCGGAATCGAGCGCGCGCGCGGCCATCCCCGCGGGCGCCGGTGGAGGCGCCCCGGCTGGAGGCGTGGCTGCGCCCAGCTTGGCGTTGACGGCGGCGGCGATGTGGCTCGCGGTCGTGAAGTCGGGCCGGTGCAGCCCGAGGATCAACGTCGGACCAGAGAGGCTGGGCGTGACGGCCCGCTCCACGGTGGCGCCGGCCGGGACCCGCCCGGCAGTGGGCGTGTTCTTCGACAGCGAGGATCCGGCAGCGAGGACGTCGTAGCCGCCCACCTGCACCGCGCCCTGGGCGACCGCGTACACCTGCCCATCGGCGGCGTTGAGGGGCGTCAGGAGGAGGATCCCGCCCCCGAGCGACCGGGCATTGCCGAGAGATGCGACCGCCACGTCGAGGTGGTTCCCCGGGCGGCTGAAGGCGGGCAGCCGGGCCGTGACCATGACGGCGGCCACGTTGCGGGCTCGCACGTCCTTGGGGTCGACGCGGACGCCCAGCCGGCCGAGCATGCCGGCCAGCGACTGCTGCGTGAAGAGGACGCGCTCGGTGTCGCCCGTGCCGGCGAGGCCGACCACGAGCCCGTAGCCCAGCAGCTCGTTCTCGCGCACCCCCTGGACGTCGGCGAGATCCTTCAGGCGGACGGCGGCCCGGCAAGGGCAGGGGAAGGCCATGGCGCACGCGACGAGCGCCGCGAGCGCTGCGACCACCGCGGTCGCGGTCGCGGTCGCGGTCGAGGTCGAGGTCGAGGTCGAGGTCGAGGTCGAGGTCGGGGTCGCGGTCATGGTCGCCTCTAGAACGGCCAGATCCAGCCCAGGTAACGCGCGGCCCACCCCTGGTGCTGGTTCTCCGAGAGGATGCCACGCCCCGTGAACTCGACCTCGGCCTCCGCGATCATCGAGCTCTTGACGCTGTTCTCCTGGTCGATGTCGATGGGGCGGACCACGCCCGAGATGTAGAAATGCTGCTCCTCGGCGTTCACCAGCACCACCCGGTGCCCCTCGATGAAGAGGTTGCCGTTGGGCAGCACCTTGCGGACCAGGGCGGGCACGGTGGCGGTGAGGCGCTCGGTGCGGCCGGTGCTGCCGGTACCCTGGAAGTGCTTGTCGAAGCCGCCCTTGATCCCGCCACCCGTGCCGGGCCCGGAGAGCGAGCTCAGGAAGGCGGCGGTGGCGTTCACGTCGTTGCGGTGGGTCATGTCGGTGTCGGTGCTCCGCTTCGCATCGGCCACCTCCTCCACCCGCACCACCACCAGGTCGTTCTCGCGCAGCGCGCGCGCGTCGGTATAGAGCATCGCCGGGGCGCGGCCGTCCCGCCACAGGCTGCCCGGGGACAGCGGCTCGTCGCCGCGCTGGGCGGACGCGGCCGGCTCGTACTCCCGGTGCTTGGCGACGTATTTGTCGATGTGCGTGGAAGAGGCGCAGGCGCCGAGCACGAGCGCGGCCGCGGCGCCGGGAACGTGACGTTTCATGTCGCCTCCAGCTCGATGCGGCCGCCGTGCCAGGTTCCTTCCACGCGGCGCCCCGAGGGGAGCAGGGCGCAGGCGCGGCCGCGACGGCAGGAGATCGCCGTGCCGCGCTGCTCCACCGCCAGCGCGCCGGCCCGGAGGAGCACCGTCACCGGCTCTCCCGGGCGCGGGCCGACCCTCAACGCGCCGTCGTCCAGGGCGGTGCCGGCGGGGAGGGCGTGGTCGGCGCGGGCGCCTTCTGGTAGCGCGGCGAGCGGCGTGCGCCCGGGACGGACCTCACGCTCCGCCGTGGCGACGGCACCTTGCAACGGCTCTCCGCTCGCGACCGAGCGGGTGGTGACGAGCACGGGCGCGCGGAGGCGCACCTCCGCCCAGACCCACGCCTCGCAGGCGCGGCCGCTCGCGTCGGAGCCGGAGAGGCGGAGCGCCACCCGGCCGGACGCGGCCACCGGATGCGGGACCTCCGCGCGCCGCGCCTCGCAGCGGGCGGGGGCGCCGTCCACGCGCAGGAGCTCGGCGCGGGCGCCCGGGAGGGCCAGCGCGGCCTGGACCGCTGCGAGGGCGACTGCCAGCACGGAGGGCATGGCTACCGGATGTTCGTCAGCCGCTGCAGCATCTGGTCGGCGGTCGAGATGATCTTGGAGTTCAGCTCGTACGCGCGCTGGCAGGCGATCATGTCGATCATCTCCTCGACCGCCTTCACGTTCGCGCCCTCGAGCATCCCCTGCGCCAGCGTGCCGGCGCCCTGCTCACCCGGCTTGGCCTGGACGGCCTCGCCGCTGCCGGCGCTCGGGGTGAAGAGGTTGTTTCCGATGCTGTTGAGGCCGGCCGGGTTCGTGAACGTGTCCAGCTCGAGCTGGCCGAGGCTCACCGGGTCCGTCCGGCCGGGCTGGATGGCAGTGACGGCGCCGTCCTGGCCGATGGTGAGCTGCGTCGCGTCGGGCGGCACGGTGATGCCCGGTTCGACCAGCTCGCCGTGCTGCGTGACGAGCCGACCGGTGGCGTCGAGTCGGAAGTTCCCGGCGCGCGTGTAGGCCGGCTCGCCGTTCGCCTGCTGGATCTTGAAGAAGCCGGTCCCCTGGATGGCGAGGTCGAGCGGGTTGTTGGTGGTGAGCGCGTCGCCCTGGCCGAAGGAGCGGGTGGTGGAGCCCGTTCGCACGCCGAGGCCCACCTGCAGGGGCGCCGGATCGCCGCCGCCGCGTGGCCCCGGGGCGCCCGCGCCCTTGATGGTCTCCGAGAGGAGGTCCTCGAACTCCGCCCGCGTCTTCTTGAAGCCGGTGGTGCTGGCGTTGGCGAGGTTGTTCGAGATGACGTCCATCCGGAGCTGCTGCGCCTCCATTCCGGTGGCGGCCGTGTAGAGCGAGCGGAGCATCGGTTCCCTTTCGGTGCTAGCGGACGCGGCCGGTCTCGGCCGAGCGCTGGTCCATGCTGCGGTAGGTCTGGAGGGCCTGCATCGATGCCTCGAAGTGACGCTGCGCCGCGATCAGCTGGACCATCCCGTCGAGCGCGCTCGCGTTGCCGAGCTCGATCTCGCCCACGCTCACCTTGGCGTCGACGGGAGAGGCCTGGCCGCCGCGGACGGGGGCGAGCAGCGCCGGGCCGACCCGATCGACGGGGCCGGTCAGCTGGAAGCGGCCCAGCTCGGCCACGGCCACGGCGCCCACCCGCACCACGCCGTCCTGGCCGATCTGAGGCGGCGGCCCAGGCGGCAGGTGGATGGGGCTGCCGCTGCGATCGAGCACGGGCCGCCCGCTCTGCGTCAGGCGACGCTCGGCGTCCACCCCGAGCCGGCCGTCGCGCGTGTAGGCGCGTCCGCCGCCATCGGTCGCGACAGCCAGGAAGGCCCCGTCCTCGGGGAGCACGTCGAGGGGCGCGTCGGTGCGCTTGGTCGGACCGGGTCGGAGGTCGAAGCCGGTCGCCACCGCAGCCGGGTAGCTCTTGTCGGCGGCGCCGCTCTGCGGCAGGAAGGCCTCGAAGGCGGGGCGGGCCGCCTTGAACCCAGGGGTCTGGGCGTTGGCGAGATTGTCGGCGATGGCGTCGAGCTGTTCGCTCCGCGCCGCCGCACCACACATGCTCACATAGATTCCGTCGGCCACGCTGCGGCTCGAGAGCAAGGACGAGGCCAGGTGGGCCGCCCAGCCTCCACGCGGGCTTTCCGCCTGAGGGTTTTCCAGCCGGCTGCTTTCGCTCGGCCGTTCCGGCCCACCGTCCGGCAGCCCGCGCCGTGCGGCGCGTCTGACGCCGCGTCAACGTCCTGGCGCCGCGCGACCACGTCGCGCGATGGCCCAATGGCTGCACATGGACTCGGCGAACCACGCAGGCGAGGAGTGACGATGACCCCTCCGACACGGGTGGACAAGGTGGTGGAGCTCCGCGAGCGCGCCGAGGACGACGCGCTCTGCGGGCTGGCGCGGGCGCGGGCGACCGTGGAGAAGGCGCAGGACCGGCTGTCGCGGGCGGTGGCGGCGACGCGCGGCGATACGCGCGCCTCCGGCCCCGTCGAGCTGTGGCACGTCGACGAGCTGGCTCGCCGCCGCGCGCTGCAGGCCGTCCGCGCCGCCGAGGGCGAGGTCCAGGCCGCCGCGCAGGGCGAGGCGACGGCCCGCGACGGCTACACCGCCGCCCGGCAAGAAGCGCAGGTCGTACGCCGCGTCCAGGAGCGCCGGCGCGCCGAGATCAAGGACGAGCTCGAGAAGATCGAGCGACGCGACGTCGACGAGCTCGCGACGCTCCGCTTCAACACCGCCGCGCGGTAGCGCCGCGGCGCCCCGGAGCGGCGCGGCGCCACGCCGGGGCAGCCGCGCGGCCTCGCGAAGCTGGGCATGGGGGCGCGCCCTGGCGGTGTTCACCTGCGGCTGGCTCTCGATGCAGGCCACGAGCTGGCCCCGCATCCTCCTCTTTGCCGTCCTCGCCCTCGTCGCCGGCATGATCGCGTCGGCCTTCGCGCGCGCCGGGCGGTGAGCGGGCGCGGGCGGAGGCCGGAGCTGGCTCGAGTCCGGTGGGGCGGTTCTCCTTGAATAGGGCGGACGTCGACGCCGGGACCCCGAACGTCGACCGCGACCCGCGACCCGCGACCACGACCGCGACCGCGACCTCGAACCCGGCCTCGAACTGACGTCGACCTCGAACTTGACCGCGACCCCGAACCCGACCGTGACTTAGACCTGGCGTGCGTCAGCCATCGTGGTCCTGATCCACGCCTCGAGTGTGTGGCGGTCGAGGCCTTCGCCGCGCGGCGCGCTGAACGCGGCGGACCGGATGGGGCACGCGGCCGGTGACGACGCGGGATATGGCCATCCGAGTCGGCAGATCGCCTCCGGATCTCGCTCGACCGGGAGGAAGAAGATGAAGACCTCGCTCGTCCCAGGGATCACCTTCACATTCCGTTACCCGGTCCCCGAGGACAAGACCGTCCCTCACGTTTACCCGGAGTCGCCGCGCTTTCGCGAGATGCCCGCCGTCTTCGCCACCGCATACCTGGTCGGCTTGCTGGAGTGGGCCTGCATCGAGGCCATCCAGCCACACCTCGACGGAGGCGAGCAGTCGGTCGGGTCGGGCGTGTGGATCACGCACACCGCTGCGACGCCCCCCGGGATGACCGTCACGGTCGACGTGGCCATCCTGAAGGTAGAGGGCCGCAAGCTGACGTTCTCGGTCCGCGCCCACGATGGCCTCGACGCCATCAGCGAGGGAACGCACGAGCGATTCGTGATCGACCGCTCGCCGAGGCGGCGGAGGGACTGAGCGCGCCGGAGCTCCAGCCGTCGAACACAGCGGCCGACGAGTACGGATCGGCTTCTCCGCGGGCAGGGCAAGGCTGGCCGAGTCGCGCCAGGTGCGAGCGGTGGTTCAGCAGCACGTAGGCGAGCGCGTTACGCACCTCGCGCGGGGTCTTCAGCGCGTGCGCGTGGTAGCGGTCGGAGAAGACTGCGCCGTGTTTCGCCATCATCGCATTGAGGTGCTTGGAGATCCTGCCGGTCAGCGCCTTGAGGCCGGCGGTGAGCGCCGCGGCGCCATGCGCCTCCACCAACAGGTGAACGTGGTTCCCCTGGACGGAGAAGTGGACGACCCGGAAGTCGGGCCGAGGCATGATCCCGTGCAGCGCCGCCTCGATCGCGGCGAAGGAGCGCCGGCTGCGCAGGTTCCACACGTGCTCGCGGGTGCGCAGCGTCACGTGCACTGGGTGACGCGCGGCGAGCGCCGGGCGCGGCCGGTGCCGCACGCCGGGCTTCGGTCCCGGCTTCCGACCCGCCCCCTCGCGCTTCCCTCCCCAGCCCTTCTTCTCCTTCACCCGCAGAGTCAGCTGCTCCGGGACGGCGGCCTGGCGGGCGGGGCGCTTCATCTTGAATAGGGCGGACGTTAGCAGGGGGGTCTGACAACGCAGATCGGTGGGGCAGTGTCGCAGGAACTGTTCGGCTGCGTGCCGGAATACCTGGCCGCTCTGGCGGTGGTCTAGCGAGGGCGGCGCCTCATCTTGAATAGGGCGGACGTTCTAGGCCTCGACCGCGATCTCGGCGCCCGCATGTACAGGGCCGCACACAGCGCGGTGGGCACCTTCTCTCTCGCAACGCGCCCGGCCGTGCTTCCGGCCACGCGCGCTTCGACCCTTTCCCCGCTTCGCGGGGCGAGGGAGCAAGCCCCCCGACCCCGACCCCGACCCCGACCCCGACCTCGCCCCCGACC
>WNGL01031733.1_pt1 | contig 10722 bp, 9 predicted proteins | sample 5400591 | NCBI WGS metagenome assembly WNGL01 (sample SAMN13153377, study PRJNA577476) | soil metagenome | isolation source: 80 cm soil or saprolite under Garry oak tree replicate 1 | place: USA:California | collected 2016-06-15
GGCCTCTACTACGGCCAGGTCAACTTCACGATGGGCTGGATCTACGGGATGAAGGCCTTCACGGCCGCCATCCTGGGCGGCATCGGCAACATCCCGGGCGCCATGGTGGGCGGGCTCCTGCTCGGCGTCATCGAGGCGCTCGGCGCAGCCTACCTCTCCATCGCCTGGAAGGACGCGCTCTCCTTCTGCGTGCTCATCCTCATCCTCATCGTCCGGCCGACCGGGCTCCTCGGCGAGCGGGTGGCGGAGAAGGTATGAACGCACGCCTCGCGGTCGCCATCGCGGCGGGCGTGGCGCTGCTCGCCGCGGCGCCGCTGGCGCTCGATGCCTACTGGCTCGACGTCACGAACAGCGTCGGCCTGTACGCGCTGCTCGCGCTGTCCTTGAACGTCATCCTGGGCGACGCCGGGCTCTTCAACATGGGCCACGCCGCCTTCTACGCGGTCGGCGCCTACACGACCGCCATCCTGAACACGCAGCTCCACCTGCCCGTCCTGTGGACGCTGCCGCTGGCCGGGATCGCCGCCGCGCTGTTCGCGGCGCTGGTGGCGCGCCCGGTCATCCACCTGCGCGGCGACTACCTGCTCATCGTCACCATCGGCATGGGCGAGATCGTCCGCATCGCCCTCGTGAACGACGTGTTCGGCCTGACCGGGGGCGCGAACGGCATCTTCGGCATCCAGCGGCCGTCGGTCTTCGGCTACCGCATCCGCAAGCCCCAGGACTTCTTCTACCTGATCTGGGCCTTCGTCCTCCTGACGGTCTTCCTCTTCAATCGCCTCGAGCGCTCGCGCTTCGGGCGCGCCCTCGCCTACCTGCGCGAAGACTCGGTGGCGGCCGAGGGGAGTGGCATCAACACCGTGCGCTACAAGCTCTTCGCCTTCGTGCTGGGCGCCGCCTGGGCCGGCATGACCGGCACCCTCTACGCGGCCAAGATGACCATCATCTCCCCAGAGTCGTTCAGCTTCTGGGAGTCGGTGCTACTTTTTCTGATCGTCATCCTGGGTGGCGCCGGCTCCATCCCCGGCGTCATCCTGGGCGCCGTGCTGGTGGTGGCGCTGCCGGAGGCCTTCCGCGGCTTCGCCACGGCGCGCATGCTCGTCTTCGGACTCGTCATGGTGCTGATGATGATCTTCCGCACCCAGGGCCTCCTCCCGCTCCGGCGGCCGCGCTTCCGTGAAGGCGACCTGTCCCGCGTCGAGGCCGCGCCGTGAGCGCGCTCCTCGAGGTGCGTGGCATCACGAAGAGCTTCGGCGGCCTCACCGCGGTGAACGACGTCTCCTTCGATGTGGCCGAGGGCTCCATCGTCGGGCTCATCGGCCCGAACGGCGCCGGCAAGACCACCACCTTCAACCTCATCACCGGCAACTACCGCGCCGACCGCGGGGCGATCCGCTTCGGCGACCGGGCGCTGCTGGGCATGAAGACGCACCGCATCGTGAGGTTGGGCGTCGCCCGGACCTTCCAGAACATCCGCCTCTTCCAGCAACTCACGGCGATCGAGAACGTGCTGGCCGGCCGGCACTGCCGCACCCGGGCCGGCCTCTTCGCCGCCATGTTCCGCCCGCCCAGCCAGGTGAAGGAGGAGCGCGCGGCGCTGGAGCGGGCGCTCGCCGAGCTCGACTTCGTCGGCCTGCGCCAGCAGGGCATGGAGCTCGCGAAGAACCTCTCCTACGGCAACCAGCGCCGGCTCGAGATCGCCCGCGCCCTCGCCACCGACCCGAAGCTGCTCATCCTCGACGAGCCGGCCGGGGGGATGAACGAGCAGGAGACGGACCTCCTCGTCGAGCTCATCCGCGAGGTCCAGCGGCGCGGCATCACCATCTTGCTCATCGAGCACGACATGAGCCTCGTCATGCGCGCCTGCGAGCACATCGTGGTGCTGGAGTACGGGGAGAAGATCGCCGAGGGCGCGCCGGCCGCGATCCAGGCCGACCCGCGCGTCATCGAGGCCTACCTCGGCACGGAGGAGATCTAGCGTGCCCGGCCCGCTCCTCGAGCTCGACGGGCTTCGAGTGAAGTACGGCAACGTCGAGGCGCTGCACGGCATCTCGCTCACCGTGAACCAGGGCGAGATCGTCACCATCCTGGGCGCGAACGGGGCCGGGAAGTCCACCACCCTGCGCGCCATCAGCGGGCTCCTCCAGCCGTCGGGCGGCGAGATCCGCTTCGACGGCCGCCCGGCGCACAGGATCCCGGCCCACGAGCGGGTGAAGCTCGGCATCTCGCAGGCACCGGAGGGCCGGCGCATCTTCGGGACGCTGACCGTCAAGGAGAACCTGGCGCTGGGCGCGTTCACCCGCAGCGACAAGGCCGACATCGCCGCCACCGCCGCCTGGATCTATGGCCTCTTCCCGGTGCTGGAGAAGCGCCTCGACCAGCTCGCCGGCACGCTCTCCGGTGGCGAGCAGCAGATGCTCGCCATCGGGCGCGCCCTCATGGCGAAGCCGCGCGTGCTCCTCCTCGACGAGCCCTCGCTCGGCCTCGCGCCGCTCCTGGTGAAGGCCATCTTCCAGACCATCCGCGAGATCAACCAGCAGACGGGCGTGACGGTGGTGCTGGTGGAGCAGAACGCCCGCGCCGCCCTGAAGCTCGCCCACCGCGGTTACGTCATGGAGGTGGGCCGGCTCGTCCTCGACGGCCCGGCCCAGCAGCTCATGGAGGATCCCAAGGTGCAGGGGGCTTATCTGGGGAAGCGGGCGCACTGAGGCTCACCTCCTGCCCGTTCTCCACTTGCCGACAACATGTTTGCCGTGCAGACTGGCGGCATGGCGAACGCCCCCGAGCCAGTAGTCGATCCGCGCCGCCTTCAGGAGCTGGAGGAGGTGACCCGCGAATACGGCAGCTATGGTCGCACCAGGTTCGGCCTGGGAGAAGTCGCGATGGGCGCCTGGATGATCTTGGCTGGCGTCGTCGGCCAAGTGGCGGAGAGCTCGGGCAGGTTCCTGCTCATGCTGGCGGCGCCGCTCTGGTTCGGCGTGCTGATCCTCGCCCGTCGCCGCTATCAGCGACAAGGCGCTGTAGCCCCGATCGAGGTCGTCCGTGGCGGCATCTTCACCGACCTCTGGCCGTCGCCCCGCGCGCAAGGAATCATCCATCTCTTGTTCTGGAGCGGGCTTGGCGCTGTGTCCCTGTCCCTGGACTGGAGCGGAGCCTCATTTGACGTGGCGTTTCTTCCGCACGGCTTCGCCTTCACCATCGTCATCGCGTGCATGGTGGCGACGGTATTGCTCACCTGGCGCCTGAGTCACGGCTACCAGGACACCTTCATGCCAGCGATGATGATCATTTTGGCCTGTGTGCTCAGTCGTGGGTGGCGATGGTTCGCGTTGGCAGTGGGACTCGCCGGGGTGGTGAGCATGGCAAGGGGGGGCTACGAGCACCGCCGCTACGCCCGCCTCGAACGCCGCCTCGCCGCGCTGCGGAGCGGGAATTGAGCGAAGTCACACCCGCCGTGGAAGGTCCGGCGTGACCGAGCCGAAGGCCAAGCTCCAGGCGCTGCTCGACCTCGACCGCGTGGTCCACGAGCCCGCGCGCCTCGCCATCCTCACCATTCTCGCCTCCGCCGAGGAGGTGGAGTTCAGGTTCCTCGAGGAGACGATCGGCCTCACCCGCGGGAACCTCTCCTCTCACGCCTCGAAGCTCGAAGCCGCTGGTTATCTGACCGTGAAGAAGGCCTTCCGCGATCGGATCCCCGTGACCAGCTACCGGATCACCGCGGCGGGCCAGAAGGCCATCGATGGTTACCGGAAGGCGCTGCTGGAGGGGCTGAAGAAGAGGTAACGCCCGCCGCGGCGGCGGCCACATCGTCTTCACGTGGCATCGGTCGCTTTCGCGGTCACGACACCGTAAGTGCGCTGCGTTCGTCTGCACCTAACCGGGAGTGCATTATTCTATTGACGCATTCCTGCGCAAATCGCGCTGCGAGAGCGCGATGCACGCTACAAGCCCTCTCCCGCAGCGCCGGTAGCTCGCTGGCGGGCGCGCAGTGGCTCCGAACCCGCTCGCGAGCCCCGCCGCCCGATCTTGCCTCAGCGAGCCAATGCGTGCGTTTGGCGGAGGCCCGAAATCGCGTGAGACACTCACCGTCATGAACGACACGCGAGACCTCACGATGCGCCTCATCGAGCTCCTCCGTCGCGAACACGGCGCCCTGGCCGACTTTCTGGTGGCCCTCGCCGACTTCGACCGGGAGAGGCGATGGATCGAGATCGGGCATAGCAGCCTCTTCTACTTTCTCCACCGGGAGCTCGGACTATCGAAGGGCGCCGCCTTCTACCGGAAGACCGCTGCCGAGCTCATCCAACGCTACCCGGAGGTCGTGGAGCCGCTCCGAGAGGGCAAGCTCTGCATCACGAGCGTGGTGGAGCTCGCGAAGGTCATCACCACGGAGAACCGCGGTGAGGTGCTGCCCCGCTTCTTCCACGCGTCCAAGAGGGAGGCCAAGGCGATCGCGGTGGAGCTGCGGCCGGCAGTGGCCGCCCCCCATCGGGACGTCGTCACGGCCATGCCGCTAGCGGCAGCGTCCACGGCTGTGACCCGGGTGGAGGTTGCGACCAGGCACGCGACACCGGTTGCCCTGGTTCAACCGGATGAACTACGCGCTGAGGTCCCGGCCAGCCCACCATGCCCGCCGCCGCCTGCGCCTCTCCCGGCCGCCAGGCCCGACGAGGTCGAGCCGCTCACCGGCGACCTGCGCCGGTTCCACACCACCGTGTCCAAGCGCTTTCTCGCCAAGCTGGCGGCAGCTCGCGATGCGCTCTCGCACAGCCATCCCGGAGCCGGCACCGAGGCGGTGCTGGAACTTGCCCTCGACCTTCTCCTCGCGGCGAACGACAAGAAGCGGGGGCTCGTGAAGAAGCCCCGGCCATCTCCGGCACGCCCATCCGCCAGCCCGCGGCACATCCCCGCCGAGGTCAAGCGGGCCGTCTGGACCCGCGATGGTGGGTGCTGCCGGTGGCCGCTTGCGTCGGGAGGCGTCTGCGGGTCCACGACCCGCCTCGAGCTCGACCACGTCGTGCCGCTCGCGCGTGGGGGTACCTCCACGGTGGGCAATCTTCGGGTCCTCTGTGAGTTTCACAATCAGCTCGCCGCGCGGCAGGTGTTCGGCGAACCGTGGATGAACCAGTTCACCTCGAGGTCACGGACCACCTCTGGTGACGAGGGACCGCCGGGTCGCCCCTGAGCCAACCCACGACACCGCCTCGCCGGCGGCGCTCGACCGGCCAGGCGAGCGACGCGGCCTCGCAGCGGCGACCGCCCCCTCACAGCTCCCGCTCCCACGCCACGTCGCGCCGGAGCTCCTCGTAGCCCTCCCGCTGGTAGAGCCCGACCGCGATCACATTCGACTCCGCCACCCTCAGCACGATCGCGCGCGCGCCGCGCTCGTCGAGCAGGTCCTCGCAGCGCCGGAGCAGCCACCGGCCGAGGCCGCGGCGGCGCGCCCGCGGATCGAGCCCGATCGACTCGACCTCGCCCGTTCCGGCCGGTGCCATGAGCCCTCGCAGCATGCCCACCGGGCCGTCGGCGTCGACCAGGATGCGCAGGAGCGGCTCGTCGAACCCGGGCGCTGCACGTTGCCGCTCCGCGTCCTCGCGGGTGAGCAGGACGGTGAAGGCGATGCCGCGGAACGCCTCCTCGGACAGCGTTCGCTCCGCGACACCCTGCGGTAGCGGCGGCAGGGCGCGCCGCCGCGTCCGCCGCATGTGGATCATCGCGTTCACCCGAGCGTAGCCCGCCGCGCGCAGGAGCGGCCCGAGGTCGCTCACGCGCTTCTCCGCCACCTCGAAGGTCCGGGCTCCCTTCGAGCGCGCTCGCTCCTCCATCCGCCTGACGAGCTCGAGCGCGTCCGCCGGGTCGCGGGAGCTCAACCAGGTGAGCGAGCACCGCCCGGTCGCGGCCAGGTTGGAGCGGACGAACAGCCCCACGGCGGAGGGCTCGTCGCCGCTCGCAAGCGCCACGCCCTCGATGCCGTCGGGCAGCATGGAGAGCTGCACCTCCAGCTCGGCGCAATCGCGGCCCAGCAGCGCGGCGACGGCGCCGAGATCGCGGAGCGCGGTCCACGGGACGAACGATGGCTGGCGCATGGGGGCTCCTCGCTTTATGCGGAAGTCGCTAGGGTCACCGTAGGTCACGTTCGAGGCGATAGCACGGCCAGGGAGCGCACACATGTCCGACGACCCGAGCTCCGCCGACCGCAAGCGCCGCGTCGCTGCCAGCTTCGACGCGATGGCACAGTCCTATGACGCGCTCCGCTTCGTGCGGCGCAGCGCCGAGCGGCTGGTCGAGCTCGCCGCCGTCGCGCCGGGCGCACGCGTGCTCGATGTCGCGACGGGGACCGGGTTCGTGGCGCTGGCGGCCGCGGCCCTGGTGGGGGCCGGTGGCTCGGTCACCGGCATCGACCTCTCGGCGGCCATGCTGGAGCGCGCGCGGCACAAGGCGACCGCCGCCGGACTCGCCGTCACTTTCCAGGTGGGCGACGCGGAGCGGCTCGAGTTCGCCGACGGCGCGTTCGACCTCGTGCTGTGCGCCTCGTCACTCTTCTTCGTCGGGGACATGATCGGCGCCGTGCGCGAGTGGCGGCGCGTGCTGGCCCCGCGCGGCTTGGCGGTCTTCTCCAGCTACGGCCCGAACTTCCTGGAGCCGGGAAAGGGCCTGTGGGCGGCCTGCCTGCGGCGGCACGGCGGCGAGGCGCCCTTCCCGCCCGTGCAGCGGCTCGGACAGCCCGCGCGGTGCGAGGAGCTCCTGCGGCTGGGCGGCTTCACGGACATCGAGGTGCGCGAGGAGCAGCTCGGGTACCACGCGACGCCCGGCGAGCGCTGGGACGAGATCGCCGCCGGGGCCGAGGGTGCGCCGCTCCTCGCCATGTCCATCGAGGCACGCGAGCGCATCCGGTCCGAGCACCTGGCCGAGCTGGCGACCGCTGGCACAGAGCGCGGGGCGTGGGTCGACGTGCCAGCGATCTTCGCGTCGGGCCGCGCGGAACCCACCGCGCCCGATCGGCTGGTCCAGCGCCCGGGCCTCCGCTAGGCTCGCCCCCATGACCGCGAAGCAGCGCGCCGGGTACGAGAAGGCGCTCCAGCAGGCCCGCGAGCAGCTCCTCCGCTCCGGACCGGCCAAGATCGAGCCCAACCGCAGAGATCCTGTGAGCACCGGCGTCGCAGACGAGGACGCGCAGGCGCTCTCCGAGATGATGCAGGTGCTCGCCTCGCAGCGGAACAAGGGGCAGGCCGACCTGCTCGCCCGCATCGGCCGCGCCCTGGGCAAGCTCGCCACCGCGCCCGACGACTACGGCCTCTGCGAGCAGTGCGAGGAGCCCATCGCCCCGAAGCGCCTCGCGCTCATGCCCTACGCGCTCCTCTGCACCGCCTGCCAGGCGGCGCGCGAGCCGAAGCGGGCGCAGACGCGGCGCAGGCTGAACGACGTCGAGTAGCTCGGCCCGCTCGTCCGAAGACGCGCGTCTCCGATGGGCGACTGCCCCCTCACCCCGGCCCTCTCCCCCGCCGGGGGAGAGGGAGGATTGCACGACCCCGACCGCGACCGCGACCCCCAACCCCAACCCCAACCCGACCGCGACTTGCTACGCGTCAAGCGGCCGCCGAAGGCGTGCGGTGGCCCAGGCTCCCGCTATCTAGAGGCCCATGAAGGAGCGGAGCATGGACCGAGCGGTCGGGCTGGGCCGGGTGGCGGTGGTGGATGCTGGCGAGGGCGCCCGGCGCGTGCTGCGGGCCCTACGCGAGCTGGCCCACGCGGGCCGGGCGGGCCTGGTGGTCGCCGTCAACGACCCCAAGGACCGGCCGGGGCGCTTTGCGCGCGAAGCGGACGCCTCGGTCGACGTAGCGGGGTCGCCGCTCGAGGTGCTGCGCGCCGCGCGTGCCGAGAGCGCCTGGCTCGGCCCGGCGACGATCGCCGAGCGCGCCGCCTTCGCCGAGGCCTGCCACGAGCTCGGGGTCCGTCACCTCGGCCCACCCGCCGAGGCCCTGCGGCGATTGGCGACTCCGGACGGGCTCGCGCAGCTGGCGGAGCAGCTCGGCATCTCGCTGGTGCGCCTCGAGCGCGCCGACCCGCGGCACCACCTGGTGGAGGTGCTGGTCGCGCGCGATGGGCGCGGCCAGCTGCGCATCCTCGGCGTGGGCGACGCCTCGCTGCGGCGCGGCGGGGTGGCCGTGCTCGCCGAGTCCCCCTCGCCAGCGCTCACCGCGGCCGGCGACGGCGTGGCGCGCGAGCTGGCGGCGCGCGCCGTGATGGCCGCCGGCTGGGTGGGTGTGGCGGCCGTGCAGCTCCTCGTCGACCCCCACACGCGCCGATGGTCGCTGCTGGGGCTGGACGCCTTTGCGCAGTCGGGCCCGGCGGTGGAGGCGCTGGCGGGTCTCGACGTCGTCGCGCTCGCGCTGCGCCTCGCGGCCGGCGACGCCCTGGAAGGTGAGGCGGTCCCGCTCCACGGCCACGCCTTCGCCGCCCGCATCGCCGTGCAGGCGCCGGGCGATGACGCGGCGCGGCCGGCCGGTCGCGTCATGCTGCTCCGCTTGCCCTCGCGGCTCGGCGTCCGCGCGGACGCCGCCGTCGACGAGGGCGAGCGCGCCCCCCCCGGCGACGCCGTCCTCGCCACGGTGGTGGCGCGCGGCGAGTCGCGCGCCGAGGCGCTGCTCCGGCTCGAACAGGCGCTGGCCGACTCGGACGTGCTGCTGCGCGGCAGTGGCAGCTCCAAGGCGTGGCTGCTCGCGCTGTGCGGCCGGCCGGAGGTGCAGCGCGGCGAGGCCGGGATCGGCACCCTGGAGGCGATCGCCGCCGGCGAGCCGCTCGTCCCGCAGCGCCGCGAGGCGGCCCTCCTCGCCTCGGCGGTGGAGTCGTACGAGGCCGAGCTCGACCTCGAGCGGGCGCGCTTCCTGGCCGAGGCGCGGCGCGGGCGGCCTCGGGTCGGTCCATCCTCGGGCCGCTCCGTCGAGCTCCGCTACCGCGGGCAACGCTTCCGCTTCGACGTCCGGCAGACCGGCCCCCGCACCTACCGCGTCGGCACGGCTGGCTCGCCCGCCGTCGACGTGCGGGTCGAGCGGCTCGGCCGACTCGAGCGGAGGATGGAGTGGAACGGCCAGCGGCTGCGCATCCTGCTCGCCTCCGACGGCCTCGATCAGATGGTCCAGGTGGATGGCGTGCCTCACCGGGTGGCGCGCGAGCCTGCCGGGCTGGTCGTCTCGCCCATGCCGGCGGTGGTGGTCGCCATCCCGGTCGAGCCCGGTCAGCAGGTCGCCGCCGGCGACCCGGTGGCGCGCATCGAGTCGATGAAGGTGGAGACGCTGGTGCTGGCGCCCGAGGCCGGCATCGTTCGCGAGGTGCTGGTGGCGGTGAACGGGCAGGTGGACGCGGGCGCGCCGCTCGTGCGGCTGGAGCCGCTCGGGGAGCGCCCGGCCCAGGTCACCGAGCCGATCGATCTCGGCCCCCCGCCCCCGCCGGTGGCCGGTGGGCCGCGCGAGCGCTGGGTGAGCACGCTCGAGGAGCTCCATCGCCTGCTGCTCGGCTTCGACGTGGCCACCGCCGACGCGCGCCGCCTCGCCACCGGTTGGAAGGAGCTGGCCGCGGCGGTGCCGCCCGACGAGGAGGAGGTGCTGCGGCTGGAGGAGGAGGCGCTGCGCGCCTTCGCGGATCTACAGTCGCTCTTCAGCCGCGCGCTGCCGGCCGGCGCCGCGACCGACGCGAAGCCGCCGCTCGAGGAGCTGTGGCGCTACCTGCACGAGCCCGAGGCGGGCGGCGCCGCGCTGTCGCCGCGCTTCGTCGCCATGCTGCAGCGCGCGCTCGCTCACTACGGGGTGACGCTGGACGCCGCCGCGCGGGCCCTCTCGCTGGCGCTCCTCCGCATCCAGAAGGCCCATGAGCGCGCCGACGAGCAGCTCCAGCCACTCCTCGGGCTCCTGGAGCGGCGCCTGTCGCAGGACCCACCGCGCGGCCTGACCGCGCCGGACGCGCGCGACCTGCTCGATCGCCTGGCGGAGCTCGGCCAGGAGCACTTCCCAGCCCTGGCCGACCTCGCGCGCGAGGTGCGCTACCGGCGCTTCGACCGGCCGGCCCTGGAGGAAGCGCGCCAGGCTGCCTACGTCCAGGCCGAGGCCGACCTGGGGCGGATGGGGGCGGCCTCGCCGGAGGAGCGCGAGCGCATCGCCGGGCGGCTGGTGGAGAGCGGCCAGGCGATGGCGACCCTGCTCGTGCAGAACATGGCGGTCGCGCCAGCCGACCTGCGCGCGAAGCTCATCGAGACCCTCCTGCGGCGCTACTACCGGGTCCGTCCGCTGGGCCCCATCACCGCGCGCGACGTCGACGGCGTCCCGTGCGTCTTCGCCGACTACCGGCGTAACGGAGAGGACTTCCGCGTCGCCGCCACGCAGGCGGGCGCGGCCGAGGCGGCGCAGGCGGCCCGGCGGGTGGCACGGCTGGGGGCGGACCTCTCGGGCCGCGAGCTCGTCGCCGAGCTGTACCTGTGGCTCGACGTGGCGGAGGCGAGCGACGACGCCGCGGCCGAGGCGCTCCGCGTTGCTCTCACGCAGGGCGGCTTCGGCAAGAACCTGCGCCGCGTCTCGGTGCTGCTGGCGCTGCCCGGCCACGGCGTCGGCTCCGGCAGCCAGCGCCACTTCACCTTCCGGTTGACGGCAGACGGCGGGCTTGCGGAGGACCGCCGCTACCGCGGCGTGCACCCCATGCTCTTCGAGCGCATGCAGCTTCAGCGGCTCTCGA
>WNGL01030545.1_pt1 | contig 10721 bp, 13 predicted proteins | sample 5400591 | NCBI WGS metagenome assembly WNGL01 (sample SAMN13153377, study PRJNA577476) | soil metagenome | isolation source: 80 cm soil or saprolite under Garry oak tree replicate 1 | place: USA:California | collected 2016-06-15
TTCGCGTGGGGCCGCGGTGGGCCGCCGTGGAGCGCACTTTCTCCCACCGAAAGTGGTCTGGGTCGATCTACCACTGCTCGCCGATTCGACGTCCGAAGGAGACCGAATCGGTCCGCTGGATTCCTCGAGAAGAGGCGTTGCGGCTTCCCTTGGTGCCGTTTCACCGGGACGCGATCCAGGCGCTGGCCGGAATCGACTCGTTCGAGAGCCCCAGATAATATCCAGATTAGAAAATAAATCTCAGGCCCCGAACCCTTAAGCGGCCATGGCCTATCCGATTGTCGTGCCACGGTTCCTGATCGTCGGCCATCGGGCCTCCACGGATCCCGTCTTTTCCCTGGATGACTTGGCCGGTGCGGCGGGCCGCATGGACATCCTCCTGAACGCGGCAAACGCCGCGCTCCTCGTCGCCCACGATCTCCGTCGCGATGTGGAAGTCGGTCTTCTCTTATTGGGTCCTCCCGACCCGCCGCGATTCGTTCGCCTCGAAGGGTTTCGGCTCCGGAACTACCAACCGGACATCCGAAGCAACGCCGCGCTCGTGCGCGGGGCGCTGAAGGACGCCTCCCGAATCGAACGCGAGAGCTCTCCGGGCGTGTTCGGTTCGCGGACGAATTTCGAGGAAGCGCTCGATCGCCTCGGTCCCTCATTCGTCTACGCCAAGGAAGGTGGCAAAGACGTCCGGCAGGCGAACCTCCCGGCCGACGCGACGTTCGTGCTCTCGGACAACCAGGACTTGACGACGGCCGAGGAGCGAACCCTAACAGATCGTGGGGCTATTGTGGTCGGGCTCGGTCCGTTGGCCTTGCACACGGACCACGCGATCGCGGTCCTTCAGAACGAATTGGATCGGAGACACGTGTGAGCGTGTGACCACCAGGGCATCGCACAAGGCCCGGCCAAAACTCGAATCCCGCGCCTAGCGGCAGGATTGTGCAATAGAGCCGGAAGCGCTCGCGCGGTGCTGTCTCGCCCTCCCCTCAATGCCCTTCGGAAGAGCGGGCACTTTCCCCTTTCGCGAATGGGTCGACATTCGGCTGGACATTCGGCCATCGGCGTGTCAAGCCGTCACCCAGACGGTACTCTCCGAACGTCGTTTCTTCGGTGCCCGGTGCACACGAATCGGAGATCTCCTCAAGCACAACGATTATTCTCCATCGACACTGTTCTGTATCGAGTGGTGATTGCGAGGAAACGGCCGAAGAGCCGCCTCATTCGGGCGCGAGTGTCTTCCCTTTGCCTCTATGTTCTCGTGATCCTCGTTTTGCTCGTTTTCCTGACTTCGGGATTTCCGTATTCCATTTCGGAGGCCTTCTGGTTTGCCAGCTTGATCGGGTTGACGGCGGCGTTCGTTCTCCTCATGCTGCCGGTCGCTTGGAAGGCGCTTGACGAGGACCTCGCTCGATATCGGCTCGCAAGATTGCAAGTCATTGGAGGAAGGAAGCTTCTCCCGTACGTGGGGGCGGGTCTCGCACTCGTGATCGTGATGGAGATAGTCATCGTCTGGTACTCCATCGGCCGAAGCAGAAGCGAGGTGACGCAACAACTCGCGTTGCCCTTCGTCGTTGCGCTCGCCGCGTACGACCTGGTGAGCTTCGGATAAGACCTGATATCGAACTCTATTCCGCGACTGCGGGTATGCGCACGCGTCATCGGCCATAGCGGGGTAAGATCCTGCCACCGAGGCGGAAGGTAAAAGCTCTAATAAACGGAGAAAGTAGCCGCTGCGGGAGAAATGCCCAAGCCCACGACGGGACGTGACTTCTACATCGCCACGGCGGACGAGATCCGGGCGGGACGCACCACGGACATTTACTTTTCGCGGACCCTCGACATCCTGAAAAAGGCGGGTCGGAGCCGCGCGAACGTGGTCGCCGAGGTCACGACCGGCGCCTTACCGAATGGGTGGCCGTGGGGGATCTTCTGCGGTCTCGAGGAGGTGGTGCACCTCCTGACGGGAAAGGACGTGAGCCTGTGGGCGCTCCCGGAAGGAAGTCTCTTCCCACCGAAGACTCTCCGGGGCATCCCGGTCCCCGTGCTGACCCTCGAAGGCCCGTACGAGGAGTGGGCGCTCTACGAGACGCCGGTCCTCGGGATGATCTGCCAGGCGAGCGGCATCGCGACCAAAGCCGCTCGGATTCGAAAGCTCGCAAACGGAAAGCAGGTCCTCTCGTTCGGGGTGCGACGCATGCATCCGGGCATCGCGCCGCTCATCGAACGGTCGGTCACGATTGGCGGCCTCGACGCGATCACGACGCCCCTCGGCGCCGACCTCCTCGGTGTCCCGGCAACTGGGACGATGCCCCATGCGCTCGTGATAGTGATGGGCGGACCGCGGGAGGCATTCGCGGCCGTTCACAAATACCTGGAAGCCAAGATTCCGCGGATTGCCTTGGTCGACACGTACTACGACGAGAAGACCGAGGCGCTCATGGCCGTCGAAACGATTCCGGACCTCGCGGGCGTCCGCCTGGATACGCCGGCCTCGCGCCGCGGGAACTTCGCCGCGATCGTCCGCGAGGTGCGTTGGGAGCTGGACCTCCGCGGGCACAAGGACGTGAAGATTTTCGTCTCGGGCTCCGTGGACGAGACGTCGATCGCCGCGTTGCTCGAAGCGGGCGTCGATGGCTTCGGCGTGGGCACGAGTTTGAGCAACGCGCCGACGATCGATTTCGCCTTGGACCTCGTCGAGGTCGATGGCAAGCCGGCGGCGAAGCGGGGCAAGTTCGGGGGGCGCAAAGAGCTTGTGCGCTGCCCGAAGGACGGGACGTATGAAATCGGCGCGCGCGCATGTCCCATCTGCGGCACGAAGATGACCCCCGCCTACACACAGCACCTGGACCACGGTCGGGTGAGCGCGCCCCCGCCAGCCCTAAGCGCGATTCGGGAGCGAGCGATGCGCGAGACCGAGCGGGCCTCGCTCGTGTCGTGAGCGGGCGAGACTTTATCGTGCGGACGCCGCGTCTGCACTCGAATGGGCCAAACGAAAGCCGACATCCGAGCGACATACGATCGGATCGCGGAATCGTTCGCGGTCCGTCGACGGGAGCCTTGGCCCGAGGTCCTGTCGTTCCTCGAGATATTGCCTCACGGCTCGCGGGTTCTCGATCTCGGCTCTGGCAACGGACGACACGCGAAGATCCTCGCGCGCCGGGGCATCCGCCCCGTGGCGGTCGACTTTTCACGTCGGCTTTTGATGATTGGGCAGACAGAGGAACGAGGAGAAGGCGATGCAATGCGCGTCGATTGGGTCGGAGGGGAAGCGACGAGCCTGCCTTTCCGAACCGCTTCGTTCGATGCGGCGCTGTGCATCGCGGTCCTGCATCACCTGCCGCTGGAGGCCGATCGGCTCGTCTCGTTGCGAGAGCTCCGACGCGTGCTATGCGCTGGCGCTCCGGTGCTCGTGAGCGTGTGGGCGCGGGAACAACCACGCTTTCAGTCGTCGCTTGCCCCGCCCGATGTCGACGGGGACGTCGAGGTGCCGTGGACGATGCCCGACCGGACCGTTGTGCGGCGGTTCTATCATCTCTTCGAAGCGGGCGAACTCGAGCGATTAATTATCGCGTCGGGGCTTCACGGAGAAAGGTTTTTCCACGGTGCCGGAAACTGGTTCGCTCAGGCACGATCGAATGGCTGATCCGCTCGGTACCGTGAACGGCTTCGTCTCCACAATCTTGGGGAATCCCGTCTATCTCCTAGTCATGCTCGGCGGGCTCGCATTCTTCGCCCTCCTGGTGGTGGTGCACCATATCCACAAGATTCGCAGCGAAGAGATATTCGTCCACCAAGCCTGGGGCGCGAACTGGAAAGGTCGGTAGTCCGCGCGAAACTCTCATATGTGCACGCTGCATCGAGGCGGTCCGGCTGGGGTCGATCTGTCGAACGTCCCTGAAGGGCTTCGCTACACGAAGGACCATGAGTGGGCGAAGATTGAGGGCAAGCGCGCCCGGATTGGGATCACGGACTTTGCTCAGGATCAGCTGACGGACGTCGTGTATGTCGAGCTACCGGCGATCGGGAAGGCCGTCAAGCAAGGAGAGCCCATCGGGACCGTCGAGTCCGTGAAGGCCGTGAGTGAGATCTTCGCGCCGATCAGCGGCAAGGTCGTCGAGGTCAACAAGGCCATCGTGGACAAGCCCGAGCTGGTGAACAAAGATCCCTACGGCGAAGGATGGATGGTCATCGTGGAGGCCGCCGAGCCCGCCCAAGCGACGGCCCTTATGGATGCGGCCGCCTACCGCCATCACATCGGGGATTGAATCGACGCTTCACCTGGGAACCCTTTTATCAACGACCACGGTTCGACCGCCGGGCACGTCGGCTAGTTTGGACTAGGCTATGGGCCTTCGGAGCCTAAGACGGGGGTTCGAATCCCTCCGTGCCCGCTCTTCACCCGATGGCATTCCGAGCGCCGTTCAACTCGCCTTGACCTCGCGTTCCTCCGGCGGCCGGACCCTTCGAAAACTCCGATAGATCAAGAGGTCGTACACCAGCTTGAGGGCCCCGGCAGCGACCAACGGGGTTCCGATCCAGAGGTTCGCAAGGGCATAACCGGCCAGGGACGGACTGACCGATGACGAGACCGTGCGCGAGGCGCTCGTGAGGCCCGCGGCGGCGGTCCGGTCTTGCTCGTCGACGATTGACATGACGTATGATTGCCTCGTCGGCACGTCCATTTGCGACAGCGACTGACGACAGAGCAGGATGGATACCGCGCTCAGCGCCGTCGGAGCGAACGCCACGGCGATGAGCAAGACGTTCGAGGGCACGTGGGTGAAGACCATCGTCCGTAACAAGCCGATCCTGCGGGCGATCCGCTCCGCCAACAGGAACGACAGCGCGGTGACGAGCTGGGTCGCGAAGAAGATTGCTCCAAGGGTGGACAGATCCAGACCGAATCGGAGGTAGAAGTAGTACGACAGAATGCTCTGTCCGATGAAGCCCCCGCCGAACGCGTCTACCGCGAAGAGGGCAAATTGGAGTAAAGGGCAGCGCCAAGAAGTCCGGAAATCATGTACCCCAGGAAGAGCGGGGAATATCCGATGGAGTTCGGGAGACCCGCGAGGAGCGCTCCGGCCGCGGACGCCCCGTATCCGACTAGGTTGTAGATGCTGAAGGCCAGGGTCCGGCGATTGGGGCTTGCGGTCCGCGGAAGGATCGCCGTTTCGAGCGAGAGAAACGGTCCGACTTCTCCCGCCCCGACGGTCATGTTGCCGACGATGCCTGCCAAGACCGGCGCCCACCAATCCTTCGAGACGAAAAGCAAGGTCCCCGCTACGAAGTCGGTGAGGGCGAAGAAGACGAGCGTTTTCCTCCGGCCAATGCGATCCGCAATGAAACTGATGACGAGCGTGTAGACGGCGCTGCTGAGAACGGTCGCCGTCAGGACGATTCCGATGGCGACGGGCGTGAAGCTCAGTTGTGCCAGGTAGACGCCGAAGATCACGCCAAGGAAGCCGTAGGGGACCGTTCGAATGGTCTTCTCGAGGAAGATGAGTTTCCCGTCTCGATCGATCCAGTCTCCGAGACTCGCGGACTCACCCCCCGCTCAGTGAATCGGCTTCGAACGCTTCGAACGGGAAGGAGTCTTGGCCTCCGGACGGACTCCGCCGGCCGGGGCCCATTTCAGCTCCATGTGAATTTCGAGTTCGTCCTCCTCCTTCGCGTAGAGGAGCTTGAACGTCACCGGCTCCGTTGGCTGGATCTGAACCCTTTTCCGCTGTCCGGGCAGGACCTTGGAGATCTCAATCGAACGCCCGTCGAATCCCTCGCCCAACGCGACGAGGGATTTCGCGAGCTCCTTCTTGCTGAGCGTCTCCTTGTATCGGAAGATTGACTCGTGGACCTCCCGGTACGTCTCCAAGACCTCCATCATCTTGGTCCAGTGGCTCATGGTTTGGGAGAGTTCGGTCCGTCCTTTTTCAGTGAGGGCGTAGTGCTTCCGGTCGAGACCTCCGTCCCGGAACTCCATTCGACTCGTCACGAGGCCACCCTCTTCGAGTTTCTCGAAGGCCGGGTAGATCGTCCCGGTCTTCGGTCGCCAGTATCCGGAGAAACGCTTCTCCAGTTCCCGGATTACTTCGTACCCGTACATCGGCTTCTCCGACAGGAGCAGGAGCAGCCAAAGGGAGACGGCTCCAATCTTCATGCCTCGCGGTCCGGTCGCGGCCATCAACTAACCCCGTGGCGCGCCAATCGCGTTCTGGTTTATATGCGTAGATATCCTACTCAACGGTCGAGCTCGGTCGACCGTCCAGAATGATTAATATACATAGATGTACTACCTGCGTAGAGACTCTACTCAAGGAGGACTTCGATGAAGTGGGTAACCCGAGAGAAGGCGAAGGTGGACCGGATTGCGTGTCCCTGGCTCGTTAGGAAATTCGTCGATCCGAAAGCGGAGTTCCTATTCGTGCCACGGGAAAAGGTCCTGGACGTCGCGAAGGAACAGGGCGCGATTCCGTACGACAGCCCCGGCGCCGAACTATTCCACTACAAGGAGAGTGGCGACGAACGTTGCAGCTTCGATGCGATCATCAAGACATACAAGCTCACGGACCCGGCGTTGCTGGACATGGCCGAAATCGTGCGCACGGCGGATGCGGCCCCGCGGGTGCGGCGGCCCGAAGGTGCGGGGCTTGAGGCGATGGCCCTCGGGTTTAGGACGAACGCCAAAGACGACTTCGAGAACATGCGACTCCAGTTCCCCGCGTATGACGCACTCTACACGTACTGCCGACTCAAAGTCGAAGGGAAAGCTAAGTTGGAGCATGCGACTTGATGAGTCTCCGATTGCTAGGCTCCATCCAGCTTCCTGGGCACGCGAAGGATGGCGGTTTCGATCACGCAGCGGTTTATCACGGATCTCCTAGGCTCTACATCGCCCACACGGCCAACGATGACATCGACGTGGTGGACTCCGCCTCCGATCGCTTCCTTCGCTCGATCCACGGACTGAAGGGTGTCGCGGGCGTACTCGTCTCGGACGAACGCGATCTTCTCTTCACGGCAAATCGGGGCGAGAACACGGTCAGCATCTTCGCGGCAGGCAAGGAACAACAAGCGGCGAGGCTCTCGGTCGGCATGCGTCCTAATGGGCTCGCATTCGACCCTTCCCGCGGCCTGTTGCTCGTGGCCAATGTCGGCGATCCTAATGTCCCGAACTCCTCGAGTGTATCACTCATCGATGTGGGCCAGAGGGTCGTGACCGGTGCCGTGATCCTTCCGGGGCGCCCTCGGTGGGCCGTTTACGACGAGGTGACCGCCGCGTTCTACGTGAATATCGCGGATCCCCCACTCATCGTGCGGATCGACGCCAACCATCCCTCAGGAATTCGGGAGACCTTCGAGATTCCGGCCAGGGGACCCCATGGCCTTGATCTAGATCCGCGCGCGAGAACACTCTTCTGCGCCTGTGACGAGGGGAAGTTGGTGGCGGTCCAGCTGGATACCGGAGACGTCCGTTTAATCGGAGACCTTAGTGGCCCGCCCGACGTTGTCTTCTTCAACAGCGCCTTGCAGCGCGTCTATGTGGCCGTTGGATCTCCGGGAGCGGTTGACGTCTTTGACGCCGCGGGCATGCGAATCCTCGAAGCGGTCCCGACGGAGAAGGGAGCCCACACGCTCGCTTTCGACCATCGCAAGAACAAGGTCTACGTCTTCCTACCCGCCAGCCACCGAGCGTTGGTGTACCAAGACGACTGACCTGTCGGAGTTGTGAGTGATGGATCAACACGAGATGTTCACGGAAGTCGTAGGAAACGTCGCGAAGATGTGCGCCGTCAGTGCCATGACTGCTCCGAAGAGCGGAGGGCAGCTCTTCCTCAAGGGATCCAAGCCTTTCATCGAGACCACAATCGTCAGCGACAAAGAAACGCTTCATCGCCTTGCGGAATGGCTCCGAGCGCGAGGGACGAAACTCAAGAACCCGATTTTCTTTCGCGACGCCGACACGGCTGAAAAGGTGGACCTAATCCTATTCATCGGGCTCGAGAAGTGGTATCCGCCGATGTACGACTGCGGCGCTTGCGGATACGGCACCTGCAATGAATTTCTGCGTGCGAGTCCCGGGCATCACACGGCGGAGTCCGCGGATTGGGAATTCCTCGGACCCATTTGCCAGCTTCGTTGCATTGACCTCGGGATTGCCGTAGGATCCGCCGCGAAACTCGCGAGCATGAACAACGTCGACACCCGTTGTCAGACTCGAGTCGCCGCTGCCGCAAGGCACCTCGGAATCATTCACTCGGACCTCGCGGTCGCGCTTTCGATGAGCGTGTCCCACAAGAGCATTTTCTTCGACAAGAAAATTCCGAAAGTCGATTTCGAGGCCGTACCAACGCCGTGAACCAATCTGGGTGGCGATCCGCATTCGTGCGGGTAGGTAGCGCAGCCGGCCTCACGTCCCATGCGTTTACGAGATGGACCGCAAGAGCCGCCTAAGGTTCGCGAGACCCTTTCGCAGGTCGCGTGTCTCTCCGCCCAATCCCAATCGGAAGTGATCAGGCACCCCGAAGAAACGACCTTCCGCAATGACGGTCTTGTACTGCCTCAACAATCGATCCGCCAGTTTCGCGACGTGCACCGAGCAGTGGGGGAACAGCACGCTCCCGCGCGAGGGGACGTCCTCCTCAAGCGCCGGCATCTCGCGAAGCGCGTCCGCGGCGATTTTCCGGTTCACGTTGAGAATCCTCTTCGCCCGACGCAGGAAGAAATCCCAGCGGCTCAGGGCCCAAGTCGCAATCGTCTGTGAGAGCACCGATCCGCCGCCGGTGGTGTAGTCTTTCAAACCCGCGAATCGGTCGAGAAGGTCGGGCGCTCCGACAATCCATCCGACCCGGAGCGTCCCCAGGCCGCAGACTTTCGTGACGGTGGAGAGCGCAATCATCCGATGACCGAATTCCGTGGCACTCGGCGGTGTATCCTCGAACGCAAGCTCGCGGAATGTCTCATCGACCAAAACGTGGCCGTCGCACTCCTCCGCGATATCGGCCAGCTCCCGCAACTCGGAGCGGGTTAGGGCGGTCGACGTCGGATTGTTCAGATTCGCGAACACGAGAAGCCGCGCTCGTCGCCCCGCCAATTTCCGCCAACGGTCCAGATCGAGTCGCCATCCATCCTTACAGGCTCGCGGGATCTCGACGACGTTGGCCCCGACGCCGCGTGGAACGTCACGGAGCGGAGAATAGATTGGGATGTCAACTAGGACCCGGTCCTTCGGGCGGACGAGACTTGCGTTGACGAGAAAGTTCGCTTCCGTAGCCCCGGTCGTCACGAGGACGTGCCTTGAACTCGTGCGGTGTCGCTTCGCAATCAGCTCCCGCAGCCCCGGCGTCCCGTTGCGGAAGGTCCAGTTCAGGTCGAGGTTTTTGGGCAAGCCTCGCCGGAAGCCATCGAGGCGGAACTCGCGGATGTTCGAGTACGAGATGTTGAGTCGGGCGCCGTGAACCCTCTCGTAATACAGAAGATGCTCGAAGGGAGGGAAGTCCATCGCGGCAGGCCGATAGTCCGCCAACCTATGAATCTTGGGCCTATTTCTATCCGGTAGGAAAAATAGAAGTCGGGCCGCTTAGAGCGGCCCGCAGGTGTAGGTGGGGTGGCCGGGGATCCCGAGTGCGTCCGGTCGCTCGGCCCAGAGCTTGAAGATGAAGCTCCCGCGGGATTGCGGGTGGACCTCCACCAAGAAGCCGTCCTGGGCCCCGCCGCCGAACGCGACGAACCGTTCGGAGAAGACCGAGCTCAGGGTCCATTCCCCGAGGTTCGGGCTGTCGGCGTTCGCCGAGGCCACCATCGCATAGTAGTTCAGGGCCTTCAGCAGCGCCGATCCGGAGGCTCGCACGCCCGCCGACGCGTTCAGGCCGGGCACCACGAGGGACGCGTATCCCGCGGGGTCTCGCTCCTGAATCTCGTGGAGGACCGCGGGCCAGTACTCCGCCGATCCAATCGCCGCGTCCAAGGTGGCCAGGTTCGTTCCCGCCGCGAAGCTCGTGCCCTTCGGCGCGAGGAGCGGTCCGTGCCAGCCGATGTAGTAGATCAGCCGTGTCCCGGAGACGACTTCCTCGGCGCCGCAGCCCGCGTAGACGGTCAGCTCGTTGGGGACCGTGTTGTTCGGGTTCCGGACCTCCATCCGCAGGATCGCGGGGACCGGCCGGTTCGCGTTGTTCGCCAAAGTCGCCGTCACGCGGAACACGTCGCCCGGCACGAGGGTCTCCGGGATTCCGTCCACGGTCAGGGTGACCGCAAAGCCCGTCACCTGCACGTCTTTCGACACCGTGTTGCTCAAGGTGGGCGTCAAGATGCCCACCGCGCTGGCCGCCAGCAGGACGACCAGGAGGATCGTCGCGCGCGGCCCCAGTTTGATTCCGTTGCCCATCGTTCGCACCTCACCCGCCTCACCGAGGCGGGTCGAGACGGCTCACCGTCGCAAGGCGGGCATAAGCGGGGCGCCTGCATGCATCGTGCACGTAGACGCGAGCTCCGGTGGACGACACCTTCAATATCCTCCGGTCCCCTCGTATCCACCCGGAGGTCCCCACACCTGACCGACGTCGTGATCGCGGGCGCCTGCCGCACTCCCGTGGGCAAGTATGGGCGTGCCTTCCGGAACGTCGAGGCGGTCAAGCTTGGGAGCACCGCGATTGTGGAGGCGGTGAACCGAGCGGGCCTCGTCCCTGCGGACATCGAGGAGGTCATCATGGGCAACGTGATCTCCGCGGGCCTGG
>WNGL01010428.1_pt1 | contig 10719 bp, 9 predicted proteins | sample 5400591 | NCBI WGS metagenome assembly WNGL01 (sample SAMN13153377, study PRJNA577476) | soil metagenome | isolation source: 80 cm soil or saprolite under Garry oak tree replicate 1 | place: USA:California | collected 2016-06-15
TTGCGGCGGTCTTCATGGCTGCGAACGGAAAGAAGGAAGAAGCCCTGAAGATTGCGCGCGAGAACGTCAAGCTGATGCCGGCGTCGTACAATCTCGCGGCGATCTATGCGCAGAACGGCCAGCGCGACAAGGCGCTCAGTCTGTTGCGGCGACACTTCTTTCAATACGAACGCTACAATTCGGTCCGCGCGAAGGAAATGATGGAAGCACGGGTCGATGCGGTGTTTGATTCGATTCGCACTGATCGAGAATTTGTCGCGTTGACTCGCGGGGCGGATGGGAGATTGCCGATTCCGATGAAGGGCATGCCCGCGACTCAGGCAACTCCAAACCGGTAAGACTGATCTTTTTACGTCAACATTTAGAGGCGGGCTACGGTCCGCCTTTTAATTTGCTTCGCAGGTCGGCGATACGCGAATCCATTGTTGACGCACGGCGGATCTTCGTAAAGAATTGGCGCTGGAGGATCAAGCGATGCCTGACGTTCAGTACGTCTCTGACGAGAGTGGCAATCCGACGGCGGTGATTGTGCCGATTGAATTGTGGCGTGAGATTGAATCAGAAAAGGAAACGGCTTATCTGCTAAAGAGCGAAAACATGAAGCGACGGCTTTTGGAAGCAAAAGAACGTCAAAGCGGAATTCCATTCGAGGAAGCCCGTATATCAAGTTACTGAGGATAAGATCAGAATTCTCGCCTGCAGGTTCCACTATTGAGTCCGAAGGAATCAAGACTATGAAGCTCTTACGCAGACTATTTGTGATCATATCGATACTGTCGATGTTTGTTTTCATGACCGCTACCGGCATGCTGGCCCAAAAGGGAACGAGCATCGTAACGCGCATTAACTTCGCGCGCGGTCGCACGACTGCCGTCGAGAGAGGCTCAGTCCATCGCGGCATGAGTCATGATTACTTGCTGAAAGCCGGCGCCGGCCAAACCATGTCGGTTCATCTGGCTGCGCGCGGCGGTGTTTGTTTTGACCTTTACACTCCCGGTCTCGCGGACTCGCTGGCTCAATGTTCGAAGGATTGGTCTGGTGATTTGCCGCGATCGGGTGACTATCGCATCAACGTCCTGCCAGATACAACGACTGAACGCAGCATTGCGTATACATTGGAAGTCACGGTTCGATAACGAATCGGGTTTGGCTTCGCCGCCCGATGAGCGGCAAGTCTTAGACTTGACGCAATAGGTCACTCTTAATTGTCAGGGTTTCTGACCCTACCATTTTGAGGTCGAAGACCTCCCAAACTCAAGGTTAATCATCGCGGCAAGTCGGAGACTTGCCGCGTATCTGAACGGCGGAGCCGTTATTATTCGCTCGCAAAACGATCGCTCGGTCTTAACCGCGACACGAATAAGCCACTAACAAACCATCAGCGCGGTTGAGCTTTTCCACTCGCCTCGTTATGCTAATCGTTTGCCTTTGGTGGCGATTTCTCATCAAGGCGATACTCAGCATGGAAACCAGCAAGATTCGCAACATCGCAATTATCGCCCACGTCGATCACGGCAAGACCACTCTGGTCGATGCCATGCTCAAACAAGCGGGCACCTATCGTGAGAACGAAACCATCGTCGAGCGGGTGATGGACTCGATGGATCTGGAGCGCGAGCGCGGTATCACCATCATGGCCAAGAACACCTCGGTGCGTTACGGCGATTATAAAATCAATATCGTGGACACGCCCGGGCACGCCGACTTCGGCGGCGAAGTCGAACGCGTTTTGAAAATGGTGGATGGCGTCATGCTTTTGGTCGACGCCGCTGAAGGTTGTTTGCCGCAGACACGCTTTGTGCTGCGCAAAGCTCTCGAGGCGGGGCTGCCGGCCATCGCCGTCGTCAACAAGATCGACCGGCACGATGCGCGTCCCGAAGAAGTCGTCAACGAGATTTACGAGTTGTTCCTTGACCTTGATGCCACCAACGAACAAATTGAGTTTCCCATTCTCTATTCCATCTCGCGCGAAGGTGTTGCCAGGAAGAAACTCGATGATTCATCGACGAACCTAAAGCCGCTGTTCGATCAAATCATCGAGACTATTCCCGCGCCGCAGGCACTGCGCGAAGATTCGTTGCAGCTTCTGGTAGCGAACGTGGACTACAGCGAATACGTCGGCCGGCTGGCGATCGGGCGAATCTTTTCGGGCGAGATTGCGCGCAATCAGGAGATCGTGATTGCCGGTCACGAAGGCGCCGTCAAGAAAACGAGAGTGAAAGAGCTTTATGTTTTTGAAGGCTTGAAACGTGAGTTGGCAGAGAGCGCGGGCGTGGGCGAGATCGTCGCGCTTGCCGGGGTCGAGGACATCAACATCGGCGAAACTATTACCAATCCTGACAATCCGCAGCCGCTGCCGGTAATAGCAGTTGATGAACCAACAATCGCGATGATCTTCAGCGTCAATAATTCGCCGTTCGCCGGCACTGAAGGTCAATTTGTCACCTCCCGTCAAATCAAAGAACGCCTCGATCGAGAGGTGCTGGGAAACGTCGCCATCCGCGTGGAGGAAACTGCTTCGCCCGATCAATTCAAAGTGTCAGGACGCGGCGAACTTCAGCTTGCAATTCTGATCGAGATGATGCGCCGCGAAGGTTACGAGGTTCAGGTTTCGAAACCGGAAGTTATCACGCGTCGCGTTGACGGCGAATTGCAGGAACCGCTCGAGCAGGTCGTGGTTGATTGCCCCGAAGAATTCATCGGCGTTGTCACGGAAGCGATGGGCCGGCGCAAAGGCCAGATGACCAAGATGGTAAATCACGGCACGGGGCGCGTCCGGCTCGAATTTGAAACGCCTTCGCGCGGGCTGATTGGTTTTCGCGGCGAATTCCTAACGGAAACAAAGGGCACTGGTTTGCTCAATACCATCTTCCTGCGGTTCGACAAATGGATGGGCGAGCTGAAAGGCCGCGGCACCGGCTCGCTGGTCGCGGATCGCATGGGTGAATCGACGACCTACGCGCTCTTCAATTTGCAGGAACGCGGCTCGCTCTTCATCAGGCCGAACACCAAAGTTTATGAAGGCATGATCATCGGCGAGAACGCGCGCGCCGTCGATTTGGATGTCAACGCGATCAAGGAAAAGAAGCTCACGAACATGCGCGCCGCGTCGGCAGACGAAGCCATGCGCCTGGTGCCGGTGAAGGATCTTTCGCTGGAAGAGGCGCTGGAATTTATCGCGGGTGACGAGTTGGTAGAAGTGACGCCGAAGTCGATTCGCTTGCGCAAGCGAGTCTTGCGAGCAAACGAAAGACCGAAGAAGGAAAGTTAGACCTTCGCGAGTTTCAAAAGACCCTAACCTCTCTCGTAATAGTCCAAAACTCGAAAGAAAATCATGAGCCTCGCTCTTCTCATCGATTTCTGAGAAAATTTTCTAAACGATTACGCCGCGAGCACAGTATTTACTAGTAGGAGCGCTCCGAGAGATGGCCGGCGAGGTAGCCAACGTCATTTTAATGGATCAGAAGTTTCTGCGAGCTGGTTCCGCGCAGGCGCATGACGAGGTCTATCTCGCGCTAATACAACGGTCAAAAGCTGGAGACACAGAGGCGTTTGAAAGATTGATGATTGCTACGCAGCAAAAGGTAGCTTCAATTGCCTATCGGCTGCTTGGCAGTCGGGAAGACGCGCAAGATGCGGCGCAGGAAGTCTTTCTTCGAGTCTACAAAAATCTGAAGCGGTTCGACGAGAGCAAAGCCTTTCATCCCTGGCTATACAGGATTGTGGTGAACGTTTGTCGCGACATAGCCAAACGCGAAAGAAAGCGCGGCTATCAAACAGTATCGTTGGACGAAGAGTTGGAGAACGAATTGATTGAACAATCGGCCAGCCCGCGGAACATAGAAGAGTGGGCAATGGCTCGACAGCAGAAAGCTTTGATTGAAATGGCGGTCGCTCGTTTGCCGTACAAGGAAAGAACCGCGTTCATATTGAGAGATTTCGAGGAACTTTCTACCGAGGAGGTTGCAAAGGTCCTGGGCGTGCGGCAGGCGACCGTGCGCGTTCACATAAGCTCGGCGCGGGCGCGTGTAAGACGTTATTGCGAGCGACTGATTTCGCGAACGAAAGGGAGGTCGAGGAATGAATTGCGATAGAGCTGAAAGATTGCTGCCTTTGCTGGAACGTGGCGATCTAAAAGAAAAAGAGACACGCGACCTGGACCAGCATCTCATCGATTGCGCGAGGTGTGCGGAATCTGCCCGCGATTACGAGCAGTTTTTTGATTTGCTTCATTCAACGGGCGAGCTGGATTTTGATGAGGAGTTTTTCGGGAGAGTCAGACGCGCTGTGCTCAGCGAAATTCGACTTCGAGAACGCCGGCTGCCAACGCCACTGCAGTGGTGGCGGTCGAATCCCGTCGCCGTGCTGGGAATCGTAGTTTTGGTGGTGATTGCGTTTGGCGCTGGAATCGCTGTGCTCAATAGGACCTGGTCGGGACTCCACAATGAAAGAGTCGCAAGCTCGACCGAGGAAGTTAACAGGGTCCATCAGCCACCGCAGGCGAATCCGGCGACGACAATCGATGTAGTCAAACCGGACGCGAAAGAACAACGAGTCGCGGTCGTCAATTCAAAGCGGAACGCTTGGAATCGTCTTTCGCGAAGGAACCGGAACCCCAAGACAGCTCAAGCAGGTGACATGATCGCGAGACGCGACGGCCAAGTCCGATTTGATCGAAAACCGCCGGAGGAAAAACCAAATGTGGAGTTGTCTCTTCAGCAAGCCGCGACCGCTCAGAGACAGAAAGCGTCGCGAATCGAGATCCTGACTGCGGATCCAAACATCCGAATTATCTGGCTGGTAGCGAAAAACACTAACTGAAATCCGGAGAATCGTCATGACAAAAACTAAAACTGCAATCATTCTGTTTCTTCTAGTTGCTTTCGTTGGTTTGACCGCCGCGAACGCCCAAGAGAGCAAGCCCACGGCGAGTCCTTCAGAAGCACGGTCAAGCTTGAGAAGTAAATTGATCGAGGTGAAGAATCGCGATCCCAGAACTCTGCTCGATGTGCTTAGACTGCTGGGAAGTCCTGCGGGTGTGATCTCGGCGAATCAGGAGTTCCGAACTATTACCGTTCGCGACTTTCCAGAGAATATCGTGCTCATTGAAGATGCAATTCGCCGCTTGGACACACCTGAGCCGGCGCGTCCGGATATGGAGTTCCGCATCCACGTGCTGATCGCATCAAATGCCCCCTCCGGCCAGGAAGATTTGCCGCCGGATTTACGCGATGTCGTAAAGCAATTGCAAGAGACTTTGCGCTACAAGAGCTATGGAGTGATGGCGTCGGCCGTTCATCGCACAAAAGAAGGAAGTCAGGGTGTAAGCAATAAGGGCGTCGTTGATTCAAAGTTGTTCAATGTCACTTCGCAAGGGAATCCAATTTTTTACGACTATTCGATCAGGCCGATCAGCTTGGAAGCTTTCACGAGCGGCGCAAGGTCGATCCAGATAGGAAACTTTACCTTCGGCATGCGTGTTCCGGTGACCGTCGGAACGCAAACCAGCTATGAAGCAGCCGGTTTCAGCACACCGGTTACCGTTCGCGATGGCGAGAAAGTTGTCGTGGGAACGACCACGATGGGAGACAAGGGCCTGGTGATCGTTCTGATAGCCAGTGTGAGTAAGTAAAAAGACCGTTTGATCATTCGGCATGCTTGGGGAAGAGACGGGCAGCGAGCGCTCGCAGGCAATTCAATTTCCCGCTAGCTTGATTTCAGAATTTGCTAAACTCTCTCGCAGTTAATGAAACTCGGCTTATCGTCCCACGTGTAACGGTAAGTAAATGCAAGGACCCAGTTCCATTGAGGCTCAAAGAATTTATGGAAACCTTGGGCGCAGAATGATCACAAACACTTAAGCGATTACCGATTCAGTAGGATGTAAGAAACCGCAACTCAGACTGATGCGTACCCGGAAGCTTCGGATGAACAGCTTCGCATCACTCAGGAAATTCCCATTGTGCAGTCTGCTGCTTGTGGCGGCGGCCTTCAACGTGATTTCCCAGCAAAACACGGGGTCAATTCGAGGCACAATCACAGATCAACTCGGCGGTCTGATCGTCACGGCCACCATCGTAGCCAAAGATGGCAAGGGGGCGTCGAGGACTGCATCGACTGATGCGAACGGGAGCTATGAATTCCGAGCACTGTCCTACGGCAGCTACGGTCTAACGATTACAGCCGCAGGCTTCAATACGCTCGAAGCGAAGAACGTTGAAGTGAAGTCCGGAAAAACCGTAACCTTAAATCTGCAACTCCCCATAGGACCAGTTGAACAGACCGTCACTATCGATGACAAAAGCATCAGCACTGATGCCGACCGTAATGCCGACGCGCTGATCCTGCGCGAACGTGAGTTGGAAGCCCTGCCCAACGATCCCGACGCTCTCGCTGCTGCTCTGCAAGCGATGGCTGGACCTTCGCAGGGAGAAGGCGGCGCACAGGTAAAGGTCGATGGCTTCTCAAACGGACAGATTCCGCCGAAGGAAGCCATTCGTGAAGTGCGCATCAATCAGAATCCGTATTCGGCAGAGAATGAATATCCCGGTTGGGGCGGCATCGAGATTTACACGCAGCCCGGTTCAGACAAGTATCACGGCGCTGCCGCCTTCAACTTCAATGATGAAAGTCTGAATTCGCGGAATCCGTTCGCACTGCGGCGCGCGCCGTATCAACAACGCGGATGGAACCTAAATCTCGCAGGTCCGATCAAGAAGAAGCGCGCGTCGTTTGCTGTTTATTTCAATCGCTCTTCGGCTGAAAGCAACGCCATAATCAACGCGACGATTCTTGATCCTGCTACATTGAAGCCCACGCTCTTCAACCAGACCATCGTCACGCCGAACGTCTATGACAGCATCGGGCTTCGCGGTGACCTGAAGATAAACAAGAAGCACACGCTAGTTTCGAATTATCAATTCAACAACGGTTATCAGGATCCGGCGGGCATCGGCGGCTTCTCGTTGCCATCGCGCGGGTATCGCAGCACGAATCTCTATCATCAACTCCAGATGACAGAAACGGCGATGATTAACGAGAAGACAATCAACGAAACACGTTTGCAGGTGATTCACAGCATCTATCGCCAGACGGCAAAGAATGCAATTTCAGCGCTGAACGTTTCTGATTCGTTCTTTGGCGGGGGCGCGCAAGTCGGCAATGCTTCAAACACGCAGGATCGCGCCGAGTTGCAAAACTTCACTTCGTGGCAGGCCGGCAAACATTTTCTGAGGATCGGCGGACGATTCAGATACGTGCGCCTTCGCAGTATCTCGCCGTCGAATTTCGGCGGTACTTACACCTTCGCCGGCGGTATTGGCCCAGCACTGAATGCCAATGATCAACTGATTCCCGGTGCGGCCCCGGTGGATATCGGCAGTCTCGAACGTTATCGGCGCACGCTGGCGTTCCAACGAATGGGATTGAGCGCGGCACAAATCCGAGCGCTGGGCGGAGGCGCAACCCAATTTTCGATCGCCGGCGGCAATCCCGAAGCGGACGTCGATCAAAGCGACGTGAGCTTTTACCTTCAGGACGACTGGAAACCGCGCCAGCATCTTACATTCTCGCCGGGGCTAAGATACGAGAACCAAAACAACATTGACAGCAATTCTAATTTTGCGCCACGCCTTGGCTTCGCATGGTCGCCGATGTTCGGGGGCAAGAACAAGCAAGCAGCACCGGTCGAAACAAAGAACAACGCGACAGCTACGCCAGCGAACACGCCGAAGACTACTGACGTTAAGAGCACCACAGCAGCCGGGCCAGTAACAGCGCCTAAACCCGCCCCGCCCAAGCAGCCGACAACTGTGATTCGAGGCGGCATTGGAGTTTTCTACAATCGTTTTTCAGAAGATCTGATTCTTAGCGCGGCGCGATTTAACGGAACTAATCAAAAGCAGTACGTCGTCACAGATCCGGCGGTGCTCGACTTGTTTCCGGCCATTCCTGCCATCGCAGCTCTCGATGCGTTCGCGCAACCCCAGACACGTCGACGGCTTGGCTTGGACGTTCAGCCGAGTCGATCGTTGCGCGGCACAATTGGAATCGAGCACCAGGTGAGCAAGAACTTTCGCTTTGAAATTGGTTATTCATACGGCCGCACGCTGCACGCACTGCGAAGCGTGAACATTAACGCGCCACTGCCAGGCACATTTAATCCCCTGGTTCCCAACAGCGGCGTCCGTCCGCTGGGCCAAAGCGCGGGAAACATCTGGCAATATCAATCCGACGGCAGGTCGAGATATGACAACGCTTACTTCAACACGAGCGGTTCATTTCACAAGATTGGTTTTTGGGCCACGTATGTCTGGAGCAAGACGTGGAGCACCGACAACGGGACCAGCGGTTCCCCTTTCGATCCATACGACTTCAGTCACGAATGGAGCCGCGCAAATTACGATATCCGTCACCGATTTTATTCCAGCGCAAACTACCAAACGAAATCCGGCTGGAGCGTCAATACTTTCATCGTCGGCAATACCGGCGCCCCGTTCAATATCACGACCGGACACGATACTAACGGAGATACCTTCTTTACCGAGCGGCCAGCTTTTGCCACGGATCTAAACAAGCCGGGCGTCATCGTAACGTCGTTGGGAGCTTTCGATCCGAATCCTTTGCCCGGTCAACGGATCATTCCGAGAAACTTCGGAAGAGGTCCGGCATTCTTTTCCGCAAGTCTTGCCGTCTCGAAAGTCATAAAGTTTGGCCGCGCGATTCCGGCTAAGGTCCAGCCCGCCGCGGCCAACGGTAATGTCGTGACTGCAACACCACCGGCAACGACGAATCAAAAGCCACCGCCCAAGCCGCCAGTCCAAAGGCCTTATCAATTATCATTTTCGATTTACGCCAACAATGTCCTTAACCACGTTAACAAAGGAACGCCGGTGGGAAATATGGCGTCGCCCTATTTCCTTAAATCAACCGGCACGTCTGGAATGTTCTTCTTCGGTCCGGGTGGCGCCGGCGGCTCAGGTGGCAATCGACAGATTAGTTTACGAGTTAGGCTGAGTTTCTAATTAGGACGACCCTTCTCTTCAGTTTGTTGGCGATCTCTCCAATCGAGCACTTGTACGTGTTATCCTTGCCATGCGCATCAGAGCTGGAAGCAGACGAAACCTGAATCACTAACGCTAATTGTTATCGAGGAGAGATAACGATGAATATCAATCCCGGAAGGCCAGCAGGTCTCTTGCTCGTAGCTCTCGCCTGCGTCGTGGTCGTTATTGCTCAGCAAGGTGGTGCAAAGCCTCCGCCATTGAGAATGATTCACTACCACGGAGACATGGCAGGGCTTTTGGCCACATTCGCCGAGGATTATGGCGTGATTATCGGTCTGGAAGCCGATCCGAAAAAACCCAAACCAGAAGTAACGATAGATCTGCGCGACGCCACTCTTCGGGACATCCTCAACGGGATAGTGGAGTCCGAACCACGATACCAGTGGCGTGAGAGTGACGGATACATTGAAGTGCTCCCGACAAGTGGCAGCTCTATTCTCCTCGATACACCCGTCGCCAGCTTCCAAGTGAAGGACGTGCGCCGCGGGGAAGCAATAGATCAGTTGATGACTCTTCCGGAAGTCCAAGCCTTAACTATATCAATTAATTTGAAGCTGCGGCCTGCCGGTCCTTGGCCCAGATGGGCGAAGGATGAAAAGTTCTCTTTGAGTTTGAACAAAGTAACGCTCCGCCAAGCTCTGCAGCGAATTATGAAGGAGAGCGGCGTAAAATTTTGGATGTTCCGAACGTATGATGATGGATCGTTTTCGATCGGTATTTGAACACAAGGTTATGCCGCCAATGGTAGAAATAACTTTTTCTGTTAATGACGAGTTGAAGACTGTCAACGTCTATCCGATGGAGCGTCTGCTTGATGTGTTGCGCGAGCAACTGAAGTTGACCGGAACGAAAGAAGGTTGCGGCGAAGGCGAATGTGGCGCTTGCTCGGTCATGATTGATGGCCAGATTGTTAATAGTTGTCTGGTGCCGGTCGCGCAAATTGAAGGCGCAGAGATCAAGACGATCGAAGGAGTCGCGACTGGTGACCAATTGCACGCGGTGCAGCAAGCTTTCATCGAATGCGGCGGGGCACAATGCGGCATTTGCACGCCGGGAATGGTGATCGCCGCCGTTAGTTTGCTCGAGAAGAATCCGCAGCCAAGCGACGCAGACATTCGCAACGGGCTCGCCGGGAATCTCTGTCGTTGTACGGGGTACATGAAGATATTCGAGTCGGTCGTTCACGCCTGCCAAAATAGCCCAGCCGCCGAAGTTAGCTACTGAATGAGAGCTCATATTCCATCTTATCGATTGATCTCGCCCGCTACTCTTGCTGAAGCACTCATTATTCTCGGAAATGAAGAGCCCAGTTGGAAACCCTTCGCCGGCGGCACGGATTTGATGGTGCTGCTCGAAGCCGGCAAGCTGCCGCACAAGAATTACCTCAACATTTGGAATTTGCCGGAGCTTCGCGGGATCGAGGTCACGGACGCTTGCGTCTCGCTTGGCGCCCTGACCACTTACACCGAAATTCAACGTCCCGAGATCCTGCGGGCGGAGTTCCCAATGCTTTGTCAGGCCGCGAAAGAGACGGGCGGCATTGCGATCCAGAATCGTGCCACGCTAGGCGGCAATATCGTCAACGCTTCGCCCGCGGCTGACTCGCCGCCGGCATTGCTGGCTTACGATGCGGAGCTTGAGCTGGTGTCAAAAC
>WNGL01010429.1_pt1 | contig 10718 bp, 8 predicted proteins | sample 5400591 | NCBI WGS metagenome assembly WNGL01 (sample SAMN13153377, study PRJNA577476) | soil metagenome | isolation source: 80 cm soil or saprolite under Garry oak tree replicate 1 | place: USA:California | collected 2016-06-15
CCGAAAGCGCTCGAGCCGGCCGCTGCTGCCAGTTTGCTGAGCGGAGCGGGCGGCGATGATTTCTGGGAACTCGTTCTGCTCGCGGGCTCGCTCGATCATGCGCTGGATGCTGCTGTGGGAGCGCAGGAGCCGGCATTCGTCGCGAAGTATGCGTTCCAACTCGCGCAGGCCTTCAACCTTTTCTATCACAAACACCACATCCTCTCGGAAGCGGACCCGCAAAAGAAAGCGTTCTTGCTCTCGCTCTCCGAACTCGTCGAACGGCAGCTTGTCGCCGCGCTCTTGCTGCTTGGCATTGAAGCGCCGGAGAAAATGTGAAAGGGGAAGAGTTTAGTAGCTCATCACCAGGTCAATCAGCGTGCGCACCGCGACTCCCGAAGCTCCCTTCGCCATCCACGCCTTCGGATCATCGAGCCACGCGGTGCCGGCGATGTCCAGATGAATCCACGGCGTATCGCCGGAAAATTCTTTCAAGAACATCGCCGCGGTAATCGCGCCGCCGCCTTTGCCAATGCCGACGTTTTGGATGTCCGCGATCGTGCTCTTGATCATTTCGCGGTAGTCGTCGTCCACGGGCATCTGCCACATCTTCTCGCCCGCGGCTTTCGCGCTGGCCAGCAGCTTGTCGGTGAACGCCTGGTCCGAGCCGAACACGCCGACGTTGATGTTCGAGAGGGCCACAACGATTGCGCCGGTGAGCGTTGCGGCGTCAATTAAATGCGTGCAGCCGAGCTTCTGCGCATAGGTGATTCCGTCGGCCAGGATCAAGCGGCCCTCGGCATCGGTGTTGATCACTTCGATGGACTTGCCTGCCATCGAGATTTGCACGTCGCCCGGCTTCTGCGCGCGGCCGCCGGGCATATTTTCCGTCGAGGGAACGATGGCAATGACTTTCACCAAAGGCTTCAGCGCCGCGAGCGCCCGCATCACGCCGAGCATGGTCGCGCCGCCGGCCATGTCGTATTTCATCTTCTCCATGTCCTGCGCAGGTTTGATGGAGATGCCGCCGGTGTCAAATGTGATGGCTTTCCCGACCAGGCCGAGCACGGGAGCGCCGGGCTTGGCTTGCGGCGGATTGTACGTAAGCACCATCAACCGCGGAGGCTCGGCGCTGCCTTGCGCCACGGAGAGCAAGGCGCCCATTTTCAATTCGGCGATCTTCTTCTCATCGAGGATTTCGCAAGAGAGCCCTGCTTCGCGCGCCATGGCCTCGGCGCGCTGGGCAAGCATCCGCGGAGTCAGGCGATTGGAAGGCTCGTTGACAAGGTCGCGCGTAAAATTCTGCGACTCGCCAATGACGCGGCCGCGCGCCATGCCCTTCTCGGCTTCGGCGCGCGCGGCATCGTCCCACCCCGCCAGAGCCGCCGCCTGGACTTCCTTTCCATTTTTCTTTTCGGTCTTGTACTTGTCAGACTCAAAGTTCGCGGCGATCAATCCTTCGGTGATGCTCTGCGCCGCTGCGGACGTGCCATCGCCTTCCCGCGCCAAAAACACGAAGCGTTTCACAGAGCGCGTCTTCAAGTGGCGCAGCGCCGCGCCGGCCGTCTTGCGCAGTTGCGCGCCGGTGAATTGCTCGCGCTTCCCCGCCCCAATCAGCAGAAGCCGCTGCGCTTTTAACCCCGCGGGATTGTGCAGCAAAGTCATTTCCAGCGTCTTGCCGGTCAACTCGCCGCCCTGCGCCAGCCGGCGAATCGCCCCCGCAGCAGCCCGGTCCAGTTCGGCAACCCGGCCTTCGACGGGATCGCTCTGCTCAAATACGTACGTGGCCAGCGCTTCCGTTTCGATGCTGCCGAGCGGCCTTGTATCCAGCGTGATTTCCATGAGTCTTCAGCGCCTCCGGGAACGATAGATGGCCTCATCGGCCTCGCGTTTCGCTTCCTTATCGCGTTCTGCCTGGCGCCGGTCCCACAGCTTTTTCCCCTGGGCCAGGGCAATTTCGCACTTGGCAATGCCGTCGCGGAAATAAATGCGCAGCGGAATCAGAGTCATACCCTTCCGCTCCGTCTTGCCGAGCAGCTTCTGAATCTCGGCCTTATGCAGGAGCAACTTGCGCGCTCCGAGCGGCTCATGATTGAACGGGCCACCGGGCAAATACTGCGAAATGTGGCAGTTCATCAGCCACACGCCGGTGGGCCGAACCTCCGCATAGGCGTCGCGGATATTCGCCTTTCCTTCGCGCAGGGCTTTTACCTCCGTGCCATGCAACACCATACCGGCTTCCAGCTTCTCAAGAATATGATAGTTATACGAGGCGGCGCGGTTCTGGGCGACAACTTGGACAGCCGGCTTATCAGGTTTTTTCTCTGGCTTGGCCACAATCTACTATCATAGCCGCCGCGAGGAACCAGAAGCAAGGCACCGTCTTGTCGCCTCGTTGACTGGATGCTAGACTGGCGGAGTCGAATCGTCTCTCGCGGAGATTCTATGCGCAATTGGGTGCTGGCCGTTGCGGGTACGGGGTGCGCGCTGCTTGTTTCCGGCTGCCCCAAAGGCAATTCGGACTTCAGTCAGGGCAAGAAAGCCGAAACACTGCAGGACTACGACACCGCCCTCATCCATTACGAAAAAGCATTGAAGTCGAATCCCCGCAACATAGAATACAAGATCAAGGCCACCCGGCTGCGCTTTGAAGCCGGGCAGTACCATGTGCGCCAGGGCCAAAAGGATCGGGAAAAAGGCGATCTGCAATTAGCCATGGCCGAGTTTCAGAAGGCGCTCGCCATTGATCCTTCGAGCGCCATTGCCGAACAGGAAGTGCGCCAAACCCTGGAATTGATTGCGTCGAAAAGAGCGGCCGATGAAGCCGGCGCTGCCGGGCCCAAGCCTCCCGCAGAAGAGGCGTTGGCCGCTAGACCTCCGGAGCTGAAGCCGCTTTCTCGCGCTCCTTACAACCTGCTGATGACCAACGACGCGAAGACGATCTTCGAGACGATCGGCAAGCTGGCGGGAATAACGGTGATCTTTGACCCCGATTTTCCCGCGCGGCGAATCTCTACGGAATTGACGAACGTCACCTTGGAACAGGCGCTGGACATTGTGTCGCTGCAAAGCAAGGCCTTCTGGAAGCCGGTGACCAGCAACATCATCTTTGTTGCTCCGGATCAAGTTCAGAAGCGGCGCGACTATGAAGAACAGGTTGTGCGGACGTTTTATCTGCACAATGCGATACAAGCGCAGGATCTCACGGAAATCGTGACCGGCCTGCGCCAATTGCTCGATTTGAGGCACCTGCAGCAGCTCAATTCGCAAAACGCCATCATCATCCGTGATACGCCCGATAAGCTCGCGATTGCCGAAAAAATTATCCAAGATGTTGACAAGGCCAAGCCCGAGGTCATCGTCCAAGTGGAAGTCCTGCGGGCGCGCGTGGACCGCGTTCGCGATCTGGGTATTCAGCCTGGAGGATCGTCAACTCTCGCCTTCACACCCGCGAGCACGACCACGGGTTCCAGCGGCAGCAGCTCCACCACGACACCGACTGCTACTTCGGTTGCCTTGAACAAACTAAAGAGTATCGGAACGAAGGATTACAGCGTGACTCTCCCCGGGGCCACGGCGTCAGCGTTGTTGACCGACAGCACCACGAAGATCATCCAGAACCCAGAACTTCGCATGCTGGATGGCCAGCCCGCCAAGCTGAAAATTGGTGACCGCATCCCCGTTGCCACGGGCAGCTTCCAGGCGGGCGTGGGCATCGGCGGAGCAACCGCGGGCGGCATCGTCAACCCACTGGTGAACACACAATTCCAGTATCAGGATACCGGCGTCAACGTGGACATCACGCCGCGCATCCACCCGAATCGTGAGGTGAGCCTGAAGATTTCCATCGAGATTTCCTCCGTCTCAGGAAACTCCTCGATTGGCGGCATTTCGCAGCCCATCATCAGCCAGAACAAAATCGAACACGACGTTCGTTTACACGATGGCGAAGTGAACATCCTCGGCGGACTGATTGACCGCACGGAGACAAAGAATCTTTCCGGCTGGCCGGGGCTACAGAAGATTCCCTTCTTCCGCTACTTCTTCTCCAGCGAGCACACCGAATCACAGGAAGAGGAAATCCTCATCGTGCTGATCCCGCATATTGTTCGTATGCCCGAGTGGACAGCAGAGAATCTCCGCTCAATCAGCGCCGGGACGGACACCAATGTTCAGGTCCGACGCGAGCGCAGCATCGAGGCGCCGCCGGCAACGGGTGCACCGCCCGCAGCACCGGTGCAGCCGCCAGTGGGCGCGAATCCTCCCAAGCCTTCGGGAGCGGGGGCCACACCCTCCGCCCCTGAAGCCAAGGGCACGCGACTCCGCTTCGAACCGCAAAACCTGAAGCTGAAGGTTGGCGAAACGGCGACTATCGGCATCGTTGTGGAAGACGCGAAGGACCTGTTCTCCATTCCCATGCTGCTGCAATACGATCCAAAAGTCATCAGCGTGGAAGAAGTCCGGCACGGCGGGTTCCTCTCGGGCGGGACTCAGGAAATCGCCATTGTTCAGCGGGTGGACAAGGAGCGCGGCCAGGCCATCATCTCAGCCACGCGCCAACCCAATACGCCCGGAGTGAACGGCAGCGGGACTCTCGTAGGCATCGTTGTGCGGGGAGTCGCTCCGGGCACTTCGACTCTTTCCATCGTGCAAGTGAACGCGCACGATTCTCAGCAGAACATCATTTCACTGGCCACGGGAGAGGCGAACATCCAGGTGCAACCGTAACTGCAAGGAACAAGATGCGGAGTTTAGCGAGGTTCAACCGAAATCGTTCTACCGGCGAAGCGGGGATGACGCTGCTCGAGCTGATCATCGCCTGCACGATCCTGCTGATTCTATCGAGTGCCGCCATGCCGCTCGCGCGTTATACCGTCATGCGGCAACGCGAGTCCGAGTTGCGCCAGGATTTGCGCGAAATGCGGAACGCGATTGACCGCTACAAAGATCTTTCCGACCGGAACCTGATCCGCGTCGAGCTCGGCAGCGAGGGGTATCCGCCGGACCTCGACACGCTGGTAAAGGGTGTCCAGCTCGGCGCGACAAACGACCGCAGGATCCGGTTCTTGCGGCGCGTTCCCATTGACCCGATGACCGGCAGGGCTGATTGGGGGCTTCGCGCCATTCAAGACGATCCCGACTCGATGAGCTGGGGCGGGAAAAACATTTTCGACGTGTACTCGAAATCTCAGGGGACCGCGCTGGACGGAACCAAATATTCGGACTGGTAGAAAGATGCCGCGGCCCGGAATGAGGGAGCAGCCACGAGAAGCGTCGCGCAACTAAGATCACTCCACTTGCGCCGCTTGAGCGGCGGGAAGCGGGGCGCCTGGCTGGGCTTCACGCTTCTGGAGTTGATGATCGTCATCACGATTTTGCTCATCCTGATGACGGTCGGCATCGGACGGTACGAGCGGTCTGTCCACCGCGCAAGGGAGGCCGTGCTGCGCTCGGACCTGCAAACCATGCGCCAGGTCATTGACCAGTACACGCTGGATAAACAGGCAGCGCCGCAGTCGCTTGAGGATCTAGTTTCCGCCGGGTATATGCGATTTGTTCCTTTCGATCCGATCACGCATGCGAAAGACTGGAATGTCACCATCGAAGACGTGGTGCTCAGCCCGGAACAGACCAGCACAGGAATCACCGACGTTCACTCCAGCTCCGCGCTGGTTTCCCCGTTTGAAAACACGCCTTACAACAGTTGGTAAGAACTCTTCAGCAGCTGTGGACGGAGCCTTCGATGGTTGAGGGCCGCCGGGGTTCCGTTTGACCTGTGAGGGAGAAGTCCGCTATCTTGCGCTAGACCACAGCAACACGCCCGACCGTCTGCTTCGAAGATAAACCCAGATGTGCTATCTCGTTGCTCGTACTTGGCTCTGCACACTTCTTGCATCAGAGTTTTGCATGGTATTCGGCAGCGATTGGCCCCAAGTTTTGGCGTCATGAGGTGCCCGGAGGACCCGTCCGGTCGGTATCTTTTGGTGGTCCAGGTGGCGGCTAAGCTCTTTTTCCCGAGTGGAGCGCGCCTGCCTTGGGCGCAGGAGGTCCGCGGTTCGAATCCGCGCGCCCCGACCAGTTATTGTTGGACGCGCCTTCGTCTCGATACCGCCACACACGCGTTTTCCGCTGACCATCTCGAGACCGAAATCAAGCAAGCATTATTCGTTTTCCGCAGAAAGTGTTATGGTTACAGCGCAAGAACGCGTCGAGACTGCCTTCGGGAGTGTTTCATGATTCACACGGGGCGTCACTTTCTCCAGATTCCCGGCCCCACCAACGTGCCGGATCGGGTCTTGCGGGCCATGGACCGTCCGGTGATTGACCATCGCGGCCCGGAATTCGCCAGGCTGGCAACCGAGGTGCTCGAAGGCCTGCGTCCGGTGTTTCAGACCACCGGCCCGGTGGTGATCTATCCGGCTTCGGGTTCTGGCGCATGGGAAGCAGCGATTGTGAATACGCTTTCCCCGGGCGACCGCGTACTGATGTTCGAGACCGGACATTTTTCCAATCTCTGGCGCGACATTGCCCAGCGGCATGGCTTGCTTGTCGAATACGTGCCCGGCAATTGGCGCAGGGGCGTTTCTCCCGCCGAGGTCGAGCAAAGACTCGCCGAGGATACGAACCACACCTTCAAGGCCGTCATGGTGGTCCACAACGAAACTTCCACCGGAGTGACCAGCCGCGTCGCCGAAGTTCGCCGCAGCATGGACCGCGTCCGCCATCCCGCGTTGCTGATGGTGGACACGATTTCGTCGCTCGCTTCCATCGATTATCGCCACGACGAATGGGGCGTGGATGTGACCGTTGCCGGTTCGCAGAAAGGCCTGATGCTCCCGCCGGGCCTCAGCTTCAACGCCATTTCCAAAAAAGCGCTGGCCGCCACGAAGACCGCCAAATTGCCGCGATACTACTGGGACTGGCAGGAAATGCTCAAGCCCAACCGCGCCGGTTTCTTTCCCTATACCCCGGCCACCAACCTGATCTGGGGCTTGCGCGAGTCGCTGCTGATGCTGCATGAGGAAGGATTGAGTAACGTCTTCCGCCGCCACGATCGCCACGCGGAAGCCGCGCGCGCAGCCGTGCACGCGTGGGGCTTGGAAGTAGTTTGCGAAGATCCGCGAGAATATTCAAGTTCGCTGACCGCGGTCTTCATGCCGGAGGGCCATGATGCGGACCGCTTGCGGGAATTCATCCTGGAGAATTTCGATATGTCGCTGGGGACGGGCCTCGCCAAACTCGCGGGCAAAGTCTTCCGCATCGGGCACCTGGGCCACTTCAACGATCTGATGCTGGCGGGAACCTTGAGCGGAGTGGAAATGGGGTTGCGTCTGGCGGGTATTCCCCATCAACCGGGAGGCGTTACCGCGGCCCTCAACAGCCTTGTGGCCAGACGCCAAGGCTCTAGCGTCAATTCCGTTGCTGAAGGAGTGCTTTCCTGATGCGCCGCTGCATTCCCAAGAAGCAAAGGAATTCGCATTCAGACACGGTGCACCGCGGGATAGGTTTTGGTTGATCAAGCAGATGTTCAGGTAGAGGGTGAATCCGAAAGTTTACGAGGACTGAGATTATGGCCACAGTTTTGTTGCCCTCACAACCCGGGGCGCGTCCGGGAATTTTTTCCGCCACCAACTTCGTGCTTTTTTTCGTCTGCTTGATGTATGGCCTCACCTACATCGACCGCATCAATGTGAACACGGCGGGACCTGCCTTGCAAAAAGAGTTCCATCTGGATGCAGGAGAACTGGGCTGGGTGTTCTCGGCCTTCGGCTGGGCCTATCTGGTCTTGCAGGTTCACGGCGGCTGGCTGAGCGATCGCTTCGGCGCGCGAAGAACTTTGACCGTCTGCGGAATTATCTGGGCGGCCGCGACCATCATGATGGGGCTGGCTGGCAGTTTTGCTGTCCTCCTTGTGGCCCGCGTCATTCTGGGATTGGGCGAAGGCGCTACCTTTCCCACAGCTACCCGGGCGCTCTCTGACTGGGCGCCCGCCAGTCTCCGTGGTTTCGCCCAGGGCATTACCCATTCTTTCGCACGGCTCGGGAACGCCGTCACGCCGCCCCTGATCGCCTGGCTCATTTGGAAAACCTCGTGGCGCGGCTCATTCATCATCCTTGGATTGGTCAGTCTGGTTTGGGCTCTGGTCTGGTGGTTTTATTTCAGGGATGACCCGGCGCAACATCATGGCATCACTACGGAGGAACTGACGCAACTGCCCAGTTACTCCGCAAGAATCGCGAAGAAGAGGGAACCTACGCCTTGGGGCCCGCTAATCAAGCGTATGGCGCCGGTCACAGCAGTTTATTTTTGTTACGGGTGGACGCTCTGGCTCTATCTCACCTGGCTCCCCTCTTTTTTCAAGAACACCTATAAGATCGAGCTCAAGAATGCGGCGATATCGTCCTTTGAAGTGTATGTCTTCGGTGCGGTGGGTAATACGCTGGGCGGTGTGGTGAGTGATTGGGTCTTCAAGCGCACCGGAGACCGAAACAAAGCGCGGCGTAATATGATCGTGATCGGCTTCCTCTGTTCCTTTGCTTTCATGCTCCCGGTCATGTTCTCCCGCAATCTGAATGTGGTGGCGGCCTGCCTGAGCGCGGCCTTTTTCTTTGCCGAATGTACCATTGGACCTTTTTGGGCCATCCCCATGGATATCGCTCCACGCTACTCTGGTTCTGCCAGCGGTCTCATGAATGTCGGATCAGCCTTGGCCGCGGCTGTTTCTCCGCTGGTCGCGGGATATGTAATCAAGTGGACCCAGAACTACAGCCTGCCTTTCATCGGCAGTATGGCCCTGCTTCTGCTCGGCTCCATCCTCGCCTTCTGGATGAAGCCCAATGAGACGCTCGCGGGTACTGAAATGGGCACAGCCCCGGCAGTAAAGTAGCCCAGCGCCGCAGGTTGATAAACCCGCCGTTGGTTGGCGGGCGCGTCAGAAGTTAGCCCAGCCCGTGAGGGCGACCCCATGCTTAGAAGGCAAACGCTGATAGGTTAAGTAGTTGGTTCGTCTTGTCTTTTCCTATGTCTTGCATCACGGCTTTGCACGGTATTCGGCAGTGTTTGTTCCCAAGTTGTGCCTAAGTTTGTCGACTGCACCCCTGTAGTGAGACAGTTTTCAATGGGCACAATTGCCGTTGTTTAATTTTCTCCCGGCACCCAAGGAGGCCGGATATCTGGGAAAGGGGACGACGTCGCCTTGCGATAAGTACCTACACTTCCGATCGGAGACAATGCGCTGTTCATTTCCCGCAACGCCGTTTCCCCCACTCCTCAACCCGGACTACAAGCTGTAGGCCGACTGCAAATTTTGTGCTCTCCACGCGCTGGCAGTAAACCACGCGCGCCAGCGATTTGACGCCTTCCTCTGGAGCAGTAACCAGCAGATGCTTCCCCGGAGCGCAGTTCCAGTCAGTCGCGATGCGTGCGCCTCGAGGACTCACATTTTCAGTAACCGCCCTGTTATTAGGTTGCGATTCGTCCAGGTGCAGAAGCTCTACCGACACTGCCCTCGCAGTGCGCTTTTCATATCGGCCAGTAGGTACGTGCATCTAGGACTTGCTTCCTTTCGGTGCCTTAGTCGGATGCCGGCCGAGTTGCGTCCGAACAAGGATTGAGGGAGTTTGGTTTCTCAGTTCTGCTTCAGCGGGAAAAACAACAACGCCTCTAAGCAGCCTCCTTCGGTTGCCAGCGTTCGGCGACAGCGAGAATCTCGTAAATCGAAGTGACGGTATCGGGCAAACGAGCCAGGGCACTGCAGCGTACTGAGCGCTAGCGAGGCAGAGAGCCCCGAGCCGGGAAAGAACGTTCGCCGCCCGTTCCCAACTCGTACAAATTATCGGTCAGGTCAGTTCTTACCGTGGCTAGACGTACCATGACCATTGATTCTACTAGAGTTATGTCTGGCACATCGATTGCCCTTGTCCGGTTTTGTACACAAGTCGGGCAGATTCCAATCAACCCGGCAGAGGAATGGAGCGCATTGAATCACGACGTCGGCATCTTTGGCGCATCTGAGGGTGGAGGTCGGCCCTCCTCAAGGCGCAGGAGAGACACCCCGGCGGCTTTCAGGACTTTACGCCCCTGTGAATCAGGTCATTCCCGGATACCCTCCCTGTCAATCTAGGTGAGACATTTTCAATGACGCGCCTCCCCGCCCTGCACACTAATTTTCGAGGGGGTAAGATGGACACCACCAGTAGATTGCCGGTACGACAGACGATCGTGGGGGAGCCGGAGCGGAGCGACGACTACGGCCTCGCAAAAAGAGGACGGAAACATCTCGATCAGATCCCGGCGTCGCCTCTCGCCACGCGTTTGGAACTGCTCCGAAATACCCTACGACCCACTCCACATGTGCAGTTGGCAATGAAGGGAATGGATCTCTTCGCGAAGCTCGAGTATGTCAATCCCGTTGGGAGCATCAAGGACCGCGCCGCCTACTGGATCCTCACGCGGGCGGCCCAGCGAGGTGAGATCTGCGAAGAGACAACCGTGATCGAGTCCTCCTCCGGCAACTTCGCCGCCGCTCTCGCAGCCTTCACTCACCTGGTCGGCCTGCGGTTCATCCCGGTGATCGACCCCAATATCTCTGGCACCTACGAGTCGTTCCTCCGGCGCATCTGTCCCACTGTGGTGAAGGTCGAGGACCGTGACGACACCGGCGGATTCCTGAAGACCCGCCTGCAGAAGGTGAAGGAACTATGTGCCACCATTCCGAACGCCTACTGGACGAACCAGTA
>WNGL01017776.1_pt1 | contig 10718 bp, 8 predicted proteins | sample 5400591 | NCBI WGS metagenome assembly WNGL01 (sample SAMN13153377, study PRJNA577476) | soil metagenome | isolation source: 80 cm soil or saprolite under Garry oak tree replicate 1 | place: USA:California | collected 2016-06-15
CACGCTCGTCACCGAGATGCCGTACTGATAGACCTCGGAGGCCAGCCCCTGGGTCATGCGCTCGAGGGCGGCCTTCTCGGCGCCGTAGCACGTGCCGCCGCGGGCGCTCACGGCGGCATCGGCGTACGGGCCCCGTCCGGGTCCGATGGCGGAGCCCGAGGAGATGTTGACGATGGCCCCGCTCCGACGCGGGATCATGTCGGCGAGGACGAGCTGGCTCAGGACGAACGGCGCGTGAAAGTTGACGGCCCACGAGCGCATCCACTTGTTGACGGGGTAGTCCTTGATCTGCACGTAGTAGGTCAGCGCGGCGTTGTTGACGAGCACGTCCACGGGCCCGTAGACCTCGCGCGCCGCCCGCACGAGACGCTCGCACTCGGCGGGCTCCGCGATGTTGGCGGCGACGGGGTGGGCGGTGCCGCCGGCCGCCCGGATGGCCGCCACGGTGGTATCGAGCGAGCCGTCCAGCGGATGGTCGCCCTCGCGCAGCGTGCGCGCGGCGCAGACCACTCGCCCACCCTCGGCGGCGAAGAGCCGCGCGATCTCCGCGCCGATGCCGCGGCTCGCCCCCGTGACCAAGACGGTCTTGCCGTCCATCTTGCCCATGACGTGGCCCTCACAGAGCCCGGTTCGTTCGGTCGTGAATCGGCCGCTATCTTAGCGCAACCAGATCGCTACTGAGCGCTCGCGATGCGGGATCGCCTTTTGCTCCCCGCACGTATGCGGGCGCTGCCCGCGACGATCAGGGCTGAAAACATTTCAAGGCGGTGGCAAAAAATACCAGCAGCTGTGGACGCATCACCGCGACGATGACGGCGGCAATCCTACGAGCTCGTCACATCGCGGCGCGTTTCACGGGGCCCCGGAACATGTGACCGGGAAGATCCAACATGTCGCTCAGGCATTTGTGCTCGCTCGTCGCATAGCGCCTGCGTGGCATGAGCGATGCAGCCGCGGGGAACCACCGAAAGGAGGAACACCATGGTCACGATCACGGCACGAGCAAAGGACACCCTGCTCCAGCTGAGGGCACAGGCCAACATGGATGACCCCGAGCTGGGACTGCGGCTGGAAGCGGACAACTCCATCCTCGGCCTCTTCCCCGATTGGCAGAAGCCCGGGGATCAGGTCGTCGAGGTAGCGGGCGCGACCGTCCTCCTCATCGCGGATGACCTGGCTGACGCCTTGACGGGCGTCACCATTGACTCGCAGACCACCGACGACGGGATGCAGATCGTCATTGCCACGGCCGAGCTTCCGAACGTCGAGACCGAGTTGGACGATCCGGACATCGATGACGACGACGATGGCGACGAGAAAGACGGGAATCCTGCCCTTGTGTGAGACGCGCCGCGGGGCGCCGAGGAGAGCGGGGCTGGACGTCACGACCGGAGGGCCTGGACGCCCTCGACACCTGGGCGGAAGCGAGAATCGTGGCGTGAGGCCTCCAAGCGTCTCTTGAACCTGCGTGACCTCAGTCCTCGTCCGCCACACCGCGAATACTCCGGGCAAGTGTGCTCTACTTCCGGCTGCCGGCTCCCAGAGGGCCGAAGTGGAGGACACCGTATGCGAGCGCTGGTGCTTGAAGAGTTCGGCGGGCCCTTCACCGCCAAGGACGTGCCCACCCCCACCATCGCGCCGCACGAGGCGCTGGTGCGAGTGCGAAACGTGGGGGTGTGTGGGACGGACGTGAAGATTCGAGCCAACAAGATGGGGCTCGGGGTGATCCCGCTCATCATGGGCCACGAGATCGCGGGAGAAGTGGCGGAGGTGGGCCGCGAGGTGCGCGGCTTCGCCCCCGGCGACCGGGTCATCGTCAACTTCTACCTCACGTGCGGTCGCTGCCAGTACTGCCGGGCGGGCCGCGACACCCTGTGCACCGAGGTCCGCCAGCACGGCTTCAGCACGGATGGCGGATTCGCGGAGTACCTCAAAACCCCGGGCGTCAACCTGTGCAAGGTGCCTGATCACGTTCCCCTCGAGCAGGCGTGCATCCTGGGGGATGCCGTGGCGACCTCGTATCACGCGATCACCAAGCGCGCGCGGGTCGTGCCCGGGACCACGCTCGCCCTCATCGGCGTGGGCGGGGTGGGCCTGCACGCCCTCCAGATGGCGCGGATGGCCGGGGGCTGGGTCATCGCGGTCGATGTCAACGAGGCGCGGCTCGAGCTGGCCAGATCTCTCGGTGCCGACGCCGTGATCGACGCCCGCCGCGGGCCCTTCCACGAGACGGTGCGCCAGCTCACGGACGGCCAGGGGGTGGACGTGGTGATGGAGTTCGTGGCCAATCAGCAGACGCTGCCGTCCAGCTATCAGAGCGTCAAACGCGCCGGGCGACTGGTCTTCGTCGGCTACACGCCCCAGCTTCCCCTGTCCGTGATGCCCCACGAGCTCGTGCGGAACGAGCTGGAGATCGTCGGCTCCCGCGCGAACACGAAGCAGGAGCTCCAGGAGACCATGGATCTCGTGGGCCGCGGGCGCATCAAGCCCATCGTGGACCGGGTCTTCCCGCTCGCCGAGATCGAGTCCGCCTTCGACGCACTCCGGGAAGGTCGATCGCTCGGCCGGAACGTGCTCGCGATCTAGACCCTTGCTCGGCGTGCGGCCTAGGGCTCCCGGTTCCAGTACACGAGGCGCCAGAGAGGCCCGCTGAACGGGCTGAAGTCGAACCCTCGGAGGCTGTTGGAGATGGCGAAGACGGCGTGCCGGATGACCACGGGGATCACGGCCACGTTCTGGACCACGAGGTCGTTCATCCGGATGAACATGCCCGCCCGCTTGACCGGGTCCATCTCGGCCTCGGCGGCGCGCCAGAGCCGATCGTACTCGTCGTTCCGCCACCGCGTCACGTTGACTCCGGCCCACTTGTTCGCTTTCTGGGCCGCTTCCCAGGAACAGAAGCTCCGCATGAAGGCCTGGGGATCGGGATGGCGGAGGATCTTGGTGGAGAGCTGCAGATCGGCGTAGAAGTGGGTCTCGGTGTCGGGATTGCCGGGATCGGATCCGAAGAACACGGAGGCCACGACCGATTTCAGCTCGCACTCGATGCCCGCCCTGGCACACGCCTGCTTGATGATCGCCTGCACCTTCTGTCGGACGGGCTGGTTGACCGTCTGGAAGAGGATCTTCAGGCGCTTGCCGTCCTTGGCGCGGATGCCGTCCGGCCCGCGCTTCCATCCCCCGGCGTCGAGAAGGACATTCGCCTTGTCCGGATTGAATTCCCATCGCATGTTCGGCGAGGCGAAGGGGCGTCGGTTCAGAAAGTTCGCGGTAGCTTCGGCCTGTCGCCCCCAGATCTCGGTCTGGATGGCGCTCCGGTCGACGAGAAGCGCCAGGGCGGACCGAACCGCCGGGTCGGTCAGGAACGGATGGGTGGTCTTGATGCTCGACCGCTCGCCGTCGACGTCCTTTCCCGGATCGGTCTGGTTGACCTGGAGGTACTCGATGTTCACCGTGCGGCCGATGACGACGCGACCCTTGGCGCTCTCCTCGAGCCGCCGCAGGATCTCGTCCTCCATGTTCAGCCCCCAGGCGTAGTCGTACTGGCCGGTCTGGAGCACCGCGCGGGCGGCCGAGACGGGATCGCCGCCGCCCTTGAACTCGACCGTGTCGAAGAAGGGGCGGTTCGGCACGTGGTAGCCCGGGTTGATCTCGGCCCGCAGCACGTCGCCCGGCTTGAAGTCGACGTACCGGTACGGGCCCGTCCCCACCGGCTTGAGGTTGGCCGGCGCCTCGCGGGACCGGCCGCCGCGGTACGCGTCGAACACGTGGCGAGGCAGGATCATGCCCGCGGCGCTGCAGAAGGCGTCGGCCCAGAACGGCATCGGGTGCTTGAAGACCAGCTTCACGGTGTGATCGTCCACCCGCTCCACGCGGTCGATCTCCCGATACGATCCCGTGGTGGTCGTGGCCGTCGCCATGTCGGACGCGTACTGCCACGTGAAGATCACGTCGTCGGCGGTGAATGGACGTCCGTCGTGCCACTGCACGCCCGGCTTGAGCCGCCACGTCACCGACGTGCCGTCCCTGGCCACGCCACCGTTGTCGAGCGTCGGGACCTCGCGCGCGAGAACGGGCACGATGTTGCCGTCGGGATCGAGGTCGGCCAGGGGCTCGTAGAAGAGCTCCGACGCTTCGAGATCCTTGGGGGCCACGGCCAGGTGAGGATTCAGGATGGTCGGGGCCGCCCAGTACAGGAGCCGGACCGGGCCGCCTCCTCCCCGCCGGGTCGGGGCGACCCCGGATGGTCGCGGCTGAGCGTGGGCGACGCCGGCCCCGGCCAGCATCTGCGCGGCGAGAGGCGCCGTGAGCCCCAGGCCAACCATGGCCTGAACGAAACGGCGGCGCGAGAGCCGTCCGCGCCTGACCTCGTCGATGAGCTCGCGAAGCACGTACTCGTCCATGATGGCCTCCCGTGCCGTCGGCGTTAGCGCGTTGTTCTGTCCTGCTCGGCGGCTGCTGACCAGAGCTTATGAAGCTCAATCGACCAAGAGTCAAGTTACTTGCTGTCCGTGACGGCGTTGACAAGGAGACGACGACCGCCGAGACTATCGCCCCAGGGAGGACCTGACCATGCGAGCCACTGACGAACATCCCCTTCTGCCCACACTCAAGCGCCAGCTCGTCGAGCGCCAGATCGAGCGGCGCGAGTTCCTGCGCTACGCGACCCTGCTCGGCATGGCGGCGCCGGCCGCCTATGCCTTCGTGGGCAAGGTCGCCGGCGAGCGGCTGATCGCGCCGGCGGAGGCACAGGGCGCCCTGCCCAGGGGCGGCACCCTGCGGCTTGCCATGCGCTGCCAGGACATCAAGAGTCCCCACACGTATAGCTGGGTGGAATCCTCCAACTCCGCGCGTCAGGTGCTGGACTATCTCACGGTGACCGGCGTGGACAACATCACTCGTCCGAGCCTCGTCGAGAAATGGGAGCCCAGCCCCGACCTGAAGACGTGGACGCTGCGTTTGCGCCGGAACGTCAAGTGGCACAACGGCCGGCAGTTCACCGCCGACGACGTCGTGTGGAACCTGAAGCGAGTGCTCGACCCCAAGACCGGCTCTTCCGTGCTCGGCCTGATGAAGGGCTTTCTCCTCGAGGATGTCGAGACGGGCGAGAAGGACGACAAGGGCAATCCCAAGAAATCTTCCCGCCTCTGGGACGCCAACGCCGTCCAGAAGGTGGACGACTTCACCGTCCGGCTGAACGGCAAGTCGGCCCAGCTCGCCGTGCCCGAGCAGCTCTTCCACTACCCGCTCCTCATCCTGGACCCGGCGGAGAACGGCGAGTTCAAGGTTGGCTCGAACGGCACGGGCGCCTTCACGCTGACGGCCAACGAGGTCGGGCGCAAGCAGGTGCTCAAGGCGCGCAAGGAAGGCTACTGGGGCGGCGGGCCGTACCTCGACCAGATCGAGTTCATCGATCTCGGCGACGACCCCGCCGCCGCGGTGAGCGCGCTCGCCTCCAAGCAGGTGGACGGCCTCTATGGCGCCGACATCGTCCAGCTCGAGGCGCTGCAGAAGATCCCGCACGTGCAGATGTACCAGGTGGCCACGGCGTACACGGCGACCGCGCGCATGCAGCCGGTGAAGCCCTTCGACGACAAGCGCGTGCGCCAGGCCATGCGGTACGCCATCGACTCGAACGCGGTCCTCCAGATCGCGCACCGCGGTCTCGGCCAGCCCGGTGAGCACCATCACGTCAGCTCCGTGCATCCGGAGTACGCGAAGCTGCCGCCCCCGCAGCGCGATGTCGCCCGGGCCAAGAAGCTGCTCGCGGAGGCGGGCTACCCGAACGGCATCGACGTCGAGATCATCTGCCGGCCGCAGCCCGCCTGGGAGCTCCTCGCCGTGCAGACCATGGTGGAGCAGTGGAAGGAGGCGGGCATCCGCGTCAAGATCAACGTCATGCCCTCCACGCAGTACTGGGAGGTGTGGACCAAGGTGCCGTTCGGCTTCACCACCTGGGCCCACCGCCCGCTCGGGATCATGAGCCTTGCCCTGGCCTATCGCTCGGGCGGCCCGTGGAACGAGTCCAAGTATTCCAATCCCGAGTTCGACCGCTTGCTCAGCCAGGCGGAAGGCACCCTCGACGTCACCTCGCGACGCGAGACCATGGCCAGGCTCGAGGCCATCCTGCAAGACGACGGGCCGATCGTGCAGCCGGTGTGGCGGTCGATCTTCACCTTCCACGACAAGCGCGTGCAAGGCTTCCGGCCCCACCCGACGCTCTACATCTTCGGTCACCAGCTGGCCATCCAGGCGTGATGGCCCACCGATCCCGCAAGACCGGCGGCGCTCGCAAGACCGGAACGAAGGGCAAGGCGGGATCGAAGCCGCTCGGACTGCTCGAGCGGCTCGCCCAGGGGCCGGTGATCTGCGCCGAAGGATATCTGTTCGAGTTCGAGCGGCGCGGCTATCTGCAGGCGGGCGCCTATGTGCCGGAGATCGTGCTCGAGCGGCCGGATCTGGTGGAGGCGCTCCACCGCGAGTTCGTCCACGCGGGCTCGGACGTGGTCGAGGCCTTCACCTACTACGCCCACCGCGCCAAGCTGCGGATGGTGGGCCGCGAAGGAGACCTCGCCAGGATCAATCGCACGGCGCTTCGCATCGCCAGGAAGGTCGCGCGGAGCACGGGCACCCTCCTGGCCGGGGACATCTGCAACACCAGCATCTACGATCCCAACGAGTCGAAGTCACACAAGCAGGCGCGCCGGATCTTCGACGAGCAGATCGAGTGGGCGGTCGAGGCCGGCGTCGACTTCATCGTGGCCGAGACGTACTCGTTCGGGGGCGAAGCCCTGCTCGCCCTCGAGGCGATCAAGCAGTCCGGCCGGCCGGCCGTGGTGACGCTGGCCATCCCGCGCGACGGCACCACGCGAGAGGGCTGGAATGTCGCCGATGCGTGCCGCCGCCTTGAAGCGGGCGGCGCGGCCGTGGTCGGCCTCAACTGCGCGCGGGGCCCCGACACGACGATGCCACTGCTCCGGGAGATCCGCGCCGCCGTCTCGTGTCACGTGGCCGCGCTGCCGGTTCCCTACCGGACGACGGCGGCGGAGCCTGTCTTTCAGAGCCTGACGGACCCGTCCCTTCCCGGCAACCGCGCCTTCCCCACCGCGCTGGATCCTTTCCTCTGCAACCGCTACGAGATCGCAGAGTTCGGGAAGGAAGCTCTCGCCCTCGACGTCCGCTATCTCGGTGTCTGCTGCGGCGCGGGGCCGCATCACATCCGGAGCCTCGCCGAGGCGCTGGGCCGCCGGCCGCCCGCGAGCCGCTACTCACCGGACATGTCCAAGCACATCCTCTTCGGCAGCGACAAGCGTCTCTGGCAAAAGAATCTAGAATACGGCCGGCAAACCTACAGCGCGGCCGACCCAGCCTCCCGGTAGCCGCACGACATGGAACAGAGAAAAGGGGCGGCCGTCGTCATCATCGGCGGCGGCGTCACCGGTCTCAGCGCGGGATGGTGGCTCGCTCGCTCCGGTGTCGACGTTCTCGTCCTCGAGAAGAACATCGTAGGATGGGAGGCTTCCGGGCGCAACGGCGGGGGCGCCACTCACGTCTACAGCCCCTTCGGCCTCGAAGAGCAGCGCCTCTGGCCGCTGATGGACGAGCTGCTCGGCTACCCGACGGAGCACCAGCCGTACCGGATCGGCGTGGCCCTGAGCGAGGCGCAGCTCGCGCTGGCGCGGCGCTGGGCCGAGATCGGCGAGACGCGCGGCTTCAAGTGGGAGCTTCTCGATCGCCGTCAGCTCAAGGAGCTGGTGCCCATCGTCGGTGACAATGCCATCGGCGGCACCTATCTCCACTTCGGCGGGCACGCCAACCCGCAGCGGACGGTTCAGGCGTACGCATGGGCGCTACAGGACCACGGTGGGCGAATCCTCCAGCACACGACGGTGACCGGGCTCACGACGCGCGGCGGCCGCGTCACGGCGGTCGAACATGCTCGGCGTTTTCCTTCCCCTCGCCCCTGCCCGCGTCGAGATGATCGCCACGGAGCCTCTGCCCCTCATGCGCCACGGCGGCGTGGCGGGCAACGGCCTCTACGGCCGGCAGACCCTGCGCGGCAATCTCGTCTACGGCGGCGGACCTCACGAGTGGATCAACGTGCCCGACATGGCCACGCCCGACCATCCGAACACGCCGCTCGTACGAAACCTCGCGCGTCGGCTGGCCGAGCTCTTGCCCGGCGCCGCGCACCTGCGCGTGATCCGCGCCTGGGGCGGCGTCGCCGAGAACACGCCCGACGGGCTTCCCGTCATCGATCGGCTCTCGTCCCCCGACAACGTCATCCTCGCCACCATGTCGAGCGTGGGGTTCGGGCTCTCTCCCGCCGCCGGAAAGGGCATCAGTGAGCTCGTGATGCATGGCCGGTGTCTCTTCGCCGATCTCTCGGCCCTCGCCCTGAGCCGCTTCGCGGATACGCCGCCCGACTGGCGCGAGCGGGCTGGATGGATTTCGACGAGCGCCTCTGTCGCCGAGACTGCCGCCCGGGGCTCGCGGTGACGGTCGACAAGCGATCCATCGCCGAAAAGGCTCCGCGACCCGAACGCCACGTCGCCGTGGTCGTCGTCGGCGCCGGTGCCGCCGGCGTGGCCGCCGCGATCGAGGCAGCCCGGGCCGGCGTCGAGGTTCTGCTGATCGACGAGAACCCCATCGACAACGACATGATGGCCATGGACGTGCCCCTCTATTTCGGCCAGCGCATGCAGCCATCCGTCCGGAATCGTGCCCTGATGATGGAGCGCGTGGTCGAGACGAACCCCGCGCTGGCCGAGGCCCACGAGGCGGGCGTCGACGTGCAGCTCGGCACCTATGTCTGGGGCGCCTTCGTCAACGGGCCGACTGTGCGCGAGCTGCCGGGGCCCATGCTCGGCCTCGCGGACGACCGGCGCTCCTGGCTCGTCGGCTACGACCGGCTCATCGTCGCCGCCGGGGCGCGCGACGTGGCGATGGGCTTCCCGGGCTGGGAGCGCGCCGGCGCGATGGGGGCGAACGGCGCCGTCTCTCTCCTCACCCGCTATCGCGCGCTCGGCTCGCAGCGCATGGTCATCGTCGGCTCGGGAGACCTTGGCCTCCGGACGGCCGCCCTGGCGCTCGAGAGCGGCGTGGCCGTCGCGGGAATCGTCGAGGTCGCGAACACCGTGCGTGGTGACGAGGCCATCGCGCGATCACTTGCCGGCCGAGGCGTGCCGCTCTACACCGCTCACACGATCCGAGAGGCGCGCGGCAGAGTCGGCGAGATCGACTCCGTGGTCCTCGTTCAGGTCGACGAGAGCCTCAAGCCCGTCGCCGGCAGCGAGCGCGAGATCGCCTGCGACACGGTCTGCCTCGCTCTCGGTCTCGCTCCCAACGTGGAGCTGCTCCATCTCGTGGGTGCCCGCCTCGCATTCGACTCGGCGCTCGGGGGCTGGATACCCGAGCTCAACGACCAGATGCAAACGAGTGTACCGACGGTCTTCGGCGCCGGCGACTGCACCGGCGTCCACGACGCCATGCTCGCCGATCCAGAAATCGCCCGCACACAGGGCCGCCTCGCCGGAATCGCCGCCGCCCAATCCCTCGGCGCCGCCACTCCTGTTGCTCTCCCGCACCAGCCCGGAGGGCAGGGCGAGGGCGCCGCTCTTGATATCCCTCTCCCCCACCGGGGGAGAGGGCCAGGGTGAGGGGGCGGTTCACACCCATTGGCAGACCTGGCTCCAGTCCCTCCTCCACGCCGGAGGCTGGGAGGTCAACATCTGCCAGTGCGAGGAAGTCACGCGACGCGAGCTGGTCGACGTCAGGCCCCCGCGCTATCTGAAGTGGGAATCTCCGCAAATGGAGGCCCGCAGCCTCGACACCATGCTCCGCGACGGCCCGGTCAACCAGGACCAGATCAAGCGCCTCACCCGCGCGGGCATGGGCCCCTGCCAGAGCCGCCGCTGCCGTGAGCAGGTCGGGCTCCTCCTGGCACAGGCCGCCGCTACCTCCATCGACCGAATCCCCTTGCCGAGCTTCCGTCCGCCGATTCGCCCGCTTCCCATGAACGTGCTCTGGCCGACAGACGAGCCGGCGGCCATGCGCGAAGACTGGGTGAGCTGGTTCGGGATTCCGACCCAGTTCAGCCCGCACTGGGAAGCAGGCATGGCCATCGCCGAGCCGACCGCGCAGACCCGCCTCATCCTGAGCGACGAGTGATCCGCGCCGCCACAGTTGTCGTCTGTGTCGTAGTGGTCTGCCTCGGCCTCGCCGCCTTGCCGCTTGGCGCGCAGGTGCCGCCGGGAACGAAGCTTCATCGCGTCGGCGTTCTATGGCAGGGCGGGTCGCCACCTCCGGGTCCCCGGATGGAATCGTTTCGGGAGGGCCTGCGTGAGCCGGGTTACGTCGAGGGACAGAACGTTGCGATTGATCTCCGATACGCGGAGACGGGCGAACGCCTGCGCGCGCTCGCGGGTGAGCTGGTACAGCTGAATGTAAACGTCATCGTGGCGTTTGGCGATCAGGCGCCGGCCATGGCGCAGCGGGCAACATCCGTGGTCCCCATCGTCGCCGTCGCGGACGATATTGTCGGCACTGGACTCGTTCCCAGTCTCGCGCGACCCGGCGGAAACATGACCGGGATGACGATCCTGTCGCCCGAGCTCAGTGCCAAGCGGCTGGCGGTACTCAAGGAGCTCATCCCGAAGCTGACCCGCGTAGCGGTCATGTGGGACCCCGCGAACCGATCGCAATTGACGGCGACGGAA
>WNGL01022131.1_pt1 | contig 10718 bp, 9 predicted proteins | sample 5400591 | NCBI WGS metagenome assembly WNGL01 (sample SAMN13153377, study PRJNA577476) | soil metagenome | isolation source: 80 cm soil or saprolite under Garry oak tree replicate 1 | place: USA:California | collected 2016-06-15
AAATCGCGATCATGTAATCGGCGATGTGCGCCGACGAGGTCCAGATCTTGGTGCCGTTGATCAAAAAGCCGCCGTCGGTCCTGGTCGCCCTGGTTTTTGCCGCGAACAGATCCGAGCCGGAATTCGGCTCGCTCATGCCGATGGCGAAACAGACTTCGCCGCGGCAGATGCGCGGCAGGATGTCCATCTTGATGTGCTCGGGAGCGTATTTCAAAAGCACCGGGCCGCTCTGCCGGTCGGCCACGAAGAAGCGCCGTGTCGGCGCGTTGGCGACGCGCATTTCCTCGGTCACCACATAGCGCTCGAGGAAAGAGCGCTCGTGGCCGCCATATTTCTTCGGCCAGGTCATGCCGAGCCAGCCGCGTTCGCCGACCCGGCGGGAAAATTCCGGCGCGTCGGTGTCTTCACGATTGGGCTTGTGCGGATCGAAGGTGCCGGCGGCGATTTCCTCGGCGAGGAAGGCACGCACTTGCTTGCGCAACACCTCGCATTCGGGCGGCAGGCGGATCGGATCGAAACGAAGGGCTGCGGTCATATTTTAGTCTCGACTTTCGTGCGGGCAAATTAACCGGATGTCAGCGCGACGCCACCAGCGGCCACAATTCGTCGGCGCCGCGCGCGGCGACCATCTTGCCGAGCTCCACCGCCCAGTAGCTCTCGGAGCCGAAATCGTCGCGCCAGGCCAGGGCGCGCAGGCTATAGCGATGCAGGATGTGCTCGATCGTGAAGCCGATCGCGCCATGCACCTGATGGGCGATGGCGCCGCCCTTTTCCGCGGCTTCCGAACATCGGATCTTGGCGGACGCGGCTTCAAGAAAGGCCGCGTCGTCGAACGAGGCGCTGTTGGCGATGGTATCCGCCGCCGAGGTGGCAGCCGCGAGCGCCGCCGCGGATTCTCCGGCCAATCTTGCAAGATTGTGCTGCACCGCCTGAAATTTCGATATCTTCTTCTCGAAGGCGACGCGCTCATTGGAGTAGCGCACGCTGATATCGAGCATCGATTCAAGTGCACCGGCGATTTGCAGGCTTCGCGCCACCCCGCCCATCAGCATCAGCGCATTCTGGTCGAAGCCCTTCGGCGCCGGCTTGATCGCGATCGGCTGAACATTGTTGAACGTCACGGTATCGCTGGGGTCGCTGGCGAGATTGAGCCCGGCCTCGATCCGGCATTTGGCGGCATCGACCGACGCGATCGACAGGCCGCTCGCGCCACTTGCGAGCACGGCGATATATTGGGCGTCCTTGGCGAACGGAACACCGCGCGCGCGACCGGACAAGGCGCCGTCGGCGCCAACCGCGATGCGGTCTTTCGGGCTTGCCGGCGCTACCGTCATCATGCCTTCCGGCGACGCCATTTTTGACTGCGACAGCAGCCATCCCGCCAGCATCGTCTCGGCGAGCGGCACCGCGATCGCGAAACGTCCGGCCGCGCTCAACACGCTGAATCCATCGGCGAGGCTCGCGCCCGAGCCGTCGCAATCTTCCGGCACCCACGACAACGGCAGGCCGGCTTCGGTCAGCGCCCGCCAGAGCGGCGCTTTCCAACTGGCTTTCTTGTCGTTGTTGACGGTTTGGGCGTCGGCAAGATCCGCGAATATCTTCTCCGCGGTCTCGGCGACAATGTTCTCACTCTCCGCCACAGCGTTCCTCGTTTTGATTTGGCACAACTCGCGCGGCCATTCCGTCCGAGCGTCAGATGCGGCCTTTTCTTGCACCGGATGATGGGGAAAAGCCATGGCCATGACAAGCGCCTGTCTCCGCAGGGCAGCCTGCAAGGGCGACATGAAGCAAGGCGGCGGGCAGAATTAATTCCGCACAACGAAACATCGCGGATTTGCAGGCATTTGCTTGCACGATATGGTATCCGCCATCACGGTCTCAAAATCCATATGGGGAAATGCGGATGTCGAAGGATGGTTTGTGCGCAATTGTAACGGGGTCGGCGTCCGGCCTGGGGGCTGCGACCGCCGCCATTCTGGCCAAGGATGGTGCGCGCATCGTCGTCAACTATTCCTCCAGCCAGAAGGAAGCCGAACAGACCGCCGATCTCTGCCGCACGGCCGGTGGCGAAGTGGTCGTGGTCCAGGGCGATGTGTCACGCGACGAGGATTGCAAGAAGATCGTCGCGGCGGCAGCACCCTGGGGACGCATCGATGCGCTGATCAACAATGCCGGCACCACCAAGCACATGGCGCACGATAATCTGGACGGTCTGTCGGCGGAGGATTTTCAGCGGCTGTTCGGTGTCAACACCATCGGACCGTTCCAGATGGTGCGGGCAGCGCGAAGTTTGCTGGAAGCCGGCGCCAATGCATCCGGCCGCGCGTCCGCGGTGGTCAACGTCTCGTCCGTTGCCGGCATCAGCGGCATCGGCTCTTCGATCGCCTATGCCGCCAGCAAAGGCGCGCTGAACACCATCACCTATTCGCTGGCGCGGGCGCTGGCGCCGCTGATCCGTGTCAACACCGTATGCCCGGGCTATATCGATACGCCGTGGTTCACCAAAGGCCGCGGAGCCGACGGCGCGGCCAAGGTCCGCGATTCCGTGATTGCGAAAGTGCCGCTCAAGGTCGCTTCAACCGCGGAAGATGTCGCCGAACTGGTGTGCTTCCTCGCCACGCCGCGCTCGAGCAACATGACCGGCGAGGTGGTTCGGATGGATGCCGGCCTGCATCTCATCACGTAAAAAGGTGTTAGAGACCGTCATTGCGAGGAGCGAAGCGACGAAGCAATCCAAACTTCGCTTGGGTTATGGATTGCTTCGCTGCGCTCGCAATGACGGGGACCAAATGCAAGCCTTACTTACCTGTTCCCCGGGTCGGAAATCATCCGGCTTGCCACCAGCCTGTTCCAGATGAACAGCACCAGCAGCGCGCCGATGGTCGCGGTGATGAAGCCGGCGCCCTGATCCGGACCGTAATGGCCGATGGCCTGGCCGATAAAGGTCGCGAGAAACGCACCGGCGATGCCGAGCACGGTGGTCAGGATGAATCCGCTCGGGTTGTTCGGGCCCGGCGAAAGCAATCGCGCGATAATTCCCGCGATGAAGCCGACGATGATGATCCAGAGAATTCCGCTCATGGCTGTCGTCCTCTTTTTTTGAAAAAGCCGAGTTGCAATGATGATGCGACAGGCGCGACCGCGTCGCACCTGTCGAGACGTCAGATCCGGCCTGACAGCTCGCTTTCGGTCGGCAGCCGCCCGTCCGGCGTCAGATGGTTGATCACATCGGGCAGATGCTGGCTGAGGCCCGCGAGCAGTTCGTCGCGCGACAGTCCGCTTTGCGACGCCAGCGTCTCGATCTGATCGGCGCCCAGCGCCTTGGCGAGATCGCCAGGCGAAATCGCCTTGTTCGGGCCGGGACTCACCCATGAATTGGCGGTGTCGCCCTGGCCATTCTGCTGGAATTGCTTGAGCAGGTCGCCGAGCCCGCCGCTGATCACGCTTCCAGCCGCGCCGCCGGCAAGCAGGCCGCCTAATCCACCCTTCAGAAGATCGCCAAGACCTCCACCAGCAAGACCTCCACCAGCAAGACCGCCACCACCCATTCCGCCGCCGGGCGGGGCGGCATTCACGCTACTGCCGCGCGAAGGCGCCGGTGCCGGCGCCGCATTCGGCTCGCTGCCGCCGAAATGTTTGACCGCCTTGTAGGCGAGCAGGGCCAGGATCGCCATGGTCATCGGCGACATCCCGCCGCCCGTTTGCGCGCCTGGATTGCTCGGGCCGCGCGGGCCATTCTGCATGCCGTTGAGTACGTCGAGTAAACCCATTGTTCTCTCCTGCCGCATTTCCGCCCCGGAGAGACATAGCGGTGCGCTATGACCGTTACAAGGTACAGCCGCGCCAGCCGCGGCGCCGTCGGAATGGCAATCCAACGCCAAATTCTGCTATCGAACCCCGGGGATATCGGTGGAAGGCGGGATGATCTTGGACCGACCGATCGGCGTGGCCGGGGCCGGCAGCATCGGCTGCTTTGTCGGCGGCATGTTTGCGGCCTCCGGCCGCGGTGTCGCCTTGCTGGCGCGCCCGCGCGTGATCCAGGAGATCGAAGGTAACGGGCTCCAGCTGACAAACTTCGAGGGCTTGGCGCGGAACATCCCATCGAGCGCTCTGACGCTATCCGAGGATCCTCGAATCCTTGGCAACGCCGGCGTGGTGCTGGTGACCGTGAAAAGCGCGGATACCGCAGGGATGGCGGATCTTATTGCAGGCTATGCGCCCGCCGATGCCGTCATCGTCAGCCTGCAGAACGGCGTCGGCAATGTCGCGGTGCTGCGCGAGCGATTGCCGGGGCGTCGGGTGCTGGCGGGGATGGTGCCGTTCAACGTGATCGCGCTTGGCAATGGTCGATTTCATCGCGCCACGTCGGGCGACATCGTCATCGAACAGGACGATACAGGTTCTGCCCAACAGCTCTCGGTGCCGGGCCTGAAAATGCGGGCGACCGACAACATCGCCGGCGTGCAATGGGGCAAGCTGCTGTTCAATCTCAACAACGCGATCAATGCGCTGGCCGATCTGCCGCTGCGCCAGCAGCTCAAGCAGCGCTCATGGCGCATGCTGTTCGCAGACCAGATGGCGGAGGGCCTGGCTGCGATCGAGGCGGCGGGCATCACGCCGGTGTCGTCGACGCCGATTCCGGCGAGCTGGACACCGCATTTGCTGCGGCTGCCCGACGCGGTGTTCGGGGTGCTGCTGGGGCGCACGATGAAGATCGATCCCGAGGCGCGCTCGTCGATGTGGGAAGACCTGCAGCGCGGCCGCCGCACCGAAATCGATTATCTGCAAGGTGTCATCACCGCCATCGCCGACAGGCACAGGCTGCAGGTGCCGTTGTCGCGCCGGATCGTGACGCTGATCAGGAGTGCCGAAGCCAGCGGCAAGGGTTCGCCTAAGCTGACGCCGGAGCAAATCCGCGTGTCACGCTGACTTGCCTTGAAATCGCGATCATCAGCAGCGAATTTCGCATCGGCCGCCACGCACGCATCCGCCGCGTCAGCGCCGGGAGGAACGATATGAAACGATTTTACGCAAGCTGCGCCGTCGCCGCTGCGGTGGCGCTCGGCGGCTGGGCCTCGGTGATGCCGGCAACTGCCGCGCCGCCGACCGTCACGCCGTCGCCGGGATATGATGCGAGGTTGCAGGAGCAGAGGGCTGCGGCTGCGGGGGTCATCGATGAACCCGTCATACGCCCTCCCAAACGGCGCCATGTCAGCCGGCCTCATGTGCGGCGGACCTACGGCGGCGGTGTTTACTGAAACGCTGTTCACACTGAGAGCGCGCGCATCAGCGCGAAACCGGAATCTCGCGCTGGTCATCTGTGGATTGCAGTTCCGCCCGGGCGCGTCAGCGCGCCGCGCTCTGCACGGGTCCGCTGGCCTCGCCATGGGAAGACAAGCCACCGCGTTTGGCTTTGGCCTGCGACGAGCCAAACAGTGCTTTCTTCAGATTCGTGATTTTCTCGGAAAGCACCGGCCACTCGCAGGAGAAGGTGGAATGTTTGGCGCATTGCGCTTTGGCGCGCGCCTTGAGATCGGCCCCCGTCGCCTTTGGCTTGACAGCCGCCTCCGCAACCACCGGCAGGGCCGCCTTTTCGGGCCGCTCGGCGGTTTGCTGCTCCTGCTTTGCCGCGAGAGACGCCGCGATGAAGCTTCGCCGCTGCTTGTCGAGAAAGACGGTGTATTGTTCGTCGATGTGCTTTTGTTCTTCTTTCGTCGGATTGGGACCCGCGATATCGAAGCTGCGGTTCTGCATAAAGTCGTAATAGGTGTAGCCGCCGCCGGACTTGCGCCGACCGGCGAATTTCGCATTGCATGCGGCGATTTCCGACGTCCGCGCTTCCTTGGTCGCCGCCTTCTCCGCGAGGTCGGCGCAGTCCTCGAAATCGACCGGTGTGTGCGCGCTCCACCACTGCGCATGCGCGCGCAACGGCGCCAGCGTAACGCACGCGGCCACCGCAGCCGTCAACAGTCCGGATTTGCGCGATACGATCACGGACGATTTTCCCAACACCACTCTCAAGACGCGACTCACCCAACATGATTTGCGCGGATTGTCGCCATTATTCGGCGCCTTGTCACCCTGGAACCCCGTATTTGTACGGCACGAGCCGCGCGCTCTTTCGGTCCTGTGACAAGCGCGACACATCTGCGTCCAGTTGCAATCGACCGGGATTCAATCCTTATGCGATCATATTGGGATGATGCGGAGGCTGGCGATCGTCACGGCGCTCCGGTATGGAGCTTTCAAGCGCCCGCGTCCACCCGCGGGGCTTCGGTCCCGTAGCTCAACTGAATAGAGCGACGGTTTTTCCTAAAACGAAATCACGCCTCTCCACGGTTCACCTCCGTTCCCCTTTTCTTAAACAATTACAATCCCTTGCCTTCCATGCATTTGCTATAGTGCTCCATCGAAATCCGCCTCTATCCACGAGCGCGCGGAGCAAAAAATGCCGAAGCTGCACATGACCGACGTTGTTGTGTCGCGGCTTAAGTTCCGCGGCACCTAATTATGACGAAATGACGCCGGCATTCGGGCTGCGCGTCGGCAAAAATCGGAAGGCATGGCTCGTTGTCCGCGGGCGAGAGCGGCTGCGCCCGAACATCGGACAATATCCGGCGACGTCACTCGTCGACGCGCGGAAAGAAGCTCGCAAGCTTCTTGCCGAAGAGCCAACGAAAGCGGACCGAATCACCTTCAATGCGGCGTACGATATCTACAAGGAAGCGTTGAAGAACAAAAAAGAGCGGACCGATACGATTACAAGCGGCTCTTGGAGAAATATTTGCAGCCGAAGCTTGGCACCAGAAACTTGCTGACATTTCCTATGACGAAATCACTGGGATCATTCATCCGCTTGCTCATAGTGAGAAGCGAAACACACTCGCCGTCGGCCGAACGTTCTTGCGCCGGTGTGTCCGGCCGCCTCGAAGATACCTGAAGCATTCCCCACTCGAAGGCGTTGAAATACCGAAGGCCATTGTGCCGAATCCTAGTCTCGGCGTGTTGGTCGCCAACCACCACCTCTAATGGGCAATCAAAGCAAACAGCGGCCAGGGAGGAAACAATGCGATACAATAATCCAGACCGTCGAACCATTCTGAAAACCATGACGTCATTGGCGGCGGCATCGTCGATGGCAAACATCACCGTTGGACGTGCGGAGGGCGCTACCGCTTCCGATCCGGCCCTGAGCCCCGCGCTTGGGGATGTCGATCAGGCGCTGCGCCAGGCCGTCAACGCGCGGACCGTGCCGGGCGTCGTCGCCATGGCAGCAACCGACAAGGGCATCGTCTACGAGGGCGCGTTCGGGCCCTCGATCACCGCGGACAGCGTGTTCTGGATCGCGTCGATGACCAAGGCGATCACGGGCGCCGCCTGCATGCAACTGGTCGAGCAGGGCAAGCTGCAGCTCGATCAGCCGATGGGCAAGCTGCTTCCGCAACTGGAGCAGCCCAAGGTGCTTGAGGGGTTCGACGCCAGCGGCGCACCGAAGCTTCGCCCCGCCAAGCGAGCGATCACGCTGCGCCACCTCCTCACCCATACCGCAGGTTTCACCTACAGTATCTGGAGTGAGCCGATGACGCAGTTTGAGAAGGTCACGGGAACGCCTTTCATCGGCGAATGCAAGAATGCCGCCTTCAACGCGCCGCTGGTGTTCGATCCCGGCGATCGCTGGGAATACGGCATCAATATGGACTGGGTCGGCAAGGCGGTCGAGGCCGTGAGCGGCCAGTCATTGGAGGTCTATTTCAAGGAGAAGATCTTTGCGCCGCTCGGCATGACCGATACTGGCTTCCTGATCAGCTCCTCGCACAAGGCCCGTGTCGCGCCGATGTTCAGCCGGCAAGGCGATGGCTCGCTCAAACCGATGGATTTCGAAATGCCGCAGCGGCCGGAATTCTTCATGGGCGGCGGTGCGCTCTTCAGCACGCCGCGGAACTACATGGCGTTTCTGCAGATGCTGCTGCACGAAGGCACGTTCAACGGTGCGCAGGTGCTGAAGCCCGAGACCGTGGCGTTGATGCGGCAGAACCACATGGGCGATCTCAACGTGGTCACGTTGAAGACGGTGAATCCGGAGAGCTCGAACGACGCGAACCTGTTCCCCGGCATGACCCAGAAATGGGGACTGTCGTTCGACATCAACACCGAACGCGGCCCGGCCGGACGCAGCGCGGGGAGCCTCGCCTGGGCCGGACTGTTCAACACCTACTTCTGGCTTGATCCGAACAAGCGCGTGACCGGCACGATCATGACGCAGCTCCTGCCGTTCGCCGACGACAAGGTCCTGAAGCTGTTCGCCAAGTTCGAGAGCGGTCTCTATGCCGCTGTCGCGTGACGCATGATCCGGAAAAGTGGACACCGCTTTTCCGTAAAAGATCATGCGCAAACAAATAAGCTAAAGCGCGGTGGCGATTAGAGCTAACGCGCTTTGGCACATGACCCGGAAAAACCCGTCCGCACTCGGATGGCGGGGTGGGCACCGGCTTTCCCTCGCGACAAGGGGGATGATCCCAAGTACGCGCACGATCCTTTCCCGCGACGCATCGGGCCGCCGAAAGGCTGGCTAGCGGTTTTTCGTCCAGAACAGGTTTGCTTGAACTCACCTTGCCCTTTCCGCTAAAAGGAGGGCTGTGGAGGCTTGCGAAGCGGAGCAAAATCGGAGCAAAATCCAGTCGCTTTGAGAAATTCGCTAGCAATATCAAGTCGGTCCCGTAGCTCAGCCGGATAGAGCGACGGTTTCCTAAACCGTAGGTCGCATGTTCGAGTCATGCCGGGATCGCCAACGCCCAAGCCTCTGCAGGTTTCGACGAAAATCTGAAACTTCCCGGTGTGCCTTGTTTGTTCGCAGGGCTAGAGCGGGATGACATTTCTTCGAATCGTCATCCCGCTCTATCTTTTTGTTCGAGCATGATCTCCGGGCAAACGCTTCGCGTTTGTCCCGAGGGAAAACCGGTACCCACTTTTCCGGATCATGCTCCAAAGTCCGTTCCAGGACGATCCCGACTTCGAACAGCATCAACCTCAAACCACGGCTTGGACCGCGGTTTGGGCCTCGGCGGGCGCGGCGGTGTCCAACTTCGACGTCATGCCGAGGCGACCGAGCAGGTTGGCATCGCGGTCGGTCTGCGGATTTTTGGTGGTCAGCAGGACATCGCCGATGAAAATGGAATTGGCGCCAGCCACGAAACACAGCGCCTGCAATTCGTCCGTCATATATTGCCGGCCCGCCGACAGCCGCACGACGCTCTTCGGCATCATGATTCGCGCCACCGCGATCAGGCGCACCAGCGCGATCGGATCGGGGCGTTCGGCGGTGTCGTTGACGGGAACGCCCTTGACCTCGTTCCACATATTGATCGGCACGCTTTCGGGATGGACGGCCAGGTTGGCAAGCAGCATCAGCATGCCCAGCCGGTCGCCGACCTGCTCCCCCATTCCGACGATGCCGCCGCAGCAAACCTTGAGTCCTGCTTTGCGCGCATGGCCGAGTGTATCGATGCGATCCTGCATCGTGCGCGTCGTGATGATCCTGCCGTAGAATTCGGGCGATGTATCGACGTTGTGATTGTAGAAATCCAGTCCCGCTTGCTGCAATCGCCTTGCCTGATCCTCGGTCAGCATGCCCAGCGTCGCGCAGGTCTCCATGCCAAGGCCCTTGACGGCGCTGACCATCTCGCACACCCGGTCGAGATCCCTGTCCTTGGGATTGCGCCATGCGGCGGCCATGCAGAATCTGCTGGCGCCGGCGTCCTTGCGCCTGGAAGATCAGGTCCGCGAACGGCAGATCGTAGAGCGCCTGTGCTTCGGGTCGGGTCCAGTTATGGCGCGGCTGACCAAAGGTGTTTCTGTTGTCGTCGATCGAATCCGGCGCCGTACTCATCATGCGATCCTTTGGCGTTCGGCTCGCGCGGTCAAATCCGCGAGAGCGATTTCCTCGCAGCCGGGGCACTTAGGACCACATGCCAAAAATGGTGTCAATCCGGGTTCGGGCATCGCTTCCTCGATGCAGATCGATTGGCATCGCAGATTGGCGCGCACCGAAACGCCTTTATCCGGCGTACAATGCTCCGATCACGCAGCGGATATCGGGCGGGCAAGATGAACGTCATCGAAGTGCAAAAGCTTGACATCGAGATCGGAAATGCGGCTTCGGTCTCGGGACTTCTCACCCAGCCGCCGAAAGCGCGCGCTTGTTTTGTGTTTGCCCATGGGGCAGGCGCCGGAATGACCCATCCATTCATGGAGGCGATTGCGGGTGGTCTTGGCGAGCGCGGCATTGCGACGTTGCGCTATCAGTTTCCTTATATGGAAAAAGGCAGCAAGCGGCCGGACTCTCCGGCGATTGCGCAAGCCGCCGTGCGGGCCGCTGTGGCGGAAGCCGGACGACGTTGTGCTGGATTGCGCCTCATTGCCGGGGGAAAATCGTTTGGCGGACGCATGACATCGCAGGCACAGGCGATGGCGCCGCTGGCCAGCGTCGATGGATTGGCGTTCCTGGGGTTTCCGCTGCATCCGGCGGGCAAGCCTTCCAGCGATCGGGCCAAGCACCTGTCCGATGTGAATGTCCCGATGCTGTTTTTGCAAGGCACCCGCGACAATCTTGCGGAGCTGAAATTGCTCGAGCCTGTCGTCAAGCGCCTCGGTCCGTCGGCATCGTTGCACCCTGTCGAGGCGGCCGATCATTCCTTCCATGTGCTGGTGCGTTCGGGACG
>WNGL01011090.1_pt1 | contig 10717 bp, 11 predicted proteins | sample 5400591 | NCBI WGS metagenome assembly WNGL01 (sample SAMN13153377, study PRJNA577476) | soil metagenome | isolation source: 80 cm soil or saprolite under Garry oak tree replicate 1 | place: USA:California | collected 2016-06-15
TGGCGAGGGTTTGTCCGGCGAGGCGCTTGCTTCGCGGCCGAACAACGCGCGCTGCGTGAGGCTCAATGCCAGCGGGGCGCCCGCCGTCAAAGCCAGACCATGTTGGAGGAAACTGCGCCGGGTGAAGTTCTTGGTTTTCATAATACCTGGTCAACTACAGCTTTTGAACTGGAGCCTCGCTCCAATCTCCCAGGATCTTTCCATGAGTCAAGTGCGATTGTGCGTCCGCGAAAGCCCTGGGCCTCTTGAGCAGCGTTCCGCGCGTTGGAGCGTCAGGCCGAGCCAGTCAATTCCTTCAAATCCGCGCGGACAGTTTGGTAGGTCGTCGAGTAGGCCAGTACTGCCGGGTCCGGCTCGATGCCCCAGTGTTCGCAGGCCTGGCGGTAAAGGTCCGGCCACCAATTGCGGTGCTGGGTCAAGCCTTGCTCTCGCCAACTTTCCCAATTCATCAGCACGCGCGACCAGCATTCGTCCCCGTAGCGGACGGCTTCCTGGGGGTTTTTGAACTCCTTCAAATACCAGTCGCGGCCAATGCGGGCGTGGAGCACTTCGTCGGCCCAGTCGTAATCCTGGAACAGCGCCGAAAGCGGATTATGCGAGGCGCGGCCAACTTCCCACTCGAAGCGCTTGCCGTTCCTGGGCATCAGACCCTGCTCGATGAAGTAGAGAACGGCGTGGCGTTCAATGGGCTTGAGCTGGGTGTTAAGCGCCAGCGACCAAGTGTAATTGATCATCACTTGGCGGGGCCAATCAATGCCGAGATTGGCGAAGCCGACTTCGCCCATCATGGCGTGGCGGGCTTCGTCCCAAAGCTGGCGGGTCATGTCGCGATAATAGCCCCAGGGTTTGCCGGGCGTTTCGGTGATAATGCTGGCCATCATCTCCGGCACGTCCACCTCGCGCAGCCGCTTGTAAAACATCATCAGCGTCTTGGGTTCGGGCGGGAATTTTTCGTCGTAAAGGAACACTTCCGCATTGACGCCCATGTTGTAGGGGTCGGGAAAACGATGGTCGCGTTTGGGGACCCGGTCGTAAGTGTACGGTTTGGCTGAGCGTTGACGCTGAACGGTTTTGCCGCTGGGTTTTTGCGCGCCGCCCAGGCCGCCGGCGGCCACGAGGCACTCATCCAGCAGCGCCAGCCAGTTCATGGTTCGCTGACGGCAGCTTTCATCCACGAGCGCAGAGACGGTTCGCGCACCGAAGGACAGCATGTCTTCCAGTTCCAGCAGCGCGAAGCGGCAGAGGCGGACCGACGGCTGGTCCACAAGCCGATTGGTGTCCGCAAGGTGGCCTTCGAGCGCCGCTTTAACGGCTGGGAGGGCTTTCTCATACAGACCAAGCACCAGTTCCTCGGTCGTCGGCGCGCTGAGGATTTCGTCGAAGAAAATCTCCAGGCTGGGGTCAGGCACGGCTTCCAGGCCCAGCGGCGGTTCGCGCATTTCGCCGACGCGCTGGCGCAGGGCGGCGGCGTGTTCGGCGCAGAGGTGCGCATGATGGCTGAAGGCCATCTTAAGTTCATAAATCGGCTCGGCAGTAATACGCGCGGTGAAAAGCTGCTGTAACCGTTTGAAGGCGTAATGATAGCGTTTGAGCCGGCGCACACATTCTTCGATCGACAAGCCCGGCTTCATGGCGTCGGCCATCGAACAGACACCAGCCAAAGGGGGCAAACCTCGAAAGGATTTGTAGGTGTTCATGGCAAAGCAGGCCTTTCAGCCTAAGTTAACATTCTGCTGGGCGGCTGCATCTCATTTTTTGCGGGCGCCTGCACTAATCTTCCGGCGGCTGGGAGCTGCAGGCCTCGTCAGAAACGAACTTGAATTTGCAAAGTTTCGCCTTATTCTTTGACTGCAAGCTTCCGGAGCGGACCCGCTGAGCGTCGGTCGGTCCGAAACAGTCTTGCAGCAGAACCGTTGGCGACACGATGCAAACCAACCGCCGCACTTGGCAATCGTTCGACGAACTGCGCACCGCCGCCGAGCAGGGCGACGCCGGCGCGCAATGTTCCATGGGCATTTGTTATCAAACCGGCCAGGGCGTGCAGCAAGACTACGCAGAATCGGTGAAGTGGTTTCGCCGCGCCGCTGACCAAAACGACGCCGCCGCCCAATGCTACCTGGGCGTTTGTTACCAGACCGGCCAGGGCGTGCCACAGGAATTCGGGCAGGCAGCCAAGTGGTTTCGTGAAGCGGCGGAACAGGGGGACCCTGCCGCCCAGTTCAATCTGGGGGTGCTTTACGAGACCGGCCAAGGCGTTAGCCAAAATTATGCTGAGGCAGTCAAGTGGTATCATGAAGCTGCAGAACAAGGCGAGCCGCAGGCCCAATTCAATCTGGGCGTCTTTTACGAGACCGGCCAGGTCGTGCCGCAGGACTACGAGGAAGCGGTCAAGTGGTATCGGCTGGCCGCCGAACAGGAATGCGGGCCCGCCCAGTGCAATCTTGGCCTTTGCTACGAAACGGGCCGCGGCGTCGATCAAAATGTGCGGGAGGCGGTCAAGTGGTTTTGCCGGGCCGCCCGGCAGGGCGACAAGACCGCGCAACACAACCTCGGCGTTTATTACGCGACGTTGGAAGCCGCCGAACGGGCCACGGCAGAAGCCGAGGCCGCCGCCCAAGCCGCCGGCGACGCCACTGTTCGGCCTTGACAGAGGCAGACGGAGCTTTCCGCGGCGGTGTCCCCTTTCCACAGTCCGTTCGTTGACAGAAGAGCGGTTTTGGCAAAGTGGAATTGTTCAAGAAGCAGAGCACATCGTTCTCGGAGACGCGCAGTCCCGGCATCAGTCCAACCGGTAGGGTTCCACTTTGATCATGCCGTCGCCGCAGGGCATGCCGACGTAGGCGAGATTGGCGGGAGTGTCGGCGTGGTTCAGGGCTTGCCAAAACGGGCGGTTCTCTCACGGGTTCTCATTTGCGCGCGGGCTCGACCTCGAATTGCCGCCGGGAGCGGTGGAAGCAAACGTCGAACTCCTCAAAGAAATTCACCTGTCCAAGTAATAGCGGGACGTTCTCGGCGCGGGTCCATGCGAACACGAGAGACACGGGTCCAACATCGCCCACGCGCGCTTGGACCAACAATGCACGGGCTTCCTGCGCGGCAAGATTTCCGGCCAGGGTAACGCGGGTGGTCTGCGCCTCCCACACCGCCCCAAGCCGCACACCGAGTCCGTAAGGCAGCACACTGACTGTGGCGCCGGAGTCGAGCAGGCCGTGAGCTTGGACAATTTGGCTGTTTTTGAACTTCAGCTCCAGCGGTACAAGGGGCATGAGCGAGGCATCGCCACGCCCTGAGGCGAGAGGCAAGTAGGGAAACCGCGCGGGCATGGCTCACTGGTTCTGCGTCTGCTCCAGGAGGTACTGAGTGAGTGTGGCGGCAGCGTCGTGTGCTCCGTAAGGCGACCAGACGGGATATTGTGTGCCTGACGACAGTTCATCCTCGGCCTGCGCCAGCTCTGCAGTGAGGAATTGGACGGCGCGGAACTTGTCCACACGCGGCAGTTCGTGCAGAGCGGGTAACAGTTCAGCCAGTTTCATAGAAGCAATGTATCAGGTCGCCGAATTGTTGCCAATCACGTTTTGCGAACCGGCTGTTTCGGAGTTCCAGACGCTGCTCATGGTCCGGGCTGTGCGCGGGCAAACCATGGAATCAACCGTGTATGGCCATCCCACCCAGCCTAAATCCGGCCCCGAAAAATCCTCCCCGTCGCTACTATCGCCAGCGCAAACCTCGGCCTGACCATCGAAACCGATGGCCTCTCCGCCAACGTCGTCCTCGAACGCACCGCAGCCCAATCCGTTCGCTGAAAGAAGGGCCCGAGGGCCCGACTCAGCAGTTGCAGAGGACCTAGAACAAGGCTAACCTCAGGCCATGGTTATCATCCGATTTCCTGACGCCGAGTCCGAACAGCGGGGCTTGGGTTACCTGATCGGCCGGTTCTCCTTCAAGAGTTGGGCAAACGGTGACACTGTTGTGCCGGATGAGGCGCTTCCCTTTTTGGCCAGGGAAGGCATCCGCTTCACAGTCGAGGGACCCGCCACGTATGACAAGATTGCGTCGCTTCGAGGTCTTCCCACCACTGCGGTTTAATGATGGCCAGCCGGTGCCGGAAGCTTTGGCGCCGAGGTGTTCCTCAATCTGCGCGAGCGTTTCGGCGCCGCCTCATGTGAAACCCAGGTGATTCGCGGGGTCTGGCGGCGCGGCGAAACCATCTTCAGAGACGATCTGACGCGGATGTTCGTGGATGTGCCCGATACAGCCGAGAACATGGAATTCTTCGCCAAGTACAAAGAGCACCTCAAGGAGCGATTCAGGCAAGCCGAGATCTGGATTACGACCTACCCCGTCGAGGCCGTTTAACGAGGAGTGTCACCTCCAACATTGTCCCCGCCAAACCGTGGCCTGGGCACAGACGCGCAGGAAGCTCCAACCTCCAAGCTCCAAGCACCAGGGAAGCACCAAACTTCAAGCCCCAAACACGGGTTGTCAGGTCTTGGAGCTTGGTTCTTGGAGTTTCTCTGGAGCTTGGATGCTGGTGCTTGGAGCTTCGGGGCTGTCTTCCCCGGTGGCCGGCAACATTTCTGGAGCGAGCACTGGCAAACCACGGAATCAACCGTTTATGGTCATCCCGCGCAGCCCAAACCCGGCCCCGGCAAAATCTGCGTCGCCAATATCACCAGCGCAAGTCTCGGCCTGGATCTCTGTTCCCTCGGTTTGCTCCTGTTCCTACTTAAACTCACCTCTCAGCCGACAGCCGCTTTCATGATGGCGGATTCAGTGGCTTGCTCCCGTGGCAAATCGGCGGTGAGCGTGCCTTCGTGCATGACTAGAATCCGCTCGCAGACATGAAGGATCTCCGGCAGCTCCGAGGAGATCATCAGGATGGCGACGCCTTCATCGGCCAGGTCGGCAATAATCTTGTGAATCTCGGCTTTGGCGCCGACATCAATGCCGCGCGTCGGCTCGTCCAGAATCAGAACTGCGGGCCGGATGGCCAGCCATTTGGCGAGCACGACCTTCTGCTGGTTGCCGCCGGACAAATCGCGAGTCACCTGTTCACGGCTGGCGACCTTGATACGCAGGGCGCCGATGTAATGGTCGGCGATGGCGTTCTCCTTGCGCGGGCTGATAAAACCGAGCCGGCTGAGAATCTTGAGGTGCACGCTCATCGTCGTGTTTTCGCGCACCGTCATGGGCAGGACCAAGCCAAACCGCTTTCGGTCTTCAGAAGCGTAAGCAACGCCGTGGGCGACCGCTTGAGCGGGATGACGGACGTCCACTTCCTGGCCATTGAGCAGGATGGTCCCAGAAGTTTTGCGCTCCGCTCCCATGATCAACCTGGCCAGTTCGGTGCGCCCGGCCCCAATCAGGCCCGCCAGGCCGGTAATCTCGCCCTTGCGCAGTTGGAAGGAAACGCCATGGATCTTTGGCGGGCCGGCTAGATCGCGCGCCTCCAGCACGACGTCAGCAGAAGGTTCGCCCTTTCGGCGAGTGTACATGCGGTCCAACTCGCGCCCAACCATCATCCCGACCAGAGCGTCTTCGTTTACCGATCGGGTTTCCACCTCACCGGAGTTTCGGCCATCTCGGAGGCAGATGACGCGGTCGGTAATCTCCAGAACTTCATTCAATTTGTGAGAGATAAAGACAATGGAGATGCCGCGGTGTTTGAGATCGCGCATGATGTCGAACAGGTTGCGAATCTCCTGGCCGGCCAGCGCCGAGGTGGGCTCGTCCATGATCAGGATTTTGGTCTGATGCGAGAGCGCCTTGGCGACTTCGATCATCTGCTGCTGGGCAATGCCGAGTTGCTTGACCAGCGCCTCGGGATCGATGCTGATCATCAGATGCCCAAACGCGGTTTTGGCTTTGTCGCGCATTTGGCGGTAGGAGAGCAATCCACACCGATTGCGCACTTCGTTGCCCAGGAAAAGGTTTTCCATTGCCGACAAATTCGGGCAGAGATTGAACTCCTGGAAAACAATGCTAATGCCCAGGGCGAATGCCTCGCGGGTGTGGTTGAAGCGGACTTCCCTGCCCTCGAACAGAATGGCGCCTGAATCCGGTTGGTGCACGCCGGTGAGGACCTTCATCAGAGTGGATTTGCCGGCGCCGTTTTCGCCCAGCAAACACAGGATCTCGCCTTTACGCACCGAAAAATTGACTTCTCTAAGCGCGTGGACGCCGGGAAAGCTCTTGGAAATGGCTCGCATCTCCAGCAGCAGGTCGCCCATATCACCTCCGCCGGCGGCTGCGGACGATGTCCAGAATCGCCGCCAGTACAATGATGCTGCCGATGATCAACTCCTGCCAATAGGAGGACACCTCCATCAGCACCAGGCCGTTGCGAATCACGCCCATGATCACGGCGCCGATGAGCACGCCGACCACGCTGCCTTCGCCGCCCATCAGCGACGTGCCGCCGATAACCGTCGCGGCGATGGCGTCCAGTTCCATTCCTTTGCCCGCATCGGCCTGGGCCGATTGGAACCGGGCCACGAACAGCATCCCGGTCACGGCCGAAAGCGCGCCGCAGATGATGTAGGTGAAAAACTTCACCTTGCGCGTGTTGATGCCCGAAAGGGCGGTGGCTTCTTCGTTGCCGCCGATGGCATAGATCCGGCGACCGAAGGCGGTGAACTTCAGGACGAAATGGGCGGCGCCTGCCAGGAGCAGCAGGATGACCACCGGCACCGAGAAGCCTAAAACGCTGCCATTGCCGACTTCGATGAACGATTTGGAAATTTCACGAACTGAATCGCCATGTTTGATGACCAGCACCACCCCGCGGGCCACGCCCAACATGCCGAGCGTGACGATGAACGGCGTCACACCGATGAAGGCGACAATGACGCCGTTGACGGCGCCGACCGCCGCGCCGGTGAGCAAGCCCGCCGCCACGGCCAGCAGCGGATGAAGCCCGGCGGCCATAGCCAACCCGCACATGAAGCCGCTCAAGCCCACGGTAGAACCCACCGAGAGATCGATGCCGCCGGTCAGGATGACGAAAAAGACACCCAGCGCGATGATAGCGGTCAACGCGATCTGGCGGCTGACCAGGTAAAGGTTGTTGGCCCTGGCAAAGTTGGGCTGGAAGAAAGTGATGAACGCCATCAACCCCACCAACGCCAGGAAGATGCCGGATTCTCGTCGGTGCAGGAGTCGGTTGAAAATGTTAGGACGCACGGAGGCTGCGGCGTTCGAGCATGGTGTGGCGCGCCGGACTACTTCGCGAACTCCTTCTTCATGTCCTGCATGTAGGTATCAACGTTGTCCTTGGAAATAATCAACACCCCGGTGTCGATCTCCTTTGACAAAGGTTTGCCATCAATGGCGTCAAGGAGTTTCTCCACCGAGAGCCAGCCCATCTTGTAAGTGCGCTGCGCGATGCAGAAGTTGACCACGCCGCTGCGGATGGCCGCAAGAGTGTCCGGCAGATCGTCAAATCCAGCCAGGACAATCGCGCCGGCCTTGCCTTGTTGCTTCAACGCCGCCGCAGCCCCCGGGCATACTTCAGCGGACACGCCGAAGATCGCTTTAAGATTAGGATGGGCCTGCAAGAGCGCTTCGGTCTTGTTCACCGTCAGATCGATCTTTCCCTGTTCATCCTCGCGAGCGACGATTCTGAGGTTCGGGGCCTTCTCCTTGAGGCACCGCTCGAAGCCCTTGTAGCGGTCATTCAGATTGGGCGCTCCCAAACCGCCTTGAAGCACGGCGACTTCGCCTTCGCCATGAACGACCTTAATGAGCTGCTCGGCGCCAGCGTAACCGGCCGCTTCGTTCATCGTGCCGATGTAACTCAGCGCTCTGGACGATGGCGCGGGAGCATCGAAGGTAATGACCTTGATCCCCGCCTGCGTCGCTTCCTCGATGACCGGCACCAGGCCTTGATCGTCGAGGGCTGAAATAGCAAGGCCATCCACGTGGCGGGCGATAAGGTTTTCTATGACCTCGACCTGTTGCGGGACTTCGAAGGCCTTGGCCGCGCGGTATTCGGCCTTCACGCCGTACTTGGCGGCGGCATCCTTGAAGCCCTCATAGCACGGCTCGTAGTATGGATGCACGCCTTTAGGCACCATCACGAAGACTTTTGCCTTTCCCTTGGCCTGGCCCGCCCCCTGGTCGGCTTCCTTTTTGGCGCAGCCGTTGATCAGCAAACCGCTGCACGCCGCAGCCAGAAGCAAAAGCGCCAAAGAGCGCGTCTGAAAATCGGCAAGGAACGGCGAGTGTGTTTGTAAAAATGGCCTCCTCTCCCCTCTCAGAAAGGAGATGGAAGATGGAAGAAAGGAGAGGGGAGGAGGAGAGGGAGGGGATTTTTCAGACGAACCCAAAGAACTTTTCATGCCCGATCCTTTCCCTGGCTGCGTGTCATGGGCGGGTGGAGAAACGATAGATGATCGTGTTTTTGTAAGTCTCGCCCGGCTTGAGCACCACCGGCGGGAAGCTGGGATGGTTTGGAGAATCCGGATAATGCTGCGGCTCCATGCAGAACGCGTTGCGGAACTTATACACCCAGCCGCCCTTGCCCGTGATGGTGCTGTCGAGGAAGTTGCCGGTATAAAATTGCAGGCCCGGCTCGGTGGAAAGAACCTCCATCACCCTGCCGGTGGCCGGCTCATAAACCCGGGCCATCAAGCCCAACTCGCCCGCCGGCTTGTTGATGACCCAATTATGGTCGTAGCCATTGCCGAACTTAAGCTGCTCGTCGTCCTGGTTAATGCGCGCGCCGATGGCCGTAGGCATCCGGAAATCAAAAGGCGTTGCGTCCACCGGCCGCAGTTCGCCGGTTGGAATCAAGGTGCTGTCCACAGGTGTGAACCTGTCGGCCTGGATCATCACCTGATGATTGAGGATGTCGCCTTTGCCGGCCAAATTGAAGTAGGAGTGGTGGGTGAGGTTGATCACGGTGGCCTTGTCGGTCGTGGCGGTGTATTCTAGCTTCAAGCCGTTATCGTCGGTCAGAGTATAGACCGCTTTGACCGAGAGATTGCCCGGATAGCCTTCTTCGCCGTCTTTGCTCAGGTAACGCAGTTCCAGCGACGGGCCTGCGGGCGTGGTTGCACCGCTTGCTTCCCACACCACCTTATCGAACCCTTTCAGGCCGCCGTGAAGGGCATTGGGATAGTTGTTTGTCGCCAGTGTGTATTGCTTTCCGTCAAGGGTGAATTTGCCTTTGGCTATCCGATTTCCGTAGCGCCCGACCATGGCGCCGAAGAAAGGATTATTTTTGACGTAGTCGTCCAGGTTATCATAACCGAGGACCACGTCGCCAAACTGGCCGCTGCGGTCCGGGACTTTGATCGAGACGACTATGCCGCCGTAGTTGGAGATGCGGGCTTCGGCGCCCTTGTCGTTGCGCAAGGTGTAGAGGTCCACCGGCTTGCCGTCGGGGGTTTTGCCGAAAGCCTCTTTGGTGATTCGCCCCGGAGCTGAGGAGGAAACGGCTGCGCAGCCCATGAGGCAAACCGCGCACCAACTTGCCGAGAGGAACGTGAGCCATTCGTAGCTGTTTTTCATCATGGTTTGGTTGTGGTTGAGTTTAATGTTTCTTGACCCGCTGCCGAGCAGTTTTCGCGTGTGGTGTTTGGCCATAATAAGCCTTGGGGCCGTGCTTGCGAAAAAAATGCTTATCGAGCAATACCTGTTGCATCGGTTTGGCGGAAGGAAAAAGACGCAAGGTCTCACCCGCCAGCCGGACCAGATGTTCAAGGACTACGGCGTTGTGCACCGCTTCGGACACCGATTTGCCCCAGGCAAATGGGCCGTGGCTGGCGACCAGGACTGCAGGACAAGCTAGCGGGTCGCGCCCGGCGAGGGCCTCAACGATCACCTGGCCGGTGCTGGCCTCGTAATCGTTTCGGATTTCGCGAGCGGTCAGTGGCCGCGTGCAGGGCACCGGCCCGTGGAAATAATCTGCGTGGGTAGTGCCCAGGGCGGGGAGCTGGCGGCAAGTCTGCGCCCAGGCAGTGGCAAAGAGGCTGTGCGTATGGACGATGCCGCCGATGCCGTCGAAGGCCCGGTAGAGCGCCAAATGCGTCGGCGTGTCTGAACTCGGTTTAAGGCGGCCTTCTACCATCCGGCCAGTGTCGAGCGCGACCACGACCATCTGGTCGGGCTTCATTTTGTCATAGGGCACGCCTGAAGGTTTGATCACGACGCAGCCGGTTGCGCGGTCCACGGCGCTGGCGTTGCCCCAGGTTTGAATCGCCAAACCCTCGGACGCAAGTTCCAGGTTCGCGGCGCAGACCTGTTTCTTGAGTTGCTTGAGCATGTTAAACCGCGATGGCGTAGCCGCCGACGTCAGTCGGCGCTGATCTGGCTCCCAGTGCATAATGGCGCCGACTGACGTCGGTCGGCGCTGATCTGGCTCCCAGTGCATAATGGCGCCGACTGACGTCGGGTATGCGTTTAGCGCGGAGCGCGGACATTCCTGTCCGCAGAAATGAGCTTCGCAAAACCCGGCCAAGAATCGGCGCGCCAGCGTTCGGAAGTTGCTGCGGACAAGAATGTCCGCGCTCCGCTAAACAGATACGACGTCGGCGGCTACGTGAACAGTTGTTCATCATCATTTCCTGACCCGGCTGCGGATTTGGATCAATTCTTTCATTACATTATAGAGATTGCCATTGGATTGCTGCGTTCCGAAGGCGTCGTGCAAGGTGCGATACAACGCGTAAAGCTCTTTGTAGATTGCATGGGCTGCGGAGTCAGGCTGGAAGAC
>WNGL01031820.1_pt1 | contig 10717 bp, 7 predicted proteins | sample 5400591 | NCBI WGS metagenome assembly WNGL01 (sample SAMN13153377, study PRJNA577476) | soil metagenome | isolation source: 80 cm soil or saprolite under Garry oak tree replicate 1 | place: USA:California | collected 2016-06-15
CCCAGATCGTTGGCTATCTTTGCGCCTCCATTGTTCGTCAACTGGTCCGCATGAATCTTTGGTCTGAGACCTTTTCGACTGCCGGCCTTGAGTATTTTCCTTGAGGCGTCCTCGTCGAATGCTCCATCTTCACAGAATACGTCGCAGAAATCTGCGAGTCTGTGCTGACTGACTGCTGGTAGCATTTCTTCTATGATGATCCTCGAGTATTTCTCTTGACTGGTGTAAGGTGGTATTGCATGTGCCCCTAGGAAAGTTGAGGCGATCCGACAAGGTCCTAGTTTCTGGAGGGTTTGGACGACCTTGAGTATCTTGAGTTCATCATACGGCTGGAGTCCGTATCCGCTCTTGATCTCCAGCGTTGTAGTTCCCGATTCCATAACTGTGCCGAGTCTTTCTCGAGATATCGAGACAAGTTCATCCTTACCGGTCTCACGAGTCTTGTTCACTGTTTCCATGATTCCTCCACCCTTTCTGAGAATCTCAAGGTAGGACGCCCCTCGCTGTCTGAGCTGGAATTCTTCTTCTCTTGAACCTTGGAAGACAAGATGTGTGTGAGGGTCGACAAAGCCTGGGAGGATGATTTGGCCATTAGCAGATATCGACTTTGTAGGGGAGTACTTGCGTTCGAGGAGTTTGGAGGACGCAGCCTCCACGATTCTTCCCTCATCAATAGCGACTCCTCCCTCGTCGATTATTCCAAGGTCGTTTTTCTCAGTCCCCTTGACTGTAATTGTCTCATTGGAATCGTAGATGAGTAGATCGATTCGTCGCTTCGTCCGTTTCTTCCTCCGACGACAGTCAGTATTGAAGGGGACTAGACGATGGCCTAGAAGATCAGTCTTCCGTCCACCATGAGAGCCGACCCGTCGATTTCAATGGTGGGTTTGGTGAGTGTTCCCGAGAACTCGAAACTGCTGTCGTTCTGGCCACCGTTGCCCTTGTTGGCGCCTATTCCTATCGTGGCTGTTCCCAGAGCTAGCTCGTCGCTTGGATAGCCAATAAGGTCGATCTTCGGGTTCATTCCAAGAGCGAAGTGACCGATCCGGTCTTTGTCGCCTTGCGTGGCTTCGAAGACTTCTCGGAAGACGTCCTCGTATTTTTTGGCGTGGAATTCTTTGATCCGTCCCTTTTCGAACATTAGCTGTAGGTCGGTTATCAAACGGCCTTTGAGCGCTCTAGGCGTGTCAAACACGACGGTGCCCCGAGCCGTCGTCTCAATCGGGGCGACTTCGACCTTCCCAGAAGGGAGTTGGGTCGAGACAAGTCCGCGTTCCATGTCCTCCTCGTCCACTATTCCGTCTTGGACATGGATTGGTCTCTTAGTAATCTCGAACCTGATGTCTGTTCCGAGCTTGGAGGTGATGTGGATTCTTGAGCCGCGTTCTAGCCGGTTCGCGATCTTTCTGCCCAGTTCCGTTATTTTCGGATAGTCGACTTTCATCGCTTCCTCTGTGCTCTTAAGCCAGCGAGCATAGTCGAATCCGTAGGCCTTTGCTCTCTGGGGAGTTACGTCGCCAAGAAGAACTTGTAGTGACCTGATTTTTCTTTCGACTGTCTTATCGACGACTGGTTTGTCTCCTTCAAAGAATGGCTCAAGGCGGGACGATGGCACCTCTCTAAACCTTGTCGGATCTTCCGGCCCACCAAGTCCGACCCATACCGTGGTGCTTTCGATCGCGCTCAGCATGTGGCGAGGAGTCTTCCTCAGATACTGTTCAGGTATCTCTTCTAGAGCCTTCCACCAGAGACGGTCTGTCATGAGGGTGACCAAGGGTTTGGCCCCGAGAAGTCTGCACTATGCGCCTTGCTATGGAGTCATCCGGCAAGCAGAGACCAGTTGTAATGAGGATTTACCGCGTAGATAAGCGTTGAAAGGGTCGAGTGGATTCTCGATACGAGAACCCATTAGCCTCTAATTCTTCTCCCGTAAGCCGTGGGGAGAAGAACGCTTCGCGTCGTCGGCAACATAGCCACACTGAATCCCTTCCGTATCCTCGCGCACGGATGGGGATCAAGAAATATTCCCGTTTCATCTTCTGGTGTCGACGCGCTCCGCTCTCAAGAGTAGAGAGACTGAAGGCTAAAAACGAAGCGAATGATCAACAACTAAGCTAGGGCAAGCCCAAAGCGAGAACCTAGTCAGACGTGTTTTCCTTGATCTGGGTCTCGGCCGGTTGTCCGACACCAACCGCAAACAGTGCTACCTCGTTGACGCCGTCTATTTCTAGCTCTCTTTCGATTGTTGAATCTGATATTATTCCTATGCAAAATGCGCCAAGTCCGAGCGCCGTCGAGACTAGAAGAAACGTCTGAGAAAGATGTCCTATGTCGAGCAGGAATGCTCTATACACTCTAGAAATCCGGTATTTCCAAGCAGTTCTTGCGACTACAGCAGTCATTATCAGGAATACGCTTGCGTTCTCAGCCCACGCCTGTCCAGCAGCGAAATTCACGCATTTCTCTCTAAAATCGCCGCTCTTGAGGAGCTCTAGCGAATGATCCCGTACTGCGTAGTGGTAGATTCCGGGGTCAATACCCCTCACGTTGTTGACTACTGCATATGCTTCTATCGGATGTCGCGCTCCAGCGGATGGGCTGGCTTTGTGCAGCAATCGGCCGAACTCTTTGGTTTCGTAAGTCGATAACCCTCCCCAGGTGTAGTAAATGATTCTCGACAACTGTCCAAGACTTATTGGGTCGCCCGAAAAAATCCTGGTTGTCCGTCTCCGCCGCATTGTCTCGAAGAGCGGCGCTTCGGTCCCTGTACCTGGTGGTAGCCTGATCTTGGGGTTTTTTGCGTAAGTCTTGTAGATGGGAGGCTGAGGCTTCCCCTTAAGATAGTTGTCATAGAATCGTCTGATCTCAGTTGGTGTTGAAAACGGTTCGTCTAGTTTTGTTGCGAAGTGATAGTAGCGTGATGCATTTGGCCAGAGCCACCTGTTGGCAAGCTTCCGAGATAGTATGTCTTCCTCCGAGTCCTCAGCGATCAGCAGACCGTGTCGAAGAAGGTCACGAACAGAACCGACTACTGATTCGTAAGTGTAATGGTTGAGGGTTTTCACAGCTTGACTAATCGTCAACCAGCTACTGAAATAGGCGAGTAGGAGAAGAGTGTCAGCGGTCCCGCGAAATGTTTGTCTGGTTAGGTAATTCTCTAGGAGGAGTATGCCATCTTGGAAATATATCACGATGTGAGGTGAGGTTCTAATTCTTGGATCCTCGTGTGACTTGTCGATCTTGTGTCTGAGGCGCACTAGGACCTCCCTCCTTCGTTCGGGATCAGAAACAGTTATATTTCATACCCCTGTCAGTCCGTTGTGGATATCGGTATGAGCAAGAAGGTAAGACGAAAGAAGCTCAATGCGTCGGTCAAGCCCGTGAAAGCACTGCCCAAAGTTCCCGCCGGAAAGTGGACTTCTAGCCTCGAATCTTAAGCATTCGATCTCTTGGAGCCATTCGCAGATTTCATTGGGGATATCAGTCCGGGTACAGGTCTACCTCTATCCAGAGGATCTCATTGGAACGCCGATTCTATTCCTCTAAGCTTGCTGTTCCGAATCCGAGAATTATCAGCGAATGGAATCGACGGAGAAGAAGGCTGACTTGGGGCTTGTAGATCGTTGTCGTTCCACGCGCTTGCTGTTTGAAGTCTTCGAATGTCTCGTTGAAAGATCCAGACAGGCGTAGAATGGCATATTCCTCGTAAGGATCGCCAAGGACTGTGAATGCTCCGGACCCTAAGTCTCTCCTTCGGAGGAGAACAATTGGAAGCTTGATTCGTCGCGGACTCTCCTCGGGGAGAGAGGCCGATAGCTCCTCAAGCTCTTCTTTCCTCATTCTTATCTTGTGACCAGAGACCGACAGAACACTAGGAGAGGGGTCCCCCAAGAGATCGTTTAGGGTCCTTCTATTCTTTGGAAGATGTGTGTTGAGTCTTCTCAATTCGTCACGGAGAGCCGCGTGCGCGAATCGGTCGCCATTCTCCAAGTCGCGAGTCACTATTTTGATCCGACGATCATGCAATGGTCCTTTTCGAAAGGGTCCAGTCTAATCATCTCAGTCACCCGGTGACCTTTGTCTTCTAGGGTTTGCTTTTCTTGGCTGAAGATTATCGAGGGGTCTTTCGTTACATCTACGCTTCGAGCCTTTACTGCCATCAGAAATTCTCCCTTCTCCCTAAGGTACATGTTGATGTTTTCGGAGAGTATTCGCGCCTGATCTGGTTGAGCTATGTCCGAGTAGATAGTGTCTACCTCTTGAACGATGCTTCGATATCGCGCAGGAAATCTAGCGTCTTGGAAGACTGGGGTCATGTTTCGCCGATTCTGGCACGCGTTGTTTACTAGGTCTCGAAACGATCTCTGAGCGAATTCAACGCAGTAGACTCTCCCATTCTGTCCCACGATGTCGCTCACGTGGCTTGCGGTGGTGCCGCTAGCGGCCCCTAAGTATAGTACGCTCTTTTCCGGTGAAATGGGGACTCTGGAGAGTCCCTTCAAAATCGCGGCGGCCAACTTGCTTCTGAATGGGTCCCAGACGCGATATTCGCTATCGCCGATCTTTGCGATGTCTTCGCCGTAAATCGTGGTCCCGGGTGCCTGGCTGCGTGTAGCCAATCTCTCTTTTCCCTCTCTGACCAGCCAGTATATCCCTTCGAACTCCTTGTGGGGCCGGGGTCCACGTTCTTGCATGCTCCTTGTGACGTGGCGGTCCTTGATAACGTCCCTTCAAATCTACAATCTTCTTTTCGAGCGACATTTTCATACCTTCTCCTCGATTCTCCCCGCCAAAGGCGTCCATTCGCGCCGCAATGGCGAGCTTTCCTGCAACTGCCCGCGCGATCTTTCCTCGAAGCCACTTTGGCGACTGATGGATTGGTCCATATTGGAAGATTATGCCGTGTTTCGGTGGACGTGCACCAGTTTTCAGGGTCCTGAACAGGGCCTTCTCTGCTCCGAGCACTTGGAGCGTGCTCGCGGGCATTTTTGCGATGTTTTCCAGGCCGCCCGCCATCGATATCAGCTTCGCAGAGAGGACTGCGCCTAACACGGAAGTCATGTTGGGCGCGACCTCTACCATGATCTTGTCCGTATATTTCTCGGCGGCTTCACGTGTTCCATACAGTTCTAACACAGTTCTGCAAACTTCCTGCAACCATTCCAAGTCTGGCGATGATATCTCAGCGCCGGCGGATTTTATCGCAGACTGGGATATCTCGCCGGCTTTTTCCTGCGGTATCCCAAGCTTAGTGAGGGCTTCATAGGTGAATGATTCTCGTGATCCAAGATTTTGAATCAGTCGAACGTATGTATCGTGTTTCTCGACTAAACGGTCCAGTTCCGGAAAGTGGAGTCCATACCATTCTCTTATTCTTCCTGCAAGAAGGTTCAGGATCTTGTCCAGATCTTCTATCGCACGGACTGTCTGTATTGCATAGAGGTCTCGCTTTGTCGTTGCTTCCGCAATTGCAGTCTTAGCGAGTTCTAGGGAGACATCCCTTACGAATTTCTCGTACTCGTCCTTTGACTCCAGTATCCTGAGACGAACTAGAATCGAGGGCAGCCTATTCCTGAGCTTGGAAATCGTAGGATCATGCTCATCCTGCACAACCTCCGCTTTGACCAGGGAACGGGCAAGTCTGGCCAGAGGCTCCGAATCCACCGTGACTCTTTCAAGTTCTAGTCCTGCGAGTCTCTGAACAAATTCTGATGAGCCTTCGGGTAGGCTTCCGTCTTGCACCTGTCGCAGCTGAGTCGCTGCGTCTGCAGGATTGCGCGGAAAAAGCGACTTCTCTGAAAGTTTGCCCGTCTTCTCGACTAGGAACAGCCCGGCCGGCGAATCGATGAGATAAGCCTTCAACAGACCCCACCCGATCGCAACCATAGCATTCCTTCAAGGTTGTGAGCCCGCGCGAAGATAATTAGCCGAGTGAATCCGTTCGTTCGGTGACTCATTTGGGACCCGACATGTCGGTTGAGTTTGCTGGTATAAAGCTCCCCAACCCGACAATCCTAGCGTCCGGAATCCTTGGGGTCTCAGCCGAGATAATGATTCGAGCCAGCCGCGCCGGAGCTGGGGGCGTTGTCTGTAAGTCGTTTAACCGGAACGGTCGAGAAGGGTACAGGAACCCTTCTTTCATCGAGGTTCCAGGAGGCTTCCTCAATGCTCTAGGAATCCCGAATCCGGGCATGGAGGAGATGCGTGAGGAGGTTCGGACTGTCTCCAAGGCTGGAGTCCCAATCATTGCGAGTGTCTTCGGCTTTGACGCAGAGGAATTCGCCGCTGCAGCTGCAATGGGTGAGAAGAGTGGTGCGATAGCAATCGAGCTGAACGTCTCATGTCCTCATGTCAAAGAGGTTGGAGTAGAAATAGGCCAGCGTCCAAAGGTTGTCGCCGAGGTTACTCAAGCAGTAAAGAACCGAGTGCAAGTCCCAGTGTTTGTGAAATTGAGCCCCAACGTGACTGACGTCACTGAGGTGGCGAAGGCAGCTCAGAACGCCGGTGCGGATGGCATAACCGCCATCAACACGGCCTTGGGAATGGCAGTTGATGTTGACTCTGGATATCCAATCCTAGGCGGCATTCTTGGCGGGCTTTCCGGTGCCGCTTTGCATCCAATCGCCGTGAGGGCTGTCTACCAGATCAGGCGTGCGGTTGAAATTCCCATAATCGGCGTTGGAGGAATCCATGACTGGAGGAGCGCGATGGAAATGGTGATGGCGGGAGCATCCGCAGTTCAGATTGGAAGCGCCGTCACAAATAGAGGACTGGAGATTTTCCGAGATGTGACCACAGGCATGGCCAAGTTTATCGAGTCGAAAGGGTGGAGTTCAATTCGCGATGCAGTTGGAACCGCCGCAAAGCAGAGCGAAGTTTAGTCGTAGTCTATAATCGTCCAAATACGATGAGAAGGTAGACGACCAGAACAGCCGCGGTGATGATGACGAAATTTCTGGTTTTGCCACGCGATGCTTTCTTGTAGTTGACTCGACACTTGTCGCTGCAAAAGTCCCTGCCCATATCGATAGGTGTCCCGCAGGCGTTGCAGTGCCGGTGTTTCGTGAGGGAGGCAGTCTCTCCCCGTTGGTACTTTGACAAGTGCTACTGCAGGACCTTGTAGGCCTCTAGCCTGTCGCCCTGTTTCTCCAGATAGCCTGCTAGGAGAGTTGCTGCCTGTTCCAGTATTTCCTTATCCCGTGTCGTAAATGCTGAGAGGCGGTCGCTATCGATATCAATCTCGCCTAACACCTTATTCCCGGCTTTTATCGGGACGACTATTTCGGATCGGGTTGAGCAGTCGTAGTGGTCCGAGTTCTCTCTTAGAAGCTTGACCACGTTCTTGAGTGCATCGTCTGACGGTGTGCCCGAAATTGCAGTCTTTAGTTGAGCTAGGACTGCTGCTTTAGTTCTGTCATGCTTGACAGATATGGTTGGCGGGTTCATCGAGGATCAATTAGGTTCTAGAGTTATTATATCATTATCAGAGATGTTAGGGTAGGATTAGTTGTTTTGAGCAAGATTGCGTGGTTTGAGTGGGGCCAAGACGCCTTCGAGAAGGCCCGATCCTCTGGTAAACCGATCCTGCTCGATATTACAGGATCTTGGTGCCATTGGTGTCACGTTATGGACGATACATCCTACTCCGACCCAGTTATCGTAAGTGTCGTCAACAAGAATTTCATCCCAGTCAGGGTAGACACGGACAAGAGACCTGACGTCAACCGCAGATACAATCTCGGCGGATGGCCCACAACCGCTTTCCTTGACGGAGAGGGAAGAATAATCACCGGCGGGACCTACATTCCTCCACAACAACTGAGAGATGTACTTCGTTCAGTTCTCGACTTTTACTCCACCAACAAGGGGAAGGTCAGAAGCAAACTTCAAGCCCCACGGATTCCAACCCCGAAAGCTGAACCGCTTTCGGAAAAGATCACGAGAGACATTTCCACAACCATCGCCGTCAACTTCGACATTGACTATGGGGGGTTTGGTTTTGAGCCCAAGTTTCCACACGCGGAAGCGCTTGACTATGCTCTCTTGAGATATCGATATCATGGGGAAAAGGAGATGCTCACGGTTGCGACGAGAACGCTGGATCGCATGGCCAACGGTGGGATTTACGACCAGGTGGAACAGGGGTTCTTCAGATACTCAACCACCCGCGACTGGTCAGTACCGCATTTTGAAAAGATGGCAGAGGACAACGCGAAACTACTCACCGTCTATCTTCAGGCATACCAGCTAACAGCCAAAACACTGTACAAGGAGAAGGCCGAGGGAATCGTCAAGTACGTGCAGACGAATCTCTCAGACCAGGAACGGGGCGGGTTCTTCGGAAGCCAGGACGCTGATGAAGAATACTACAAGCAAGATCTCGCTGCACGAAAAAGCCTCAAAGCCCCTGCAGTCGACAGGACCCTGTACACCAACTACAACGCGCTCCTGGTCTCATCCTTTCTACTAGCCAGCACCCTACTGGAAAAGGAAACGATCGGAAAATTCGCCCTTAAGACTCTGGACCGCATACTTAGCTTGGGTAAGAAGGGCAGCCTCCCATTCCGCTACTGGAAAGATGAGGAAAGCTCGATGCTCAAAGGTATGCTTACAGACTATGCGACTCTCCTCAATTCTCTCATCGACGCGTACGAGTACTCCGGCAGAACCCAATACTTGGAGAAGGCTCGACTAATCGCAGACGATCTGATTGAGAAGCTGAACGACGAAACGCTCGGAGGCTTCTACGACATTCCACCCTCAGACTTGGATCTTGGAGAACTTAATACACGAGACAAGCCAATCGATGAGAATAGCCTAGCCGCTCTAGGACTCCTCAGACTCTCATGGATCACAGGTGAGAACGCCTACTTCACAACTGCAGGAAGGACCCTTGAGCTATTCAACCAAGAATATGAAAGGTATGGCCTTGGAGCAGCAATCTACGCACTAGCGTTGGATTCGTACCTTAACGGCCCCCTCGGGATTACAATCATTGCCGCTTCGGCATCAAAGGAATTTACAGAATTCAAGAACAATGCTCTCAACCTCTACTCGGCGAGAAGATACTTAGTATATCTTGACCCGGACCGAGACTCGGACAGAATCACGCGCCTTGGATACGTTGTAGAGTCGTCACCGGCCGCCTACATATGCGTAGGAAAGACTTGCGGGCCTCCTATCCGCGAACCATCACGGATAGAAGCGACTCTCGCCTCACTGCTCGAAGCAAGACCGCTTACGACCTCTTGAGGTTGGGCTCTCATCTAGCCTAGAAAATGGTGTCTGTAGGTTGAAGGATTAACAAACAGTCGCAACCTTGCCCATCCCCGATCTAATCCTGTACAACGGCCGAATTTATCCAGATCCGAAACCTCAACACGGCGTCGAGGCTGTGGCCATCTGGAAGGGGACAGTTACTGACCTTGGCTCTAACGGCGAGATCCTGTCCCTGGGAGCAGGACGAACCACCAAGACGAACCTTCGCGGCTCTGTCGTTCTACCCGGATTCTTCGACTCGCACATCCACCTATTGAACTATGGCATGATGTTGAGAACCCTTGACCTCTCAAAGACGAAATCTATCGACCAGATCAAGAGCCAGATTGCCAAGAAAGGCTTGTCGACGACCAAGAACGGTTGGATTCTGGGAAGAGGATGGGACGATGAGAAGCTTCGAGAGCATCGCTATCCCAACAGGCATGACCTTGATCAGGTGGCTTCGGATCCAGTTTTTCTCAAACGCGTCTGCGGTCACGTAGCGGTAGCCAATTCGAAAGCTCTTCTCCTAGCAGGAGTCAGCCACAATACACCGGACCCTGAAGGCGGCGTTATTCTCCGTGACCCTGACGGGCAGCCTAACGGTGTTCTGAAAGAACGAGCGATAGAACTGGTAGAGAGAGCCGTCCCACAATCCGTTGAGGAGACTAGGAAGGCTCTAGTTCTGGCCTCCAGAAAACTAGCGAGACTTGGGATAACGTCTCTCCATTGCATAATCAGCGACCTGAACGAGCTAGTGGTTCTGCGAAGGCTCAAGCGGGACGGAGAGGTTCCTCAGTCAATCTATGCAATCGTCCCGTTGAGAATATTGGAACAGCTGCTAACCATCGGTCTCTCGACGGAAAAGGGCGAGGAAGGTTTTCGTATCGGAGGCGTGAAGCTGTTTCTCGACGGTTCTCTGGGAGCGCGGACAGCCGCACTGGTTTCCTCGTACACTGACGATCCAGGCTCTAATGGGATGCTAACGATGAGGAGAGACGAACTTGAACAGGTTGCGCTCAGGGCGAAAGAAGTTGGATTCCAGCTTTGCCTTCATGCCATAGGAGACAGAGCTGTAGAGCTGGCGGTTCAGGTCCTTGACGAATCGTTCGGAGCCCGCGGCTGCAGAGAGTTAAGACACAGGATAGAGCACGCGTCATTGGTGACTCGGAAATCAATTCGCGATATGCGTCGGCTGGGAATTACCGCCTCTGTGCAACCGCGGTTTATCTACTCTGACTCGTGGGCGAGCGAGAGGATCGGACCCGAGAGGCTGAAGAATCTCTACCCTTTCGCATCCTTCAGCAGAAATGGAGTCACCTTAGCCGCCGGCTCTGACTGTCCGGTCGAAGACCCTAATCCGTTCGAGGGAATTTGGTCTGCTATCGTGCGGCCCGGAATTAGTGGAGACGAGAGGTTGACAGTCAGCGAAATTCTCACAGCATACTCGGCAAACGCC
>WNGL01032651.1_pt1 | contig 10717 bp, 6 predicted proteins | sample 5400591 | NCBI WGS metagenome assembly WNGL01 (sample SAMN13153377, study PRJNA577476) | soil metagenome | isolation source: 80 cm soil or saprolite under Garry oak tree replicate 1 | place: USA:California | collected 2016-06-15
TCATGCCGGCGACCGAAGCGATGTTCACGATACGGCCATACTTGTGCTTGACCATTTCCCGCGCGGCAGCCTGTGCGCAGTAGAAGGTACCAAAGAGGTGGATGTACAGGTGGCGCTCCCAGTTCTCCTTAGTGATTTCCAGAAATGGCTGCGCCTTGCCGATGCCAGCGTTGTTGACCAGGACATCCAGCTTGCCGAGCGCGCCCACTGCCTCTCGCACTACCACCTGGACCTGATCGTAGTCACTGATGTCAGCAGTTTTGACGAAGACCCGCCTGCCGAGCCCCTTGATTTCCTCGCCCGTGGCCTGCGCCCACTCGCCGTTCAGATCCACCACCGCGATATCCGCTCCCTCCCGGGCAAAGCGCAGGGCAATCGCCTTGCCGATGCCACGGCCGGCACCGGTAATGAGAGCAACCTGACCTTGGAGTTGCATAATCTCCTCCTTTTCACCCTTTCGCCTTTTTACCTTTTCGCCTTTTACCCCTTCGCCCGTTTATCCTCGACTAACACCCCACGCTCCTGTAACTGCCGGATATGCTCAGCCGAGTACCCGCACAGGTCGCGCAACAGTTCCTCGTTGTGTTGCCCTAGGCGCGCGGCCGGTCCGGCAATGCGCGGCGGACTCTTCGAGAACTTGTGCGGCGACTTGAGGAGTAGGAGTTCGCCGTAGTCGGGGTGAGGGGTCTTCTCAATCATGCGCGCACCGAGATGAGGGTTACGGGCGAACTGGCCGACCGACAGGATCGGCGCGGCCGGCAATCGCAGTTCATCGGCCAGGATGCGGATCGCCTCTTCGTCGCTTGGCAGCGTTTGTAGCCACTCCTCGATGATGACCCGGAGGGCATCAGCGTTCTGGATGCGCCAGCGGTTGGTCTTGAACTCCGGCGAAGCTAACAGTTCCTCTCGCCCCATCTTTTTCACCATTGCCGCCCAGTGGGCATCGGTGATCAGACCAATAGCGATGTAGCCATCCTTGGACTTGAACGCGCCGTAGGGAAACGCGCCGGTGCGCTGGGTGCCGCCACGCTGGGGATCGACCTCTCCATTGGTGATGCTATAGGCGGCCAGCGCCCAGTCATGGGCGTTATAGGCACAATCGACCAACGCTAGATCGATGTGCTGGCCCTCGCCCGTGCGCTCACGGTGGAAGAGGGCGGCGCAGATGGCGCCAAAGGCGTTGAGCGCGCCCATGTGGTCGCCGATGGCCGAGGCCGGGTATGCGGGGTAGCTATCCGGCTCGCCCATCATGTGCAGCAACCCACCCGCGGCCAAGGCCACGAGGTCGTTGCCGATACGTTGGGCATAAGGACCGGACTGCCCGTAGGTCGAGACCGAGCACATGATGATGCGTGGGTTGATCTGCGACACCACGTCATACGTCAGGCCATAGTGGGCCATGATCCCTGGCGTGAAGTTCTCGAACAGGACGTCTGACACCTTGATCAGGTCTTTGATCACTGCCTGTCCATCGGAGGTCTTCACGTCCACGCACAGGCTCTTTTTGCCCCGGTTGTGCATGATGAAGTAGCTGGGAATGGCGCCGTCCTTGCCATCCTTGGGCACGATGCGGATATGGCGGCTATGTTCCCCTTTGGGCGGCAGCTCAACCTTGATGACCTCAGCGCCAAGATCGACCATCAGCCGGGTGGCCTGTGGTCCGGCCAGCCACTGGGTGAAATCGAGTATGCGAACCCCTTCAAGAATCTGTTTGGGACTACCCATGGTTGCCTCCATTAGCAATCAGAACCCCTTGCCGGCCGCAAATCCGCCATCGATGGGGAAGGTTGCTCCGGTGATGAAGTTGGCCTCATCCGAGGCCAGAAAGAGAATCAGACCCGCAATCTCTTCGGGCTGTGCCCAGCGACCCGCAGGATGCACCTTTTTCAGAGAGGCAACGAGCGCAGTATTACCAAAGTACGACGCCGTCATAGCAGTCTCCACCACGCCAGGAGCAACGGCATTCACCTGAATATTCTTCTCCCCTAGTTCCATCGCCATCTCTTTGGTGAGCCCAACAACCGCGTGCTTAGAGGAGACATACGCAGCGCGGTTGGGGACCGCCATGAGGCCAGCGACAGACGCTAGGTTCACAATTTTGCCCCCTTTGCCCTGCGCGACCATATACTGGGCCACAGCTTGGCTGCACAAGAAAGTGCCGGTCAGATTGGCCGCGATCACGCGCTGCCACTCCGCGAAAGGCAGCTGTAAAAAGGGCACAATCTCTCGCACGCCCGCGCTGTTGACGAGAATGTCGAGGCGGCCTAGTTCAGCGACGACGCGGTCCACCATGGCCTTCACGGCAGCCGGATCGGAGACATCCACCTGTAGAGCGAGAGTCTTCCTGCCGTTTTTTCTCACTTCCTGGGCAGTCGCTTCAGCTCCCTCCAGCCTTACATCCACTACGCCAACGTCACTTCCCTCGCGGGCAAAAGCGAGACACACCGCCCGGCCGATGCCACTCCCACCACCAGTGACCAGAGCGCACTTGTTGTCGAATCGCATAATCGTCCCCTCCTTGCGAATATCAGGTTCACCCCTACTTGCGAAAACTCGGCAGCACTTCCTTGGCAAACAGCTCCAGTGACCGTGTCGCTTTTTTGGGGTCGAGGCCAGGGAGTTGGGTGCTCATGATGAAGTGGGTACAGAGGAAGTTCTGCCGGAACCGTTCCAGTTTTTGCGCCACTTGGTCAGGGGTGCCGATCATGGCGGCTCTGCCAAACGCGGAGTGACGAATATCTTGCGGCCGCTTGAACTGCCAGCCCTGCTCATCCCCCGGCGCGTCTTTGGCCTCGGCCAGGATCTCCCCGTAAAACTCCATCATGCTGTGGATGTGTTCCTGCGCGTCCTCCCAGGCCTGATCCTCTGTCTCGGCAACATAGACGAGACGCAGTTGGGCAATGAAGAAGTTAGCAGGATCACGCCCACACTCCTTGAGCGCCTCTACGTACCAGGGCGCCGGGTCAGGTCCAATGGTCGCCATGAGATGGCATCCCAGGCGGGCAACCCGACGCGTGGCCTTCTCGGCCCGTGCCCCGATCCAGAGAGGGAGATGAGGTTGCTGCACCGGCTTGGGTGCGAGGGTCAGGTCTTTGACTTGTGTGAATTTACCCGTGAACGTCACCCGCTCCTCAGTCCACAGCCGGCGGATCAGCTCCACGCCTTCAGCCAGCCGGGCTGAACGTTCCTCACGGCGCATGCACAGGGCGTTAAACTCCTTGTACGAGTACCCCTGCCCAACCCCAAGGTCAAAGCGGCCGTTTGACCAGATATCCACACAGGTGGCGTCCTCAGCGACCCGCACCGGATGTTGGAAGGGGAGCAGCAAGACAAAGGTGCCGATGCGGATGCGACTGGTGCGCGTGGCAACGGCAGCGGCGGTAGGTAGCAGTGACGGATTGTACCCATCCTCGGTGAAGTGGTGTTCGGTCAGCCACACCTGGTCATAGCCCAGTTCCTCGGCGCGCACGATCTGATCGAGGAGCGCGCGGTACAGCTCCGGGTATGGCCGCCGCCACGGTTGCGGGTTACGAAAATCTTGCATGAAGCCAAATTGCATTGTGTCTCCCTCCCGTTGCTGGGGTTTCTCTCCTTCAGTGATACTGCCGACGAAATCCTCCCTGTCCCTCCTTTGCTAAAGGAGGGGACCCAAAAGCCCCCTTTTGTAAAGGGGGCCGCGCGTAGCGCGGGGGGATTTGGACACGTTGCGGTCATGAAGAGAACATTCGCCAGCAGGATCTTCAGTTGTGAAACACGACCTTACAGCCAGCGCTCCACCACCACTTTCTTCTCGGTATAGAACTCGACCGCATCGCGCCCTTGCCCATGCAGGTCCCCAAAGAAGCTATCTTTCCAACCACAAAAGGGAAAGAAAGCCATCGGCGCCGCGACTCCCACGTTAATACCAATGTTGCCCACCTGCGCCTGATAACGGAATTGACGCGCCGCGGCCCCGCTGCGCGTGAACAGGCAGGCCATGTTGCCATAGCGGTGACGGTTGACCAATGCAATGGCGGCGTCGATGTCGTCCACATGCATCAGGCCCAGCACAGGCCCAAAGATTTCTGTCCCAGCAATCTGGCCATTGGCAGGCACGTCAGCAAGGATCGTCGGCTTGAGGAAGTAGCCCTTCTCGTAGCTAGGAAGACGCGTACTACGGCCGTCCACCACCAGCTTGGCTCCTTCTTCCACCCCTTGCTGGATCAACTGCTCGATCCGGGCTTTGCTCTCGGCTCTGATGACCGGCCCCATCTCGACCCCTTCGTCAAGCCCGTACCCTATCCTGCGGGAAGCAGCCACCTCGGCCATCGCTTCGGTGAATGCCTGCCGTGCCTCACCCACGGTGATAGCTAGTGAAGAGGCCAGGCACCGTTGCCCGGCACAGCCAAAAGCAGACTCAGCGGCCAGGCGAGTCACGTTCTCCAGGTCGGCGTCAGGCAAGACAATGAGAGGGTTCTTGGCCCCGCCCTGGCACTGGGCACGTTTGCCGTTGGCCGCAGCCCGACCGTAGATATATTTGGCCACTGGTGTAGAGCCCACAAAGCTGATCGCCCGCACATCGGGGTGGTCGAGAAGAGCATCAACCGTCTCTTTCGCGCCGTTGACCAGGTTGACGACACCGTTCGGCAAGCGAGTCTGCTCAATGATCTCGAAGATCTTCTGCGCCGTCATGGGCGTCTTTTCCGAGGGTTTCAGGATAAAGGGGTTGCCGCAGGCGATGGCGTAGGGCAGGAACCACAGGGGGATCATCCCAGGAAAATTAAAGGGTGTGATGGCCGCGACGACGCCGACCGGCTGACGAACCAGCATTTCGTCGATGCCACGGGCGATGTCCTCGCTGTAGGAGCCCTGCATCAGGATGGGGATACCACAAGCGACCTCCACGTTCTCAATGCCGCGTCGCAGTTCGCCCACAGACTCCGCGTACGTCTTACCGCATTCGTTGGTGATCGTGCGCGCCAGATCGTCCAGGTGCTCTTCGAGCACGTGCTTCAGCTTAAACAGGTATTGCACGCGCTCTACAGCGGGAGTCTGTCGCCACTCCCTAAAAGCGTCGGCAGCAGCCCGCACGGCGGCGTCTACCTCAGCAGCCGGGGACAGCGGGAGAGCGGCGATCACCTCCGCTGTGGCAGGGTTCATGATGTCAAGGTGTTCCCCGGCACCGGAGCGGCACCAGGCTCCGTTAACGTAGTTGAGCAGTTGCTTGGTCATAATTGCTCCCTGTACTTCTCAGAGAGAGAAGAACGCTCTTTGTTCAGCATCCTTCTAACAGGCTGCTGAAAAACCCTCCATTCACCCTTCGACAAGCTCAGGGCGAACGGAGGGAGGCTTGCAATCGTTGGAGATTTTCCGTTCGTGCTGAGCCTGTCGAAGCACGAATCCGACTTTTTCAGTAGCCTGCTAAACCAGACGGCAAAAGATTCGTACACTACGGTTACACCTCGTGCAGCCTCCGCCCGACGCTCAAGCGTCGGGCTCAACGCACAAAGCCTGGTAAACCAGGCTCCCAGGGGGCTTCAGCCCCCTTTGTAACCTGAGCCTCGGTTTAGTTCTTGCAGCAGCACCTTGGCCTCTTGCAAGTCTGCTGTATCAAACCCTTCAGTGAACCAGCCGTAGATCTCCGCTAGCTGCTGGCGGGCTTCCTCTGTCTTACCCTGTTGCTGCCACAGACGACTCAAGCTCATCACCGCCCGCAGCTCCAGCGACTTTGCACTCTGCCGGCGGGCAATCTCAATGGCCTTGAGAAGACACGCTTCGGCTTGGGTGTTGGGTGCTGGGTGCTGGGTGCTGGGGACTTTGGACTTTGGACTTTGGACTTTGGACTGTTGCAGCGTCAGCTCGCCTTTGATCCGATACAGCTCCGCCTCCCACCAACGCTCCCCACTTTTTTGTACTTCGGCCAGTGCTGTGGCCAGCAAGTGAAGCCCTGCCTCTGTCTGTCCCGCTTTCCCACACACCTCAGCCAGCAAGACAAACGGCTGTCCGAGTTGCTCTACCCCCAGGGCCCGCCAGGCGGCCAGACCTTGGCGCATCTGGGCGATCCCCTCTTCTCCTTGTCCCTGCTCGGCCAGCGCCCAGCCCCGTACGAAAGTGCCCCCCGCCAACCACTGCGGAAACCCCTGCTCACTAGCGAGCGCAATCACTGCCTCTGCTCGCTCCTGGGCTGCCTGCCCTTCCCGACGGAGCCGGTGAACTGCGGCAGCAAAGTGTAGGGCGGTAGCCAGGCTATAAGGGTGGGCAAGCTCGTGGGCTAAGGTGAGAGTTTCTTGGCTCCGCTTGAGAGCCTGATCCGGATAGCCAAGATACCACAGGGCCCAGGTCGCCCACGATAGGCAAACCACCACGGGATCCTGTCCATAGAGGAAGGCATCGGCTCTATCCACACGGTGCTGCTGGGGGTCGTAGAGGGCAATCCCCTGCTCCAAGTGCGCTCGGGCAGAGGCCAACTCTCCGAGCCGGAACAGGCTGAACCCCAACGCCAGGTGGGCCGGGAGGAGAAAAGCCGGGTCTTGTATGCTCTGGGCCAGGCGTATGAACTGCCCCGCTAGTTCGTGCGCCGTCAGGAAATCCCCTCGCGCAGAATAAAATTTCCACAGTCCAAATAGCACTGGAAGGAACTGCGGAGCTTCTCCTACCTGCTGATACAGCTCCCGGGCCCGGGTGTAGACTCTTTCCACTTCTGGAGTCGCATAGCCCCTGGTCGCTATCAGGAGAGCGCCCAAAGCAATTTGCAGCATGAGTTCTTGCCGGGCGCGCTCAGAGGTGTCGGGTAGGGACTTGAGCAGCTCTAAGGCAGTGGTCAAGTGACTCATCGCCTCCGCATAGGCCGACCGCTGCCCAGCCTGCTGCCCTGCAAGCTGTAAGTACTCCACCGCTTTCTCAGTGTTGCCACTGCGACTGTAGTGATAGGCTAGCTCTCCGTAGTAGTCCTCAAGCCGGCCGCTATACACCTCTTCGATCGCCTGCGCTGTGCGCTCATGCACCCCTTTTCTCCTCTCCATAAGAAGGGAGTTATAGGCCACCTCTTGGGTAAGCGTATGCTTAAAGGTGTATTCAGGCTCCGGAAACGCCGGCTGTTCGTAGATAAACTCCGCTGCCTGCAGGTGAGCAAGCAGCCGCTGCAGGTCCTCTTCGGGCTGGTCTACTACCTTCGTCATTAAGCTGAAGGAGAACTCTTTGCCTATCACAGCCAGGGTTTGTAGGAACTCTTTCTCCTCGGCGGTAAGCCGGTCTATGCGAGACGCTAGCACCCCCTGCACCGTGGGGGGGATCTGGATATCGGTCAGGGGTCGGGTCAGTAGGGGCGTCACCTGCGTTGCCCCTGCAACCAGCACTCCCTGAGCATAGAGCGCCTGGACTATCTCTTCGATGAAGAAGGGGTTGCCTTGGGTCTTCTCCAGGATGAGCTGCTTGAGGGAGGTCAGACCCACTGGCAGGGGCACGTAGGGCATGCTGTCTTCGGTCTTCTCCAGGAGGGGCTGCTTAAGGGGCGGTAGTCCTGCTCCGCCTCCCAAAAGAGCGGTGAGTAACTCCTCGGCCTCTTCCTTCCCCAGGGGATCAAGCCGCAGCTGCGTGTAGTAGGTCTTGCCGCCCCAGCTATGCTGGTACTCAGGTCGGTAGTTAACCAGAAGAAGGACACGCGCTGTGACCACACTGTCGCTCAGCATGTCGAGAAAAGCCTGGGTCTCGCTGTCCAACCATTGGAGGTCCTCAAAGAGGAGCAGCAGGGGTTGGTTGAGGCTCTCGCGCAACAGTAGCCGCTTGATGGCCTCAAAGGTGCGTCGCCGTCTGAGCTGCGGATCCATCTGCTGCAGGGAAGCCGTGGGGTCGGAGATCCCCAACAGAGCCAACAAGTAGGGCAAGGTGTCTTCGAGGGCACGGTCGAGCATGAGCACTTTGCCCCCTATCTTCTCCCGCCGCCGCCTCTCATCGTCCTGGGGGGTGAGCTGAAAGTAGTTCTTCAGCAGATCGATCAACGGCAGATAGGGATACTCCTTGCCATGGGAGACCGAGAAGGTCTCCAGCACCAGGCACCACCTCTGCGCCAGGGGCTTGCACTCATAGAACAGACGCGATTTCCCCACCCCTGGCTCTCCCACCACCGCCACGACCTGCCCATGCCCGCCCTTGGCCAGTTCCAGAGCTTTCTTCACCTGCTCCAGTTCGCTCTGTCTGCCAACGAAGCGGGCCAACCCACGTCTGGCCGCTACCTGGAGACGGGTGCGCAGCGGTCCCACTCCCAGCACTTCATAGAGACGGACCGGCTCGCTGACCCCTTTAACCTTTGCTTCCCCAAGGGAGCGAAACTCAAAATACCCTTCAGTCAGCCGCTGGGTGTGCTCGCTCACCAGGATAGAACCCGGGGTGGCTAGGCTCTCCATCCTGGCTGCTAAACTGGTCGCGTGCCCGATCGGCGTGTAGTCGGTGTGCAAATCGTCTTTGCGAATCGAGCGCACCACCACTTCCCCTGTGTTGACCCCTACCCGAATCTGGAGAAGCACTCCTTGCTCTAACCGTAGCTTGTCCGCATACCGCCGGATCTCCTCTTGCATCCGTAGGGCCGCATAGAGGGCCCGCTGCGGATGGTCTTCGTGGGCAATGGGAGCGCCAAAGAACGCAAAGATGCCATCCCCTGTGGACTGGGCGACGTAGCCCTCATAGCGATGCACGGCTTCCATCATGAGCTTCAAGGCAGGATCAATGAGGTGGCGGGCTTCCTCAGGATCGAGGTCTTCGATCAATTCCATGGAGCCTGTGATGTCGGCAAAGAGGGCGGTGAGAGTCTTGCGCTCGCCGTCTAGCGCTCCTCGGGCCGCCATGGCAGCCTGCTCGGCTAGGATGCGTTCAGCCAGATGTGGGGGGGTGTAGCTCAAGGGGTTGGGGGTCGGAGGTCGGGGGTTGGGGACTGGAGGCGACGTTGCGAGCGGGGAGCCACACCCGCTGCAAAATTTACTGCCCGGCGGGTTGGTCGTTGCACAGGCCGCACAAAGCACCTCCAGCCTGCTCCCGCATTCGTTACAGAATTTCGCCCTTTCCTTATTGTCGTATCCGCATTGAGGGCAGCGCATACCCGCAACCTCTGGGACTTGGGTTAGAACTCAGAACTCAGAGCAATGCAAGAGAACCCTTCTCCCCTTGATATAACCAGCCTCCCCTGAGCGTGTTACAAGACCTTCGCTCCTACCCTCTACCCTTGGCAAGGGAGAGTAAAGTGCTGTAGAACCTAGGGGGTCAGATTTCTTACGCTGAGCAAAAAGGAGGAGCACCATGGGCAAGGTCATTATCGAGGCGGCGATCAACGGCAATGCCATGAAGGAACACAACCCTAACATCCCCTACAGTCCCGAAGAGATTGGGCGGGATGCCGTCGCCACCTGTCAGGCTGGGGCGGCGCTCATCCATTTCCACGTGCGCGAGCCTGATGGCACCTGGGTGCAAACCCTCGACTATTACGCCCGGGCGATCACCCTCACCCGCGAGCAGTGCCGGCCGCTGATGTGGCCGACGTTTCCCTTTGGGGAGGATCCGAAGCCGCGCTTTCAGCACTTTTATGATCTGTGCAAGGACCCGAAGACCCGGCTTGATATCGGGGCTGCGGACATGGGCTCGGTCAACTTTGCCGAGTATGACCGGCGGAGCAAAACCATCCGGGGCGGACACTTTGTCTACCAAAACTCCTACGACACCATCCGCTATTTTCTCGAGGGCTGCCGCGAGCTGAAGCTGCGTCCGACCTTACAGATCTTCGAGCCGGGGTTTTTGCGGGCAGCCCTGACCTTCATCGATGTGGGGTTGCTCACCGAACCGCTGCTGCTGAAATTCTATTTCAGCAAAATGTTTGGTCTTCCCCCTTCGCTGCGCAGCCTGGATGCGTACCTCGGCATGCTGGACGGGGTTAAGTGTAACTGGTTTGGCTCTTACATCGGTGGGGATGTCCTGCCCTTTGTGCCGCTCTTTGTGAGCATGGGTGGGCACGTTCGCTTGGGTTTGGAGGACTATCAGTACACCAATGAAGGCAAGCTGACCAATGCACAAATCACGGCCAGAGCGGTGGCTGCTATCCGCGGCATGGGTCACGAAGTAGCCACCCCGGATGAAGCCCGAGAGATCCTGCGGGCATGAAAAAGCGAAAGGGCGAAACGGCGAAACGGCGAAACGGTGAAGGAGGGACAAACCATGAAGCTTACCGGTCAGGTGGCTATCGTGACTGGCGGCGGATCAGGCCAGGGCCGGGCGACGGCTCTGCTCTTTGCCCAGGAAGGGGCGAAGGTGGTCGTGGGAGACGTCAACGCCAGCGGCGCTGAAGAGACTGCGCGGCTGATCAATCGCCACGAGGGAGGTCAGGCAACGGCGACCAAGGTGGATGTCACCAAGGCGGACGAGGTCCGTGGTTTGGTAGACGCCGCGCTCTCTCGTTACGGCAGGTTAGACATTCTCATCAACAATGCCGGAGCGACGCTCTTCAAGGGCATTGAGGAAACTAGCGAAGAGGACTGGAATCGTATCCTTGACACCAACCTCAAAGGCGTATTTCTAGGCTGCAAGTTTGCGATTCCTGCGATGCGGCAAAGCGGCGGCGGCAGCATTGTCAACATCGCCTCGGTCGCTGGGCTCCTCGGCATGCCACAGCACTTTGCCTACTGCGCGGCCAAAGCCGGGGTGATCCACTTCACCAAATCCCTCGCCCTTGACCACGGCCGGGAAAATATCCGCATCA
>WNGL01010437.1_pt1 | contig 10713 bp, 7 predicted proteins | sample 5400591 | NCBI WGS metagenome assembly WNGL01 (sample SAMN13153377, study PRJNA577476) | soil metagenome | isolation source: 80 cm soil or saprolite under Garry oak tree replicate 1 | place: USA:California | collected 2016-06-15
ATCTCGTAGCTCCACAGCTCGTTGTGCTTGAGTCCCGCCGCCTCGACCGCTGCGTTCACTTGCCGCAGCGCGTCGCGCATTTCCGTCCCGTATGAGGCGAGCCCGGGACTCAGCGGTCGCCCCGCGCTATCGGTGGCTCCGGAAATCTGGTTCGCTAATCCGAGCAGGATGAGATTCACTTCCCTTCCCCACACCACGCGCGGCGAATGGTACGTGTCGCGACGGAACGCTTCCCAAACACTCGGAGGCGCGTATGCATCGTTAGCCACGAGAGGGCCGAGTCGACCGACGAATAAGCCGACAGGATAAGGGCGCAGGATAGCGCGCACATCTCGCGTCACCTCGGCGAGGGCAGCGCTGCTGGTGTCGCGCCAGTCTCTGAGAAAGAGCCACGTTGCGGGATCGGTGTTCACGACCGGGAGCGGCCGCCCAGCCGAATCAAGCGAGATCGCAATGAACTCGAGCGGCGATTTATCAGCGCCCGTTGCCCTGAGCACGCCCTGCCAGTAGGCACGCTCCTCTGCCGGCAGCCACTGCAGCTTTGCTGCAACCTTTGTCTGAATTTCCGCAGGCGTTAGCGAGACAATGAAGTGCCGCATCGCCCCGCCCCAATTCTGAATAGCGCGCTGGAAGAAGGCCGGGTCGAATAACAGATCTCGCAGTGGCGTCTTAGTAAGACTTGGCGAAGCCGCTACCAACTCGTGCGGATCGAATCCGGCTGTGTGAAGTGCTGTGACGATCTGGGAAATGGATTCGAGTGCGCGTGGCGCCCAGATCGCGTTGATGTCCATCTCGAAGCGGCCGTTGGCGTAGCCCGCATTGCTGTCGCGCCAGCTGATCGACCGCCAGTGCGTTGCGTCGAGCCGTGGCGAGGCGACGAGATTCTGAACGACGGGATCGCGCGCGTAGGGCGCGGCTAGTGTCGCAACCAGAGCGAGCTCCCTGAGGAGGAGTCCGATGCGCGGTCCATGCCCGTCCGACGAATCCACCAGGAACGCGTGCTTCCGTGTTGACGACACGGCAGGATTGGTGAGATAGCGGGCGACGACGACCGGGAGCTGGAATTCGTCGTCGCGCATGTGATAGTTCTCGCGCACCTTCTGCAAATCGACTAGTAGGGCGCGCGCGTTACGCAGCGCGGTGTCGGCGGCCGCCCGATCGCGCTGGCGGAGACGGAAATACTCCGACATGTGCGCGTTGTATTCCGATGAATTCTCGCGGATAGCCTGCCCGCCCAGCGCTTCCTCGTGACTGACGTCGCCCTCGGGTCCAAGCTTTCGCAGAGCGCTGGCGATCACGAATTCCGGCATCGCATCAGTCCAAACAGGCTGCATCATCAGCGAGGTCATCATCATGTCGCGGCCGAAGTAAGTCGCGTAATTCGGTAAACCGGCCATCAACTTTTCTTTGGAGCTGAGAAGCTCGGTTCCGCGCACATCCCGCTCGAGCTGCCGGTAGCGGGAGACTGTCGTAGCGGCCGCCGTATTTCGGGCTGCATTGCCGCGCGCCCGATCGGCGGCGACGCGTGCGTCGTTCAGAAAGCGCAGAAAAGCAGAGGTAAAGATCTGGTCCCGCGTGAGAGGCGTCAGAGGGGGACCATCTGTCGTTACGCGAACAGTGAGTCGAATCGGTCGATTTCCGTTCGCGGTGATCGATACTATGGGCAGCGTCACCAGAATCGATGCGTCGCCCGGATCTGGGATCAGATCGAGCTGCAGGTTCGTCTTCCCATCGAGCGTCGTCTGCAACGCGCTCACGCCGCGTCGCTCTCTTACGCCGGTAGTGAGAAGATCCGGTTCGAGGCGTGGTCTCAACTCCGACGTGAATCCGGTGCCGAGAGGTCCAATCTGCCGCTGGCGCTCAGCCGGATCGAGACGATCGAGATTTGCGATCAGCTCCTCCTGCTCGCGCAGCCTGAACGTCGGCCAGTCGAAGGGCTGGAGATGCCGTCCAGAATACTGCAGATCACGCTCGACCCGCATTGACCCGAGCAGAAACCAGCCGATCAGGATCTGGGGCGCATTCGCGACGAGCCGGTACTCAATCGTGCGGCGATTGCCAGTCTGCGAGACGATGGCGTCTGGCGATCCCCACTCGAGACGAATCGGCTTTCCGGTGCCGTCTCGAACGGTGAAACCCGCGCTCTCGTCGACTGCGTCGGCGAGGAGATTCACGACACGTCCGCTGCGCGCGTCGAGATAGACCTGAACTACGTTCCCTTTCGCATCACGGAAGAAGCGGGTCTGGTACCCCTGATAGGCGGCCGGATCGTCGAGACCCTGCTCCGGAAAGCCGAGCACCGGCTGGACGTGGGTTTGCGCTGCGGCGGTGGCGCCGCCAAATAGAAAAGCAAGAACCAGCGCGACGGTCTTCGGCATCGCCAATAATGTGGCACTCCCGCGCTCGCGCGTCAGTAGGCAGCGGCTTGCGTTATGGCTGCGTGGTGGTTTACGGTTCGCCGGTGACTTCCCTGGACCTGGCGCTGATTGGCAACGGCAGCATTGGCGCGCTGATCGACGCCCAGGCCGCCGTCGTCTGGTGCTGCTTTCCGCGATTCGATGGCGACCCGGTTTTTTGCTCGCTCCTTCGCGGTGAATCTCCCCGCGACGGACTCGGCGGGTGCACGATCGAGCTCGAGGGAGCGGTCAGAACCGAGCAACAGTATCTCCCCGACACTCCGATACTCGTCACGCGATTCTACGACGAGAAAGGCGGCGGAGTCGAGATCACGGATTTCTGCCCGCGCTTCGAAAAGGGGGGGGACGGCGGATTGTTCTGTCCGAAGCTGCTCGTCCGTCAAGTGAGACCGATCGGAGGAAGGCCGTACATTCGCGTACGCATCAATCCCGCGGCCGACTATGGATGCACAAAACGCGCGCACACAATCGGCGCCAGCTATATCAGCTACGCTGGCGAGCCAGGGCTTCGGCTCACTACTGACGCTCCGATCGAGGCGATCGCGGGAGGAGCGCTTTTCCAAATCGACCAGACGATTACTCTGATGTTCGGACTCGATGAGCCTGTCGCGGAGCAAGGCGATGTGACGAGCACGGGCATCGGGATGCTCGAACGAACAACGGCGCATTGGCGCGATTGGGTGCGGTCGCTAAAGGCTCCCTCTCAATGGCGGGACGCCGTAGTGCGCGCCGCCATTACGCTGCAATTGAACGTCTACGAGCCGACGGGCGCGATCATCGCGGCGATCACGACCTCTATTCCCGAGGCTCCAAATACTGAGCGCACCTGGGACTACCGCTACTGTTGGCCGCGCGACGCCTGCTTTGTCGTCAACGTTCTCAGTCGCATCGGCGATGTTCGAACCACGGAACGCTATCTGACTTTCCTTTTGGAGGTTGCGGATGCCACAGACGATTCGCATCTCGCCCCGATGTACGGTATCGACGGCGGTCCGATTCCTCGCGAGCACGAGGCTTCGTGTCTTGTCGGCTACCGTGGAATGGGACCGGTTCACATCGGCAACAAGGCCAGTGAACAACAACAGAACGATGTCTACGGGGAAGCGGTTCTCACCGCGGAACCATTGTTCAGTCATTCTCGCGCCAGCTGGGCAGGCGATGAGGCACTACTCGCCCGACTCGAAGTATTCGGTGAGTATGCGGCAAAGCTCTTCGACGTCCCTGATGCCGGGTTGTGGGAGCTACGCGGCTCGGCGCGCGTTCACACGTTCTCGAGCATGATGTGTTGGGTCGCGTGCGACGGGTTAGCCAGCTATGCGCAACGCCTGAAGCTAACGGATCGCGCCGAATACTGGCGCGCGAAGGCAGCGGAAATTCACGACGTCATCTCGAGGCGATCGTGGAACGCCGACCTCAATGCGTTCACAGCAACAATGGAAGGACGCTCACTCGACGCGAGTCTGCTTCTGATGCCGCGCCTCGGTTTCCTCAACGCGGACGACCCGAGGTTCATTGGAACCGTCGGAGCGATCGAGGGACAACTCAAGCAAGAAGACTGCATTTATCGGTACATCGAGCCCGATGACTTCGGACAGCCGGAGAACGCGTTTCTCGTCTGCACCTTCTGGTACATCGAGGCGCTCGCCGCAATGGGAGGTGACCGGCGCGAACAGGCGCGCGCGCTGTTCGAGAAAGTGCTCGCCGCGCGCAACCGGCACGGACTGCTCGCGGAGGATCTCGATCCGCGTACTCTCGAGCAGTGGGGGAATTTTCCGCAGACCTACTGCATGGCAGGCATCGTTGACTGCGCGATTGCACTCGCGGAGTAGGGATCTCGCCGCTGCGCTGGCCCCTCTAGTCCCAAGCGCCGAAACCCCTACGCCGGGGTCCTACCGGAATACGATCCACAGCGCCCCGATCGTTGCCGCGAGGAGAACCGACAATCCGATTTCGATACGTCTCTCCGGTGGACTCACTGCGATTACCTCCGATGGCGCCACAGTCTGGAGGGTCAGGTCCGCAACTCGTTCCACGGCTGGAGGCGGGGTGAGCATACTCACCACTATCAGGATCAAGCTGCACAAAACAAACAGGAGCGCGGCGAAATGAAGAAAATTGATGTCAGCGAACCAGAACCACGGCGAACCACGGGTCAGTTTCGCCTTCCCAAGCTCGAGGAGTAGGCGCGCGAAACCGAGTACGAAGCCTGTCCACAAAGCCGCCAGCGCTCCCCTCCCATTGAGACGTGGACTGAGGATCCCGAGCAGGAAACAGGCTGCGATCGGCGGCGCAATGTAGGCCTGCACGCTCTGCAAGTAGATGTAGAGCTGTGGCGAGACGAACTTCATGAAGGGAATCCAGAGCAAACCAAGTCCTACCAGTATTACCGTCGTTACGCGTCCAACGAACACCAGACGCGCTTCAGTCGCGTTCGGCCGCCATTTGCGGTACACGTCCCACGTAAGCAGCGTCGAGCAGGAGTTGAAAGCCGAAGCGAGCGAGCTCATTAGTGCCGCGAGCATTCCAGCGAGAACAAGGCCCTTGAACCCGATCGGGAGCAGGCGGGTGACCAGTATCGGATAAGCAGAATCCGCTGAGCCGCTTCGAACGTCCTGATACAACGCGGCGGCGATGATACCAGGCAGGACGAAGATGAAAACTGGCAGGATCTTCAGAAACCCGGCTAACAGCGTTCCCCGTCGGGCTTCCTGTACGTTGCGCGCCGCCAGCACGCGCTGCACGATGTGCTGGTCGGTACACCAATACCAGATGCCAAGGATCGGTGCTCCGAAGACGATGCCCGTCCATGGGAAATCCTTGTGATGCATCGGCTTCCACATCGAGAAAAAGTCGGGTGGCACCGCCGCGTGGAGGCCTGACCATCCGCCGACTGCGTGGAGGCCGATGAACATCAGCGTCACCGAGCCCGCGATCAGAACTACGGCCTGCATCACTTCGGTGTAGATGACTGCTCGGAGTCCGCCGAATATCGTGTAAAGTCCGGTAATCACGATGAGGATTGCGGCGCTGGTCCAAAAATCGAAGCCCGTCACCGCCCGCATTACTACGCCGCCGGCGAACAGCGTCACGCTGATCTTCGTGAGGACGTAGCCGATGATCGATACCCAGGTGAAGTATGCGCGTGAAGCGGGGTTGTACCGGCGCTCGAGGAACTCCGGCATCGTGTAGACGCCGCTTCGCAGGTAGAAGGGCACGAACAACCAGCCCAGAAGCAACAGGATGAAGCTCGCGAGCCACTCGAAGTGCCCGACGGCCAGCCCGCTCGCTGCTCCTGTGCCGGCGAGTCCGACCAGATGCTCGCTACCGATGTTGGAAGCGAAGAGGCTCGCTCCTACGGCGAGCCAACCCACATCTCTGCTCGCCAGAAAGAAGTCCGCGCTTACATTCTTCTCGCGGCGCGCGGCCCAGTAGGCGATAGCCGACAGCAGGAGGAAATACGCCGCGATCACGAGGATGTCGACGATGCTGAGGTTGCTCATGGCGTTCGGTCCGTGAGAGAGAAGTGGACGTCCGAGCTGCTTGTCTCCTACCCTCCGCGACCTCTAAGCGGAGACCGCGAAGAATCTGGAGCTTTTCGGCGGTTCGCGCTACGAGAAACAGCCAATTATTTCATCGCTTGACAGTTTGCAGACCCTCCCGCACATTGGCCCGCACCCTGTAGCAGAGGGATGAATGAGCACTCATATCACCCGGCGCGAATTTCTCGCTGCGGGCGCAAGCGTCGGCGCGGCGGGCCTGATAGGGCTCAGACCTCCGAAAATTGGTGTACGCTCACCAGCAAAATTCAAACTCTCCGTAACGCGCTGGCCGTTTCGACAATTCACCGTCGACCAGCTTTGCCAAATGGCGCGCGAGCTCGGCATCGATTCCGTGGAGCTGCTCGAGCCGAACGAGTGGGCGATTCCGAGGAAGTACGGTCTCACGTGCGCGATGGGATACGCGACAGTTCCGAATCCGGAAACGCGCCTCACCCAGGGCTTCAACCGCGTCGAGAATCACGCCTGGCTGATCCCCGCCTACGAGCGAGCGATTCCGCTCGCCGCTGCTGCGCGCGTTCCAAACGTGATCTGCTTTTCAGGAAATCGCGCCGGCCAAAACGATGATGAAGGCCGCGCGATCTGTGCGCGAGGGCTAAGGCCGCTTATTCCGGTAGCGGAGCGGTACGGCGTGACGCTGTGCATGGAATTGCTCAACTCGAAGATCGATCACCCGGATTATCAGTGCGATCATACCGCCTGGGGCGTTGTTCTGGCGAAGCAGATCAACTCGCCGCGATTCAAGCTGCTATACGACATCTACCACATGCAGATCATGGAGGGCGATGTAATCCGCACGGTGAGCGACAATATCAAGTACATCGGCCACTTTCATACGGGCGGAGTGCCGGGCCGCCACGAGATCGACGATACGCAGGAGCTCAATTATCGAGCGGTGATGCTCGCCATCGGCGAGGCGGGGTTCTCGGGCTACGTCGCCCAGGAATTCGTTCCGACTAAAGACCCCCGTACCTCGCTCGCTGACGCCATTCGGATTTGTCGGGTCTAACTCAACTCCGGCGTCACCTCTTCGCCGAACTGACCGGAACCATAACGTGCGCGTACGGCGTGCCGGCCCACATTACCCACGGAGCACCGTTTTGCCGAGCCGTCGGAATTCCCTGTAATGTGCGTTGGTCGGTGACCAACAGCATCACGTGCGGAGGATCGTAGCCCCAGTCGTTCTCGGCAGTCGCTTTCGTTGCAAACGGATCCTTGTTGCTGCCGTAGGCACCGCCGGGCGCGATCATGTAGCCGACCCCCGCGCGCGAAATCCTCGGGGTCGTTTTGCTCATCATGGCGTTCATGAACGACATCCATTGATCGTCCACACACATCGGGTCGTTTCCTTTGGTGGCGGGGAAATTGGGAAGGCAGGTCCAGCCATTACTGCCAGTGCGAAGCGTAGTCATCTGAGCTCCTTCGCTCGCGGGCCAATCCATGATCGTAGCCTTCGAGGAAAGAGAGCGCGGGGCCGCAGTCATCGCGTTGGCAATCTTTTGAGCCTTGCTCGGTTTTGCTTGCGAGTCGGCTCGGATGGCAGGAATGGTCAGGAGCATTGCAAGTCCGACCAGAGTTATGGTGCGGTGCATACACCCTCCACGAAACAGGTTGATGCGTCAATACCGAGTCCGCGGTGACCGCGGTAGCGCCTCGGTGTCAAATAGCCTAATTGACAACTCGTCAGCAATTGCGCCTACCATAGTGAATGTAGCTGTCCTGACGATTACAGCTAGTTGCCTGCCCCGGATTGGTGCCGCCGCCTGATATGTGACGAAAGTGTGACACGTCGTTCGCTAACGAACTGCAGGCTCGAGCGTCTTTACGTTGACACCATTCTCGTGTTTCGATTAGGTTGCATGTGAGACTGTGATTTCAATCTCAATCGAATTCAAGATTAACAATGACGCTCAACGCTCATCGCCTCACTGACAAGATTTTCGGCCCTGCCCGCAATTGCGGGGACGGGACGCGTGGCGCGCGATGGCGAGAGGGTTAACCATACCTGACAACATGCCTAAGATTCGCCCCCGCGTGCCGACTGGATGCGGGGGCGATTCGTTTTTGATCACCGGGACGGGCGCGCCCGATGGTCAAACTTTGAGAGCGCCAATGGAGGATTGATGAGGAAGTATTACCTGCTGGTGAGCGATTTCGATCAGACCCTGAGCTTCAACGATTCAGGGCTCGTCCTAGCCGAGATGCTGGGCATTCCCGATTTCCAGGAGAGAGTCGCCAATCTGTCGCGTCTCAATCTGGTCCAGTCCGGCGCGGAGCTCACCTACTTGCTGCGCCACGATCCTGATTTTCGCCGCGTCCGCGAGGAGGATCTCGTGGAGGTTGGTCGGCAGATCCGGCTCAAGCGCAACATCGCGCTGCTCGCCGAGTTTCTGAAGGACGGGATCGACGGGTTCCGATTCGACTTCTACGTCGTCTCGGCCGCTCCGTGGCTCGTCGTACACTCGGCGCTGCAGGGAATCGTGCCCCCCAATCACATCATCGGCGGACACTTCGAGTTCAGTGCTGAAACCGGCGAAGTGGAATCCATCATTCAGGTGCCGGCAGGTTACGGAAAAGTCGCCGCCGTCGATTCACTGCGTGTCCGGCTCGGCGTTCCAACCGATCGCGTGGTGTACGTCGGCGATGGAAGCTCCGACATTCACGTGATGCTGCACGTCAACCGCGGCGATGGGCTCACCATCGCGGCGTCAGAGGCGAGGCACATCGCGCAGATCGCCCGCCGTACAGTGATCAGCGACGACGCGCTCAGCGTTCTGATTCCGATCCTGGAAGAGATTTGCGGCTACGACCCGAGTCAGATTCGTTTGGCATTCGAGGAGCAGGGACTGCTGATTCAGGAGTGGGACCGGGTCAGGACGGACTGGCTCACCATCCGGGAAGGGTCCACTCTCGCGGTTGAGCCCGCGGCTTAAACTGCAACTGCAACGGCAACTACGCTGCTGCCCGCTGCCCGCTGAACGCCACGCGCTGTCCGCTGCAAACGTCGGGACGTCACCATTGGCGTGAGGCGAGAACGGTTGACTGTGCCTTGACCGGTGCTAATTACGTCTCGACGTTGTTAGGCGGACAGCGGGCAGCGTATGGCGGGCAGCCGGTAGCAGCGTTGTTGCAGTTCCACTAGATACATACCCAAAACTATGATCCATTATCTCGGCTACTTCGCAGGCACCCTGACGGTCGCGTCCTTTCTCCCGCAGGTCATCCGAACATGGAGGAGGCGCCAGACCCGCGACTTGTCCCTTGGCATGTTCGCTCTGCTCGTTACGGCGAGCTCGTTGTGGATCGTCTACGGAATCATCATCGAGGATTGGCCGGTGATCATCACCAACCTCGGAATGGTGGCGCTGAACGGAGCGATCGGCTTCGCCAAGCTTCGATTTGGATGACGCGAAAGCACGTTCTTCTGAGTTGGAGTGGCGGCAAGGACAGCGCGCTCGCGTTACAAGCGTTGCGAGCAGATCCAGACGTTGAAGTTGTCGGACTCCTGACCAGCGTCACGCGCGATTACGAGCGAATCAGTGTCCATGGCGTGAGGAGATCACTGCTCGAGCGCCAGGCGCAGCGGCTGCGACTTCCTCTTTTGACGATCGAGCTTGATCCGGTCACGACGAACGACGTTTACGAGAGTGCTTTTCTTGCTGCCGTCGAGCGCGCAAAACGCGAGCTGCCCGGCCTCGCGGCGATAGCGTTCGGCGATCTCTTTCTGGCTGATGTCCGTGCCTATGGCGAGAGGCTACTCGTTCCTACCGGTCTCGACGCGCTCTTCCCGATCTGGGGTCTCGACACCGCCGAGCTCGCCCGCCGGTTCGTCAAGGAGGGATTCGTCGCGCGGCTGGTGTGCGTTGATACAACACAGCTCGACGGGTCGTTTGCTCATCGCGTGTTCGATGACTCGCTGCTCGCGGAGCTTCCGTCCAGCGTCGATCCCTGCGGTGAGCGCGGAGAGTTCCACACTTTCGTTTCCTACGGCCCCGGGTACGACGGCCCAGTCGGATACAGCGTTGGTGACACTGTGCTGCGGGACGAGCGTTTCGCGTATGGCGACCTGATTCCGGTCGAGGAGACCGGCACGCCTCTGTAATTGCCGTGATCTCGCGCAAAGCGCGCTTCAGGAACTGATCGATTCAGTAGATTTCTCGAATGACGCGCATTGTCTCCTTTTTGCCCGCGGCCACTGAAATCACCTACGCCCTGGGCGCGGGCGCGGATCTCGTCGGTCGGTCTCACGAGTGCGACTATCCGCCGCAGGTGCGTTCGCTACCCGTCGTAAGCAAGCCCGCGCTCCCGCTCGACGGACTTTCCCAGAAAGAGATCGACCAGGCCGTGGCTGCGCGCCTCGCAACGGGAGAAAGTCTTTATCAGGTGGACGAGAAGCTGCTCGAGGAGTTGCACCCCGACCTCGTTCTCACCCAGGACTTGTGTCAGGTTTGCGCGCCGTCCGGTAACGAGCTCAGTCGCGCGCTACGCGAAATGTCCCGACCGCCCGAGGTGCTCTGGCTGACGCCCCGCACCCTCGCAGAAATCGAACAGAACATTGTCGCGATCGGCGAGGCGACTGGCCGGCAGGAAGCCGCGCGGCAACTCGTCGAACAAAACCGGGAGCGTATCCGCAATGTGGTCGCGGCTGTCGGTCAGACTTCTCCCCGACGCGTGTCGTTTCTCGAATGGACAGAGCCACTCTTCTGTGCCGGTCACTGGGTGCCGGAAATGCTTGAAGC
>WNGL01010439.1_pt1 | contig 10712 bp, 5 predicted proteins | sample 5400591 | NCBI WGS metagenome assembly WNGL01 (sample SAMN13153377, study PRJNA577476) | soil metagenome | isolation source: 80 cm soil or saprolite under Garry oak tree replicate 1 | place: USA:California | collected 2016-06-15
AATCTATGAGCTTTCCGTCGAACCCCGGCCGCCGCTCAAGCAGCTTCTGGCCGAGGCGTTTCGCGAAATGCGCCCGAGCGCTCACACGCGCAAGCTCGAGTACATGGATCTGGTAGGAGTGAAGGAATGTACGGACGCGCGTTTCCTGCCTCCCCGCTACCGCGATACGAGCCCGGAAGAACTGGAACAACGCATCGACAGTCTCCGCCGATTCGTCTAGGATTGCGGATTGCCGATTTCGGATTGCGGATTGGGGATTAGAATCCGCAATTCCAATTTGAAGACTTTCGTAGGAAACGACGTTAAAACTCAAAAATTGTAGAATTCTGGACTGCGTATTTCGGTTTTTAAATCCGAAATCCGCAATTTTTCAACGGAGGGCTCCATGGCAGTCTTTGCTCGCATCGGAAGGCTGTTTCGCGGGTTTTTCAGCCTCTTTATCAGCGGGATCGAAGAGCGGAATCCCGAAGCGCTGATGGAAGCCGCGAGGCAGGAATTCCGGGACAAGATGTCCCAATACAATCTGGCTCTGGCCCGCATGGCCGGGATAGCGGAACGCCTGAAAAGCCAGATCAAAAGCAAGGCTCAAAGAGCGCAGGAGCTCGAGCGGCGCGTCCTCGCCAACCACCAGGCGGGAAATATGGAACTGGCGGGGAGCCTGGCCCGCGAGCTGCAGGAGTTGAAGGCGGATCTCGGGACCGACAACCAGGAGTTGCAGGAGACGGAGGAAGCCTATCAGGCGAATTTGCGGCAGGCGAGAGTCGCGCAGAAGGAGTTTGAGGACAAGGTCCGGCGTATGGAAAAGCAGATCTCCCTGGTTAAGATCAAAGAAGCCCAGGCAGAAGCCGCGGCGGCCCTGGGCAACGTAGCCTTCAAAATAGGCGACCTGGGCGATTCCATGAAGGTCGTGGAGGAGGTTCTGGCGAAGCGATACGAGCAATCGGCCGGCAAGGCGCGCGTGGCAAAAGACCTCGTGGATATGGACAAGCTTCACGAGAAAGAGAGCGAGCGCAAGGCCCTGGAACAGGCCGCACTTGCGGAATTCCTGGCCAGCCAAGGGATCCAGGCCGCGCCCGCGGCGGAAAAGGCCCCGGCCGCCAAAGAGATCGGCCCTTCGGAGAAGATCGGTCCCTCCGGTTCCTGACGCGGCGTGTTGCAGGGGCGGACAGACGCACCATGTGAAATTCTCGAACTGGGCGGGCCTCTCTCGACGGTGCAATTAGGAGTGGGAGTCAATTCACGCTGCCGTGAGCTCCTCAGGAGGCTGTGGAGAATTTAATTCGTGTGAATTCCACGAATTTTCACGAAAACTATCGCGCGATTTGGATGTCATCGGTTTGAAATACAATTTTTTCACAGTCTCTCCGGCCGCGCTGCTTGAGTCGCACTTTTAATTGCACCCCAGGTGATTAGATTTCTTGCTGTGCCGCGACGGCTGGTTATATACTCGACCCCCATCACATTTTCAGAGACTGCCACACGTTCTCTTTAAGCGATGAATGCCATGTGGGACCAGAACCACAAAGGAGGTCATCATGACGAAGAGAGCAGACGTCACCCTCGTTTCATTGCTGGCTCTTTGTGCTTGCTTTTCCGCGCCGGCGGCCTATGGTCAGGCCGCCAGCACGGGCGCTATTCAGGGTACCATTGCCGATCCTAGCGGCGCAGCGGTTCCCGGTGTGGAAGTGACCGCAACGAACGTGGCTACAGGAAGGTCCGTGAAAGCGCTCACCAGTGATACGGGTTTTTATTCAATAGAAGCCCTGCTGGCAGGGGTCTATGACATTACGGCCCAATTGTCCGGGTTCAAAACTTCCAAGACTCAGGGCGTCAGGCTTGATCCCGGCCAGCGGCTCGGCTTGAACCTGGCGCTGGAACTGGGCGAGGTGGCCACCGAGGTGACTGTCGCTGCCACCGCTGTAAAGGTGCAAACGGAATCCGGTGAAGTCAGCGGCGTCATTACCGGAGAACACATAGAGAATCTGCTGCTGAACGGCCGGAACTTCTTGGGTCTTGCCTTGCTCATCCCCGGCGTAAACAGCTCTGCCATCACCGGGCGTTCAGTAGGGGGAGGTTCCCTCAATGCGGGGGGCTTGACGGGTGAGACGCCTCTGTCTATCAACGGCTTGGGCCGGGAATTCAGCCTCTACACGATTGACGGCGCATACAACATGAACACCGGCAATAACATTAACATCAATATCACGCCTCCCCTGGACACAATTTCGGAATTCCGGGTTCTTAAGGACAACTATAGCGCCAAATACGGCGTGGCCGGCTCAGCCCAGGTCATGGTCGAATCCAAATCCGGAACCCAGAAGTTCCACGGGGCGGCGTACGAGTTTCTGCGGAACGATAAACTGGACGCCAGTAATTTTTTTGCCGGAATTGATCCCGTAACGCGCGAGAAACGAAGGACGCCTCTCAAGCAAAACAATTTTGGATTCGCTTTCAATGGGCCCTTCTACATACCGGGCGCGTACAACGTGGACAAGAAGAAAACTTTCTTTTTCGTAAATGAGGAGTGGCGCCGGATCCGCAGCGGTTTGACCTTGCGCGGGACCCTGATTCCGGATCCGATGCGCAAAGGAGATTTCAGCCAGAGCCCGACACTCCCTACGGACGGTCTTAAATTTGACGATGTTGCAATCAAGTTCCTTTCGCAGCGCAATCCAGGCGTCAACTGCCTGCCGGCGCCAACCCAGCTCAATCCCGCCTGTTTTGACCAGAATGCGGTCAACCTGATGAACAAGTTCTGGCCCCTGCCCAATGACGCAGCCCCTGGAAGATTCCTCAACTACGTCAATCCCGGGACGGACAAGGTCAATAACCGCAACGATACCTACCGCGTTGATCACTACTTGAGCGAGAAGCTCAGCCTGATGGGCCGCTTCATGTACGAGGTTGTCACCGACGAGCCTCCCGCATTGACCTGGGGCCCCAATCCCGCCAACACGACGAGCCAGCTCATCAAGACGACGGGATACAACGCCGTACTCCGTTTGACGGCCAATATCTCTCCGACGTTTATCAACCAGTTGAGTATGGTCGGTACGCATGACAAGCCGCGTCTGCGCTGGAAAGACGCCGAATTGCCGTCCGACGTTAAAATCAACCTTCCTTTTCCGGGGGCCGATCCGCACAAAAACATCCCGACAATCGGTTTTGCCCAAGGATGGTCAGGGTTGGGTGTCGGCAGTCTACCGGTTACGGCGAGTGACGGTGAGATTACCCTCTCGGACGATTTTACGCTCGTCAGAGGAAGCCATGTTTTTCAGGGCGGTGCGATGTACATCTGGGGCATCAAGCGCCAGAACCTGTTCAGCACCGCCGAAGGATCTTATTTCTTCAGTGGCGTTCACACGGGAGATCCTGTTGCCGATTACCTTTTGGGTCTGAACGCTTCGTTTTTCCAGACCAGCGGAGAACGGCGCGGCTACTTCCATTATCATCAGGTCGAACCCTATTTCCAGGATGACTGGAAGGTAAACCCGCGCCTGACGCTGAACCTGGGATTGCGGTATGTGTATTTCTCTCCGGACACGATGGAGGGCAACGCGTACACGGACTTTGATCCGCAAAAATGGGACGCGAAGAAAGCGCCCGTGGTTCTGCCGGATGGGACATTGAAAACTAACGGGCAAGGGGTCCCCGTAACAGGTGGCGGGCAGCCTGCTGACCTTCTCAACGGAGCCGTGTTTGCGGGCAAGGACGGGGTTCCGGAGGGGATTTACAACGCCTGGAAAAAGGGTTTTGCTCCGCGGTTCGGTTTTGCCCTGGACTTGACCGGCAAGGGCACCACGGTGTTGCGTGGCGGTTATGGGATTGGCTACAGTCGAATTCCTTTTGGTAATTATGCCTCGTTGAACAATCCTCCATTCATCACCTCGGTGACGCTGCTGAATGGCACGTTGACGGATCCCGGAGCCGGTGTAGCGGGTGCGCTGACACCAACCGGCATGAACATCATTGGGCCGCCGAATGCCACGTTTCGGCCCACCATGATTCAGACCTGGAGCCTCACGCTGGAGCGACAGATCAATCCGCGCTCCGTCGCGAGCGTGGGTTACGTGGGCAGTGGCGCGCGCCACGTCAAGGCCAGTCGAGATTTTAACTTCCCGCTTGCGGCGTCCGGACCGTCGGTAGACGACCCGGGCTGCTTGCAGGCTGGCCAGACAATCCCGTCAGGAGGATTTAACTTCGATCCCTGCCTCAACCGCAACCTCGCATCGTCGAACTTCACCCGGCCTTTTGTCGGTTGGGGCGGGTTTGGCAGCAGCCATGGCGCCGGTACCTATTTCGGAACCTCCAACTACCACTCTTTGCAGACCGGATTCCGGTATGCTGCAGGACGGGACCTTTCCTTCAATACCGCCTACACCTGGGGCAAGACTCTGACCGACGTGGCCAATCGAGGATTCGATGGCAGAAACACAGGAAGCGGAGCCCAGGATCCACGCAACTTCAGGGCCGAATACGGGCGGCCCGGATGGGACCGAACACATATCTTCACATTGGGGTACATCTATGAGATTCCGTTCCTGAAGAATCGAACCAACTTCATCGGCCAGGCGTTGGGCCACTGGACGTTTTCCGGAATCACGGTGATCCAGAGCGGCTTTGCCTTCGCTCCCGGCCTTGCCACCACCACAAACGGACTCGCAAGCCGTCCCAACGTGGTTGGAAATGTAGAAGGTCCCAAGACTCTGGAAAACTGGTTTAATAAGGGCGCCTTCGTAGCACCTCCGTTTGGCTTCTTTGGAAATGCCGGGACGGGGCTGATTCAGGGGCCGGGAGAGCAGACCTGGAATATGGCGCTGTTCAAGACGTTCCCGATCCGCGAGGAATTCAAGTTTCAGTTCCGGGTCGAAACGTTCAATATCTGGAACCACGCGAACTTTGACGCCGTCAACACGTCGTTGGGCTCTCCTAACTTTGGCCAGGTAACCAGGGCCATGGAGCCGCGTATTCTGGAGTTTGGATTGCGGCTGACGTTCTGAAACAAAGTCGTCGTTTTCGTGAAATTCGTGGAATTCGTGGCTGTTTTTACTGGCCACGAATTCCACGAATTAATACGAATTAAATTCTTCACAGCTTTTGAGAGACTTAAAGACCCCCCTGAAGATGAAAGGAGGACGGCGTCCATTTCCCGCCTTTTGTGCACTCTTGCTGACCGTCAGCATCCTGGCCGGTTCAAGCAAAAGCGCAGATGAACATTTTCGGCGAGCGAACCAGCTTTTGCGCGAGGGAAAGCTGGCCGAGGCGGAAAGCGCGTATCTGCTCGGACTGAAGATCGATCCGAAGGCTTACCACGCGTACAACAATCTGGGGATGATTTACTTTCAGAACGGGGATTACCGGAGGGCAGCGGAATCCTTTCTGCAAGCGTGTCTGCTGAGACCCGAAGACCCTGAAATCAATTTCAATCTCGGATTGGCGTTTGTCCGATCGGCGGATTACGAACGCGCCATTCCACATCTCAGGCTGGGAGCGGACGTTAAAGAGCATTCCATCGATGCCCACTATCTGCTCGGGATTTGCTATCACGAAAACGGAAACTGGAAGCGCGCGATCGAGGAGCTGGAATTTGCGCTCGCCGGCCGCCCGGAAAACGAGGACATCCTTTATCTGCTGACGATGTCTTACCGGAAAACTGGGGAACCGGAAAAGGGCCTCAAAGCTTTTGAAAAACTTCTTCGGCGCAACCCGGAATCACCGTGGGCCCATAAACTGCTCGGACTCGCACACGACGAATCGGATGAGCCGCGCGAGGCAGAAGACGAATTCAAGAAGGCCATCCGCGCTTCTCCGGAATTGCCGGAGCTGCACTTCGCTCTTGGACATCTGTATTGGAAGAGCGGCCGCTTCAGCGAAGCAGAAGCGCAGTTCCAGGAAGAGATTCGAGTCAACGCCGGCTCCGCGACCGCTTACTACTATTTGGGTGACATCGCCCTGAAGAGGGAACAGAACGAGCAGGCAGTTTCCTCTTTGCGGAAAGCCCTGCTGCTGGACCCCGGCTACGGAGAGGCCTGTCTCGCGTTGGGCCGAGCCCGCGTGAAACTGGGACAATTGGAAGAGGCGCTGGAGCTATTTCGCAAAGGCGTCCGGTTATTGCCGCACAGTGCGGAACCCCGTCTCTGGTTGGGCCGGACGCTGCTGAAGCTCGGGCGGACAGCTGAGGGAGAACAGGAGCTTCGAAGAGTGGGGGAGATGCAGTCAAAGAACCTCGAAGCCGAGAGAGAAAGGCTGAAACCTTCGATTAAATCCCTGCCGGATCCCTGACCAGGAAATCGTCGTAGTGCCTCAGTTATGCGGGCGCCAACAGGTTCCACTGCCCATTTGTCATTTTTCATCGGTCATTTGTCATTGATCGTTCTCGATCGCCCGCGAGGGTAAACCGGGACCGCGCACGCATCATCGCTCCCTCCAGTTACGGTTAAGCCACCAGCCAGAAATGACAAATGACCAATGATCGATGATCAATGACAAATGAGAAAGAGGGAAGGACGTACACTCCCGTTCGCGATCCGACCTCCGAGACCGACGCATTACAAACGGTTGCTACTTCGGCTTGACCAGCTCTTGCCCGGCCCTCGACATCTCCTGCTGTTCGCTGAGTTGACCGGCGCGGAACTTCTCAAAAGCGGCGAAGGCCTTTTCGGCCCTGTCCTTTTCGCCCAGCCGCACATACACTCTTCCCACCTGGTAATACGCTTCCGGCAGATCAGGTCTGGCTTCAATGGCCCTTTCAAGAGGGCCGCGCGCTTCGGAATACCTGCCTTGACGCGCCAGAGCGCGGCCCAACTGGTAGTGCCCGAGTCCATAAGAGGGCGCCAACAACACCGTGCGTCTGAAGGACTCGATCGCCTCAGGCACTCGGTTTAGAGCCAGCAGCGTCATTCCATACAGGCAATGGTAGTGAGGATTCTGAGGTTTCAGTTCCAACGATTTTTTCAACAAGAGCTCCGCCTCCCGGCCTCGGCCCTGCGCGGCTTTGATGATCCCGAGCAAGAAGATGGCGCGATCGAAATTCGGGTCCAGTCTTATCGCGTTGTCGAGAAAGCTCGCAGCCTGGTCGTACTCGTCTGCGATAAAGTAGCTGATCGCGATGCTGTAAGGGATCTCGGGGAAATTCGGGTCGAGTTTGGCGGCTTTTTCAAGCACGGCCACCGCCTTACCCTGTTCTCCGTGTTTCTGGTGAAAGCGGGCCAGGGCGACGTAGCTTGCGGGATTTTGAGGATTCAGTTCAATCGCCTTGCCCAACTCATCAAAAGCCTTTTCCTTTTGACCGGAGAGCAAATAAGCCTGGGCAACCAGACGATGGTATTCAGGACTGGCCGCGGCGCTCCCGGAGATGGAGTTTAAAGCTTCGAGCGCGCGTGTTGCGTCACCCAACTGTATATTAGTGTCGGCTAGTGGCAGAAGAATCGCAGGCTGACCCGGGAGCTGGCGGCTGGCCTTCTCCAGAAATGTCCGGGCCGGTTCGGGCAGATCGTGTGCGAGCAAAACTCTTCCGATGGCCAGACAAACTTCAGGAGCGTCCCGGAATCGGCTGCTGCTCGATTGGGCCTGCTTGAGCGCATCTTCGATCTTGCCCAGGTCAAGATGAGCCCTGATCAAATTCACCGCCAGTTCTGCCGTTTCCGTGCCCGCCTGGCGTGCGCGTTCCAGATAGCGGACGGCTTCCTCAGGCCTCTTCTGGTCCAGCAGAAGAACCCCGAGATTGTACAGCGCCGTTTGCTGCCGCGGCGCCAGTGTCACGGCTTTTTCGAGCGCTCTTATGGCCTCGGGAACCCGATTTTGGCGGCTGTACGTCAGACCCAAATTATAGTGAGCCTGAGCCGAGCCCGGGTCCAGAATCAGCGCCTGGCGGAAGGCCGCCTCGGCGTCGGCGAGTTGATCCAGTTGTAAGCTGGCGAGACCGAGATATACAAATGCCGCCGGGTTGTCTCTTCGCTGAGCGGTGGCCAGCAGGAACTCTTCTTTAGCGGGTTGAAATTTCTGAGCGCGCAGGAATTCAATTCCCCGGTTCAGATGCGTTTTCCAATCTTGCACAGCGGGTGCGCTCTGGCCCGAGCTGACGGAGGGAGCCAGGGAAAACGCAAGGATCAGGAGCAGCCAAGAGCTCATTGGCGTCGATGATACACTCGTTCTTTTGAACGAACAACGCAGTTACGACGACTTGACGGCAATCGTTCAGTGTCTACGCGACGGTTGTGGGAAGCCAAGCTCAAGAAGAATTCAAGCGCTTTATTCACCACGGAGACACGGAGTACCCTGATGCCTCTGTGAAATCTCCGTGCCCTCCGTGGTCGTGAGAAAAAATTCAAAATCCGCGTTTTTCACGCCCGTACGTTGTTGAAAACACTGGGGCGTTTTTGCAATTTCCTATTTTTTCTCCCGACCCGTGTCTCCGTGGTGAAACAAGACGTCATTGCCGCCGCAGGGTCACTGTCTGAATCGCAGCGACGACCTTGTTTGAGCGCGCAGCGCACTCTTTGAGGTGGCCGGATCTGTTAGGACAAAAGTAATGGAGGCCACAGGCCCGCTGGAAACTCGTGGGACCATGGATGGACCTTCCGTTTCATGGGAAGGGCGTCAGTCGCGATCTAAGGATTTTTCGATCCCGAGTGAGCAGCGGTATCTGGTCGATGATGCTGGTCGCGGCAATGATCTCATCCGCAGGGTCCGAGATGAAGTCCAGTTCGGTGCTCTTTCTTGCAATTTCGATGCTAATGGGTATGACCGTCAGTTTGCGCAAACATCGCTTGAACTCAACGCTGTCCAGATCCAAAGTCAGCCGGCCTATTTGGATCAGTTTTGCGAGTTCCCATAGAACGATATCCGATATCGCCAGTTCCTCCGTTACAACCAGGCGGCGTTCTCTCTCACTCAGGTCGCCGTTCAGCAGCGCGACGAGGATGTGCGTGTCGAGATTCAGCATTCCACTTTGCCCCGGTTGAAAAGAGATTGCCTTTAACGACGATCGCGCCCTTCATCGAACCTATGAGACTTTCGTTGCTGCTTACAGTTGCTGGCAGGACGCGGGCGAGCGGCCGCCCCCTTTTTGTGATGAGAATGCCATCGGAGTCGAGTTCTTCCAGAATGCGGAGGCATTTCGCTTTGAATTCGCTGACGCTGATGCGCTTTTCTCTGAGTTTCATGTGGAGGATGATATCGCAAAATTGGTCATTTTCATAGTCAGATGAGTCATAAGGGTGCAATTGGAAGTGCGAGTCAATTCACGCTGCCGTGAATTCTTCAGAGGCTGTGGAGAATTTAATTCGTGTCAATTCGCGGAATTCGTGGCGTTTTCATTGGCCAGGAATTCCACGAATTTCACTAGAACGATCGCTGCTATTTGGATGTCATCGGCTTGAAATACAATCTCTCACAGTCTCTCCGACCGCGCTGTCTTGACTCGCACGTTTGATTGCACCCAGTCAGATGAATCATGAGGGACGAAGACGGGATTCGGCTTCAATCAACATGCTCCTACGGGATTTTGCCCAGGAGTTGATAGATTCGGATCAATGCGGTGTTCATGATTTGTTCGCCGGCGCCCACCGCCGCTGGAGACACCCTGTTGTCGGCGCCGTAGCCCCCTTCCGCAACTGCCTCAATCGTTGGGAAGTACTGGTGGTACCCGTTGCAATAGCCGAAAAAGAAAAGCTGCCGGACCCTTGCCCCCTCTTTCAATCGGAGCGCATGGCTGCTGAAGAACTCGCCGGAAACGCCAACCAGAGCGACATCTCCGTTCAGCAGAGCCACGGTAAGGAGAGGACGAATTCCCCCGGCATACTCGTCGAGGTAGTTGGCCACCAACTCGGGGAAGAAAGCCTTCTCGAACAGAGCGCGTATCAGAGGACTGTTGAAGTCTGTCCGTGAGGGAAACTGAAACCGCTCCTCGCGAACTTCGAGGGCGGGCTTTGCGACGACTTCTGTGGTCAACCCCGAAGCCAGCTTTGCGGCCTGCTCGCCCAGGGCCCGGCCAAATGCCTCATACCCTGTGCCATCATTTGCCGATTGATCGCCCGACGCACCCTGCATGAAGACCACGCTCGCGCCGAGCGCCTGCTCCGCGGCGCGCTTCAGCGCACCCACATAGTCGGCGGAGAATTTCAGCGTGGATTCGGGAACCATGGTGGGGTGCGCGGCGAAGTTCACCAGTAGGGCCAGCGGCTTCCCCGCCAGGTCGTCGAAACGGATCAGGGCGAGGTCGCGATCACGTGGTTTAGGGTCCAGCTTTGTGTGCCGGTTGCGGTTGAAACCTTCCAGCGTCACCGATCCCGTGGCAATCCTCGCGGGAACCGACCTGGCGTTTGCTTCAAGTATCGCTTCGGCGATACCGTCTTCCATCTGCTTGTAGTAGCGCAGCGCCGCGTCAAAGCGCCCCTTGCCTTTTCCCGGCTGATCGCTCAGCTCAAGGACCGGGCCGTGATGCGTATGCGAGCCGGCAATGAAGGAGTAATCGACACCCCCTTCTTCCTTGATCCGGTTGCGAATGTTTTGGAGAGACTTCTCAGCTGGGGCGCGGCCCAGATCCAAACCGACGATCGCAAGCTTCTTGTCTCCGGCCTGGATGACCAGGGCGTCTGCGTAGAGCGGATCGAGGACTCCCTGGGAGAGCGCGTCGTGCCGGGCGCTGTATCCCCACATGGGAACGGGCTCCCGCGGGGTGATGTCCCGTCTGGCCGCTCCGGCCTTGAAGG
>WNGL01012436.1_pt1 | contig 10712 bp, 15 predicted proteins | sample 5400591 | NCBI WGS metagenome assembly WNGL01 (sample SAMN13153377, study PRJNA577476) | soil metagenome | isolation source: 80 cm soil or saprolite under Garry oak tree replicate 1 | place: USA:California | collected 2016-06-15
CACTTCTCTTTTTGCGTACAGCAAGCTTAGACCCCAATTACAGATGTGACCTGATAGGACAGCCACTTCCATTTCTTTAAGCTCTCCAGGAATGCTCCGCTACCACGGAGAGTCAAAAAGCGGCGATTTCACCGTAAGGAGACTACAGTGGCGACTTGCGTAATTTCCGCGACAGCAACCAATGCAATGCCTGGCGAAAACGAACGTAGCCGGGACGATTCTGAACTCAGTCTTGTGCAGCGTGCTCAGCGCGGTGAAGAGCAGGCCTTTGCCACGCTCTTTCAGCTGCACAAAAAGCGGGTGTACTCAGTCTGCCTGCTGATGACCAAAGATGTGGCCGAGGCGGAGGACTTGACCCAAGAGGCGTTTTTGCAGGTCTTCCGCAGTGTCAGCAGTTTCAGAGGTGATGCTGCATTCTCAACCTGGCTTTATCGAGTAGCTGTGAATACAGTGCTGATGAAGCTGCGCCGTCGCAAATCACCCCCCCTGCTTTCTTTGGACGAGCCAGTCAGCTCTGAATCGCCTTCTCTTCGACGCGACTTCGGCCAGCGCGATCCCCATTTGTCCGGCGCTGTTGACCGCATTGCTCTGCGGCGCGCTCTCCGGGAACTCCCTGAAGGTTGCCGGAAGATCTTCGCCCTACACGAGGTCGAGGGTTATCAGCATCACGAGATCGCGCAACTATTGCACTGCTCTATCGGTAACTCAAAATCTCAGCTTCACAAAGCGAAGCTGAAGATGCGCGATTTGTTGTTTCCGAAAAGGAGAAGCGTCCGGAAACGCGCGACGGAGAACATCGAGGAGACAGCCCGCATGAGATCGAAGCTCACGATGCAAGCTAGTTTCCAGGCAAGGGGAGCATAAAGCGTAAAGGCAAGAGTCTTCCCGGCAGAAGGAAGAATGTCTCCCATGGAGAGGGTCATCATTGGGCTGAGTTAGGTGCAATCCTTGTAGTCGGACCCACTGCTGTCCGAATTAGACGCCGAGGCGCCTAACCGCTCCTGAAACCAAAGCACATCATGGCCCCCCGACGTCTGCCCTAAGAGCAGGTTGGCCATCGTGAAGCGTCTTCTGGATAGGTATGCTGTCTAAGTTGTCACTGCCCTAAGAGCAGGTTGGCCATCGTGAAGCGTCTTCTGGATAGGTATGCTGTCTAAGTTGTCACTCTCTCCTTACTCTGGATTTCCCGGTATATTCGAGAAAAGTGGCATTATTCGACAAGGTTGCTGTCCAACTCTAACCGAGCCCTAAAGGCAATTGTTCCAACGCGGGCGTCACCAGCAGCGGTGGTTGAAAAGGATTGTCGATCCAGGTCCACAGGTCTCGGTACACAAACAGTTGCTGCCGTAACAGGGACACAAGGTTCGAGAGCGACCAGCCGAACGTCGCTCTCAGTTGCAGATACTTGATCAGCAACAGGGCAATCAGCGCCGTCCAGATCTGGATTTGCAAAGCATTCTCCGAGGTCCCAATAAAAGTCTTCACCCGCAGGTTCTGCTTCAGCGCCTTGAAAAACAATTCGATTGCCCACCTCTCCTTGTACACGGCAGCCACCGTGGCCGCCGCCAAGCTCAGGTGGTTAGTCAAAAAGACCAACATGGCATCGGTTTTCTCGTCGTAGTACTCCACCCGGCGGAAAAAGCAGTCCACTCCCGCCCGTGCCAGTTTGTAAAAGAAGATGACCTGGTCCCGCTGCACCCCCTTGCGTTGCGGGATTTCGCGTTCTTCCACCACCGCATAATCCGCGTTGTCCTTTAACCGGGTCACAAAATATACGTTCTCTTCGCTGAGTCTCGCGAACCACTCGTAATCGGTATAGCCGCGGTCGATGGCCAGAATGGTCCCGGGCGCGAAATGCAACTGCCGCGCCACTTGCACTTCATGCTGCTTGCCCTCGGTCACCACCGCAAAGCTCGGCAAATGCCCGTCGTGGTCCAACAACAAATGCAATTTCACCGCCCCTTTCGTGCGCCGAAACTGCGCCCAATCAAACGCCGACACGCACAGGGCAATCACGGTGGCGTCCAAACTCAAGAGCCGGTTTTTGAAACGGAACTTCCGCTTCTTCTTTCCGGGTGCGCTGGCCACCACCTGCTGGCACTTCTCCAGCAGTTGCTGAAACACCGTCTGGTACAGCTGCCAGGGTCGGTGTTCGTTGGCATAGCCCAAGGTCGACCGCGCTGGTGCTGCCGGTAATCCCAAATGCTTCAATTTTCCCTCACTGGCGGCAAGACCCCCACATATTTCACGCAGCGATTGCGCATGTCCCAGCTGACAAAACAACATGGCCACGAACTGTCCCCAGCAGGTGAAACCCCGGGCATGGCGCTCGGCTTTGTGTTTGCGCACCGCCGATTCAAATTCCAAACGAGAAAAAAGCTGCAACATCTGCGAGAATATGCTGCATACTCGATTCACAGCTGAGCCTCCTGAGTTTGTGATTGGTTCTGGCGAGAACTCAATCTCAAAATTATCAGAAGCTCAGCTTTTTTCGTGTTAGTTCTCGGATTCACAATTTGGACAAGAGTGAGTCGGACCACAGAATTCCACGCTTCGCCACGCGAGCTCTGACCGGCCGGGTTCCGAGTTGAGCCCCGATGCCGATCAGGCGCTGTGGTGGAAGGTTCGCTGGCCTGTGTGGAGATTCTAGGTCGATCGGTCTTGGAACGTACGATTGAGCGTCTGTGCCGCATGGGCGTTCAAATTATTTCTGTGGTGATGGATGAAGCATCATCGAATTTAAATTCGACTTTTCGTCGCCCATTGAACAATGGAACAATGTAAGGCTCCGCATCACAGATGAGCCTTGGTCCGCGGCGGCTCAAATGCTAGCCGAGTATGCGGAGAGGGGCATCGAAACCGCCTTTGTCGCCGGGCTTGGAGGTTACGTGGAGTTTGATGCCGAGGAGATGTTGCAGTTTCATCGGCAAGAGCGGCAAGCCAGCACGCGCGCCTTCAATGAGCGAGGGGCTCTGGACTTTTGGGTGATAAAACGGCGGGTAATTTCGACTGTGCCGGCGACCCGCTCAGCCGCTTATCCGCTGTGTGGGTACGTGAACCCGCTGGCTCGTGCCAGGGATCTACGCCGCCTGGTGGTTGATGCGCTTCAGGGACGTTGTCAGCTTTCACCGAAGGGCAGGGAGATTAAGCCGCGGGTTTGGGTTGACGATGGAGCCCAGTTGCATCGTCGCGCGCGTGTGGTCGCTCCCGCCTACATCGGCCGGGCTTCGAGCGTTCGTGAGGATACTTTGATCACGCGCTTCAGCAATGTAGAGAGTTTTTGTGAGGTGGATTACGGGACCGCGATTGAGGATAGTTCGGTTCTGTCGAACAGTTACGTGGGCATCTGGCTGGATGTGTCTCACGCGGTCGTCTGCGGAAGCAAACTGTTGAACCTCAGCCGCAATGCGACGCTTAACCTCGCTGATTGCGAGCATGCTCAGAAGAAATATTGCGCTTCGCAAAGATACAAGTCGCGAGACTGGTGGAAGTTGCCGGGGGCCGCTTCTTTGGATCATTGAGTCAGCGATCAGAAATGGTTAATCGATGACCGGTATTCATTTTCCCCGTCTCCGTACGTTAGCCACGATCGGGAGGTCTTTGGGAGGGCTTGTCCACCTATCTCTGCATGGTGTCCGATTACGTGTGGTATCGGGGGACGCAAATTTCCTTGCCATCGGCTGTGACCATGGCAGCGCGATTCGGCAGCGATCAAGTTAGTTTCAGCAAAAAATTCCTGCGAATTCCCATCTTGCCGCACTCTGTCAGCCTTTATGCCACAGAACTGAAACGGTTGATGTTGAACGGGGAACTGCGGAACACTCTGCGTCTGAGCATGCTGCCTTGCCTGGCCACGGCAGCTGCGTTGGAATTCAAGATAACGGGCAGTGATAAAGGGATCTGGTGACGCAGACGAGCGTTCCAGAGAGCAGGGCGACTGGGGTGAAGGTGGGCTATCTTTACTGTTTCGGCTCCGCTACAGGGTTTACTGGATTGAAAACCCAGATTGGGGCATCCTAACCTAGAATGAACGGGACTGTCCGAGATTTTCTCGCGAAGCACAAGTCGCAGAATGCGATCAAGGAGTTTCGCTTGGTTCGGATACTGGTTGTGGACGACAATCCGGCAGTGCGAAGTTACCTCCGCTCGATCCTTGAGCAGCAGACGGCGTGGCAGGTGTGCGACGAGGCCCGGACGGGCGCGGAGGCGATCCATAGGGTACAAAACGCTCCCCCGGACGTCATCCTGCTTGACTTCCAGATGCCAGACCTAAACGGACTCGACGTCGCGCAGCAAATTTCCCAGCTCTTCCCTCAGATTCCCATCTTAATGGTTACCATTCACCTCTCAAACCAGCTGGCTGAAGCGGCGCGTAAGGCCGGAATCCGGGGAGCTTGCGCCAAGCAGGACGTAGGCTCGATTGTGCAAGCCGTGGATGTCCTGCTCAACCACGGAACTTATTTCCCTGCAATGAGTTCCGTCGATTAGGCTGCAACACCTTTTTGCGGTCCACCGGTTTCCCCTAAAATACAGGATTCGCTGTATTCGGACAGGAAATACAACATGCTAGCTTCAAATCCGGGGCTTAGAGCTTGCCATTTCGTCTAGGTGTGGGTCAGAGTCTCTGTTAGGGTGGTGAAGAAGCTATAGCTGCTATGGCGAATGTCTATTCATTCAGCCTTCCCGGACGCTGAACAAACACGGATCATGACCGTTCGCATACTACTGGTGGATGACCATCCTATTGTGAGACAAGGCCTTAGGACCTTGTTGGAAGGGCGTCCCGGCTGGGAAGTAATCGGGGAAGCCTCCGACGGGCTCGAAGCCGTTGATAAAGTGAACGAGCTCAATCCTGATGTCATGGTGCTCGACGTAACTATGCCCAGGATGAATGGTTTGGAAGCGTGCCGAATGATCCGGCAAAAGGCGCCTGAGCTTGAGATTCTGTTTGTCACGCAGCACGATTCACCGCAGATGATGCGGGAAGCACTGGATGCGGGAGCGCGCGGCTATGTCGTGAAGTCCCACGCGGCGCGCGACTTGCTGGAGGCAGTCGAGGCCGTCAGTCAACACCGAGTTTTTACGGCGCTGCACCGCCGGGACTCTGTCAATTCATGTTAAGTCAACTTGCCGAAGATACGAGAAATCCCAGGGGTGACATTATGAAGCTAAGAATCTTGCTGGCCGATGATCATGAAATTGTGCGGCGCGGTTTGTGCGCGCTGCTGCAGAAACATGAAGGATGGGAAGTTGTCGGGGAAGCGACGGACGGTCGCGAAGCCGTGGAAAAAGCAAAGCAGTTGAAGCCGGACGTTGTCATCCTCGACGTCGGCATGCCCAACCTCAATGGCTTGGATGCGACTCGGCAGCTGCTGCAATATGATCCCAACTTCAAAGTGATCGTTCTTACCATTACCGACTCAGATCAGGTCATTCGTGAAGCCTTGGACGCGGGCGCCCGCGGGTTCGTGCTGAAATCAGACGCAGCTCGCGACTTGGTTTCCGCGGTTGATGCCTTGCAGCACAAACGGATGTTCTTCACGCCGCGAGTGAACGACTTAGTGCTGGCGGGTTTTCTGGACAAAGGCCATGTGATGTCCAAAAGTGAACCGCCGAGCTTGCCGACCTTGACCGCGCGCGAACGCGAAATTACTCAACTGCTGGCTGAAGGCAAGAGCTCGAAGGAAGTGGCGTCCCTACTGAACCTCAGCACCAAGACCGTGGAAACGCATCGCAGCAACATCATGCGCAAACTGAGTTTTCATTCGATCCGCGATCTGGTGGTGTACGCCATCAAGAACAACATTATCCAAATCGAAATGCCGCCGCAGATCAAGACTCCCCCCACGGGCAGTCCAGCCGCGTAGTCCTCCGGTGTTGTCTCCTGGAGACTGTCAGCGGGCGGTTTCTGCGCCGTAGTATCCGCTCCGAGTGCGGACTGTAAGGCGCCCGTATCCTGGGGCGCGCGCCTCTACCATGACCGATTGGAATTCCGGTTTCGTATTCTGATTGTGGGGCTTGTATGCAAGGGTGTATTGGCCGCGGATATCGTGAGCCACGGTGCGAGGGATCGAGTCCCCCTCATCCAGGCTTTGCGGGAAAACCGCCACCCCGCCCGACCCATCAGCCAGTCTTTGCAGAGCCTCATGGATCGGATCGCGCAAATCCCCGCCCATGAGACCGACTGCATAAAGAGTTGGGCCGTTGCCTTGTTGCAACCGGCGCGCCGCCTCTTCGAGAGTTTCCTGGCTCATGTTGTCTTGCCCATCGGTAATCACCAGCAGAACTTTTCTTATCTAGCTCGCCGCGGATTGTTTTTCAAATGGACGGCGGAGGCAACTATCGCGTCGTAGAGCGCTGTACTACCCTGCATGGACACTTGGTGCAGTGCCCGCTCCAGTAATCCGGGGTCAGAAGTAAAGTCCTGGTCCAGGTAGTAATTCTGGCTGAAGTTGACTACGAAGATTTCATCGCGTGGATTGCTGGCGCGAATCAAATTCAAAACTGCCTGGTTGACTTTATCGCGCTTGTCTCGCATGGAACCGGAGTTATCGATCACAATTCCCATGGCTACCGGGACATCTTCCCTTCGAAATGAAGTAATGGCCTGCGGCGCCCCATTCTCGAACACGGAGAAAGCGCCCCGATCGAGGTAGGGGACAAGATGACGCCTCTCATCGACCACGGTTGCTTGTAGCACTATCTCTTGCACCTGCTTTTTGAACACGAACCTGCCGGGATCATTGCTCGCGCATTATGCTGACCCGCAGGCTCTTGGCCGGCGGGTTCCTGGGTGGTGGCGTCGGGCGGCGCGGCATTGCCGTTACCGGGCAGCCTCTGGGCATGGGGAGCAGATCCTTCGGGCGCTGTCGACCCAGGGGCCGAAGGATTAGCTTGAGCTGTCGCTCCCAGTGTGAATGCCAGAACAAAGACAGCGACGATGTAGATGTAGTACTGAGCGGAATCGCTGTGATCGAACTGAGCCCATGAAAAATGCTCCCCCATCCGACATGTTTAGATGCCACTTTGCGCCCCGACGCGAACCCCTGAAGGCGCTTGATTTCTGAGAATAAAGTGTTTGTACCGCGTTGTAATCAAACGCGCAACTGCAGGAAACACCTGAGGACTAAATTGAATGACGGCCGGGTGCCTAATGGAAAAATGCGGAAGGGTAAATTCCGAGAATCTGCCCCTCCATCGAATGCCGAGCAGGGCGTCAAGATGAGGTCCCCTCTTTCCCCTTGCACCAAATTGAGAAAATCTTTGAAGCCCCGCCGCTACTGTTTGCGAGAGCCGCTGCGTAGATTGGCACAACAAAACTGGAAAAACTTACACCCTTTACCTTACAGCGCGCACCTAAGCAACGGCACCTCAAGCATAAGAATTTGGCAATCTCGGTGCTTTTAAGCTTCGTTGCCGGCAAGTGTTTGAAATACTGGCTTCTTGCCGCTGATCAATGGGAGCCAATAACGGAACGGTTTCATAGCGCGGGCCTGAGAGCGCAAGATTGCGGCTCCCGGGTTACGAGGTGAAGCATGAGCGGACTTCGAATCCTGATTGCTGACGACCACGAAGTCGCGAGACAAGGAATCCGGGCTTTACTGGAGAGTCATCCTGGGTGGGAAGTATGCGCCGAGGCCAAGGACGGACGTGAAGCCGTCGAGCTTGCCAACAACTCCAAGCCAGATATCGCTCTGCTCGACATTGGAATGCCCAATTTGAACGGCCTGGACGCGGCACGACAGATTCTAGCAATGTCGCCGGCGATCAGGATTCTGATTCTAACTATGCACGACGCCGAGCAAGTGGTGCGCGAAGTCTTGGCAGCCGGGGCACGCGGTTTTGTACTCAAATCAGACGCAGCGCGAGATCTGGTCGCCGCTGTCGACGCTTTGCAGCATCGGAGAACGTTCTTCACGACCAGGGTGACACAAATGGTATTGAACGGGTACCTGCATCAGGAAAAAGAGGGCCAGCCCTCGGTAAAAGCCGTTTTGACCCCGCGAGAGCGGGAAGTGATTCAACTCCTCGCCGAAGGCAAGACCAGCAAGGAAGTAGCAGTCGCCCTCAAGCTCAGCGTGAAGACTGCAGAGACCCACCGGACAAATCTCATGCGGAAACTTGACCTGCACTCGGTTGCGGATCTAACGCTGTATGCCATACGAAACGGGATCGTTCAGATTTTCTGACTTGCCGTCCGCCGGCAGGGCTGCGTCGAATTCATTCGCAGGGGAATAGGTTGTCGGCGATTTCTACAGCCTTTTCCCGATACTTCTTCCCTGGAATAATGCCTTACTTTTAGATCGATAGGGATGCACATCGCAAAAACGGCGTCGGCGCACCTAACGAGGAGATAAATCTGATTCTCGAAGAAAGACGCGTGCCGGGCGAAGATCGTGCCGTCGTCCGGCACCCGAGTCTATTGCCTGACAAAGCAGCGCAAACTTAGTAAGAGGAGAGGTGTGATGAATGAAGATCAGGTAAGAGGCAAGGTTAAGGACGTAGCCGGAAGGATTGAACGTCAAGCCGGGGAGTGGACGGGGGACGAGAAAAAGGGAGTGCACGGAACCATGAAAACAGGCGGAAGGCAAGATTCAGAACGCCTGGGGCAATGTCAAAGACGCCGGCAAAAAGACAGTCGACAAAGCGAAAGCTCCGTCCAAGAGCCCCCAGCGAAGTCAGCAGGTCGACGATGAGGATACTGCGTCCTCTCGTCGCCGAGCGCGCTGAGAGGTAATCGGAGGTCAGCGTGACAGGGTTAGGGGATTTTCTGGGATCGTTGCAGAAATACCTGCATTGCCCGAGTACAAAGCCTGAGCTAGTTTGTTCCATTAAGTGTGTTTTCCAGCACTGCCCCAAGCAGGGTGTGCGGCGAGGAAAAGTCGCCATGCACCCTGCTTTTCTTTCGCTTGTAGGGAAAAGCAACCCAGGTGCTTAATTATTTGACGATGAACTCCCGGGCATGAAGAAGGACCGCCGCCGGGCAGGCTGAAAGCAGAGGCCTAAAGAATAAGATCGTCCTCTACCCGCGGCGGAGGGTTCGTCCCCGGGGAGGGTTTGCTCAGCAGATCGCAGCCCAGCGCCACGACGGCGATCAGCATGAATAGGTGGATCATCCCGGTCAGGTGCACGCTGAGTCCCAGTATCCAAAAAAGAAGCAGAAACGAGGCGAGTGTTCGAGTCATGGAAAAGCCTCCCTTAGCGCGCTGAAAATGGTGAAAGCTTCCACAGTTGAGCCAAGGCCTGAGCCGCATCTGATACCGCACGCTTTTCCCTGCCGTCGTGACAATTCAATGCGGCAGCCTGACGGTGGCGCCGCAGGATAGGGAGGCGGCGTCTGATTAGATCTGGCTGGTGAATTTCCACCACGGCCGTTTCAAAGACCTGCCGCAAATCCTCGGCAGACGAAGCGTTTTGATGTGAATTATTTCTAGTGGCCATCGAATCGAGCTCACTTTCTTAATTCTGACTGGTAGCACTTTAGAACGTGAATCCACTGACTGGAATACAGGAATGTGCCAGTCTTGCGAGCGGCCTTTCCGTATCCACTCGCACCGCACCCTGTAAGATTCGGTCCAGATGGCGCTTGCGCGAACCTGCGGCCCCCGCACTGCCCATCCCGTGGTATGCGAGTACAGGATTTCCCCGATAGCTTTCTATATTTGGCGTACGCGCGGCCCCTGAAATTGTGTAGAAGCTGTGAAGAATGTGAAAAAGTCGCAGAGAATTGGCCGGAGTACTACCGGAGTAATCATGGTCCGGACGGGCCCTTTTACGATCGGATATCGCGAAAAAAGGGGTGGATTTTTATGGCTAACGCCCGCCAAAAATTAGCCCGCGCGCGAGTTCAGGCGGCGGCTGAATCCAGTCCGGGCAATTCTGCAGGGCTCGTAAGATCCGACGCGTGAGTCCAGGAACCGATTACGTGGTTTTGGGATGAGCCGGCTGCGCATCCGGCTTATTTCGATGTATTGAGGACTAGGACCGTGGCAATGGGGTCGAGTGCCTTAGTGGGCAGTTGCACGTCCACGCTGTCGCCGCTCTGTATCAGCTTCAGAGGCTTGTGAGTGGAGTCGGCGAGTAGGTAAGCGCTGGTGACCTTGTGGGGTGGTTGGACGAGGTGGAAGGAGCCGCTGCCAGGCCAAGCAAAGATCTCAATATAAATCTTGTCGGCCTTGGTGGTGGAGCGCCAGTTCCATGAAGGGATGAACTTGGGGTTGCCCTTCTTGTCCTTCTCTGTGGGGCTGAACGCGCCAGCTTCAGGGCCGAAAAGCGTTGGCTTGCTGTCATAGATGGCTTCGCCGTTGACGGCCAACCACTGGCCCATCTGATGGAGGCGTTCGGCCTCGGCAGCCGGGACAACGCCTTTGGAGTCCGGGCCGATGTTGAGAAGATAGTTGCCGCCCTTGCTGGCGATATCGATGAGATTGCGCAGCAGGGTCTCGACGGACTTGAAGTTGGTGTCGTAGGACTTGTAACCCCAAGTGTCGTTGATGGTCATGCAGGACTCCCAGTCGCGGCCCGGGAAGCCTTGGGGAGGGATGTACTGCTCGGGAGTTTCAGTGTCGCCCTGGTAGGTTCCGCCGAGACGGTTGTTAGATGAGATTGGGGTGCTGGTTCAGCAGGGTGACGATCTCCGCTGCGCGGTCCCGGGTCATGTTGGCAGTGGGAGTATCGAACCAGACAACGACTGGAAACTCCGTATATTGGGT
>WNGL01031660.1_pt1 | contig 10712 bp, 9 predicted proteins | sample 5400591 | NCBI WGS metagenome assembly WNGL01 (sample SAMN13153377, study PRJNA577476) | soil metagenome | isolation source: 80 cm soil or saprolite under Garry oak tree replicate 1 | place: USA:California | collected 2016-06-15
CAGGTTCCCTACTACTCGTACTCTATCGCCAACTACAAATGCTCGTGAACTCATACTAATGCTCCTTTGCTAACTATCATAGAAGGAATGCTGCTTGTCATACAGAGTATGGGCGAACCTTAGGTAATGATACCACTCTATTGGCTACCTGGTATATCTGTTAAGAAATGAAGCGGAAAAGCCTCGTTCTCATGGCTCTGGCTGATCCATTTCCGGCTGGGATAGGTGATTCAAACGGAAAAAGCGACGAGGAGTTTGATGTTCACATTGAGAATGCTCACGAGTTGCAATTCCTAGTAGGAAGCAGGTAGTTCCAGAGATTTAGCCCATCAAGTGTTTGATGTTGACCCATTTTATGGTAACATTACAACTAAAGGTAGGAGGAAAATTAGTCTATGCTTGGAATGAAAAACTACACAAAAAAATATATAGATGAATGTCGCTCAAAAGTTGACGTAGGGCTTTCCGCTTATGAGAAGCTAGTTGCAGCAGCTAAAAGTCATCCTGCGAGTGTTAGAGCGCTTGAAACTTTTGAAGCTACATTCTTCAACAACATGGTTCTCATGCTTGATTACTTCTTTGTTCATAGACTGAGTGGAATTGATGGAAAAGATGGCAATCCGCTGAATGAAGTCAAGATCCTGTGTAATTCTATGCTGAACAACAATAACATCATGACCGCCGATAATGTCGGCAAGATTGCCGCGTTCGCTGGCCTTAACTCAATCAAACTAGATCCAACTAAGTCAGTTTTAAAATATCGAGCCGGAGATGAAATTAAATTGAATGAGGCAGATTTTTTGCTCCTATCCAAGGCTTTCTTTGCTGAAATTCAAAGCAAATATTTGTAAACTGACCTGTGCTGGCTACTTAGCATATCCGTTCCACTATCGGGAAAAAATCGTTGTAGAGAAAGGTATTGCCAACTATCCAATAGAGAGATGGCAAAGAGAAGGAAAGGGTAAAGCTATCTTCGACGCTTCTTTTTGGGACAGATATGCTAAGTAGCCAGCACAGCCATGTGTGAAACGATCTGGGAAGTCGTTGGAGGAGAGAGAAAGTGACGCCCATTCTCGCCACGAAACTGTATATCCCTCGGCTTCGGCCGAACGTGGTCAGCCGCCCCCGCCTGCTTGAGCTGCTGAACGAGGGTCTGCACCGCAAACTGACCCTCATCGCTGCCCCCGCTGGCTTTGGGAAAACCACGCTGGTCAGTGAATGGGTCGAGGGAATCGAGCGACCGACCGCCTGGCTGTCGCTGGACGAAGGAGATAACGACCCCACACGCTTTCTGACGTACCTCGCCGCTGCTTCGCAAACGATTGCGCCGAATATTGGAGAAGGGGTGTTGGGTGTGCTTCAATCAAGTCAGCCACCGCCACCCGAAGCGATGCTGACGGCCCTGCTCAACGAGATCACCACGCTCCCGGACCATTTCGTCCTCGTCCTTGATGACTACCACGTGATTGATGCCAAACCGGTTGACCAGGCCCTCACGTATCTCGTCGAGCACCTGCCGCCGCAGATGCACCTGGTCATTGCCACCCGCGAAGATCCACAGCTCCCCCTGGCTCGGTTACGCGCCCGGGGCCACTTGATCGAACTGCGCGCCGCCGACTTGCGTTTTACCGCCTCCGAAGCCGCCGCATTTCTCAACCAGGTGATGGGTCTCAGTCTCTCGGCGGCAGACATCGCGCGACTTTCAGACCGCACCGAAGGCTGGATTGCTGGCCTGCAATTAGCCGCGCTTTCCATGCAGGGCCATCAGGATGTTCCCGGGTTCATCCGGGCATTCGCGGGAGACCACCGCTACATCCTGGACTATCTGGTCGAAGAGGTCCTGCAGCGTCAACCCGCACCTGTGCGCAGCTTCTTACTCCAGACCGCCATTCTCGACCGGTTGCATGGCCCGCTGTGCGATGCCGTCACCGGCCAGGCGGAAGGCAACGCGCGGTTGGAGGCCCTGGAGCGCGGCAACTTCTTTGTCGTTCCGTTGGATGACAAGCGCCACTGGTATCGCTATCACCATCTCTTTGCCGAAGTGCTCTCTGCGCATTTGATGGCGGAGCAGCCCGATCAGGTATCTGCTCTGCACCGGCGCGCGAGCGAGTGGTATGAGCAGCATGGTTCGGCGGCCGATGCGATCCGCCACGCGCTGGCCGCCGCGGATTTCGCGCGAGCGGCGGACCTGGTCGAACTGGCATGGCCAGGCATGCGCCGGAGTCGACAGGAGGCCACCTTGCTTGGCTGGCTGAAGGCGCTCCCCGACGAGTTGCTCCGCTGCAGGCCCGTGCTCGGCGTTGCGTATGCCCATGTGTTACTGGCGAGCGGCGAGCGTGAGGGTGTTGAGGAGCGACTGCGGGGCGCCGAACGGTGGCTGGACACGACGGCAGAGATGCGTGGGCGACCAGACGCCCCAGCGGCTGCGATGGTCGTCGTGGACGAAGAGGAGTTTCGCCGTCTCCCGGGTACGATCGCGATTGCCCGTGCCGGACTGGCCCTGGCTCGGGGTGATGTGCCAGGGACCGTGACATATGCCCGGCGCGCGCTCGACCTCGCACCGGAGGACGACCATCTGACGCGCGGAGGGGCAGCGGGGTTCCTGGGACTCGCATATTGGACGAGCGGAGATCTCGAGGCAGCGCACCGCTCGTATGCCGATGGTATGGCGAGTCTGCAAAAGGCCGGGAACATCTCTGACGCAATCAATGGCGCAATCGCCCTGGCTGCTATACGGATGGCGCAAGGTCGTCTGCGCGAGGCAATGCGTACCTATGAGCGGGGATTGCAGCTAGCGACGGAGCAGGGCGAGCCTGTCCTGCGGGGTACGGCAGATATGTACGTGGGTAGGAGTGAACTCCACCGTGAGAGTGACGATCTGCATGCTGCCACGCAGCACCTCCTGAGAAGCAAGGAGCTGGGTGAGCACACCGGGTTCCCGCAAAACCGGTATCGCTGGCGCGTCGCAATGGCTCGCATACGGGAGGCCCAAGGCGATCTGGACGGCGCGCTCGACCTGCTCGACGAGGCAGAGCGTCTGTACATGAGTGACTTTTCCCCCAATGTGCGTCCTATCGCGGCGCTCGTGACACGGGTGTGGGTCGCGCAGGGGAGGTTAGGTGAAGCGCTCGACTGGGCGCGTGAGCGTGGCCTCTCCGTTTCGGACGACCTGAGCTACCTGCGCGAGTTCGAGCACATCACCCTGGCCAGGGTGCTCCTGGCCCGGTATACGAGCGACCGTACAGAACACTCCATGCTTGAGGCAATGGGACTCCTGGAGCGCCTCCTGCAAGCAGCGGAAGAAGGGGAGAGGACGGGAAGCATCATCGAAATCCTGGTGCTGCAGGCACTTGCCCACCAGACGCAAGGCGACATCCCAGCTGCTCTCGTGCTACTGGAACGCGCCCTGACGCTGGCTGAGCCGGAGGGCTACGTCCGAATGTTTGTGGACGAAGGCCCACCCATGGCGGTCCTGCTGGAAGAGGCCGCCAAACACGGGATCGCCCCGCACTATGTCCGTCACCTCCTGACAGCCTTGGGCTCAACTTCAGACAGAACGCCCGTCAAACAGGGTTTGATCGAGCCCCTCTCGGAACGTGAGCTTGAAGTGCTTCGGCTGCTCGGAACCGGCTTGAACGGCCCAGAAATTGCCCGCGAACTCGTGGTGTCCCTGAACACCATGCGTACCCACACCAAAAACATTTACAGCAAGCTCGGGGTGAACAACCGTCGGGCAGCGGTCCGCCGGGCTGAGGAACTCGATTTGTTCTAACGAACGCGGCCCCACCAACCCCGGCCACGGCCGGGTTTGTAGAATCACGTGCCGGGGCTTTTTTCTCCCTCACAGCCTCCCGATTCACAAATCACCACATCAATCACCACATGTGGCGATGCCTTCTCACCACATTCTCGTGTATCTTCTGATCAGAAGAAAAGAACGCCTGCAACGACGCGGAGATTCATCTAGATGAGGAAAGGCACGAGGCGCAGAATGAGTGCAATACACGCATCGTTTGAGGATCATCACGAGCCTGAACGTTACGAGATTCGCATCAAGGGACACCTTGATGACAGGTGGGCCGCTTGGTTTGGGGGTTTGACCCTTACACGAGAAGACAACGGCGAGACGCTGTTAACCGGCCAGGTGGTCGATCAGGCCGCGTTGCATGGCTTGCTCAGAAAAGTGCGTGATTTAGGGATGCCCTTACTCTCGGTAACCCGCGTCAGACCCGGCCAGACCAATGCGTAAGGTGTCAAACACGGAGTTGAGCCAAGCTGCTTAGAAAGGAGGTCTGCCCTTGATACATTTCTCGCCTTTTTCACACCCTAGGAACAGGATCGGCGACCACAGTTCTCTGCACGTTCAATTGCATTGAGCGTGTCAGTATCAGAAAGAATCAGACAGGAGAAAAAACAATGGCTACTAACGAACGAATGAGTTCTGTCAAGCAGACCGCAACAATGAAAGGAGACAAACACATGAACACCGATGGGCAGACTGCCACCATTGTGGCCTCACCGAAGCGTACCAAGCGCATCGTCGGTGCAAGCCAGCGCAGGGCAGAAATCGTGATTGCGGCCCTTTTCGTGCTGAACGCGGCCACCAGTATCACCGCGGCTTTCGTCCTGGATCCGATGCTGAACGCCCCCAACTATCTGGCCTGGATTTTTCCCAACAAGGCAGTAGTCGTATTGGATACCCTGATGTGGTCGTTCAACAACATTGGGATTGTCTTCATCGCGGTGTTTGCGCTTCCCTTGCTCAGAAAACTCGATGAAGCCCTGGCGGTCGGGTACCTGGCTACCCGGATCATCGAGGGCACCATCATGATGGTCGGCATCGTCGCTACGTTGCTTCTGATCCCGTTGAGCCAGGAGTTCCTCAAGGCTGGTGCACCCCAGAACTCGTGGTTTCTGACTCTTGGCGACGTTCTCAAGCAGGCGAAATACCTAGGCCTGTCCGAAGTTTCTTTACTGATGCTCGGGCTGGGTGGATGTCTCTTTACCTGGATGTTGTTCCGGTACCGACTCGTTCCACGGTTTATCGCTGTGGTTGGTTTGATCGGCTACGCCCTGGTGTTTCTCTATAGCATTGTCGGCTGGTTCGGTCTTATCGACCTTACACCGGGTGCCTCAGGGCCAGTGGGGGTCCTTGCCCTTCCCGTCGCCGTGTTCGAGATCATCCTTCTCCCCTTCTGGTTGTTGTTCAGGGGCTTCAAGATACCGGAAGCACCCGAGCATCCCGCCGCGGAGTGAACGCCGGACGCTGAAGCCTGAGGCGACTCGCCGCAGTTGCGATGAGCCGCCAGTTCAGCAGATCAGCACACATCGATCGTCCGCTGTCAGGAGGGCCTCAGGCCGACAAGCTAGATGCCGCTTGTCGGCCTGGCCACCGGAGAAATGGGATGCGCATGCATCATTGGGAGCGGCATCAAGCGAGCAGCCAATCCGTTCGGTTCCGTTTGTGAGCCTTCTCGCAGCATACTCACGTCGTATTGGAAATGGTGCTGGACAGGAAAAGTGACCTGGCAGCGTGAGAAAGAGGAGAATCGTTATGACACAGACCGATCCAGAGACCACACGAGGAGACCAGTTTCAAGGAGACCGTGAAGAGTTGCATGTAGCGAGTGGAGACATGGTCGATGGGGAACGCAATGTCGGCCTCGTCGCCACTGTGCTGATCGGCAGTGCCCAGTTCTGCGGGAGTCCGCGGACGCTGGTGTCGCAGATGAAGGTGCTGCACGACCAGGGCATTGGCGTGGTGGACCTGGTTATTCCCACCGGTCTTATGAGTCAAGCACAGGCGCTGCATTCCCTGGAATTACTCGCAAGAGAGGTTCTTCAGCGCATCCGTGATTTCGGTGGGGAATGATGGCTCTTTTTAGCTAAGCCTAAGCAAAACCGCAGTGTATGCCATCTATCATAGCCATGGAATAGTCGGAGGGAACAGAAATAGAACCCCTCTTATAGCGGCCCAATGCGACGACAGTAATAGTTCCACACATTTCTAACCATGCCTACGCCAAAAATTTTCTCTCGTTTTCCCGCTATCTCCGCATCGTTTGTCCAGCGAAAGGAATGACCAGATGAAGCAGCAAGAAGTTGAACATGGCTAGCCCGCTCTAAATTGATGGCTGAGACGACCGCTTTGTCAATCGCGTTGCCAGCTACGACAATTCCGTGGTTGATCAGATAGCAAGCAAGACTTCCACCCATCGTGCGAACGACTTCCTCTCCCAGTTCGCGAGTGATGATGAGATCAGAGGTTCGTGTGAAGCGAGGGACATCTGGCGGTGTGAACTGCGCTCCTTCGTGTGAGACAGCATGTAATGGCTCTCCTGTAGCGGCGATGGCGATCGAATAGATGGGGTGGGTATGGACGACACAGGTGATGGTGGATCTGGTCCTGAAAATCTCAGCATGGATAGGAAACTCAAGGTGACGTGGCAGCTCACCTTCGACAATATTCCCCTCCAGGTCAACACGAATCAGCGTCTCTGGCGTGATTTCATCCAAGCCCAAAGTCGAGGGTTTCATCCAAAGGGTCTGCGCACCTGTCTCTCGATACGTTACGTGACCGTAGACGGTATCGTTCTGGCCGTTGGCTGCCAGTATGCGACAAGCATAAGCTAACTCGCGACGCAGATGAAGACTCTCTTCTGAGAAAACTGACATCACGTTCTCCTTTCAAGATATCCTGATAATAGACCTCGGAAGCGTCAGAACTAGGATAAAGTAGCTAACGTTGGAACAACTCATTTTGTCACGACCTTCTTGCGGATTATCTGAATGAAAGCGTAGAATCGGGATGTATTCACCCCATCGTTTCTGAAATGAATCAGTGTAGGGAGAAGAGGGACACGAACATGGGATACTTTGATGGCAAAGTGGTGATCATCACTGGGGCAGCACGAGGGCTAGGCTTCGACTATGCCAAGTTCTTCCTCGAGGACGGCGCACATGTTGTCCTCGGTGATATCAACTGTGCTGCGGTTCAAGAGGCGGCTCTCAGCCTCCAGGCGTCTGGCAGGACGCTTGGGATCTGTTTGGATGTGACTGACGAGGTCAGTACGCAAGCCATGGCTCAGCACGTGATGAAGACCTTCGGGCATGCTGACATCCTGGTCAACAATGCCGCGATCTGGGGAGATTTGCTGCGGAGCCCCTTGCTGGAAACGGACTCTCAGTATTGGGATAAGGTGATGAATACGAATGTGAAAGGGGCACTGCTTTGTTGTCGCGCCCTTGTGCCGATCATGCGCCAAAGAGGGTGGGGACGCATCATCAATATTTCCTCGGGTGGGGCCTATAAGCCGGGTGGTGTCTACTCTGTCAGCAAGCTAGCCCTCAATCAACTCACGTACAGCCTGGCCCAGGAGGTGGCCGATGCCGGCATTACTTGCAATGGGATCGCTCCTGGTCCTGTTTATACGGAGGCTTCCCAGCGGCATTACTCACCGGAAGCATTCGAGGAACTTGTGCAGCAGGGAATGATCAAGCGGGCTGGAACGAGCAGAGATATGTATGGCTGCATGCGCTATCTGTGCGGCGAGGATGCCTCCTGGATGACCGGGCAGACGCTGTACGTCAATGGTGGATCCATGAGTCGCTTCTAGGAGTGCACTGGGATGACAACCTGATTTCCTTCTGAATATCCCTTTATTCAACTAGCCGCTCTCGCCATTCCCGTATCGCCCTGGAGTGCACGGGGTAATGGCTGTAGGTGTCGAGCCGCAGACGATGCCGAAAGCGCGTCTCACGCGTAAAGTGCTCTTCGGGCACGCTTTGGAGGTAGTCGATGAGCAGGCGGTGGGTTTCATCCAATTGCCTCTGGACATCGGAGAGCGCCTTGTCTCGTTTCTGTTCCGCCATCTGTCCATTGAAGGCATCGATGCCGCCGTACTGGATGTATCGTGGTGGCTTGCCTTCAGTGAGGATCAGTGGCAAATACTTCAACGCCTCCTCCTCCCAGGTGGTCACGTGCGCAAGGATATCTTTGACCGACCAATTGTCCATGACGCCAGCCACCATCAACTGTGGCTTTGATAAGCCTACGTATGACTCCTGGAACGTCGCCCATGCCTTCTCCAGTCGTTTTAGGGCCTGATCTTTCTTCATGATTCAGCTTTTGCCTCCTTCCGAGTAATGATGGGTGGCGGGTCAGTGGTCGTTGCACCAGTCGCTCTTGAACGGTGTGCCACGAGAGCCGATACGTTTCCAAATCTGGCTCATGAATCTCCTTTCGTTTGATGTCATGTGCCTATTGTACGCGCAGGTTTCATTGGCGGCAACAATGGCCTCTAGACGTGCTACGGGAAATCTCAGCGGCACATTGCCTGCTTGGCGTCCAGGTTCTTGCGTTCAGTTTGGGACTCTCTTCCTTCAGCCAGAACGTCCGTTGTTCTGACTCGAACACTGTGGCTCGTTCTACCTGTAGGAACCTCAGTATAGTCCGCAGAAGCAAACCAGGGCTATCAGATTCTTGCTCTCAAATTGCCTCCGCCAGTCTGCAAGAAGCCTCTAACCAGAGGAGACGAGAGGATATTTTATGACAGCAAAAGGCATCTTCTTTACAATCGTGAGGATTTCGTGAAAGTTGGCAATACCCCGGTGAGGTTACCCAGTATCATAGCTTAAGGAGAGCACTTCCTGCAAAGGGCCCTCTGCTTATAGCAGAAGGCCCGATCTGGCATACCAGTACAAATAGAAGGGGCGTGTACAGTACACGCCCCTTAAAAGAGGTGAGATGTGAGCGATGACCAAGAACTCATCCCGATTGAGCAGCATACCCTGACCTTCTACGGCAATCCTATCATCGTGGTACGTTTGCCTGATGGACGGCCAGGAGTCGTCCTGCGGTTCCTCTGCGAGAATCTGCACATCGACACGAATGCCCAGGTGCAACGCGTCCAGCGCAGCGAGGCTATGGCAGAAGACCTGGTCTTCACGCGGGTGGAAACCCCTGGTGGAGTCCAACGCATGGCAACACTGGTCCTGCGTTCCATCGCCTATTGGTTTGCCACCATCGATACCCGTCGCATGGAAAAAGACGATCCGCGCCGACTGGCCATCGTTCAGTACCAGCGGGAAGCCGTTGATGTGCTCTACGCCTGGGCGGCAGCACCTCAGGTGGGAGAAGCTCCGTCGACAAAGCTGGTGCCGTCAGAACCCATCGTCGAGCCAACCAGGCCTGCCCTGGAAGCATCGCTTGCCGAATGGCATGAGTATTATGTACGGATGGCCGCGGCCCTGGAATGGCAGATGGAAGTCGAAACCTGGCGTGGGGGCATCGAAGATCGCCTGGAAGGGCTGGAGGCGATCACCGGCCTGATCCCCGAAATCCTCGAGCGACTGCCTGCGCCGACCATCATGCCAGCGCATCAGAACAAAGTGAAGTACTACATATCCATGCTAAGCCAGGCCACGAGCCAGCGCCCCGCCACGATCTACAGCGCCCTCTATGCTGCCTTTAACGTGCCCCGCTACCAGGAGCTACTTGAAGCCGAATGGGAGCAGGTCGAGCGTTGGTTTCTATCACAGCTGGAGCAGAAAAGGTAACACATCTCGGAAGCAGAACAGAAAAAAAGGTCTTTGAAATGCATGAGCTTATTCCAAGTTGGCCGTAGACGTTTCCAACCGGGCTTACGTTCTTTTTCTATGCTAAAAAGAGAATTCGCGTTAATTCCATGATTACAAGGGACGGCACACAAGAATGTGCGATCTATTATTAGCGTGGAATAGAATGAGCGCAAAAGGCCGAAATGGCCCCCTGTAATCGTGGAATGACTCTAGAGTCATCGTAGAAAAGGTACGCGAAAAAAGAGTTAGCGTGGAAAAAGTACGTTGTTGCAAATTCAACATGGGTTTCGCCACAGCGGCGAAACTTGCTTGAGTTTGTAGCGCGGCAAAACTTTCGTTGCGCTTGCAGAAAAGCAAAACTTCCCTGGCATCAACCTTCCAATCCTAGTTCGCGCCGAGCAGTATGCCAGCTGGCTCGAACTTCTGGTCTGCGCATGAGATTGGGATTTGAGAGTCGTGCCCTCACTTGCTTATAGGTCGGAAATATTGCCTGCTCATAAAGTGTTCGGGTGACCGGTTGGACCTCAGCGCACTCCTGCGCAACCCGCTGTTTTGACCGCTCGATAGAGATAGCCCTATACTGAGCAGAAACCATGCGGCATTCTTAGCGAAAGGAGTACAAGAGGCTGCCCTGCCCGAGCCCCATTTGTCGCTCGATCTGATTTACAGATCGGGGTGGTACGCGACTGTCCAGTACCTGCTATACTAAACAGAACAACGAGGAGAGGTATTGGATCGCATGGACACAAAACGGAAGAGTTATACGCTGGGGGAGTTTTTGCGAGCGGCTGAGACATGGATCAACTTGTAGAATCAAGCGCGACCAGCACGCGGGGCTCGATACCCTCTCTCCGCTTCACTATGCGAAGCCGCATGAGGTGGAGGATATCCCTTCACTCGCCCTCTGGTGATGTCTCTTGTAGCAGAGACTGGACAATTCTGAAATTAAGGGAGGAGCACCGGTTATTCTATGAAGATCTACCTGGTGGATGGTACCTACGAGCTGTTTCGCAGCCACTTCGGCGCGCCGCTGCGCAAGGCACCGGATGGGCGCGAGGTCGGCGCAACGCTGGGCCTTTTACGCAGCCTGCTGATGCTCTTGACTACGCCAGGCATCACCCACGTGGCCTGCG
>WNGL01010441.1_pt1 | contig 10711 bp, 6 predicted proteins | sample 5400591 | NCBI WGS metagenome assembly WNGL01 (sample SAMN13153377, study PRJNA577476) | soil metagenome | isolation source: 80 cm soil or saprolite under Garry oak tree replicate 1 | place: USA:California | collected 2016-06-15
GCGGTACCAGCCTGCCAATCACGCACCAGAAAATGATTGTAGGCGGCATACAGTGCAATCTGGGCATTGCGAGGATCCAGGTTCTGCGCCCTTTCGGCCGTCGTGAGCGATTCGCGCCAGCGACCTTGATTGCGGTAAATCGCGGCTGAGTACCAAAAGATCTCGGCGTTATTGGGCGAGGTTTTCTCGGCAATGGAAAGCTGCTTTAACGCTGGGTCGAAATCCCTTTCACACAGCCATAGGTAGAAACCTAACGCGAAATGCGCTTCGCCCAGAGTCGGCGATAATCGCAGCGCTTCTTCTGCCTGCACGCGCGCTTTCGATTTCCGCGCCTCGTCCCTGTTATTTCCATAGATCCAGCTGTTTGTGATAGACGACCGCGCATACGCCAGAGCAAATGTGGGATCGAGCGCGATCGCCTGCGCATAGAGCTGATTTGCAGCGATCCTATCTTCCGTCGTGGCATTGACACCTCGTTCGCGTTCGAGAGCTTTCAGATAAAGCACGTATGCGTCAGAATTGTTGGTCGGCCTCGCTTCAATGAGTGCCTTTTCTTCCGGGTCGAGCTTCGCCCGAAGAGCCGCAGCAATCTCAGTCGCAACTTCGCTTTCCACCTGAAAGATATCGATCAACTTGCGGTCGTAAGTTTCCGCCCAGAGATGCGAGTCGGTCCGCGCGTTGATCAGCTGCACGTTCACGCGCACTTGCTCCCCGGCCTTCTGAACGTTGCCTTCCAGAATGTTGGCGACTCCAAGCTGCTTCGCGATCTGGGCGAGGTTCCCCGGGTTGCTCTCATACTGCCGGGTCGAGGTGCGTGAGATCACCTTCAACGCGGCGATCTTCGCGAGCCGAGTCAGGATTTCATCCTGGATGCCGTTCGCAAAGAAAGCGTTGTCCGGGTCTCGGCTTAGATTTTCGAATGGCAACACTGCGATGCTCTTCTCCGGAACAGCTGACACGACCGCGGACGTTCTGGGTTTCTGTCGTTGCCAAAAAAGAAAGCTGCCGACTGCCACCGCGGCAATCAGTACGCACAGGGCAAGTATGAGACCGCGTTTGCGCGATGCCGGGCGCGCGGCCGAAACCGGCATCGGCTCGATTTTCTCTGAAGATTTCGCCAGGCGTTTCGGTCTGTCGGAATTGCCAAGCTCAGCGGTGAAAAGATTTACGATGTCGATTTTCTCCCCGTGTTTCACTTCGCATTCGCCGAGATGATAAAGATGCGGCCGCCAATGTTTAAATTGCTCGAGGTCTTCCGCGACTCGCTTCGATAAAAGAATGTGACCCGCATCGCCGCAATCCATCATTCGTTGCGCGATGTTGATTCCGGCGCCGGCAACATTGGCGCGGCCACTCACATCCACCACCCCGCTTACCGGCCCGCTGTGCACGCCCATTCGCAATCGCAATTCCGGATGGTGCTCCCTCACAGCGCGACTAATCTCCAATGCGCATTCCACGGGCTCTTCCGGGCTTTTGTAAAAAACCAGCGCCATCCCATCGCCGGTGGCAATCATAAGCAAGCGTTTTTCACTTTCCGCTTTGCGGAATTCGTCCGTCGATTGGACCACCTGGTTCAGCTTCTCGATGGCTGCACGCTGATCGTCCATCGCCATTTTGGAATACGCGACGATGTCAATAAAAAGGACGTGCGCGATTTCGAGCTGGATTTCTCTCTTAATCTCGGCGGGCATGTTTGCTGCGAGTTACGGTCGCGCTAGGGCATCATCCTATTTTTACGCCGAGGGCGTCGAGCGCAAACACTCCATTCCGGAGTTAGGCGATTGAGGTCAATCGCCCCTACCTCTTAACGCGGCGCGGAGTTTTAGCCGCAGCGCATTGAGCCGGATGAAACCAGTCGCGTCGCTTTAGTCATATGAGGAAGAGTCGCCCTCTATGGTAGCGATTTTTGGATCGTGAAGACGCTTCGAGCACTTGCGGCTGAAGACGATTCACAGGGCGCTGACTGAAAGTTCGCGATCGCGAGGACGCGCTCGCCAGCACGCGGGACGCGTGCGCTACCCGGAGTGATCGGGAGCTTGACCGAGGCAGTCGCGGTTTGGTATGTCGTTGGGCCTCTAATGGAGACGTTTATGCGAACTCGAACCGTAGCAATTTTAGCCATAACTCTAGCTATCGCAGTTTCCCTCTCGGCGGGTCCTCTCGCCGCGCAGCCCTCGCCCACGCCTACGTGCACGCCAAATCTGTTTATCGTCCCGCAAGCTTCGCACGGTCACGAGGTCGCCAATGAAGTTTACGCACCATCCGTAACCACTGCCGTCTACCTCGTAAATTTCGTGCTCCTCTACATGGCGAATCCCGACCTTGCCGCGTACATGCCGGCATACAGGGCGCCCATTCCTCAACCGGTCGTTGATTGCCTCGAGCAAAATCCAATGGGCTGTCCCTGGGCCGATTACAGGAGATACTTCGATGAGCAGGTTTTCGACAACAGGGAATGCTTCTGGCCGGACGTGTGTCAGGAGAACGCAAGATGGGCGCGCCTGGCGCCACGCAAAGCCAGACGCCCTGAACAAATCAACGCACCATTGGGGAGGAGGCGGGCCGATCAGCTCGCTCACCTCCTAGGCATGGACGCAGGCATGATCTTCACCGACCTAGAGTTTCACTGTGTAATCGGGATACCTCCGAGAGATCACGACCGAGAGATTATCTTCCGTTGCATGTATAATCTTACTAACTCCAACGGAAACGCAGCCATTCCCCTCTCCAGCTATGGGCTTAACGTCACTGAGCAGGGCTATGTTCGAAGCATTTGCGCGCCTTGTTCGCCGTGTCTCGAGTTCAACGCTTTGTTCGGAGGGCGCCTCGAGGCAATTTTCGCAGAGTGCGGATGCCTGGACAAGTTTCTACGGGTGGTGGCCGAAACGCCGTTACTTCAGCTCATCGAAGATGCGAATCCTTGCCAGGAGCATGGCGAACCCGCATGCCTCATCGAAACAACCTGCGCGGGATGCGGACACTAGAGGAAAAAATTGTGCGCGTCGAAAGGAGCTGACTCCACGCGCTCTTCGTCGGTTGCTAATCTTCAGCCAGCCCTCGAAGAGGATTTCAGTGGACTTGGGTAGTAGGCGGGGCGGCCAAGCCGACGAAAATCACGATGCCGTCGCCACCAGGATTCCCTCCAAAGTCGATAACAACATCGGGTTTCCAATTGTTAATCGACCAGATGTTGCCAGCCTGATCGATGACCACGGCCGTCTGACGCATCATTGGGATGAAACTGGGCGGAGCGCCTGGACCGTACAAGGGATCGCCGTTGTGCAGCAACACTTCGCTACCGGCTGACGGCACCGTGTAGCCGGTCGGAGGTGATATTGGATCGCCCACGTTATGACCCGGGGGTGCATTGACTCCCCAAAGTTTCGTCAGCCTGCCTCTGAAATTGCTCGGCGGTTCGAGGGGACCGAAATCTGCGACCCACACGTTGTCTTCACCATCAATCGCCGTGTCCCACGGGCCGTCCATACCACCGCCGGTGAAATGCCCGATCTCCATGCCGTCAGGCCGAATCGCATAGATCATACTGTCACCCTGAGAAGCGACCCACGCGTTTCCGTGGGAATCGAGAGACAAGCCCCTAAGCTGCTGTCCCAGAAAGTGCAGAAATTGCTGCTCCAGTACGCCGTTGACGAACGCGTACTTCGCAACGCTCCTGGGGAAGTTACCGGACGGAAGTCCACCGCTGTTGGAGACCCACGCGGTTCCGTCGGCAGCAATTGCGACATCGAACGGACCGCTATTATCATACTGCTGAAAACTTACCGCGCGGTGCGGATTGCCGCGAAGGAACACATAAACGCTGTCGTTCTCATAGCTTGAAATCCAGATATTGCCCTCGGCATCCGCGCCCAGTCCTTGCGCCCTTACGGGTCCTCCCTGATAGCCATTCGGCTGCGACATCGCCGCGCCCGACAACGTGAAGCGTGAGAGACTTCCATTTCCGCTGGGGGACGGATCGCATCCGCTGCACATGCCCCATCCAAAATTGCCGAACCAGACGGAACCTCTGGGATCGATCGTCACGCCGAAACCGGTGCCGAGAATGCCGCCACCTGTGAGCGGCGACCTGGGCGTCCCGTTCCTGCCGTCGGCCGGCTGCCCGTTGGGCTTAAGCGCCAAGACGTACTTACTGGAGTTTGGTGTGCCCTGTGGGACGTTGTTGGTGACCCAAGCGTATCCTCGATCGTCGAACGCGAGATTTCCGGGGCCGCCAATCAGAATGCTATCGTCACCCGAATCGTTGACCTTGACCGTCACCGTCCAGGCATCCGGCATAGTAACAAGCGGCGGCGCATACAAGTTGCCCAGCAACGTCAACGCGTAGATCCCATCCACGTTCTGTCCCGGATCGCGAGCGAGGTTTGACAACGCTTCGGCAGTATTGTGTGGCGCGAGACCGCCCGGCGGCGTGGTCAAGTCGAAAAGGCTCACTGTCACATCAGGATCGTTTACGCACGCTGCGAGCAAATTGGCGAGTGATCGCGTGGAACGCAGCGAATTCGTCTGGTCGGCGTTCGGTGAGTTCAACAGCACGGGCGACGATTGACCGGTCGCGGAGGTGACGATGTTGTCGTTCATCCCCGCGGCGATCTGGAGGCCAAACGAATTGCCCGCGATCACGCCAGTCCTAAGGAACTGGGCCATGGAATAGCTGGCAGCGACGGTGGTCAGTTCGTTAATCGTGACCGATGCGGGCAGGTTCGGGCCGAGGACGGTGACGAACTCCACGCCTTCGCCAACGTCTGCTTTCACAAAGAAGATGCTCGATGAGCTGCTCTTCTTATAGGGAATGGTGAACCGACCCAAAACGTCTGTGGTCGTCTGGCCCAGCGCTGAGGGAAGTGTACGTGTCGCTTCAAACAACGTCACTTGAACATTCGGTAGCGGTTGGCTGGAACTGGTGCCACCTGTTTGAACCACGCCGCTCAGCGACCTGGGATTGCCCGATAAAGCTCCGTCCGCGGTTAGTAACACTGCCGCTCCTGTCAACAGCACACGCGTAAGCGTGACCATGTAATCTGTCGTCGAGATTTTGTTCATTGGTTGTTTATTGGTTAATTCGATTGATTCTGAAGTGAGTAACGAGCGGCTACGCTAGTACGGAAACACCATTGGACGTCTGGTTTGGTTGGTAGAAAGTGTCGCAGTGTATAGAGCATCGTGCTGAATGCCATCCATTCCTCGCAGTACCCGCAAAACGCTCAGTCTTCAGACTAAAGGGTTTCCTCGTGCGACCTTTGCGCCCGGCGCTTCAACCGTAGCGCATTTAGACGAATGAATCCGGTCGCATCGCTTTGATCGTATTGCGAAGCGTCGCCTTCCATGGTGGCAATCTTTGGATCATAAAGGCTCTTCGAACTCTTGCGGCCGGCGACGATGACATTGCCTTTGTAAAGTTTCAGACGCACAACGCCGGTCACGTCGCGTTGCGTTTCGGTGATGAGCGCCTGTAGCGCTTCGCGTTCGGGCGAGAACCAAAAGCCGTTGTAAACAAGCTCGCTGTATTTCGGAATCAGGCTATCGCGCAGGTGCATGACCTCACGGTCCATGGTAAGCGATTCGATTTGGCGATGCACAAAATACAGAATCGCGCCGCCGGGCGTCTCGTAAACACCGCGGCTTTTCATTCCGACAAAGCGGTTCTCCAAAATGTCCACGCGACCGATGCCGTGTTTGCCGCCGAGTTTGTTCAAGGTTTGCATCACCCCAAGTGGCGAAAGCTCTTTTCCGTTCACACCGACGCAATTACCCCGGTCAAATTGCAGCTCGATATATTCGGATTCGTCGGGCGCCTCCTCCGGGGCAACGCTCAGTTTGTACATGCTGCGCATCTCGGGTGAGTTCGCATCAAACCACGGGTCTTCGAGCACGCCGCTCTCGTAGCTGATGTGGAGAAGATTGCGATCCGTCGAGTACGGTTTCTCCGTGGTCGCCTCGACGGGAATTTTGTTTTTCTGAGCAAACGCGATCATCTCGGCGCGCCCCGGGAATTGTTTGCGGAAACGTTCGTCCCGCCATGGCGCGATCACGCGCAAATCGGGCGCAAGCGCCGCTGCTGCCAGCTCGAATCGAACCTGATCGTTCCCTTTCCCCGTCGCGCCATGAGCGATCGCGTCCGCTTTCTCCGCACGCGCGACCTCGACCATTCGCTTCGCGATCAGTGGACGCGCGATACTCGTGCCGAGCAGATATTGGTTCTCGTAAATCGCGCCGGCCTGGAACATCGGGAAAATGAAATCGCGCGCGAATTCTTCGCGCAGGTCTTCGATGACGCATTTCGACGCGCCGGTTTTCAGTGCTTTCTCCTCGAGACCGGCCAGTTCTTCTTCCTGACCGATGTCGGCGCAGAAAGCGATGATCTCGGCCTGATAATTATCCTTCAGCCAGCGAAGAATGATCGATGTATCGAGGCCGCCGGAGTATGCGAGAACGATTTTCACGGATCTTTCATGTGCGACATTTGATGTTCGATTTCCAGATTAAACATCGGCGGCTGTAGTGTCCGCTGTCTCAGCGGAATTCTGTTTGCGAGTCAATGGCTGATGCGCTGAGGACAGCGCACGCTGCAGCATTTCAGTCACCGAAAGAAATGTCGACGTCACGCGCGGTATGGACGAGCTCGCCATTGGGCGGGACGAGCTTAAGACGATTGACAGCTTCTGCGATCGACACGTGACGGACTTTATAGTTTTGGTAGCTCACCATTGAGCCGAAGTGGCCTTCGTTGGCCAATTGCACGGCCTTAACTCCAAAGCGCGTCGCGAGAATGCGGTCCAGCGTCGTCGGTGCGCCGCCGCGTTGCAGGTGACCGAGCACGCAGCAGCGCGTCTCTTTTCCCGTGCGCCTGGCGATTTCGTGCGCCACAATTTCGCCAATCCCACCAAGTCGAAACTCGCCAGCCTCAACCTCGCGCTTGATTTGTTCACCCCGTTTCGGTCGTGCGCCTTCCGCAACCACGACGACCGTTCCCAGATAACCAGCCGCCTCCCGGGCCTTAATCGCGCTCGCGATTTTATCATAATCGAAAGGGATTTCCGGTATCAAAATGACATCCGCGCCGCCAGCGATGCCGCCATGCAACGCGATCCAGCCTGTGTGGCGTCCCATCACTTCGACGACCATCACTCGCCTGTGGCTCGTGGCGGTCGTGTGCAACCGATCCAGCGCGTCGACGACTACATCAACGGCAGAATCGAATCCGAACGTGATCGCCGTCGCTTCAAGATCGTTGTCGATGGTTTTCGGCACTCCGATGCAATTGATGCCGGCTTCCTGTAGTTGCAGCGCCGTCACTAACGAGCCGTCGCCGCCTATGATGATCAATGCTTTTACCTGAAGCTCGCCGAGTATTTTTTTCGCGTCTGCGATCACATGTGCGGGCGCAACGGTGCGATCGCCCGCGCCGGTTTTGGCTACGAAATGGCCGCGATTAGTTGTACCGATGATCGTGCCGCCCAGCGCCATGATTCCATCAGTGCTCTTGCGGTCGAGAATCATGTGATTGCCGGGCGGAAGAAGCCCTTCAAATCCATCGCGAAAACCAACGACGTCCCACCCAAGTTTTTCCGCGGCGAGCACGACTCCGCGCAACACCGCGTTGAGTCCCGGGCAATCGCCACCGCTGGTTAGAACGCCAATGCGCGGCTTCATTTTCGCAATCTCAAGGAGCGGCGGTCTCCAGTCCGCCGTCCCGCGCGACAAAGAGACCAATCCGTGTGTTCATCTTGCAATCGCTCAATCAGAGCATTTTTTTTGGATCAGCCAGACGCCCGGCGGCTGCCCATTGGTCGTACAAGTGCCATCCGCGCTGCAAAAGCGCTGTGCCTTCTCCGAATCGATTCGTGCTCCCCAGGAGCACGACCATCAAGTGACGCGGATACACAGTTTCCATTTGCCCCTGGCGAACAACTTCCGACTCACGATTCGCATACAGAATTAAACACTGCCCGGATCGCGCTGAAGTGCCCGTTTTCACTCCATCGATGCCCATTTTGCCCAAAAGTTCGTTCGTGTTGCGAAGCATGTAATTCAACGGATGACCTGCGCGGTTAAATGAAATCTGGCGTTCCTTTTGTGAGACATAGAAACGGAAACTCGCCTTGTTCATTGCGTAGCGGGTCAGACGCGCCATGTCTTCCGCCGTTGAGTACGGCAGCGGCTTCACCTTCCAATCGATGCCGTGCGGATTCACGAAACGCGTGCGCTCCATCTTCAGCTGTTTGGCGAGCGCATTCATCTGAGTTACGAACGCATCCACCGGCGACATTTTTGATGAAACGTCACTGGGTAGGAGCGAGCCCAACTGCGAACCGACGTGGTGCGCCAGCGTGTACGCGGCAATGTTGTCCGACTGCACAAGCGCGGCGTACAGAAGATCACGCAACGTAATACTGTCACCGGGCTGAAAGCCGATGTTGTTTTCGGTTGTGCCAACAAACGCCGCCTGTGGGATCGTAACGACCTGGTTGAGGTCCCCTGATTTCCGCTCCGCCCAATCAAGAACAACGCTCGCCGTTGCGATCTTGGTCAGACTGCCAACTTGCAGTTTCTTCCTGGGCTCCTGTTCTTCCAAAATATAGCCCGTTTGCGCATCCGCAATGACGTACGCCTGCGCCGCAGCCACCGGGCGCAGAGCAGACATGCTGGCAACAATCGTTAAGAAAATGATGAGAAATCGATGCGGTAAATGCATAAACGCCCTCGAACGGCAGCACGTTAATCGCCGCGTTCTGATTCGCAAACAACTTCGGGAACACGTTAAGACCAGCGCGAGCTGTTTAGCGCCAACGGCGCAATATCATTGCGAGCCTGGGGCGCTGCCCCAGGTTGAATTTGAAGGAAGCTCCGGTGGCGCAAAGGCTGCCCGGAAGCCGACGGCATGCGCGCGCGGTTCGCCGCCTAGGACTCAACGCGTTGAAGACAACGAGTTCACCGCTCAGCCGGTTTTCTCCGGCGTTCGAGCGCGACTAATCAGCAAGCGCATAACGCAGTAGATAACTATCGCGGAAGGGATCGCAACGAACAGCGACCCGACGAACGCTGGCCAAAACGTCGGCCACACCACTCGAGAAAAAACATGCCAGTGCAGGTAATCGTGGAGCCGGAATTGCCGAAGATGCACACGTTGAGCTGCGGGCCGATTCAGAATCCAACATCCGAACTGATACTCGGCGACATACAACGCCGGCATTGCCCAAATCATTACGTCGTGCAGCGTCACTGCGATCGCAGCAGCGATTTTGTTGCAACGGCAAATCCACGCCACGGCGATCGACAACAACGTCTTCAGCGGATACAACGGGGTGAAGCCGAAAAAAACGCCGATGGCCGATCCGAGCGCAATGGAGTGCGGCGTGTCCGCGATTGCCAGCAGCGTCATGTGATGCGTGACGAGCCAGCCCTTTAGCCGCGCCAACGAACTAGGCAATCGCGATTCGTAAACAGGCTTGGCTAGTGGCGATGACTCTTGCGGTTTCAATGTCAATCAACTTGGCAGAAAAACGTCGAACACCCAAAGTCCAACGCCCAACATCGAATTACAGAATCGCGCGCGTTAGTGCGAGCAGCAATCCTGCGCCTGGCTCGGTGTTGGATGTTCGGCGTTGAGCGGCGGGCGTTTTCTTTGCCCTCTAGAACAACTCCAGTGTCTCTGCCGGCGTCTTGACGATTTGGCCGAGCGCTTTGCGCAAACGCAGCGCCGCGCGCGGCGCATAATCGAGATTATTGTTGTTAAAGATCGCATGCACATCGCGCGCTTCGCGTGCGAGCTTCTTACTGCGCTCCGCGACCTCTGTGATTTCGTTGTCCTTGTAATCGTAATCGAAACGCGCGGCCACGGTTTTGCCGGTTATATAGGCTTTCGCGTTGCGCCCATGCAGCCGCAGATACGCAGTCTTCGGATTGGTCACTTCGTCCACGTCGGACGGCATGACGGTGAAATGATCCGATGCAGGCGCATCCACGTTCACAAAAATTGCGCGATGTTCCCGCACAAAGTGAATTGTCGGTTGCAATTGATCGCCGATTGCCCAGTTGCGATTTCGAAACTCAATCGCAATGTCGTAATCGCCCAGCATCTCAATTAACGGCTCGAGTTCTTTTAACTGATGTTTCCGCGGCGAAAACGCGGGGGAAAGCTGCAGCAGTAATAGACCCAGTTTTCCCGCGTCACGGATAATCGACATCGGACGAAGAAAACTTTTGAGCATTGCTTCCTGCAAATGCGGTGTCGATTTCACATTCCCTCGCGCGTCCGTTTCTGCGCGACGTTGCAAATCCGGCGGCAATAATTTTGCAGGCGTCGAGTGAAACGAAAACAGTTGGTGCAACTTTACATCGAACATGAACTCATTCGGCGTCGCCGCGCACCAGCGCTCGACCATGCGCGGTTCAGGCACGGAATAAAACGTCGAGTTTACCTCGACCAAATCGAAGTGCTGTGCGTACCAGCCGAGGCGCTCGCCAGCCGGCATCTTTTTTGGATACCAGTGCTCCACAAACCCGGGGTCAGACCAGCTCGCCGTACCGACAAGAATTTTTCCGGCCACACATCAACGAAGTCGCCGTAGCCGCCAAAAGCAAACGCGATTCGAAATAAGAGAAAGCGACGCGAGGGCGCGTCCGCACTCCCAAAGCTTCGCGAAACAGAAACGCGATCTGGTAAGGATTTCGCACGAAGTGCTTTGGA
>WNGL01024077.1_pt1 | contig 10711 bp, 8 predicted proteins | sample 5400591 | NCBI WGS metagenome assembly WNGL01 (sample SAMN13153377, study PRJNA577476) | soil metagenome | isolation source: 80 cm soil or saprolite under Garry oak tree replicate 1 | place: USA:California | collected 2016-06-15
AATGTGATTGACGACGTGGCGGGGAGCTTTTCCTTCCCGCGGTTTCCCCTGCTAATCCGCGAAGCCGTACCAGCCGCACCGAGCAAAACCGCGGACTAAACTTAACCGGGCAAGCGCACCTCGGCGGAGAAACGTCTCAAAATAGGGGATTTGGAGTTAGTCGCCGGCCGCCGCGGTGCTTCGAGACATTTCGACGTTCTCGGCGAGGCCACGGCGCATCGGTCCGAGAACGAAGGCAGGTACCTGGCGCTCCGGAACTAATGAAACGCTGGTAGCCCTTCGCGGAAATTCCGCGCGGCGGTCCAGATACAACCCCGCCTCTTTCAGAAACTCAGCCGAAAAACCCATGTCCTCGGCGCGATCCACGCCCCAAAACCACAGTTTCTCTTCCTGATGCTGGAGGAAATCCAGAGCGTCTTCGAGTTTTTTCATCGCGCGATCGAAGGACGAAGCCAGAAAGAAGACGCCCAGCGTCCAGGCATGGCGGGGGTAGTGGACTTGGATGCGGACACAGTATTTGCCAGCCTGATTGCGGTCGATGGTGCAGCGATAGTCGTTGCGGACAGAGGATGTGCGTGCTGCCATGTTGGTATCACCGATCTTTGGATTGATGGCGCTTGGTAGCCATCACTGTTTCCACTCCGAATTCCAGCGATTGCGCCGCACCCAAGAGACACCAAGCGGCAGCGTTCCGCGTGGAATTCGGCTTCAAGGAAGACTGTACTAGGGTATCGAGACGCGTAAGGAAAGGCAAGCGCGGCGTTAGAAACATGTAAGCCTATTATTTTGTGCTACTTAGAGTTAGCCAAAAGTGCCGAAGCTCTTCAGTTTATCGGGCATGAGCTTGAGCTTGCCTTCCTGTTTCATGCGGTCGTCCAAGGACTTCTGGAAAGCTTCAAATGCCAAGTTCCGCTTGGATTGGAGGAGCTCATCAGTCAGTTGTTTCTTCTGCTTGTCGAAATCGGCCGGGTTGGCTTCCGTTTTTTCGGCTACGTGGTAGACGAGCCAGTTTTGCCCCAGGCTCAAGGGAGAAGCAGTGTCGCCGGCCTTGAGGTTGAAAGCGGCGCTGACCTGCTTGCCACTGGCCGCGCCGGGTATGGAGCCATCACGCGCGATCAGATCACTCATTTTCGGCTCCAGGCCGAGGGCTCGGGCAGCGGCATCGAATTTCTCGCCACCTTTGACGCGCTTGATTAGCTCTTCGGCCTTGCTCCTCGCTATGTCAGTGGACTTTTCGCGTTTCAGGTCGGTGACCACGCGGTCGCGGACTTCTTCAAGCGAGCCCTGGTGTGCCGGCTGGCTCGACTTCACCGCGAGGACGACATACCCGCGATCGGTTCGAACTGGGAGGCTCACTTCGTCCAGCCTCAAGCGGAAGATGGCATCCTTGGCTTCTTGGGAATTGGCGAGCTCCAGCAAGGGGTCTGTCGCAGCAATAGGCCGCGTTTCGTTCACCGTCAGGTGATACTGTTTTGCCAAGTCGTCCAGAGAAATCTTGTTGGACTGGCGGATTGCGGCGGACAGCTTATCGGCCGTGTCGCTTGCCAGCTTATCCGACTGCGAAAGCAAGAGAGGCGCGCGAAGCGAATCTTTCACTTCGTCGAAGGGCTTGGTGCGAGCCGTCTCTTTTTCCAGGACTTTAATGATATGGAAGCCGTACTGCGTCTTGACGAGATCCGAGACCTGGCCGGGGCTGAGGCTGAAAGCTGTCTTCTCGAATTCTGGGACCGTCTGTCCTTGAGTGATCCAACTCAAGTCACCGCCCTTATCCTTCGAGCCGGGGTCTTCGGAGTACTTTTTCGCCAAGTCTTCGAATTTTCCGCCCTTCTTGACCTGCTTTAGAACGTCCTCAGCCTTTTTCTTGATCTCCTCGACTTCAGCGTCCGTCTTTCCGACGGTCATGAAGAGAATGTGCTCGACGTGCACGCGGTTCGGCACTTGATACTGTTGAATGTTGGCCTGATATTGCTGCTTGAGCATGTCATCGGAGACTTGCAGGCTCTGGCGGATTTGGTTGACGTCCACAAGGGCGTAGCGCACCACGCGCCGCTCGGCCACCTGGTATTTAGACTTGTTCTTGTCATAGGCAGCGCGGATTTCCGCCTCATCCGGTGAAATCTTGCCCTCGAGGTCTTCGGGCTTGATGAGCGCGTACTCCAGCTTCACCTTCTCATTCTTGTAGCGGAATTCGTCCTGAAGCTCGGCGGGGCCCACACTGATCCCGTCGGTTACGAGCTTGCGGAACTTTTCCTCAAGCAAGCCCTGACGAATCAGCTCCTCGAAGACGGGCACGGTCAGTTGGAAGCGCGCCTGGACTTCGGCGGAATAGCGGTCCATGCCGACAAAGGTTCCACCATTGAAGGCCGTCGGAACGTATTGGCGAATGCGATCGGCTCGCTCCTGATCGGAAACGGCGATTCCGAGGCGCTTGGCTTCGTATTCGATCTCTTTTTGAAACACCAACTGCTTCAGGATCTGCTGGGCGTACAGGGCCTCGAGGGGCTTCATGTTGGGATTCCGCTGCTCGATCTGCTTGAGCTGCTGGCGCACGTCTTGCACGCTAACGGACTCATCTCCGATCTTGGCCACAGTGTCCGTGGCTATCTCGCCGCTGACCGGCGACTGAGGAACGAGGTAGAGCAGCATGCTGCCGCCCAGGACCAGGACCACAGCCCCGAGAAGGATGCGGTACCCAAGTTTGCTTTTATCTTTTGCGCCAACCATCCGATGAGTCTCCCACGTCCGTAGACAAACTTAAGATTATAGGAGATATAGGGACACGTCTCAAACAGAATCGTCGGCCGGGAGGTCAGCGCCCTCTTCAGGATCAGTGATTGAACTTTCCTTCGGCTCGCTCCTAGCAGACCTACGACGAAATGATGGTGGGATTTTTCGACGTCGCGGTTCCCGCGGGCGTGGACAAGCAGCACTTTTTCATCCGGAAAAGAGGGCAACAACAGGTTCGCTGAGTGACCTGCACCAAGGGACAGGCAAAGTTCAATCGGGCAGGGCGCGGCTCTGCTATTTGCAGTTTGACTACGCGCGCCTTCGCAATCCATCCATACGGAAACTGCTGTGCTAGATTGAAAAATTGGAGCGTTCGCAGCACAGTCAACCGTGACGACACAAACACCCATTGAGCCAAAACTCGCCCAGGCGCACCAAAGGGCGGCGCGCGTCGAAGTGTACTGGAAGGCGGTTACCTATAAGACGGTGATCGTCTACGCGCTCTTGGCGCTAACAATCATTTCCGCAGGGATCTTCATTGCCAAGCCCGACTTGTATGCGGTGGTGATGAAGAAGGTCACGGAGAAAATCAACGATCCAGAAAATGAAACGCAAGCTGCTGATCTGAAACACGCCAAGTTCGTGAACCTCGACGGCAAAGTCCAAGTGAAAAAAGTGAATTCCGTGCAATGGGTGGAAGCGGACTATCGCACTTCTCTCGACAAGGGCGATCTCGTTCAGACCGGCGCCGACGCCAACGCTCGCATCACCTTCGCTGACGGCACGACCTACACGGTGAAGCCGGACACGCTTGTCACCGTCGAGGAGAACTCTACGGAGAACGACAGGCCCACGAGCGTGGCAATGCAAATCAATCACGGCGCGGTCGACCTTACAACGCCAAACTGGAGTTCCCCAAACTCCAAGGCCGCGGTCAGCGCAGAAGATGCGACCGCCCAACTGCATTCCAACAGCCGCGCGGCGGTCAAGTCTGATCCTGAGAAGAAGGAAAGCGAATTCGTCGTTTCAAGCGGCAGCGCGCAAGTACAACGTGGCCAACAAACGATCGATCTGGCACCGTGGGAAAAAGCGACGATTTCCAAGGGCGGCCCGATTCAGAAATCCAACGTCCTTGCGCCTCCGGATCTTGTCGAGCCGTTGAATTTGGCGCCGATCACCGCCGAAAATCCGCGGCTCTACCCGGTTCATTTTGAGTGGAAGTCAGTGCAAGAGGCGGTATCCTACACACTGCGAATCAGCACTACTGCCATGTTCACCAAGACGGTAAAAGAAGCGCCAACCAAAGGTACGGGCGTAGACGTGACGGGCCTGGACCCCGGTGACTATTTTTGGAGCGTCACCGCCACGGATGGCAAGAAGCAGACCAGCGAAGTCAGTGCAATTTTCAAATTCACGCTCGTCGCGCAAGGCAAGTCCCAGGAAATGGTCCTGGAGATAACCACCACGCAGGTTGTTGGACAGTCGGCGGAGATCGTGGGCCGGACGGAACCCGGCGCGGCTCTGATTATCAATGGGCAATCCGTGCCGAACATAGCGCCGGATGGTAATTTCCGGCACTTCACCGAAAAGCTTGCTCCGGGCCAGCACACGATTTCGATTATCGGGTCGAATCGCCGCGGCGGGACGGCGATGAAGCAGGTGTCCATCGTGGTTCCGAAGTAAGAGCTCCGAAGAAAGACCCAAGCGCCTTTGCGCTGGTCGCGGTGTCCGGAGACAATAGATGCTGGGGGCTGGCCGCGGTAAGGTCAGCGTTATTGCCGGCCGGACAGCGGAGAGTCTTTCTCCGCAGGGGGATGTGGGGATGAATAAGAACGGTTACAACATGAGGTCGGTGTTCAGTCTGTTTTCTTCCGACCTCGCCATCGATCTGGGCACTGCAAATACGCTGGTGTTCGCGCACGGTAAAGGCATTGTGGTCAACGAGCCTTCGATCGTAGCCATCAACAAGTCCAGCGGGGAAGTCGTGGCTGTGGGCCGCGAAGCAAAAGAGATGCTCGGGCGCACGCCGGGCAACGTTGTCGCCATCAAGCCGATGAAAGACGGGGTCATCGCGGACTTCAAAGTCACCGAAAAGATGCTGACCTATTTCATCCAGAAAGCGCACAACCGCCGCGTGTTGGTACATCCACGAATCGTGATCGGCGTCCCAAGCGAGATCACGCCGGTGGAAAAGCGGGCCGTGCAGGACTCCGCGTATCGCGCGCGAGCCAGCGAAGTGTTTCTAGTCGAACAAGCTATGGCCGCGGCAATTGGCGCCGGGCTGCCGATCGAGGAACCCTCCGGCAACATGGTGGTGGACATCGGCGGCGGCACCACGGACATCGCGGTCATCTCCATGAGCGGCATCGTTTATTCGCGGTCCGTGCGCGTGGCGGGCAACGAGATGGACGAAGCCGTCATGCAGTATCTGAAGCGCAAGTACAACCTGCTCGTCGGCGAGCGCACGGCGGAGCAGATCAAGATGGAGATTGGTTCCGCGTATCCTCTGGAAAAACCGCTTACGATGGAAGTCAAGGGGCGTAACCTCATTGAAGGCGTGCCGCGAACGGTCACCATCGACGACAGCGAAATTCGCGAGGCCCTGAGCGAATGCGTCGCGACCATTCTCAACGCCGTGCGCGTAGCCCTCGAGCGCACACCTCCGGAGCTTTCCGCCGATATCAGCGACCGAGGTATCGTCTTGACGGGCGGCGGCGCGCTGCTGAAGAATCTCGACAAGCGGATTCGCGAGGAAACCGGGTTGCCGGTTTCGATTGCGGATGATCCGCTGGCATCTGTGGTGCTCGGCACGGGGAAAATGCTAAGCGATTTCAAATTGCTGCGCCAGGTTTGTATCGATTGAGAGAAAAGTTTTCAGTCTTTGAACTTTGAGATGTTGCACTAATTCTCGAGTGACGCGAGTAGCCGGACGATTCGCGGCAGTTCATTCGAACTTAGGACTGATCACTAACATCACGAGCTATCTGTCACTAGTCACTAGTCACAGCGCGCTCCAGCAAATACGAAGAGAATATCGCCCAATGGTCGCCATTCCCTCTCGCCACAAATCACTGGTCCTGCTCACAGGAGTCATTGTGTTGCAGGTGCTCATGCTGGCCGTGCAGATCAAGCGCGACTCGGAGGGGCGCCTCATTCGGGTCTGGACTGTCGGCGCAGTTTCACCCTTCGAACGGGCTGGCTCTTCGGGCTTCGGCTGGTTTCGCAATGCGTGGCGCCACTACTTCGCGCTGCAAAACACTACCAAGGAGAACGAGGAGATTCGCCGTGAGAATGATGCGCTGAAACTGCAAATCGCGCAGCTTCAGGGCAAAGCCGCGGAAGCCGACCGACTGGCGGTATTGCTGAATTTCCGGCAATCGCATGGCGACGTCCCCATGATCGGAGCGCGGGTGATTGGCACGGGGGCGGGAACCGCCAGCCTGATGATCCAACTGGACCGCGGCGAGCGCGATGGCATTCGGAAAAACATGGGAGTGATCACTCCGGACGGCGTGGTCGGCAAAGTCGTCGAAGCCTATCAGAATGCCTCACAGGTGCTTCTGCTGACGGACAAGGAGAGCGGCGTCGGAGCAATGTTGGCCGATTCCCGCATCCAAAGCCCCGTTGGGGGACAGGGTGAGCCTCTGCTGGTCATGAAATACGTCCCCAACGACGACACCGTCAATCTCGGGGAACGCGTCATTACCAGCGGCATGGACCGCATCTTCCCGCGCGATCTTCCGGTGGGCACCGTCGCGGAAATCAAGCCCGGAAATCCGTTCAAACAAATCCGCATCAAACCGGCTGCAAATCTCGAGCGTCTGGAGGAAGTGCTGGTTCTACTGTCACTCCGTCCCCTCGAGACGAAAAGTGAAGAGCATCCCGCCAATGGGCAACCGTCCGCGCCCGGCGCAGGCACGACGATGAACGACGCCTTTGATATCCGCGGCGAATCGCACATCGAAGTTCACAAGTTTCGCACGGGCGCGATCATTGTCGCCACGCTGCTGGCGCTGGTGATCCAGGCCTCGTTCCCAATTCATTTTGCAAGGGCCGCCGTCCTTGATTTCCCTCTGCTCGTGACGATTTATTTTGGCCTGAGCCGGCGCAATCCTTCGACGGGACTTCTTCTGGGCATGGTCATCGGTCTTCTGCAGGACAGCCTCAGCGGCCCCACGGTGCCGCTGGGACTCTACGAACCATCATCGGGTATCTCGCTTCCTCGATTGGCGCGCGGCTCGATACGGAGCATCCCGCCGCGCGGTTTGCGCTCACCGCTGCTTTCTTCGTCGGACATCAAGGCTTAATGGTTCTTACGCGGCGCATTCTGCTGGCGCAGCCCGAACCTTGGTTTAACATGCACCTTTTCGCCGCGGCTGTGGTCAACGCACTCGTCGCCGTTTTTCTCTTCCTGCTCCTTGACCGCCTGCGTAAGAACTAGCGATTCGACGCAGTTTGGCCGCCGCTGGATTCGTGATCGAGTTTTTCGCTGTTTATTGGGTGAGTAGAAATTGTTTAAAGTCGTCGTAAGCGCTGGACATCGGCAGCGTAAGCTTCTCGCGCTTCAAGTAGGCGGCAAGACGATCCGGCAGCGGTGGGGCTGTGCCGATGGCTTTCATCACAACGTCGGCAAATTTCGCGGGATGTGCTGTCGCCAGCACCAAGCCCTGTGCGGGTTCGCGATGTTGGCTCTTGTAGGCTTCCCAGCCGAGCACGCCGACGGCCGTGTGCGGATCAGCGACGTAGCCGAAGCGCTCGTGGATCGCTTTCATCTCTCGTAACGTTTCTTCATCCGTCGCGCCGTGGCCCCAAATTTCCTTCTGCACATATTCGAGGCGGTTGCGGCACAAATCCAGCAATCGCGGAAAATTGTTCGGATTACCCACGTCCATGGCATTCGAATAAGTCGCCTGCGCCGCGCGCGGATGAAACGCTCCGGTGCGCAGGTATTCCGGCACCACGTCGTTGGCGTTTGTTGAGGCCACATACTTCGCCACCGGCAAGCCGATGCGTTTGGCGAAAATTCCCGCGGTGAGATTTCCGAAGTTTCCACTGGGCACGGAAACGATTAGCGGCACGGAGGCCACCGGCAATTGCCGGTATGCCGCAACGTGATAAAACATCTGTGGCAGCAGTCGTCCAATATTGATCGAATTCGCCGATGTCAAAAACGCGCGTTTGTTCAGCTCCACATCGGAAAAGGCTTGCTTCACCAGCCGCTGACAATCGTCGAACGTGCCCGCTACTTCCAGCGCGGTAATGTTTTCGCCGAGGGTGGTGAACTGCTTTTCCTGCGCTTCGCTGATGCGTTTTGAAGGGTAGAGAATCACTACCCGGATTCCGGGCACGCGCAGAAAACCGTGCGCCACAGCGCTTCCCGTGTCTCCCGACGTCGCCACCAGCACCGTGAGGGGCCGCGTTTCGCCGCGTACGAAATAGCCCATCAACCGCGCCATGAAGCGCGCGCCGAAATCCTTGAATGCCAGCGTCGGCCCGTGAAACAGCTCCAGGATGTGCAGGCCCGGCGAGAGCGAAACCAGCTTCACGGGAAAGGTGATTGCCTCGCTCACGACTTGCCACAGCACTTCTTCCGGGACGTCCGGCGTGGCAAACGGCCGCACCACGCGGAAACAGACTTCCGTGAACGGCAGCCGCCGAAACTCCTCCAGTTCTTCGGAAGAATGCCGCGCGATTTCCACCGGCATGTATAAGCCGCCGTCGGGCGCAAGCCCGCGCAGCACAGCGCCGCGAAGCGAGGTGAGCGGGGCCTTGCGCGATGTGCTCCGGTATCTCAATGAATTTCGCTCATCGCGCGTTCGACAACTTGCGTTGAATCGTTTCCAGAAACGCGGAGGCATCCAGCGAACCGTCGCGTAACGCGGCGACTTGCAGCGTGCAATGCGCAAGTGCCTGGTAACTCTGGCGGCGCGCGGCAATCAGGGCCAGATAACATCGCGCTATCGTGTCGCGAGCTTTTTCTCCCGCCTTTGGTTGAAACGCGCCGCGCCATAATACCGGCTTGGGGTCGTTCAAATATCTTTCAATCAGCAACTGCTGCTCTTCCGCGGAAGCCGCGAGATGCACGATCGTCATTTGACGCCGCAAGCGCATCAGCAAATTGTTCCCGGTATAAATGACGCTTCCGGTGGTATCGAGCACCAGGGATTTCTGAGGCTGCTTCTCGAGTTCCGTCAAGATTTCATCCAGCGTATGAATCTCCTCGGCCAGGTACTCGGACTCGCGTTGGGCGTACGTCGCGGAGTCCGGCCAGCCCATCCAGGCGGCGACACCGTTGATGCCAGAGTAGCCGCCAGCGGCAAGGCGCGGCGCGAGCTTTTCCTCGATGCGGTCGTCGCAGGAAACCGCAGGAAACCCGTTCGCAGCTAACTTCTTTGTCCAGAACGTCTTCCCAGCGCCGGACATGCCGATCAGCGCCAGCCGTAGCGGCTTTTCCCTGTTCGATTCAGCGGTCATAGTGAATTGCCTACGATAGCGTGATACGCACAACCACGGCAACAAGCGCAACGCAGCGGTCGCGCAAAAATACCAAAATGCATTCCTGGAACCTGTCCTCCCGGACGGCTTGCGGCCCACTCTGGCAGGTGATACGTTTGAAAAGACTCTTGCTGCTTCACGCAGCTTCAGTCCGGCGGTGATTCGGGAGTTCCGGGAGATTTTTTCGATTCCCAGGTTCGAGGAAATTTTCGGCGTGACTCTGCCCAAGTTGGAGTCAACTCGAAACCCACGCTGTGGATTTTTTCGTGACGCGAGTTTAGTCCGGCCAGTTTAGTTAAATTGGGCCGAACAGGGGCGAAAGCCCTGAGATAAAAGTACTCGCGCGCGGGGTTTTCGTGTCGTACTGGTTCCGCAACGACAATCGATTGCCGCAAGCGCGGCTGGCGGTGGCCTCCTACATCATCGTGGGAATGATCGGCGTGTTGCTGCTCGGTTTCTGGAAGCTCCAGGTCATTGACGCCGAAAAATACTCTTCGTTGGCCGAGCGTAATCGTGTGCGTTACATTCCCGTTATAGCGCCGCGCGGCCGCATGCTGGACCGCGATGGCCGCGTGCTGGTCGACAATCGGCCGTCATTCAGCGTGCTCCTGCTTCGCGATGATTTAGCCCTGGTCGAAAAGCATCTCCCGGGCATCTCGGACGGTCTGGGAATCCCCATGGATGATTTGCGTGACCAGCTCACGAATACAAAGAATCTGCCAAAATTCCAGCCAATCATTATCAAGCCTGACGCCTCGCCCGCGGATGTCGCCTTCATCGAATCACATCGGTCCGACATTCCCGTCCTGGAAATGATTTCCGTCTCCCGCAGGCGCTATCTGCCGAACGGATTCCTCGCCCATGCTGCGGGCTACGTCGGTGAAGTCAGCGAGCAGCAGATCGAATCGAGCAACGGCAAGCTCCGCCCCGGTGACTTCGCTGGAAAGAGCGGCCTGGAGCGCCAGTACAACGACCTGCTTCAGGGCACGGACGGCATGCGGCGCGTGGTCGTGAATAGCATCGGTAAAGAGGTAGACCGCCTCTCCACTCAAGAAGCCATCCCCGGCAAGCAGATTCAGCTGACCATTGATTACGACTTGCAGCAGGTTGCCGAGCAATCTCTGGGGCCGCGCCCTGGTGCTGTAGTCGCGCTGGACCCACGCACAGGCGAAGTCCTGGCAATGGCCAGCCATCCCGCGCTGGACCCCAACGATTTCGCCGTGCGCATCTCGGGGGACGACTGGAAGAATCTCAACGAAGACCGGCAAAAGCCGTTGCTCAATCGCGCGATTCAGGCGCAGCTTGCTCCGGGATCTGTTTTCAAAATCGTGACAGCCACGGCCATGCTAGAGGACAAAAATCCTCCGGAAAGCTTTACGACGTTTTGCCCAGGCTACGCCACTTTTTACGGCCGGCAATTCAAGTGCTGGGTTTACGGGAAGAGCGCTCACGGCGTAGTGGGGTTGCACAAAGCAATCCTCGAGTCTTG
>WNGL01013719.1_pt1 | contig 10708 bp, 9 predicted proteins | sample 5400591 | NCBI WGS metagenome assembly WNGL01 (sample SAMN13153377, study PRJNA577476) | soil metagenome | isolation source: 80 cm soil or saprolite under Garry oak tree replicate 1 | place: USA:California | collected 2016-06-15
GAGAAAGGCATCCCGCTCGGCTCGGGACTCGGCGGGTCTGCGGCGTCCGCCGTAGCCGCCGTCGTCGCCGCCAACGCGCTGCTCGATCGTCCGCTGGATAACCTGCGCCTGCTCAAGTTCGCGATGCAGGGCGAGCTGGTCGCGAGCGGTACGGCGCACATCGACAACATCGCGCCATCGCTCTACGGAGGCCTGGTGCTGTGCGTCGGGATCGACAATCCGCACATCAAGCAGATTCCGGTGCCGTCGACCGTGCGCTCCGTGCTCGTGCGACCTCACCGGATCCTCGAGACGCGCGGCGCCAGAGCGATGCTCGGACGCACGGTCACGCTCTCCGACGTGGTCTGGCAGCAGGCCAATCTTGCCGGGTTCGTCACCGGCTGCTTCACCGCGGATCTTCCACTGATCGCGGCGTCGCTCGAAGACGTCCTGATCGAGCCGCAGCGCAAAAGTCTCATCCCGGGCTTTCAAGCGGTCAAGAACGCCGCGATGTCGCGCGGCGCGCTCGGCTGTTCGATCTCCGGCGCGGGCCCGACGATGTTCGCCTGGGCGGAGGAGGTGAAGGCGGACGAGGTCTGCGCCGGCATGGTCGACGCGTTTCGCGCGGAGGGCATCACGAGCGACGCGTGGATCACGCGGATCGAGCCGGTCGGTGCGAAGATTGTCCTCGAACCGTGAGATTCGTCCCATGAGATTCATCAGCGCGCGCGGGGGAGCCGTGCCGGTCACGCTCAGCGACGCAATCCTGCAAGGCCTGGCGTCGGACGGCGGGTTGTTCGTCCCGGATCGGATGCCGATCCTCCCGTTGACGGATTTCCCCGGCGGCGCTGCGCTGCCGTCGATTGCCGAGCGTCTCCTCGCGCCCTTCGCGGAAGGTGACGCGCTCGCGGGAGAGCTCGGCGCCGTCTGCGCGGAGGCGTTCGACTTTCCCGCGCCAATCCTGCCTCTGGAGCGGGCGCGCGGCCGCCCCGGCGTCCTCGAGTTGTTTCATGGCCCGACGTGCGCGTTCAAGGATTTCGGCGCGCGCTTCACGGCCGCCGCACTCGAACGCGTCCACCGCTCGCGTGGACAGAAGGTCACGATCCTCGTCGCCACATCCGGGGATACCGGCGGCGCGGTCGCCGCGGCGTTCCATCGGCGGCCGTGGGTCGACGTCGTCCTGCTCTATCCCGACGGGCTCGTCTCACCGCGGCAGGCGCAGCAGCTCGCGTGCTGGGGCGGGAACGTGCGGACCTTTGCCGTCCAGGGCACGTTCGACGATTGCCAGCGGGTGGTCAAGGAGGCGCTCCAGGATCGCGCGTTGTCGGCGGCGCACGGCCTCTCGTCGGCGAACAGTATCAACATCGGACGCCTGCTGCCGCAGATGGTGTACTACGCCGCGGCGAGCCTCGAGGTCTGGCGTCGCGAGGGACGGAAGGCCAACTTCGTCGTGCCGTCCGGCAACCTGGGCAACGTGACCGCCGGCGTCTGGGCCCGCGAGCTCGGACTGCCGATCGGCGACATCGTGCTCGCGACCAACGCGAACCCCGCGGTGACGGATTTTCTAAACGGGGGCGCCTGGCGGCCGCGCGCGAGCGTGCCGACGCTCGCCTCGGCGATGGACGTCGGCAATCCGTCGAACATGGAGCGCCTGCGCGCGCTTTTTCCGGATCGGCTCGCCACCCGCGTTTCCGCGCGACTGGTCACCGACGAACAGATTCGCGCGACCATCCGGCAGGACGCAGAGGCGCTCGACTACGTCTGGGATCCGCATGGCGCGACCGCGGCGCATGTGTATCACCACGCTCTGACGGATCGTGCCCCAACGAAGGATGACGCGTGGGTGCTGCTCGCGACGGCGCACCCGGCCAAGTTCAACGAGATCGTGGAGCCGCTGATCGGACGGGACATCGAGGTGCCACCGGCTCTGGCGCGCCTGTTGCGCCTGCCGCGGCAGGAGGAGCGCCTGGCGCCGACGGTCGACGCGTTACGCGCGCGGCTCTGAGAGAAGCGCGTCCACAACCGGGGCGCCCTCCAAGGCTTTCGGGGGCGTGATTCTTCAACGGCCTCGACCGCGGGCCCTGCGACGGTGGATGCTCGAATTACCAGCTCTGGCTGCAATATCACCGTTTCAGGGGCCCGTGGCACACGCGAGCCGAGAATCCCGAGCGCAATGCGCGCCGCGGCTTCACCGATCCGTCGGCTGTGTTGATCAATGCTGGAAAGACCGACCCGCAACGAATCGTCATAGTGCAGTCTCAACCGTGACGCGGCCTTCATTGTCTTAGCTCAGTTCAATCCGTTCCTAGCCGTCGCATCGATCCAGTCACACCAGAACAAATCGGACGGCGTATGACCGGTCGCAGAAACGAGCGAACGAAGTGAGTGGCGCGCCCGGCAGGACTCGAACCTGCGGCATCCGACTTAGAAGGCCGGTGCTCTATCCAACTGAGCTACGGGCGCCTGGCTTGCCATGATACGGCAGAGCGAGTCGCTTGCGTCCGGAATGGTGCGAGTGGTGGTCGCGACGCTATGCGCCGCGCGCGAAGCGCTCGACCCTGACGTAGAGGTTCTCGGCGGTGCACCGGAGCGCGCCGTCGCGTGTCAGCGCCGCGAGAATGCGCGCGCACGCGGGGCGGTCGATGCCGAGGAGGCGGCTCGCCTGGTTGAGCGTCAGCGACAGGCCGGGCATGTCGTCGAATTCGCCGCGGATGCGGCGGACCAGCGCGTCGCGGCTGGCCTGATTGCGGCGCTCGACCAGTACACCGTCCGGGAGCGTCATGCGAACAGGTTTCCGCTTGATCTCGTCGAGGGACATATCGGCACTCCCCTCTTCCAACGCGCGTCGCTCCGGACCTTTCCATTCTACTCCCGCGCTCCGCCGCTGGCACGTTCATCTCGCCAGGTCGTCGTCTTTTGTTTCGTGCGAGGCGATCAGGCCCACCAGCGTCAGAGTGGCCGCCAGGGTGAGGTAATAGCCGACAAATGGCAGGCCGTAAGTGCGTGCCAGCCACGTCGCGATATAAGGCGCCAGCGATGCGCCGAAAATGCCCGCCAGATTGAACGTCAGCGAGCTGCCCGTGTAGCGGACCGCCGTCGGAAAGAGCTCCGAGAGCGCCGTCCCGAGCGGTCCATACGTGAGCCCCATCAGCGACAATCCAATCACCATCGTCAGCAGCGCGCCCACGGTGTGCGCAGAGAGCAGCGGGGCGAGCGCGAATCCGAACGCCCCGATCGCCACCGTGGCCCAGAGCAGCGTCCGCCGGCGCCCGAACCGATCGGCGAGGATGGCCGACAGCGGGATGGTGATCGCAAAGAAGATGATCCCGAAGAGCTGGATCAGGAGAAACTGCTGCCGAGTGAAGCCCAGCGCGCTGGTGCCCCACGTCAGCGCGAACACCGTCATCAGATAGAACAGGACGAATGTCGCCAGCGACATCAGGATGCCGAGCACCAAGGTGATCCGATGCTGCCGGAAGACGACGGCCATCGGCAGCTTCACGCGTTCGTGCCGCTTCAAGGCGTCGCGGAACACCGGCGTCTCGTTGATCGTCAGCCGGACGTACAGACCGACAATGACCAGCGCGGCGCTCGCCAGAAACGGGATCCGCCAGCCGAAGCGGAAGAATTGTGCATCGCTGAGAGAATCGGACAGGAACAGGAAAATGCCCGCGGAGCAGATGAAGCCGAGCGGAGCCCCGAGCTGCGGAAACATGCCGTACCACGCACGCCGGCCCGGCGGCGCGTTCTCCACTGCCAGGAGCACGGCGCCGCCCCACTCCCCTCCCAGGCCCAGCCCCTGACCGAAACGGCACAGCGCGAGCAGCAATGGCGCGAGGACGCCGATCGAGGCGTAGGTCGGCAGCACGCCGATCGCCACGGTCGACAACCCCATGGTCAGCAGCGCGGCGACGAGCGTGGTCTTGCGACCGATGCGATCGCCGAAGTGCCCGAACAGCGCCGAGCCGATCGGGCGCGCGAAGAAGGCGATCGCAAACGTGGCGAGCGACGCCAGCGTCGCCGCGGCGGGGTCCGTCGCGGGGAAGAACAGACGCGGAAACACGAGCACCGCCGCCGTCGCGTAGATGTAGAAGTCGAAGAACTCGATCGTGGTTCCTATCAGACTCGCAAAGAGCACCTGCGCTGGTGAATTGACGTGGCGGACCGCCGCGGGTGTCGTCGCAGTCATCAGACCGGCGATTGTAGGACATTGTGAGGGATAATTCGGCCCCTCAGGGAGAACCGCACCGATGAAGACCTCCAGACGCCTGTGGACGATGGCGGCAACCGTGGCGCTCTTGACGGGCACGTTTGCCGCGCAGCCGCTGCAATATCCAAAGACGAAAAAAGTCGACCAGGTCGACGACTACCACGGCACGAAGGTCGCCGATCCGTACCGGTGGCTCGAAGACGACAATTCGCCCGAGACCGCCGCATGGGTCGTGGCGGAGAACAACGTGACGTTTCCCTATCTCGAAGCCATTCCTTTCCGTCAGCAGCTGCGGGCTCGGGTGAAGGAACTGAGCGACTATCCGAAATACTCGTCGCCTTCACATAAGGGTCCCTATTACTTCTTCAGCAAGAACGCGGGCCTGCAGGACCAGAGCGTCCTCTATATCCAGAAAGGTCTCGACGGCACGCCGGACGTGCTCATCGATCCCAACACGTGGTCCCCGGATCACACGACGCGACTCGCGGCGTTCGTGCCGTCCGCGAACGCGAAGTACGCGGTCTACGGCATCTCGAAGAGCGGGTCCGACTGGGAACAGTACAAGGTCATGGAGCTGGCGACGAAGCGGACGCTGCCCGACACGCTCGACTGGATCAAGGTTTCGGCTGTCGCGTGGCAGGGGAACGGCTTCTATTACAGCCGGTATCCGCAACCCGTGGCGGGCAAGGTCAAGGCGGGCGTCAATGAAGATCACCGTGTCTACTTTCACCAGATCGGCACGCTGCAGTCGCAGGATCGCCAGATCTACCAGGATGCCGCCAACCCGCAGCGCTTCCACATCGTCCAGACCACCGACGACGAGCGGTTCGCGGTCCTGACGATTTCGGATCGCGGCAAGGGGAAGGACGGCAACGCCGTCTTCGCGCGCGATCTCTCACGAGGTCAGCGCGAATTCAACCCGGTCATCGGGACAATCGGCAACGATACGTACGACGTGGTTGACAACGTTGGCGACAAGCTGCTGGTCTCGACCAACAGCCACGCGCCGAACGGACGTGTGGTCCTGGTGGATCCCAACCGGCCGGACGAAGCGAACTGGAAGACGGTCCTCCCCGAACGTCCGGAACCGCTCGACGGCGTCAGCACGGCGGGCGGAAAGATCTTCGCGAGGTACTTGAAGGACGTCACGACGCACGCCTACGTCTACAGCCTCGACGGCAGGCTCGAGAACGAGATCGATCTGTCGGGTCCCGGGATCGCGGACGGATTCCGGGGAGAGAAGAACGACACGTTCGTCTTCTACACATTCAATTCGCTCAACGTGCCGCCGACGATCTACCGCTACGACATCGCGACGCGGAAGAGCGCCGTGTTCCGCCAGCCGCAGGTGCCGGGCTACAGCCCCACGGCGTATGAGACGACGGAAGTGTTCTATCCGGGCAAGGACGGCACGAGGATTCCGATGTTCCTCGTGCACAAGAAGGGGCTGAAACTGGACGGCCGGAATCCTACGCTGCTCTACGCCTACGGCGGCTTCAACATCGTTCAGTCGCCGACGTTCAGCGCCGCGCGGCTCGCGCTTCTCGAACAGGGATTCGTATACGCGAACGCGAACATTCGCGGTGGCGGCGAGTACGGCGAAGACTGGCACCGGCAGGGGATGAAGCTGAAGAAGCAAAATGTCTTCGACGACTTCATCGCCGGGGCGGAGTGGCTGATTGCCAACCACTACACCTCCACGGACCGGCTCGCCATTCAGGGCGGATCGAACGGCGGCCTGCTGATCGGCGCCGCGATCAACCAGCGTCCGGATCTGTTCCGTGTCGCGATTCCGCAGGTCGGAGTCATGGACATGCTGCGCTTCCACAAGTTCACCATTGGGTGGAACTGGATCGCCGACTACGGTTCCAGCGACAACCCCGAGGAATTCACGGCGCTGTACGCCTATTCCCCGCTGCACAAGATCAAAGCGGGCGTGAGGTATCCAGCCACCTTGATCACGACCGCCGATCACGACGATCGCGTCGTCCCCGCGCATTCATTCAAGTACGCCGCCACACTGCAGGAGAAAGCCAGCGGTGAGAATCCCATATTGATCCGGATCGATACCGCATCCGGGCACGGCGCCAGCAGTCAGACGAAAGCGCTCGAGACGACCGGCGACATCTACACGTTCATCATGCACAACATGGGTTTGTCGCCCGTGGGAACCCGGTAGGCGGCGGTTGAATTGCCTGTGGAGTTTTTGGGAGTTGGGAGTTGGCAGTTGCGAGTTGGCAGTCGGCAGAATTCCTCTGGCACAGCTGCCTTGCTGATATAGCTCAGGCACCACACCTTGCACGCTGCACGGTGTGCCCGACCATGCCGACGAGGTCCTCGACCGTTCGCAACCCGAAGGGCTGGGACTCAGGGGCGCTCACCAGCGCAGACACGGCAGCCGTCGGAGACGAGGCCGGCATGCGCGCGAACGGCGACGGGGGGATCGGCGCCGCGCGGGACTGCGCACGCTGCTGTTGACCGTTGCGGCGCTCTCGGCCCCGCACGCGGCCCGCGTGCGCGCCGCGCCGGGCTGGCCGTCTTTGCCGACAACTGCGTCGTCTGCATCCACCGCGGCGGGATCACAGCCGACGGTGTCGGTCGACATCAACAGTTTCGATGCGATCGGGGCGCGTCATGCGTACGACGATCTGATTGCCGAGGCGGCGGAGAGGTACAAGCTCAATCCCGCGATCATCAGGGCGGTGATGCAGACTGAATCGGCGTTCAACGCGATGGCAGTGTCGCCGGTCGGCGCACTCGGACTGATGCAGCTGATGCCGGACGTCGCCACGGAGCTTGGCGCCGAGGATCCGATGGATCCGCGGCAGAACATCATGGCCGGCGCGAGGTACCTCCGGCAGCTCCTCGATGAGCATCGCGGAAACGTCAAGCTCGCGCTGGCGAGCTATAACGCCGGTCCGGGCGCGGTGGCGAAGTATCACGCGATTCCGCCGTTCAAGGAAACGCGGAATTACGTCCGTCGAATCACGAACCTCCTCGCGGAAGCGCGCGCGAATCATTAACCTGATATGGCGCGTACCCGCTGAATCAAGTACCGCTCGCGGGCTCGCGGGTGGCGCGTGACGGGCGCCCGCCGGCGGCGCAGCGCGCGTACCGGTGAGCCAGTTGACAGCGCGCGAGCACCGGTGACCTCCACCCCACCGCGCAGGCGTGCGCGGCGGGGACCCCGGGGCTGTCACGCGACGGGTCCCGCGTGGGTGCCCGCGCTGGTGGTGATTCAGTCAGTACGCGCCACTCTCGTTCGTCTACGCTCTCGAATGATCCGCCTGCCAGTCCTTGATGAGCAGCTTGATCGCTTTGCGATCGTTCAGACGCTCGTCGAGCACGCGCCGCGCGAGGGCGGGGAGTTCGGCGTCACTGGCAAACCGCAGCGCGACAAGCTGATCGATCGTGAACTCGGGAATCCGCGCCGCCAGGTCCGACGGGAGGCTCTCGCGCATGCGTAGGCGCATCTCCAGGCGGATGACGCGATCCTGGACCCGGAGAGCGAACACGCGGGCAAACAGGGCCAGAATGACCAGCGCGATCCCGACCAGGCAGCGATCCCCGTGTCCCAGGACGGACGGGTGGACGCACGACGGAGCGTCCACAGGGCGTTGATCATGAAAATCGGCAGCGCGACCGCGTGGAATGCAGGGACGAACTTGACGTGGTTCTTGAGATTCTGAACAGGCTGGTTCGGCATGGCTGCATTGTAATGGCTGAGCCAAGAACGTCCAAAAGAGCCGAACGGCTCCAAAGAAGATGAACTTTTTTCCCGTACCCGTGCCACAGCCATTCCATTTTCCAAGGATTCCGGGCGGCACAGGCCTTGATAATCCCCCCGCTGCGATCATGGCACCCGTCCGGACATTCCGCGAGCACAACACGACGGCGGAGCTCCGGGATTGGGTCCAGGCGCGGCTCGATCTCGACCGGGAACGTGCGGCTGAGCTGCTGCAGCGGATCGACGAGGTCATGGCCCGGCAGCGACAGCTCGTCGAACAGTCGAAGCACGACGCCATTCGCGCGCTTTCCGAGGGATTTGCCGCGAAAATGGAGCGCCTTCAGCGGCAGCTGTCCGAAAAGGACGTGACCGTCAGCAACATTGCGCGCTATTTCGAGGACGTGGTCGCCGACCTGACGGAGAAATCGCACCGCGATCCGAAGACGAAGCTCCTGAACTTCGACTGGTTCATGGAGCGCGTGGAGTCGTATTTGGCGGTCGAGCAGCGCGTTCGCTGGTGCGGCGTGGGCGTCGTCGATATCAACAGCTTCAAGTGGTACAACGACACGCTGGGGCATGCGATTGGTGACAGGATCATTGAGGGCGTCGCGCGGATCCTCGCGGATCAGATCCGATCGGAAGACTTCCTCGCGGTAGACCGCAGCGAGGGACGCGATCTGCACGCACGGTTCGGCGGCGACGAGTACTGCTTTCTGATTCCCGATCTGCCGGGATGCGGCGAATCCACCGAGATTGCCGGCCGCTTCAAGCGCGCGGTGGAATCGCACGACTGGTCTCGTGAGGATCGGCGCCTGACGGCGCATCCCGTCAAAGTGGATGTCGGCGTCGTCTGCCTGCGGCTCGGACCGGTGCAGGAACGCCGCGGCGTCGCGCGCAAACTCGCTGCCGAACTCATTCAGCGCGCCGACACGTTGATGTACGACGCGAAAGGACTGAAGTCGCCGCACGTCCACATGACCGCGGTACGGGTCGCCAATGGACAGCTCGTCGATATCGCCGACAGGGATTCCGTGGCGAGCTGACAGCCCGCCAAACAAGCGCGAGCGCCTGCGGCCGCAAGCGAGGGCCGGAGGGAACCGCCGCAAGGGGTCCCCCGGCGCCATAGCGCTGGGGCTTGAAGCGGCCCGAGCGCGCAGCGAGGTGGGGAATGTTAAAGGGGCCCCACCGAGCGAAGGGATAAAAGAAAGTGGGGTGGATGACGGGACTCGAACCCGCAGCGTCCGGAGCCACAGTCCGGTGCTCACGGAAGCGCGACCTCGCCGTCACGAGCCATACCACGAGCGCGGCCGCGACCTGCACGTTCGACACGGTCAGTATCCAGTAAACTATCGGGTAATCGGGCAATCGGGTCCCGATTGCCCAATTCCCCGAGGGTGCGCTATAGTCGCCGCACCCCCGATGCAATCGCATGATCTGGAGCGGATCGCTAAACTCGTGCTGCGTGAGCTCGGCGCGGGCGACCTTCCCGTCACCGTGACGACGGGCGATCAGCCGGACCGGTGGAAGGTGGACGTCGGCGGCAGCGCGCCTGTGACGTTGAGCATTCGCGCCGGCGCGGGCACCACCGCCCAATTCGTCAGAACGCAGATCTTCGAGCAGTATTCAGGACGCTGAAAGGTCAGGGCAGCGAGCCCTGAACTAACCGCGCGCTCGTTTCTTCGCGGGTGCGGCCTTCGCGGCCCTGGCGGGCTTTTCGATGTCGACCTTCGCCGACTTCTTCTTCTGCGTGCTAACGCGATCGAGGCTCTGGCGCAGCGCGTCCATCAGGTTGACCACCTTCGGCGGCGTCTGCTCCTCGGTCGCCACGACTTCCTCGCCGGCGATCTTTGCGTCGATGATGCGCTGCAACTCTTCCTGGTAGGCGTCCTTGTACTCGGTGAGATCCAGCGTCCCTTCGAAATTGCCGATGACCTGCTTGGCGAGCTTGATCTCGTCGGGCTTGACTTTCGACGGCACGCCCTGGAGCTCGTCGATCGCGTCCATGCTGCGGATCTCGTTCGCGCGGCGCATCGTGTACATGACGAGCCCCTTGTCCTTGGGCTGCACGGCGACGAGATACTCGCGCCCGTAGAGCGCCAGCTTACCGATGCCCGCCTTCCCTTTCATCCCTTCGCGGATGACGGCGAACGCCTCGAGCGCCATCTGTCCGTCCGGCGCCAGGTAGTAGGGACGCTCCACATAGATCGGATCGATCGCCGCCGCGTCGGTGAACTGGACGAGATCGATGACACGGGTCGATTCAGGCCGGACCTTCGACAGGTCCTCTTCGTCCATGACGACGTAGCGCCCTTTCTCGAACTCGTAGCCTTTGACGATCTCCGAGAGCGGGATCTCACGCTCGCACTTCGGGCACCAGCGCTTCTGCTGGATGCGCGTCTGGCATTCGCCGTGGAGCTGATTGAAGCTGATCGTGGCAGCCGAGTCCGTGGCGGGAAACACGCGGACCGGAATGTTCACGAGGCTGATCTTGAGGAAACCTTTCCAGGTCGGTCTTGCGGCCATAAGGAATTTGGTAATCGGGTAATCGGGTAATTTCGGGTTCAGCCTACCAGCTTCTTATCGGCGGTTGCTCAGGATTCCGGAGACATTGCACACATATTCACGCTTCAGCACAGACGGCCAGGTTATCAGATTACCCGATTACCCGATTGCCCGATTACCCGATCACCAGATGAACCTGGCCTGGAACTGCACCATCCGCGGGGGTCCAGCGAGGCCAGCCCCCGAGTCGCCTGGCCGAACGACGCGAGCGGCGCGCCGCTGTCGCCGTA
>WNGL01010446.1_pt1 | contig 10707 bp, 8 predicted proteins | sample 5400591 | NCBI WGS metagenome assembly WNGL01 (sample SAMN13153377, study PRJNA577476) | soil metagenome | isolation source: 80 cm soil or saprolite under Garry oak tree replicate 1 | place: USA:California | collected 2016-06-15
GTCCTGAGCGGTCTGCTGTGGTGGTTAAGCCGACCGGTGTCGGCGGTAACTGGAAGCTGAAGTTCGATGATGAGTTCAACGGCACCAGCCTGAACAGGGCCAAGTGGTCGACCGGGTGGTACGGCTCGGGCATCACCGCCCCGGTCGATTCCGCCGAGAGGGACTGCTACGACCCCGCCCAGGTCGCCGTGGGCAGCGGGGCGCTCGCCCTGACCCTGATCAAGAAGAGCGAGGACTGCGGCGTCAGCGGCCAGGCCTACACCACCGGCCTGGTGAGCACGCGCGGCAAGTTCAGCTTCACCTACGGGTTCATCCAGGCGCGGGCGTGGCTGCCCGCGGCGCCCGGGCAGCCGGGCCAGCCCGCGAACTGGCCGGACGTGTGGGCCGACGGGCAGACCTGGCCCGATGACGGCGAGATCGACATCGCCGAGGGCCTCGGCGAGGTCTGCGCGCACTTCCACGGCCCCGACGCCCCGGACGGGCTGGGGGCCGGCGGCCGGACCGGCTGCCCCGCCGGGAACTACGCGGGCGGCTGGCATACCTTCGCCGCGGACTGGGAGCCCGGAATCGTGACCTATTACTACGACGGCACCGACATCGGCAGCGTCACGTCCGGGATCACCTCCGCGCCGATGTTCCTGATCCTCAGCTATGCCTCCGGACACACCATCCAGGCCCCCGACACCATGAAAGTCGACTACATACGCGTCTGGCAGCACCCGTAGCAAGACGTCCGCGTGGCAGGCGTGCGGTCAATCGCGATCATGCTCGAGGGTGGCGCAAGCACCGATAGCGGGCACCGCTAGCGCTATGCGGTAGGCGTCGACGTCGGCGACGATGAGGTAGGCGTCGACGTCGGCGACGATGAGGTAGGCGTCGGCGTCGGCTTAGGCGAGTGCGTGGGCGAGTGCGTGGGACTAGGCGAGTGCGTGGGCGAAGCCGAGTCCGAGGACGTAGCCGAATCCGTGGGTTTAGCCGAGTCGGTGGGCTTAGGCGAGTGCTTGGGTTTAGCCGAGTCCGTGGGCGAAACCGAGAGCACGGGGGTAGGCAAGAGCGGCACTGTCGCCTGGCCCGGATGTAGCGACGCTGGCGCGCTGGAACGTGCGGATCGAACGGATCCAGACGGCGAGATGGATGTGGATGCCGGGGCGCTAGTGGCCACTGAGGCCGGCGAGCTGCTGGAGGCAGAGACGTAATTGACGTAGTACATGCCGCCGCCGAGCAGGGCCAAGGCAGCGGCGGCCGCGACGGCCGCCAGCACGGGCCCTCCTCGCCAGCGAGGCCTCGCCAGCTTCGCGAGCTGCACCGGGAACCCGTCGGCACCGAACGGTGCCGCCCGTTCCGCCACCAGGGCGCGGCGAGCCGCCGCGTCCGGCGAGGGATCGGCGGCCAAGGCCACGATCCGGTCCCGCATGCCGCTCGGAAGCGCGGGCGCCGTCAGCATGCCGAGCAGCGTCGCAAGGCTGGGCTGCCGTGCGGAGCCTACCGTCGGCGGCCTGCGCAGCGAACTCTCCAGATGGGCGCGGGCCTGTGCTGCCAGCGCGTGAACCTGCCTGACCGGCACGCCGAGAACTGCCGCCAGGTCGGCCCCGCCGAGCCCATGCCGCAGGTTCAGCTCGCTGATCTCCCGCTCCACCGGATCCAGCCCGGCCAGCGCGGCGGCCACCATAGCGCTAAGCTCCGCCTGCTCGGTGACGGTGGCAAGCTGCACCGTCTCGTCCATGGCCCCGGACGGCGCAGCCGGGATGCCAGTCCGCAGCCGCCGATGACACTCGTTGCGCGCCACGGCGAACAGCCACGGCCGCAGGCGGCCAGGCTGGTGTAGCCGCGAGACCTCTGACCAGGCGACCATGAAGGTGTCCTGCACCGCATCCGCCGCCTCGGCCGGCACCGCCAGCCGAGACCGTGAGTAGACGTAAAGCTCATGCGCATAGCTGTCGAAAGCCGCGGCAATGCCGCTCTCATCCGACGCCAGGATCGCGGCCGTGATCTCGTGGTCCAGCGCAGGCGCCTCCACGGTAACGGATGGCTCAGGTGACGCGACAACCCTGCCATTTGTGCTGGTCATGTTTTCGGTCGCAGTCAAGATTCAGAGACCTGGTTCACGCTGCAGCCAGTCCGATTGACCCGGCCGGCGCTGGGGACTGCCGACAGATCTGAGAATGCCATCTGCACCAGAACCTAACTAGGGCCATGACCCCGACAGAGATTTCAATAGCAGAGATGCATATACCGACGTGCACATTCGTGCCGCATATAGCAAGACACTAGAGACGTATGCGCCTCACAATCTCGCCCTTGGCCCATGGAGCGGCGCGATGCTGCACCGTGACATACGCGGGCATACACACAGGACGCCCAAGCGGCGCATGAGGTTTACGCTTCGCCGCGGCTAGATGCTGCACCGTCCAGCTAACGGCGGCGGTTACTCGCCCCAGCAGCACCAGAGGGCGGATCTGGTAACGGGATCTGGGCGGCCAGCCAGATCACCGTGGCGGAGTGGACCATGTAGCCGAGCGCGGCCAGATCCACCTCGGATCCGTATCCGGTGATCACGCCGCGCTCCTGCATCCGCTCCAGCTCGCCGGCCCTGGGCTCGGCGCCAGCAGTTCGATCAGCACGACGACAACATGGTTAGTCCGAAGCCAGCCAGGCCGGCCACACCACGAGCGAACCCGCTCGACAAATGTGACGGATCCGGCGCTTTGCTTCATGCTCCTGTCATTGTCGTACTGCATCCTGGACTCGCGAACGCATGGCCGGTCCCAGGTACAGGGCTAGCCGCCGCGCGCTACGGAAACGACGGCCGCCTGGCCGGCGCCAGGGAGGGCGCGAGGATATGACTGACGTCAACGACCGGGCTACGCCGGAGGCTAAGCTGCCTAAGGGCATGATCCAGTTGCTTCCCCGCGGCGGAGCAGAACCCGCAGCAGCTGTGGTTTCCGGCCGCGCCGCATTTCCGGATATGTATGATCATTCCCTGCTAGCGGGCGTCCCAGCACTCTCGTCGCCTGGCTGCTGCGATCACGCTTTGCGATTGCTACCAGGAGGCTCACTGTGATCCCGCCTGCTTCGGCGCAAGTCCGCCACGCCGGCAGCCGGCTCGTGGCGCGTGTGAGCCTCGCCGGCCTCCGGGCTGTGAGGCCGCGATGAGCGCCGCTGACTGCCAACCGCTGGTGACCAGTCCGGTTCCGCGCGAGGTGTGGGCCTCGCTACTCCGCTCCGACCGGGAGGCGCTGGTAACGCAGTCTCTGGCTTGGCGCGATGCTGTCCTGGAGGCAGGACGGTATCGGGACATCAGCGTCCTTTACCAGTTTCCCTCCGGCCGTCAGGTGGTCCTCCCTCTTGCCCGTCCGCGCCGGGCGCCGGCCTGGTCCACGACTACGGGGTCATGGCCCGGAGGATGGGGCATGGGCGGACCCATCAGCGAGGGCGGCCGCATCGCCCCCGCCGAGGCGGCCGCCGTGCTCGCGGACGTGGCCCGCCGTCGGACGATGGTTACCGAGATCCGGCTACGACCCGGCATGCCCGGTGACTGGCTGAGCGCGAGCAGCCAGTTCGCCACCGTCGAGCACGGTGTGCAGTGCCACGTACTTGACCTTGCCGGCGGCTTCGCCACCGTCTGGCAGGACAGATTCCGGGGCACCGCACGCACGGCCATCCGCAAGGCGGAACGCAGCGGCCTCGAGGTCGAGGTCGACAGGTCCGGCCTCCTGCTGCCCGACTTCTTCGGCCTTATGGAATCCTCCATCGAGCGCTGGGCCGCCATGCAGCATGAGCCGCTCTGGATGACCCGCTGGCGTACGACCCGGTTCGCCCCGCCCGCGATGGTGGGCTCGGTGGCCAGGCACTTCGGCAGTGGCTGCGCCGTCTGGATGGCGCGGCTTAAGGGCGAACCTGTTGCGGGCATCGTCGTGTTGTCCTCCGGAGCGTACGCAAAATACTGGAGGGGCGCGATGAACAAGCAGCTTGCCGGGCCTACGCGGGCTAACGACCTGCTGCACCGGCTGGCCATCGAGGACGCCTGCCAGAATGGGTACAGCTTCTACGAGATGGGCACGACCCGGCCCGCCTCGCCGCTGGCAGCATTCAAGGAGAAGCTCGGCGCCGTCCCGCGCCCCGTCCACTCCCTTCGCGCCGAGCGGCTGCCGATCGAGGCCTTCCGGACCAGCTCACGGAGTCTGGTCAAGAAAGTGATCGGCTTCAAAGATGTCTTACCGGCAAGGGCCGAGCACGGGAGGGAAACGCGGCTGATCGGCCCCTAAGTCGGGTGCCCGGGGTCAGGTAGCCCGGAGGAACTCCCTCCGGCTCCGCAAATCCCGGCGTGATGCTCACGTTGCCGGGCTCGTGGTGCATGTTGCCGTTCGGTCGCTACCTGCCCTGGAAGCCCGCCGGAGCACAGGCCACCACCCACGGCCACGGAGCGTGTCCGGAGCACCTCTACGACAAAGAGTTACCATGTCGTGACAATCGCCCGGAACGGGGGACTCGCGGGCATCTCGCCTGTACACAGCGGTCAGTGGTGAAATGATCACGCCAAGATTCCCCTGTCTGCGAAGCTGCCGGCTGCCCGTTGATGCGGATATTAGCGCTGCTAGCTGCAGCTTTCTGAGAGTTATAAACAGAATGTGATCGAATGACTACAGAGTAAACCGTTTTGTTCATTCGCACGTCATCCATAGGTAATGGGTGGACCTAGATGTACTTCATCCTTGCCGCGAGCCGTCGTGGGAGTGACGGTCACCTTCGGTAGGGCACTTGGGAGGGACAATCATGGTTGGTGGTAAAGCTGTGGCTACCCAATTTTCCGGACAGTCCTCATTGGTTAACGATTCGTGGTTGACAGGTCTCCAGTTCGATCTGAGGGAGGCGGGGCCCCGCTCCTTTGCTGGTACACCTTGGCCGAAAGTTAGCGTGGTCATCCCCACGCTCAACGAGGCGCGCAACTTGCCCCATGTTTTCTCTAAGCTTCCGCCCGCGCTGCACGAGGTCATCATCGTCGACGGTCACTCCGTAGACGACACGGTAGCGACCGCCCGTCGGCTGCGCCCCGGCGTGCGGATCGTCAAGCAGAGCCGCTCCGGTAAAGGTAACGCCTTGGCCTGCGGTTTTGCCGCGGCCACCGGAGACATCATCGCCATGGTCGATGCCGATGGCTCGGCCGACCCGGGAGAGATCCCGGCGTTCGTCGAGGCGCTCCTGGGCGGCGCGGACTACGCGAAGGGCAGCAGGTTCGCCACCGGCGGAGGCAGCAGCGACATCACGCGCCTGCGCAAGGCCGGTAACTGGGCGCTCAGCGGCCTGGTCAACATCCTGTGCGGCACGCGGTATTCGGACCTGTGCTACGGATACAACGTCTTCTGGCGTCGCCACGTCCCGGTGTTCGGCCTTGACGCCGATGCGCCTGCCCCGGCCGACGGCACTCGGCTCTGGGGTGACGGATTCGAAGTCGAGACCCTGATCAACATCCGCGTAGCCCAGGCCGGACTGAAGGTCGAAGAAATCGCAAGCTACGAGCATTCGCGGATCCACGGCGTCAGCAACCTGAATGCGGCTAGTGACGGCTGGCGGGTTCTCCGCACGATTTTCGTCGAGCGCTTTCACTACTCCAAGAAGCGCAGCGAGCGCGCTTCCGCCGCCCGCCTGCCAGCGCGCGAACTGGCGAGCCGTTCCCGGTAACTCGCGGCGTGACGTCCTGCCCAGGCGAAGCCACGGGCAGCCTGGTAGGACGCGCGCCAAACGGAGATGGTGTTGGGCGCTGTGACGGCGCCCAACACCGTTTTGCCAGTGAAGAGGGTCGGGCGTCGAATTTAGTCCTCCGTAGATTCATCGGGACCCGCCTGCGCTAGCTACCCCCGTTCGGCCGCCATCCGCCTCGGGGCTGAAGCCGCCAGAGCTAGGCCGCGCTGGTCGCCGACCTGCTCACCGCCGCCGCCCGGCACCCAGCCGAACAGCGCGAGGACCGCCGAACTGTTAGCCGAGGCTGGCATCGGCCGTGGAACGGGCCACGACGCTGGAAGGTCACGATCGGGGCATCGTTCACTACACTTCGGGTAACCACGTATTCTCTGAGAAATCGTCGGTAACAATCTAAAACGCCTTGTATGGGTGTGAACCACCCACGACCGTTGGGCGTCTTCTATGTATGAGCCGTATCATCGCTGTCCAGCGTGGCACGGCGCTAGTGCGGCCTTGGGACGAATATTACTTAAAGTGACCAGTCATAACGGCTCCGTGCAGGAGATGGGAGCAGCCGGAGATCCGACCAGCCCGCAGGCATCATCAAGATGACGATCGACTCGTCTTAGCTGACGACATTTATCAGGCGGTTCTCGCTAAGCGGGAATTGTGAGGAAAGCAAGTTTTCGGTGTTCGGACCTCAATTAGGAGATCTGGATCGGAGCATGTGTCCTAGTTAGGTTGCGATGCAGGTGACATCTACGAACGTACAGGGTTTTACGGGGAACCGTTCGCTTACTCCGCAGGTAGACGCCGAAGCTCCGACTATTCCCAGTACCGAAGATCTTACTGTGCCCATCATATTCGCTCGGCCCGCGCCCCGTACCGAGGACGAAGATCCGGTCACGCCCAGCACCGAGTTCTCGTATAGGCCGATTTCCGCAACTCTCGCAATAACGCCGAGCGTGAGCGTCATCATACCTGCCAGGAACGAGGCCGCTAATCTCGCACATGTCTTCGCGGCACTGCCACCCTGGGTAGACGAAGTCATTTTGGTGGATGGGCATTCTGCCGACGACACCGTGGCAGTCACCCGGGCGTTGTACCCGCAGGCCAAGGTGATAACGCAGCCTGGCAAGGGCAAGGGCGACGCGCTTCAGGCTGGATTCGCGGCCGCGACCGGCGAAATCATCGTGATGATAGACGCGGACGGATCCACCGACGGACGGGAAATGATCAGGTTCGTCAGCGCATTGGTGGCCGGCGCTGACTTTGCGAAGGGCTCACGCTTCTCTAGCAGCGGTGGCAGCGACGACATCACCGGTGTACGCCGCTACGGTAACTGGTTGCTTGGCTTCCTCGTCAACCGGATGTTCGGTACCCATTTTACCGACCTATGCTATGGCTACAACGCGTTCTGGGCTCGTCATCTTGATGTGATGGAGCTCAGCAACGGCCCAGGCTTCGAGGTCGAGACCCTGATGAGCATCCGGGCGGCCAAGGCCGGGCTGAAGATCTATGAGGTGCCGAGCTACGAATGGCCCCGCATTTCCGGCGAGAGCAATCTTCGTGCCGTCCGGGACGGATGGCGGATCCTGATGGTCATAATGCGAGAGTGGCTCCGTGACTTGCGGAAGCGGGGCCCGCGCAAGCTAGCCGCCGATCCGGCGTCTGACTCCGTAACGTCCGGCATTATGGCAGAAATTGCGGTGGAGTCATACCGTGGACACGTGTATGACAGCAAAACCTCCGAGGACCACGCCGAGATCGCGGCCGCGATCGCTGCGGGCGATGTTACTGGGGTTGTCGCAGCTTACGATCGCTACGCGGAGGGGTTGTACACATACTGTCGGTCCTGGCTCGCCCAGCCCGCCGAGGCCGCTGATGCCGTGCAGGATGCCTTCATCATTGCCTCAGCCAGAGTCTCCGAACTGAGTCAGCCGGACAGGCTGCAGGCGTGGCTGTTCGCGGTGGCCCGCTACGAATGCCATTTGCGGCTACGGGATGCCGTTCCATCAGCGCAGCTGTATGAGACGACCCAGGCAATGGACGACACCGGGGCATTTGCCGCGGTGACCGAGGCAGTGGCTTTCGCCGAGCAAGCGGAATACCGTGCCCTGGTACGTGCCGCGCTCGCCGGGCTAGACCCCCTGGACCGGGAGGTCAGCGAGCTGAACCTGCTGCATGGATTCGACGGCGCCGACCTCGCGGCCATTCTTGGTACACCGCGTAGCCAGGCGCAGGTGCTGGCCAAGCGGGCGCGCTCGCGGCTCGAAAAATCACTGAGCGTGCCGTTGATAGCCAGGACCGAACGGGAGCACTGTCACGAACTGGCCGCTATCCTCGACGGTCAGGGCGGTACGGCAATCCGGCCGCTGCGCTGGCGAGTTAAGCAGCACATCGGGCGCTGCGAGATATGCGGCGGACGCAACCCCGGGATTCTGGCGAGTCTGCTCCCGGTCGTCCCGCCACCGAGTTACCTGCGCGAGCGGATACTGGAGCTCGTCTCGGACGACTCGCCAGCTGCCGTAGCTCATCGTGCCCAGCTGGTAGACCGCGCTGCGCGGTTGCATGCCGACGGCTTCCCAGTACAGCTCACGACGCCGTCAATGCCTGGATCGCGGCTTACCCCGGTATCGGTTGCCGCGGCGGCTGCGGCGCTGGCCATGCTGGGCGGCGCCATGTATTACGTCAATAACTCAACTAACGTTGGGAGTCTCGCCGTGGTCGGGGGGCCTCCGCGGCTAATCAGGCCGACGGGATCCAGCGCCTCCACGCGACCGCCTGCTACGTCACCCGCGGCGCCTGCGCCCTCGCCTGCGGCCGATCTCGTTCCGACGGCGCCCGGAGTGGCTGGCTCCGTACCTTCGCTCTTGTTTACCCGTCCAAGTACCGCGTCGTCGTCCGGGTTGCAGCCGTCCCCTTCATCTTCATCTAAGAAGTCGCCGTCACCTAAAAGCTCGTCTTCTTCAAAGGGCTCAAGTTCCCCGTCGTCCTCGCCGCCGTCGTCTTCGCCGCCCTCGTCTTCGCCGCCGTCCTCCTCTGCCGCATCCTCGGTTGCCCCGACGGCGAGTGTGCAACTAATTCTGAAGCTTTAGGAACGAACGGGCGGGGTCAGTGCTCATCTGGTCCCGTCCCAGGCGGCGGCCTCGGCCAGCACCGAGGCCAGAATTACAGGGGATGCTCAGGAAGTCAGGCCGTCAACACGCGCCATCTGCACGGAGAAAGAACGGGCCACATAGCCGGTCGGCCATGACCGGCAAGGCAAGCAGTTCCAGAAGAGCAAACCGCTGTCCAGAACTCGCTCAGCACCTTCCCGCTCCTGCGGGGAGAGATAACCTACTGGTGATCATCCTGGTTACTGCGCGACATGATCCATTCTTCCGCGCGGCGCCGGAGCCGCTCGACAGACCTCTGGCCTGTCGACAAGGGCAGCCGCCCGAAGCAGTATTCGGCGAAGGCATGTTCCTGCGCCCCCAGGCGTTCCTTGATATTTGCCAGCCGGGCGTTGTCTACGGATTGCCCCAAATCGATATAGCGGCATCCTGACTCGCAGGCATGCCGGATGCCCTCGACGATCAGTACCTCGGGAAGCCGGAAGCGGCTCGGGATCGATCGGTCCGTGAAGGAGCGCCAGCCGAATGCAGACTCGTCGGCATAGAGGTTTATGGCCGTGCCAATCGGCCGACCGTCCCAGCGGGCCACCCAGATCTGACAGTCCTCGCCAAGCCTGCTGGCCACCGTAGCGAATTTCTGGAATGGCTCGACCCGGCGCGCCCGCCACCTGGCCAGCGCAGTCGGCATTTTCCGCTGCCTGGCCCGCCAGTCAATCCATTGCAGGTAAACCTGGTAGAACTCCCGCACCAGTTCCGGGGAATTACCACGGGTGATGACGATCCCAGCTTGCTCGAGACTACGCCAGGCGGCCCGATTGTTGCTCCGCGTCCGGGTCGATACGGAACGGCTCCAGAAATCCTCGAAGGACTGACCCAAATGCACGACATGTACCGCCCGAGGAACCGAAGAAAAGCCACGGCTGGCCGACGGCCACGCCGGAGCGGCCAGGAATCCGGGGCGGACCGTGGTACTGAGTGACCCGCTCTGCGCAAGATCAGCGCACACCAGTGCCACTTCATCGGGGCTAGCGCCGCCAGGGGCCAGCACACCCCCTGGCCCCCAGCCTTCGGGCCAGGAAGCCTGCACCGCTAGCCTCGTGGACGGCCCCGGCCGACGGGCCATCATCAGCACCAGCTGACGCTCGCCTGGCAACTCATACAGCCGGCTAGCATCCCGCCACCCGCTGCCCGAGTGGACGCACTCTCGCCAGGCTGGAGTATGGGATGGCATGGTGGAAGGGTCTGCTGCAGCCACCTCCGCCCATACCTTTGTGGGTACCGGAGTCGTTACCTGCACTGTCCGATTGCCCCACCGGATATCCCGCACCCGTGACTCGCCACCGGACTCCTCTACGGCGTTCCGATCGCTGTCCGGTGCCGTCATTGCCAAGACTCCTCCAACGCTTTGGCTGGCATGACCTCGCTGGCGCCTGGCTGCCGCAGGCTATGGTTCCGATAGGCCTGGAATCCAGGTGCGCGAGCCGCCTCGGATTCGTCGGAGGCTACGATGCCTCGGCCTGCGACGCTGACGGGCCATTAGCTGACAGGCCATTACCTGCGATTAAGCCGGGGTCTGGCGTACCCATCGGGATGTCTGAGGATAATGTGGCGAGGCAGACGACGCGTCCCAGCCGGATCCTCCTTCTGCCTCTCCTCCCCCCCGAACCTGACCGGGCTGGCCTGGCGGGACAGCGGGGCGGGGGTAACGGTGCGGCGGCATCCTCCCGGGCAACGGGGCAGCGCCGCCCATCGCTCGCGGGTCGCGTGGGTCTGCCGCACCGGCCGGGCGGGGCATCTCGCCATTACGCCGCGGTCCCGCTCCCGTGCGAGCGTCCTGCCTCTGCTCGGCGCCGCCCATCGCTCGCGGGTCGCGTCGGTCTGCCGCACCGGCCGGGCGGGGCATCTCGCCATT